>Ga0209018_1000795_pt1 | contig 27886 bp, 18 predicted proteins | sample YNPBryBLVA2012_FD_185814 | JGI IMG/M metagenome (GOLD analysis project Ga0209018, IMG submission 185814) | Anoxygenic and chlorotrophic microbial mat microbial communities from Yellowstone National Park, USA - YNP Bryant BLVA 2012 (SPAdes)... ...
ACCCGAAGGCGATTCGCCATTGTGCAGCCGTCGCGACAATTGCGCTTGGTTCGCAGCGGCTTGCGCGATCTTGCGCGACGGAGCGTGAATAAGATGGGTGGAACGAACCGGCCCCTGGTGACCTTGCGCGGCCCATGCGAAGCCACGGGAGGAACCGGTGTTACCCGATGTGCGACATGTGGCACACGACCTGCGGAACGACCGGCGCGGCGCGACCGAACGCTCTGGAATCGGCCGCCGCCTCAACCCTCAATCATGGAGCACACCATGCGCGTCTCATATTCGGCATGCATCACCATTGCTTCCCTGGTCACCGTGACCCAGCTCGCCGGCTGTGCATGGGGCGTCGATGGGGCTGACGTCGAGATGGAAGACCAGCAATCCAGCGCCGCGACCGCGTCGCTCCAGTGCGATGTGGTGGTGGCCGGAGGCACGACCGCCGCGCTGTCCGCCGCACTGACCGCCGCGAGGGAAGGCGTGAAGACATGCTTGCTGGAGCCGACCGATTGGCCCGGAGGTCAGCTCACGGCCGGCGGTGTCCCAGCCGTGGATTTCGCCTGGCACAAGGTCGGCAGCTACGACGTCGGCGCCGTCGCGAAGGATTCCCGCAATCTGCCTGCGGAGTTCGTCCGGTGGATGGACGAGACGGGCAATCCGGGCGGCTGCTGGGTATCGAAGAACTGCTATGAGCCGAAGAACCTGCTCTCCAATCACATTCTGCCGGCGATCAGCCGCGAGTCGGCGAATCTCACGGTCCGCCTGAATACCGTCGTCAAGCGGGTGGAGACGCAAACCGTCAACGGCAGCAAGCGTATCCGTTCGCTGACGGCCATCCGGCGGGAGCCACGGAGCAACGTGACGTGGGGCGGGTACGACAGGCGTCTGTCCGAGGATATGCGCGATTGGTATTCGGAGCAGGACTCGGCGCGATATACCAAGACCGTTCTGACCATCACGAGCACGCGCCCGGGCGGGCCGGTGGTGATCGACGCAACGGAGCTGGGCGACGTGCTGGTGCTGTCTGGGGCGGCCTACCTGCAAGGCACCGAGACGAGTGACGGGAGCCTGACGGCGCAAAACGAGCGATGTGGGCAAGCGGTGGTGTTCCCGTTCGTGATGCGATTCAACCAGGGACCGGTAGCGGACAATGCGCTGCCGCTGCAGCCGGACCACCCCGAGTTCTACGGATACGGCAACTCGAACTGGGACAAGATCTGGCGCTACCGGCGCGTGAAGGGCACAGGCGGATCAGGGCCGGGGCAGCTATCCAACCAGAACTGGAACCCGGGCAACGACTACGCATACGGATACCTGTTCAAGTCGAAGGCCGACGCCGCCGCGGAGCGCGCCGATTGGCGAGGCGGTGTGGACTACAGCGTACTCGACGCTGCGGAGCGCCACGCCATCGGGTGGTACCAGTGGTTGCGGGCCCGAGAGCCGAACGGACGTTCGAGCTACCTGTCGATTGCGGCGGACGTCTTCGGCACCGCGCATGGCCTTTCGAAGTTCCCGTACCTTCGCGACACCCGTCGCAGCGTGGGTATCGACGACTTCATCATCACGGCGAACGACCTCGTGTCGAGCTCCAACGGAAAGACCGGTCGCGTGTTCGCCGACCGTGTGGCCATTGGCGTCTATAACGGCGACATCCATCCTCTGCGCACGTGCGACTACCCCTCGTACCTGTACCACGAGGTCAACGCGCTACCGTTCTTCATTCCGCTGCGTGCGATGACCAACAAGTCGGTCGACAACCTGCTGGTCGCGGGCAAGACGATGGCGCAGTCTTTCCAGGCGAATGCTGCCATCCGCCTGCATCCAATCGAGTTCAGCTCCGGCATCGGCGCGGGCGCCGCAGCGGCGACCATGGTCCTTCAAGGCATTGCCAACACGCGGACGCTGGTTGCTCGATACGCTGAAGTTCAGGCGCGGGTGGTCAAGTACGCCCCGGTCGACTGGACGGTGAACGGGGTCACGTACCCGCGGCCGTCCGAGGCGGTGGACCCGGTCTCCGGCGGCGGTGCGACCGGAAGCCCCGCGCTGTTCTGCCCACCGACCACGCAGGCCGACGCGTCTCTGAAGATGTGCGTCGACCAGAACAACGCCTACGGGCCTTTCACCAACGAGATGGTCAGCGCATGCCTGGCCGCCAATGGCGGAGACGCATGCACGGCGACCCACGAGTTCACCATCGACGGGCATCCGGTGCGTGTTCCGCGATGGGGCCGAGCCTTTGCCGTCTCGCTGCGCGGCAACGGATTCTGCATGCGTGGTTCGCATCCGGACGAGGTGTTCCCGGACTACTGCGTCGAAGAGCCGTGGCAATCGGCTTCCGGGTTCCGGGAGGTATACGGCCCCTTCCCGATGTCGCTGGTGAGCAAGTGCGTTCAAGCGGGCGGCGGGGATCCGTGCTACGCGAACCGGTGGAACTACGCTTTCTTCAAGGCCCTGATGGGTTACTGACCGGTCGCGATCCTGCGCGGATCTCCCTCGTACGCTCCTGCCTCCAGCCCACGCTCACGCAAGTCTCCAAGTCGGATGTGCATCACCGTCTCGAGCACGGCGGACAGCGCCTTCTCTTCACCCACGAAGTGGAAGGTGCGGTGCTTGTGCGTGAGGGATTGACCCGGGTGTAGCGCAGCAGCAGGGGAACTCGTCTCGATCTCGTAGAAGCCGCCGAGAGCCGGCTTGCCCGGCGCGGTCGGTCCGTCGTTGTAGCTGTTGATCACATCGCCCGAAAAGGGATCCTTCTGCTGCTCCCACATGCTGTTGACATATCGTGCAGGGCCTTGCGGCTTGTCGTAGTGCACGATGGTCAGCAAGCCGGTCGATGGGCTGTAGCTGCCCAGCAGGGACAGCGCACGATCCGGGCCGAGCCCGATCTTGCTGCGATGACGGCCGTCGCACCGGAACACGAGGAAGCCCTCTTTCTCGTGTACGACAAGGCGGTCGGCAGGCACCTTGCCGAAGTATGCATCGTTGACGACAGGACCGGTCTCGTCGGTGCGGAAGGGAATCACGACGCGCGTCTCATCCGTTGGAGGGTACATCGCCAGAATCCAGATGCTGAGCAAGCCGGTCTTCTCAGACCAGGGCATTGTCCCCGTGTTGGTGATGCGATTGTCGCTCTCGAAGGCCACCCAACGCACCCCGTCGGGCACCGTGAGGCCCAGGTACCTGGCGACGTCGTCGGCCGTGAGCATCGAGATGCGCCGGTCGACGTCGAGCTGAAACGGCGTACCCGAGTGATTGACGAGCTTCATGCTTCGATGGAAGGAGACGGCGGAATCGGATCGCTCGCGGACATCCCAGACGCCTTCCTGGAAGGCAGCGGGGGTTTGCCAGGCGGAGATCTCGAAAGGCTTGCCGGGAGGGAAGTAGAGGCCGAACTGCCCGCCTTCGGGACCGAGCCAGAAACGGTCTTCCCCGCCGTAGTTGTCGAACTGCGTACCGGTCTTGCCCGCCTCGATGAAGTCGCGCTGCACCCAGCCCAGGCTGCGGCCCCCTTCACCCACCGTGCTCGTCATCACACGGCCCTGATATTGGGCCGATACGGCCACCCTCCCTCCCGAGGGCGAGGCCAGCAGCAGCACATCGCCGTGCTGCCGGAGAAAGGCGACGTCGTCGTCGAACGTGCGGCCGGCCGGAGAAGGCAGCGCCGCCGGCAAGGTCGTGGCTTGTTCCATGGACACCTCGGATTGTGGCGGCGGCATGTCGGGCGGCGGTGGAATGGCAGGCTCCTTCGGCGAACCGCAGCCCCACAGGACAACCCCCAACGTGAACCCCAAAGATCGCTTGCTCATGGGGCACTTGTACAGGGGGCAGAGCTCGTTGGGAAGCGGCAGGCGCAGTCACCGCTTCCGGCGCACCCGGTCGAGGGCCACCGCGCCCACGATGATCGCACCAGTGACAATCTCTTGTACCCAGTTGGGCAATCCGAGGTGCGTCGCCCCCGTCTTGATCACGGTCATGAGCAACGCACCGATGAGGGTTCCGCGGATGGATCCCTCGCCGCCCGACAGCGATCCGCCGCCGATCACGACCGCGGCGATGACCTCCAGTTCGAGCCCTAGCGAGTCCGTGGGATCGCCCACGGTCAGCGTGGAGAACTCCATCACACCGCCCACACCGGTCAGGGCCGCGGCGATCACGTATACCAGCAGGCGCACCCTCGCCACGTCGATTCCGCACAACCGGGCCGTCTGCTCGTTGCTCCCCACGGCAAGAATGTGGCGTCCCAGCCTGGTGTAGGTCAGCATCGCCCCGGCCATCACCGCAATCACCAAGGCCACCCACACGCCCGGCGGCAGCAGCATCCACGCCTGCGACGGCGGCGCGAGGAGCGCGTCGAGCCCGCGCGGGTCCGCGTCGATCTTCTGCTCGCCGGCAATCCCCTTGGCGAGCCCTCGCATCACGCTCATGCCCCCGAGCGTGATGATGAATGGCGTCACACGAAGCCGCGTGACGAGCAGTCCGGTCAGGAGCCCCGCTGCCGTCGAGGCCAGGATGCCGGCCATCGCGGCGGCCCACGGACCTGCGCCCGTACGCAGAAGCGACGCCACCACGACCGTCGTGAGCGCGACCCCCGACCCGACCGAAAGGTCGATGCCGCCCTGCACGATGATCATCGTCATGCCTACCGCGACGACGGCCACGACGACGGTCTGGCGTGCCATCGTGGCGAGGTTCGTGGCGCCGAGGAAGGTATCCGGGCTGAGCGCGGCGAACAGCACGTAGACGGCGATCAGCGCCACGAGAGGTCCAAACCAGGGGCGCTTGAGCAGGCCGGTCATGGCGCGGTCCCCGTCGCTTGCGCGAGTAGCGACCGCTCCGTCCACTCCGACACGGGACGGGCTTCGCCAAGCTCGCCCCGATGCATCACGCAGATACGATCACACATGCCCAGCAGCTCCGGAAGGTAGCTCGATACCAGAAGAACCGCCTTGCCCCGCGACGCCAGCCCGTCGATAGTCGAGTAGATCTGCGCCTTGCTCCCCACGTCGATTCCGCGCGTGGGTTCGTCGAGTAGCAGCACATCGACGTCGTGGTGCATCAGCCTGGCCAGGGCGACCTTCTGCTGATTGCCGCCCGACAGCTCACCCACTGGTTGCATCGGATCGCGCGCCTTGATGGCGAGATCGTCGATCCAGCGGTGCCCCAGCGCCGCGATCCTTGCCGGCCATATCCAACCCAGGAGGCCTTGCGCCGGCAGCTTGGACAACGCGAGATTGTCCGCCACCGTCAGCGCCGCCGCCAGGCCCTCGCCCTTCCGATCCTCGCTGAGCAGCCCGACCCCCTGGGCAAGCCTCCGTCCAGGCGACGCAGCCCCCCAAAACACCCCCACACGGACCCTTCCGGCTCGCACCGGGTCCAGTCCAAACACCGCACGGAGCAGTTCGGTTCGGCCAGCCCCCACCAGGCCCGCGATGCCGAGCACCTCGCCGCGGTGCAACGTCAGACTCGCGCGCACCGGCTTGTCGCGTCCGGCCAGCTCTTCGACCACCAGAATCGGGTCGCCCCGCTGCCTCTCCGACCGGGCGAACATCTGTTCGATCCTGCGCCCTGCCATGCGTTCCACCAGGTCCGACGTCGTGGTCCCCTGCATCGACCCGCTCGCCACCGTCGTGCCATCGCGAAGCACCGTGTAGCGGTCTGCAATCCGCACGACCTCTTCGAGGAAGTGGCTGACGTACAGCACCGCCACGCCCGCGTCACGCAGGTGTCGGACGGTGGAGAACAATCGTTCCGCATCCTCGCCGCCGATCGCGCTCGTCGGTTCGTCGAGGATGAGCACCTTGCACATGCCGGCGGGCATCGACAGCGCGCGGGCGATCTCCACGAGCTGGCGCCCCGCCACGGGCAGCTCGGACACCGGTACATCGGGGCGCAGCCAGCCAGGTGGACGATCCCCCGCGACACGGGCCAATGCCGCCCTGACGATGGCGTCCGTGGCTGCGCGGTCGACGATCCCCCAGCGCGACGGTTCGACGCCCAGCACGATGTTCTCCGCCACGGTCATGTGCGGGCAGACCGCCAATTCCTGCGAAACGAAGGCGACGCCGGCACAGCGGGCGTCTCGAGGTGAGCGGGGGCGGAAGGGTACGCCGTCGAGCAGCACCTCGCCTGCATCGGAGGGCGACTCGCCAGCCAGGATCTTCATGAGGGTGCTCTTGCCCGCGCCGTTCTCGCCGACCACCGCATGCACGCTGCCCGCGTCGGCTTCGAGATCGACGCGCGACAGGGCGATCGTGGCGCTGAAGGATTTCGATACTCCGCGAACGACGAGCCGCATGGGCGATGGGCACCTTCCCTGGCCAAGCCGCATCCTGCCCCAAAGTCAGGGAGTGCGCCCAGGGTTTTGCAGAGCCAGAGCCAAGCATGATGTCCGCCAGCGCCCCGCATCCTCCTGGGCCAGACGGGGTCGCACCGACTGGCGCTGCCGAGACGTGAATCACCGCAAGGACGCCGTCTCGGTTGGACTCGTCGAGGCCAACAGGGACCAGCTGCGTACCCGACCAGCCGTCCCGCTTTCGACGAAGCCATGACGAACACCTCCGAGGGCGTCGAACCGCAGGGCAATGATACGCAAGCCCGCCTCGACGAACCTCGGGACTCCGGCCGTGTCACTTCAACCAGGGAGAGAGGTCGGGCTGGATGAGCTGCTTGACGGCCGGAGTGTCGAGGTTCTCCCGCGTGACCAGGGTTGCTCCCGTGTCGATGCGCGCTTCGACCGGCTCGCCCGCGAGCACGCGGGACATCGTCTTGACCGCCAGATAGCCTATGTTGAAGGGATCCTGCAGCACGAGCGCGTCGAGGTGGCCCTGGCGCATCGCCTGCACGAGCTTGTCCGAGGCGTCGAAACCGACGAACTTGATCTTGCCCGCCAGACCGGCCTTGCGCAGGGCCAGGAGCATGCCGAAAGTGGTGGACTCGTTGGGTGTGAACACCCCGCTCACCTCGCCCGAAGCCGCCTTGTACGCCGCCAGCAGGCTCTCGCCGGTCGCAAACGCCGACTCGGTCGTGGCACCGCCATATTGATTGTCGCTCACGACCCGGATTGCCGGATGTGCCTTCATCGCCTCGAGAAACCCTTTCTCGCGGTTGGTCGTGCTCGCCGACCCCTCCTGGTACCTTAGCAAGACCACGCTTGCGCCGTCTCCCACCAGCTTCGCAAGCTGCTCCCCCGCCATACGACCTGCTGCAAGGTTGTCGGTCGCCACAAAGCTCCTGTGGGCCTCACCCTGCAAGTCAGAATCGAAGATCACCGTGGGGATGCCCGCGTCGCGCGCGGCCTTGACGGGATTGACCAGCCCCTTGTCGCTCAGGGGAGCGAGCACGATCCCCGATACCTTCTGCGCCACGAAGCTCTGGACAAGGTCGATCTGGTCCTTCAAGTCGTCTTCCTTCAAGGGCCCTTTCCATACGACGTCGACACCGAGTTCCCGCGACGCCTTGACGGCGCCCGCGTGCACCGCCTTCCAGAACTCGTGCGTGGTGCCCTTGGGGATCACGGCGATTCGGGCCTTGCCCCCAGCTCCGGCCGGAACGCTCCTTTTGCACGCAAGGGGCGCGGCCGCCAGCGCCAGACCCATCATGAACTGTCGTCGTCGCATGCATCCCGTATAGCCCACCTCCCGAACAACGAGAAAGGCAAAGGCGTCGCACACCAGCAAGCATGCATCCAGGGGTCCGCCCCGGGCCCGTCGTCGCACCGCCACCGAGCCACTTCCGACCTGCCGCGGTTCCCCCTGCCCTCCGGCGGCGGCTGCCTACGTCGTCCCCCTGGCAATCCGGTCGAGCCAGGATGCGACAAGACGTGGGCGCTTCATGTGGACACCATGGTCCGCGCCGGCGATCTCGACCGGATCGACACCCAGGCGGCGGGCGAAGATTCGCTGCGACAACGGCGGGAGAACGGGGTCGCTGGCGGTCAGCAGGTAGGTCGACGCAACCGCTGGGAGGGCGCCAAGGGGGAATGTCTGCTCGAACAGCGTGAGGGCGTTCGGGCGAAGGAGCGTGCGAAGCATCGGCACCAGCAAGTCCGCCGCGCGATTTCCCGCGAGAAATGCGGCCAGCCTATGGACGTCCAGCTCGCACGTGCCGTCGCCACGATCGGTGATGAGGGCACGGAACGAGGGAGCGGCGAGCGCGAAGTCTCCCACGCAGGCGCTTGCCAGCGGCTCACCCTCACGCCGGACCAGAAACGCCTTGCCGGGCTCCGGTACGAACGCCGCCAGGTACACGACATGATGCACCGGCCGCAACGAAGGAATCAGGGACGCGACATGGCCGCCTGCCGAATGACCGACGACGATGAGGGGACCGTCGACGCCAGCCGTGGCGCGGACGACGGTATCGGCGCAGCGCTCGAGGGTGCAGGACGGCTCGTGGACCGGGAGGTCGACAGCGACGGCGTGATGCCCGAGGGCGCGAAGGGATTCGGCGACTGGGTGCCACTCCTGGGGCACCCCCCAGGCGCCGTGCAGCAGGGCGAACCAGACCATGGCGGGAGCATAGCGATCACCCGGTTGGCGAAGAAGCATCATGTCGCGGCTTACGGGCGTTCCGATTACCTTCTAGCGAGCACGGCGCGCGCAGGCGCACCGTCCAGCCCAGGCAGCCGAAGCGGAAGGCACCACAGCTCCCAATCGCCGGCCTCGACGCCGCGCAGGTCGATCCCTTCCAGGATCACGACGGGCCGCTGGCCCTGCAACAGCGCCCTGTGGGCTGGAAACGAGCATTCCGCGCCGGGCGTGGGCCAGGGATCCACCGACAAGTAGTCGATGCCCACCAGGACCACACCGCGCGACCTCAAGTACCGCGCGCCATCTGGTGTCAGGTGTACGAAGCGGCGCTGAAACGCCTTGTCGAGCAAACCCTCGTTGTCGGTCTTGAGCAGCACCCGCTCGGCACGCTCCAACGGGGCGGTCCTCAACGCCGCCTCGTCGATCCTGTCGCGACCTCGCAGGTCCAGCACCCGCGCTGGTCCGCACAGCGCGTCGAGGGAGATGCGCTCGACCGATGCTCCTTGAGGAAGCATGTGCAGGGGCGCGTCGACATGCGTGCCGGTGTGGGTGGTCATCGTGAGCAGCGAAAGGTTGAACGAGCAGGGGGCGTCGGGAAGCAGCGACAGCACGCGACGCGCCTCAAAGGGAGGGTCACCCTCGTAGACAGGGGTCATGGGCCCGGTCGGCAGAGAAATATCCACGATGATCATGGGAAAACCGCGCCAGGGTCAGGTGTTTGCCATGAGGGACCGATAGGCCATCTGGTCTTCGTACATGCGAAGGAATACGCGGTGCTTCGCATCGTGATAGCGTGCCACGTCGCCGTCGGACGGTTCGATGATTCGATCCGTGGCGCTCATCGTCGCCATTGCGTCGATGACCGTGGCCACATCACCCGAGGCCACCGCGCCGAGCATGGCGGCGCCAAGCAGCACCGCGTCGGGCTCCCGCGGCAGCACGATGGGGCATCCGGTGACGTCGGCGTGCTCGCGGAGGAACAAGGGGTTCTTCGCATCGCCGCCTGTTGCCACCAGGGTGCGGATCCGATGGCCGTGCGCGTTCATGACGTCGATCACGTGGCGCGTACCATGCGCGATGGCCTGGATCGTGGCGAGGTAGAGCACCGCGAGCGTGTCCTGTGTGTCGCTGAGCCGAAGCCCACTGACCATGCCGCGCAGGGACGGGTCGGCCCGGGGCGACCGGTTGCCGTGGTGGTCCGGCAGCACGTGCAGGTCGCGGGTGAGCTCGGCGGGGAAGCGGAGGCCGGTCGCGAGATGCTGTACCCGGTCGTTGAGAAAGGCATACACGCGGGCGGCTGAGTCATCGAGCCGCGCGCGCAACGCGACGCCTCTTGCATGCGAGAACACGGTGTGATCGAGCAACGCGCCCGTGGCGGACTGCCCGCCCTCGGTCAGCCACATGCCTGGCACCATCGCGGAATAGTAAGGTCCCCAAACACCAGGCACGAACCTCGGTTCCCGTGACACCGCCATGTGGCACGTCGACGTCCCGCCGATGAGTGCCAATCGCTCCTCGAGCGCGTCGAGGGACGGAGGCCCGCCCATGTCGGCGTATCCGAGCACGCCGAGCCCGCCAGCATGCGCGTCGATGATTGACACGGAGACCGGGGTACCGGGAGCGAGGCCCAGGTCCGCCGCAGCGGTCGTGGACAGCAGCCCGGCTCGCTCTCCCACGGGCCGAACCCGGTCGCCGATTCTCGCGTAGAGCTCATCGGCGAGTTCGCCAAGCCCGACCATGCGGAAGAAGTCGTCGCGAAATCCTCCGGCATGGGCAAGGTACGTCCACTTGCAGGTCGTGGTGCATTCGGAGCGGACGTCCACGCCCGTGGCGCGATAGGTCAGGAAGTCCGGCAGGTCCATCAGCCGCCTGGCGCGGGCCCAGGTTGCGGGCATATTCTCCTTCAACCAGAGTAGCTTCGGTGTCTGCATCTCCGGGGAGACCTGGCCCCCCACGTATCGGAGCACCTCGTGACCCGTGGCGTTGATGCGGGCTGCCTGCACCGTCGCGCGGTGGTCCATCCACACGATGACGTTCCACCTGTCGTCGCCGGTGGGGCTCACGCTGACGGGGCGATCGTTTGCGTCGAGCACGACGAGCGAGCAGGTAGCATCGAAACCGATCCCGGCCACCCGATCGCCGGCGACCTTGCCCTGCTCGAGCGCGTCGCGCACGGCCCGGCCGCAAGCAAGCCAGATGTCGTCGGAGGACTGCTCCACGAAATCCTCCTGGGGCCGCGCCGTCCGGATGGGATGGACACCAGCCCCGAGCTTGATGCCGGACGGGTCGAAAGCAGCGGCACGAACGCTTGCGGTGCCGACGTCGATTCCCACGTAACAGCGATCGGCGTGCATGGCTCATCACCCCCACACACGCACGCGGAAGCCTAGTTCCTGCGAAAGGGCGACCATCTCCTGGAAGATGTCGCCATAGGCCACGGCGATGTGGTTCGACAGGTAGTGCGCCATGAGGGCATCGCGAGACATGCCCAGATCGGCGACCATCAGAGGCCACTCGCGCGTGGTTGCGTTCCACCAGGCGTCGCGTACGTCAGGCGGCAGGGCCACGACCTCTCCCCTGCCGACGTCCATCCAGAGCTCGCCCTTGCGCACGTAGGCGCGCGCCCAGGTGATCGCTCCGGGCAGGCTCTCGCCTGCGAACGTGCCGCCTGGGTGCGGGAAGTACAGCGATGGCTGGCGAAACGAGTGGACCCCGCGGAGCGAATCGGGGTCGTGGTTGAATGCGTACGCAGAGCTCGACCCCGAGTTGAGCAGCACCCACAGAAACCGCCCCTGGTGCAGGGCGCCCCAGCGAATGTCGTGGAACATCACGGCCTGGTGTAGCCCGCGCGACGCCAGCAGCCGCTTCATCAGCTCCATCGGCACAGCGTTGCCCTGGTCGGCTTCGGTGGAACACACGATCGTGTCCCCGTTCGACTCGGGACGGCACACGCTGTTGAGCAGGCCCTCCGCGAAGTCGGAAGGTGGTCGCAACGGGATGAGCCCGAGCTGGTATTGCCATCCCACGCAATCGGCCTTGAACTCGCGCACGAGGTCGAGCACGGCGAGGTAGTCTCGAAGCTGCTCTTTCGTGGCGTTCTCGTCGAAGTCCTCCGCCCCCTGTTCGCGCCAGTGGAAGGTCACACCGCGGTCGCGCACGAACGCGAAGGCGTCGTCGATGCGCGACGGCGCCACGCGCCTGCCGTGGTCGAGGATCCATGCCTGGTCGACCTTGTGCTCGCTGAAGCCATGGCGGGCGAGCAGCTTTGGGCCGAAGTAGCCGTTGATCATGCCCATCGACGTATCGCCGAGCATCAGCAGCAAGGCGCGGCGCGCACGAAGCCGCGCAGCCACAGAGCGGGCAGTGCGGGATGCTGCTTCGGATACCGGCGCATGGTAGGACAGGCACGACGAGTCGTACTCGATGCGTCCGGTCGTACACCATTCGTCGAGCCGGCTCATGAAGCGGTCGTCGGAGGTGAAGTCGGTGGCGTCCGTCCAGACGCGAGAGAACGGGCGGTCCATCATTTCGAGGCAAGCGCCCGTGTTGAGGAGCCCCACCAGGCCGGGCCATTGGCCGGAGAAGTTGCTCGCGAGCAGAAGCGGGTTGTCCTTGCCGATGGCCCCCTCCACGGTGTGCGGCCCATAGATCCAGTGCACGCACACCGCGATCATCGGGTCCGTGACCGGACCGAGCTTGTCCATCGCCTCGTGAGGCTTGGAGAGGAACCCCTCGATGCGCACCGGATCGCGCCCGAGCTTGCGCAGCGCCCGCTCGAGCTGCACGGTGGCCTGCTCCACGCTGGGGCGCGCCAAGTCGTTGGGAATGGGGCGACCGTCGCCCGGCCAGAACAACGCAACTCGCTTTGCCATGTACCTGATAGAGCACCGACCGCCCGCGGGAGCAATGCCATCGTCCGTTCGAGCGAGGGCGCGCCGCCACCGCAGCCTGCGCGACTCTCCCGCGACATCGACCTTCCCCGCAAACGTCGACGCACCCGCACGATCGCTTGACTTCGCCACGCGGCGTCCATCACATACCCCTTCCAGGATGGACGAGACCGAGTACTTCAATCGCCGCCTGGGCCAGACGCTCCAGGGCAAGTGGACCCTCGAGCGACTGCTCGGCGCGGGTGGCATGGCTGCGGTCTACGTCGGCGTGCACCGGATCGGCCGTCGCGACGCCATCAAGATCCTTCACCCGGAGGTCGCCGCGAACCCGGAAGTGCGTGGACGATTCGAGCAGGAGGCGCACGCGGTCAACCGCCTGCGGCACCCTGGCGCGGTGGAGGTGCGCGATTTCGACGTGACCGAGGATGGTTGTCCTTTCCTGGTGATGGAACTACTCGAAGGCGAGTCGTTGTCGAGCAAGCTCGATCGTGGCCCGGTGCAGCTCGCAGACCTGCTGCGGTGGACCGACGAGCTGCTGGAAGTGCTGGCGGCAGCGCACGACCTGGGCATCATCCATCGCGACATCAAGCCGGACAACCTGTTCATCCAGACCGATGGACGATTGAAGGTGCTGGACTTCGGCATTGCGCGCATGCGGGAAGGCGCGCCGCGGGCGATGGTCACGCGGACCGGAACAGCGCTCGGAACGCTGTCCTACATGCCCCCGGAGCAGGCACGAGGGATCCACATCGACGGTCGCGCAGACCTGTATTCGGTGGGTGCGACGTTGTTCCGCGCGCTGTCTCGCAAGCGCCTGCACGAAGGCGAGACCGATGCGGACGTGCTGATCAAGGTTGCGACCACGCCGGTGCCGATGCTTCGGAGCGTTGCGCCCGACGTGCCTGCGCCGGTCGCCGAGGTGGTGGATTGCGCGCTGTCTTTCGATCGGGAGCATCGGTACCCGGACGCTCGCACGATGCAGGCCGACGTGCGCGCGGTGCTGGCAGGCCAGCCTCCACCCTACGCTGCGGCACACCCGCCACCTCTGCGCTTCCAGACCGTGCCTCCACCGTCCGCCGCGCCGCCATCTTCCGGGTCGTACGCGGACGACCAAACACGGGCGGAAAGCGCCGGGGCGCGCAGACCCGAACCCGTCGCGACGGCAGCCACCGATCCCGCGCCGACACGTGTCGAGTTGCGCGCGTCCGGTTCGGTGCTTGCACCGACCATCGACCAGACCGTACCGCAGAACATGCCCGCACCGGTCGCGGCCGCTGGGCCCATGATGCCGGGTTTGCTGCCGGCTGCGGTCCCTTCCGCCGCACCGACCCGACCATCCCGCGGCTTGCTCTGGCTCGCGGTAGGCGGGGCGTCCTTGCTGCTCCTGATGTTGGTTGCGTTCGCCGTCGCCGGCGTGGTCTGGGTCCAGCAATCGTCTCACGACGACAACCCGTCCGGGTCGGCTCCGGGCATCGGCACGCCAACGCAAACGCCAGGGGCATCGGCGCCAGGTGGGGCCATCGGCGTGCCTCCCATCACCACGACGACCACGCCAGACGTGCCATCCCCGTGGCGTCCTCCGTCCACCAAGACGCCGCCCAACGGCACCCCGCCGCCACCAGGCACCACGGCTCCGCCGCCGGGCAAGACCACGGCTCCGCCCACTGCCGCAACGCCGCCTGCGGCGTCGACGCCACCGTCGACCACGAACACCACCAGACCCCCGCCGGCTCTGCCTCCGAAGAAAGACAAGAGCAGCGACAAGAAAGACAAGCACGGGAAACGCTGAATCAGCCCGTGCCGGTTACGATCGGCGCTGGCCTCCCGCCCGAACCCGATCAAGCGTGAGAACGTGCGCCCAGCTTGCCCACTGCGATGCCCACTGCGGTCGCCAGAAGCACGGTCATCGCGACGAACCAGGGGTCGCCGTGTCCTGTCGGAGCGGTGGTCGTGGACGCTGCGGTCGGAGGCGACGGTTCGGCAGGCGTCAAGGTCGGCACGAGCGAGCTTGGAGCGCTGGCGGGCGTTGCGGGTGGACCTGCGTCGAGGGGGCGGTACCGTGCGATCGGCAGCGTTTCGAGCGAAACGTTCCCCGAGGCTTCCCACGTTTGGTGGGAGTTGTACGTCCAGTCGAGCAGGTCGGTCCCGCCGCCCTCGATGGTCGTGACCACGTGACGGTTGCTTCGTCCGCCGAAGAAGCTGGCCCGCTCACCCGGCGGTGTGCCGTGCGCCGCGTTGGCGTCGAGGGGCACCCAACCATAGCCGGGAAACCACGCCTCTGCCCATCGGTGGAACACGTCGTCGAAACTCGCTTCATCGCCTCGCTCGGAGAGCGCGCCCACGTATCGTGCAGGGATGCCCGCTTTTCGAAGCAAAGCGACCAGTGCGAAGGTGTACTCGCTGCAGCTTCCGGTGCCACGTTCGAGCACGGCGGCAGCGTTGTTCCACCCGCCCGACCGGTCGTAGGAGATGACCTTTGCGATGTGCTCGAAGATCGCACGCGCCTTGTCATAGGTCGTGGTCTTGCCATCGGTAACCTTGCCAACGATGCTGGCGAGGGCTGGGGACGACAGGTCGTACTTCTTGTCGTCGGCGAGCCAAGGCTTCATCGAAGCGGGGATGGGTTCGCGGTTGACCAGCTCCGGCACGATGTGGAAGCGTACGCGATACAGAGCGAAGTCGCCCTCCCAGCGCACCGTGCGAGATGATCCCGCTGCGAGCGTGCCGAGTTCGAAGACGGCGACCTGCTGGCCCCAGCGGTCGGTGACGACACGGGTTGGTGGAGGGTCGAAGCGTGGCGCCGCGAGCACGTGCTGGCCCGGGATGTCCCGGGGGATTGCCACGTAGCTGACCAGGTTCGAGACGGAGCCCGTGCCCTTTGCGCGGTACACTACCGAATAAGAAACCCGCACACGGCGTGGCTGGTCCTCGAGGTACGGTGTGTCGTCGGGCAAGGCCACTCGAAACAGCTTGCGTGCCTGATAGTCCGCGACCCACAGGAACCCGTCGCCCGCCGCGAGCGCATTCGGGTACGGCCCCGGTGACGGCAGGATCGTCACGACGGCCCCATCGCGACGGTCCACCATGTAGAGTTCGTCCGTGCCGTGGTCGGCGACCCAAAGGTAGCGCCCGTCGAACGCGACGCCGGTAGGGGACTTGGCGGGCGCTTCGAAGCTGGCGACGGTGGTGCCGTCCACGGGGTCGAGCTGATGGATCTTGGCCCGGCGGGCATCGGCGACCCAGATCTTGGAGCCGTCCCACGCCATGCCTGCCGGCCAGGGTTCGTAGATCGGAAGAGGCCACGGACTGGGACCACCGTGCACGGCTCGACGACTGATGGTGTCGAGGTTGCGATCGGCGATGAACAGCACGCCGTCGCGGATAGCCAGGCCGGTGGGCACGAACCCCGGTACGTCGAGGCGTTCGGCGATGGACCCGTCCGCCATGCGCACCTTGACGACCGATGCCGTCGCCATGTCGGAGATCCAAAGCGCGTCGCCGTCGACCGCCAGCCCCATGGGCTCGTTCACGGGGCAGGGCATCTCGGACAGGATCTGTCCACCGTGCGCCAGCGCGGTCGTCGTGGTCAGGACGGCTGTCGTGAGGCCGAGGAAGAACGATGCATACTGCACAGGCCACCTCGATGTTCGGGACGGGGGGCGTCCCGGCTGTCAGACGGCTGCCACGATGGTCGTTTCAGCGTCAAAGGGCAAGGGTCGTCGGGTGCAATCGGTGGGGTCCGGAGGCGGGCGGATTCCGCACTGCCGCAAGGCTCGGCGAGGATCAGCAACCCACGACGAGCGACGCGAACCCGAGCACGGAATGCCGGGTCGTCGTCGAACCGCGATCGCACCCATTCGGTGCGGGGTGCCGTCGTGTGGGTTGCCTGGTTTCCTGCGTGCCGCACGACTGCTTCGGGCGCGGCCGATGAGCAGAACCCGCGCATCGCTGGTCGAAGACAGCCCTTGGAACCCAACCCTGTGGTGTACATGCGCTGGGTCGTGGTAGCTTGCAGCAGACCGGCCACGCATGCCGACGAGGAACGAACATGAATCGAGCTGTTGGTGCATGGCTTACCTCTGCTGCCGCGGGGATCGTCACGTTCACATCCTTGCAGGTCCGAGCGGCCCCGCCGCCGCAGATCCGATTCCTCGATGTGGACTCCGCCAGCCCGGGCTCGTTCGTCGGCGTCTATGGCGTGGGCTTCGGCACCGACAAGGGGACGATCCAGTTCGGCGGCGCCACGTCGATCGACGTCCCCACCTGGACGGACCGGCTCATCATCGCACGGGTTCCGGACGATGCGGCGACAGGCACGGTCACGGTCAAGACCGCGTCGCAACAAGAGCTGAAGTCAGTCGATGTCCTCCAAATCCATGCGGGCCGCGTCTACGTCGTGTCGACGAACGGAAGCGATGCCGGGACGGGCGATGAGACAGACCCTTTCCAATCGATCCACAAGGCGATGTCGGTCGTTCAACCAGGCGACACCGTGTTGATCCGGCAGGGCAAGTATGACGAGCAGGACACCTCCGGAATGGCCCTGCCAGCGTTCTACATCCGTCCCAATCAGTCCGGCACGGCCACCCGTCCCGTGACCTGGCGCGGGTATGCTGACGAAGTCCCCGTCATCACGGGGACCCAGGTCACGGCGAAAGACAGCCCCGTCGTATTGGTCGAGGCCGACCAGGTGCGCCTGGCGCGCCTCGAGGTCGATGGCGAAGACAACAACGCCAGCGGCGTGACGATCGTCGGGTCGTCGGTGTGGGCCGTGGGGTTGGAAGTACGCGGCTTTGCTTCGACCGGAATCGCGGCCGGCGAGGGATCGGGCACGCTGCTCGCAGGCAACCTGGTGCATGACGGCGGCACCCGGCCGAACCTGGACCATGGGATCATCCTGACCGGCGCCGGGGCGACCGTACGCGACAACGAGATTCACCACCTGCCCAACGGATATGGGATATTTCTGCAGTATCCGACGCAGAACGGCGCAAAGGTGTTCGCGAACTTTGTGCACGACGTCGCCGGTGGTGGTATTGGGCTGTCGCGCGTTGGCGGGGGCAATCTCATCTTCAACAACGTCGTGTGGCGCGCGGGTCTCAGCCAGGGATGCAGGTGCGGTATCCAGATCGCCTATGGCAACCTCGCTGGCGAGCAGTCGTCAGGCGACGCCGTCTATTTCAACACCTTTGCCGGTCCCACACCCACGGGCGTGCTCATCGCCGACAGGGCAGGCGCTGTTCGATTATATAGCAATGTGTTCTCCGGATTCAAGGTTGGTATCGAAGTGGAAGACGAGGTGTCGCAGGTGTCTCTTGCCTCGTCGTACAATCTCTGGTTCGGCCTGGGGTCGGACCCGCAGTTCAAGTGGGCAGGCGCCTGGGTGGGTTTGAGCGACTTCCAGGCTCTGAGCAAGCAAGAGTCCGAAGCAATCGTCGCGGACCCAAAGCTCGTCGATCAGGAGCACGGTGACCTGCACCTGACCGCGTCCAGCCCTGCCATCGACGTCGCGAGCGGTCAGACCGTCCCGAAAGTGGACTACGACGGAGTGGCGCGGCCGCAGGGGCAAGCGGCAGACCGCGGCGCGTACGAGTTCGAGGGCGGCGGCCCCGGCGACAGCGGAAGCGGCGGCTCGGGCGGAAGCGAAGGCGGTGGTGGCGGAAGCGGTGCGGTGGGCGGATCGTCGGGTGGCCCCGGTGCGGACGCCGGGGGCGGTGTTGCATCGTCGTCCGGCGACGACGGCGGTGGCTGCGGTTGCGCCGTGCCGTCGAATCGATCCTCGACGGGATGGCAAGCGCTCGCCGTCGCCGCTGCTGCGGCGGTGGCACGACGCCGCCGCCGGTGAGCAGCGCCGGCCCGGTGGCCGGGGCTTGGCAAACGCACCGCCATGCGTCATGGTGGGGCGGTCATGTTTGCCTACATCGATCCCTCGGTAAAAGAAGAGCTCCTTCGCCAGGGGAAGCTCATTTCGATCGACGAGCATGGGAACCGCTGCGTCTTGGGCTCCAGCAACGCCACTGCGTTCCTAAGCGTCATCGGCCCCGTTCCGTTGCCCGTTCGCGTCGGTCCGGAGCAGGTGGTGTTCCGCTGGTACGCATGGGTTCGGCACTCCGATCTCGACAGAGTCGACGGAGTCGTCCAGAAGGTTCGTCGCGATGGCCCTCGGGAGCTGTTCGCGCTCCTTGCCGACTACATGGCGGTCAACTCCGTTCTGGTGCTGGGCGACTTCGAGTCCGCCGCGGCGCCGCTGGTCCGAGTCCACTCGAACTGCCTGACGGGTGACGTGTTCGGGTCGATGCGCTGCGACTGCGGGCCGCAGCTATCGTTGGCGCTCGCCCGAATTCACGGCGAGGGAACGGGCGCACTCGTATACATGGCCGGACACGAGGGGCGTGGCATTGGTCTGTGGGCGAAGGCCATCACGTATCTGCTGCAGGATGCTGGGCAGGACACCTACCAGGCCAACGAGAAGCTCGGGCTGCCGGCCGACTCGCGCGACTTCTCCGACGCCGCAAGAATCCTCCGCTTTTTCCGCGGGCCCAACCGAACACTCCGGCTCCTGGGAAACAACCCGATGAAGCGCCAAGCCCTCGAAGCGGTCGGATTCGTCGTCGAGCAGGCTCCGCTCGTGACGGGTGTTTCACGCTTCAATGTCCGATACCTCAAGTCGAAGCGCGAGCACGGTCATCTCATCCCCCTGGACGCCCTTTCCGGTGTACCATCGGAGCCTCCTCCCAGAGGCACCTGAACCGGGAGGAACCCGGCAACCATCTTACGGGGGGCAACGATGACCGACGATCGCGACAATAGCCAGCACCTCAGGCCTCGGCGCCCTGACTTGCAAGACCTGGATCGCCGGCTTGCGCAGTGCGAGGCCGAACTCGCCTCCCTTCGCGAGAGCGAGCAGCTTTTTCGCACACTCGTGGAGTCTGCGCAAGACTTCATCTTCGTGCTCGACCGCCAGGGTGTCGTGCGGTACGTCAATGCATTCGGTGCGAATGCAATCCAACGCCGCCCGGAAGAATGCGTGGGGGTTGCGCACACGGTCCTCTTCCCGTCGAACGCGGACCGCCAGAAGAAGAGCGTGGACCAGGTGTTCGCCACGGGAGCGCCGTTGCATGTGGAGACGGTCACCGACTTCCCGTCGGGCGCATTGTGTCTGGACACATGGCTCGCGCCTGTCCGGGGCTCACGCGGCGAAGTCGACTTGGTCCTGGGTATTTCGCGTGACATCACGGAGCGCAAGCAGGCGATCGATGCGCTCAAGCATCGCATCACCTTCGAGGAAATCGTGGCGGGTGTCTCGCGTCGGTTCATCAACCTGCCGACCGACCGGATCGACGTCGCCATCCGCGAAGGGTTGCAGACGCTCGGTCGTTTCATTGGCGCGGATCGATGCACCATACGCTTGCTCGCCCATGGTGGAACCTGTTTCGATCTCGCCTATGAGTGGCAGCATCCGGAGGTGGACGGCATTCGTTCGACCGCGACGGTGCCGGTCGAACAGCTTCCATGGGGGATGCGTGCGTTGCAGGCCTTCGAGCCTCTGCTGCTCAACTCGCTCGACGACTTGCCGTCCACGGCGGTTGGCGAGCGGGCGCTGCTCGAGTCGCTGGGGATCCTATCGCTGGCGGTGGTCCCGCTCCTCTACGCGGGGGCATTGGTGGGAGTGCTGACGTTCGCAAGTGTCAGGTCGCAGCGCAAGTGGTCGCCCAACACCGTGGCGTTGCTGGCGATCGCGGGAGAGGTGTTTTCCCACGCGCTGGCCCGCAAGCGCACCGAAGACGAGCTCGGGAAGATGGCAGTCGAGCTCGAGCGGGTGGAGCGGATCGAGTCGATCGGCATCCTTGCCGGAGGGATCGCTCACGACTTCAACAATATCCTCGCGGCAATCTGGGGGAACCTGTCTCTGGCGCGGACCACGTTGGCCGTCGATTCGATGGCGCACGCGCGGCTGCTGGAGGCCGAGAAGGCGCTGCAACGGGCCAAGGACCTCACCCAGCAGCTCTTGACCTTCGCCAGGGGGGGCAGTCCCGTCAAGAGCATTGTCGAGACGGGACCGATTGTGGAGGAGTCCGCCGCGTTTGCCACACGCGGGTCGAACGTGCGGGCGGACACGTTCATCGCACCGGATATCTGGCCCATCGAGGCCGATCGCGGCCAGATTGCCCAGGTGCTTCACAACCTGATCATCAATGCGGTGCAGGCGATGCCTTCGGGCGGTACGGTGAGCGTGCATGCGGACAACGTATCGGTGGCTGCTGACGTGGGCCTTCCCCTGGCGGCCGGGGCCTACGTCCGGATTCGCGTCGTCGACCATGGGGAGGGCATCTCGCCCGAGCACAAGCCGAAGCTGTTCGTGCCGTACTTTACCACCAAGAAGGGCGGCTCGGGACTGGGGCTGGCGACCTCGTACAACATCGTCCGCAAGCACGCCGGGATCATCACGGTCGATTCGTCGCCCGGGTCGGGAAGCACGTTCACCGTGTACCTCCCTGCATCGCCGGGGTCTTCCGTTGCCTTCTCGGCCGAGGAACCCGTGCTGGCCCGCGGCACGGGACGGATCCTGGTGGTCGATAACGAGGAGGCCATCCGCCAGAGTACGAGTGCGATGCTCAGGTATCTGGGATACGAGCCGGAGAGCGCCGCCGACGGTGTTCAGGCGGTCGAGATGTACCGGACCGCCCTCCAACAGGGGTCACCGTTCGCGGCGGTCGTGATGGATCTGACGATCCCCGGCAGCATGGGCGGGCGGGAGGCGGTCGAGCGGATCCTCGCAATCGACGCTGCCGCTCGCGTGATCGTGTCGAGCGGCTACGCGAACGACCCTGCGCTGGTCGACTTTCCACGCTACGGGTTCAAGGGGGCGATTCGCAAGCCCTACGGCATCCGAGAGTTAGGCACTGCGATCGAGACGCTTCTATCGTCGCGGTGACGCCCATCGCTGTCAGGAGTCGGCGTCGGCGCGCGCAAGCCGTCCGCTGCGCGGCAGAGGGAGCAGCATGGTATTCGGCCCGATAAGGAAGCGATGACCGCGCCAGCACACCCGCCGGGAGGTCCAGGCAGCCATCCAGCAGGCCAGCAGCAGGAAGGGGCGCAAGGCACTGGCGAGCACCAGGCGCGGCGACGGCACTCGCCTTCCGACCGCGACCAACTCGACGATGGTGGTCAGCATCTGGACCAGAACGCTCAGGGACAGAAAGTGCAGGGTGAAGGCACCTGGTTCGACCAGGACGACTCCCGCAGCCACGACCGCGGGTGACAGGAGCGGCTCGAAGGCGAAGACCGCGGGGTGGATGGTGCGTCGCATGCGCATCCAGCGGGTATGCCGGTCGAAGGTGGACCGGACCGGGCAGGCTATGTTTCTGTTTTCCACGGGTGCCAGGCTGACATGGACATGGAAGCCCGCGCGGCGGAATCGGTCTCCAAGGCAGTCGTCTTCGGCCAGGACGCCTCCGACGGACTCCCAGCCCCCCACGCTGTGCAGGTCGGTTTTTCGCATCATCATGGACTTGCCGATGGTGATGATTCGGTTGGCGAGCAGGTCGGAGGCGACGACGACGGGCAGGACGTAACCGACGAGTTGGGCATTTTCGAGGGCAGCGCCCAGGGAACGATCCCCCGTACCGCGAATGGCGCTGGAGACGAGGCCCACGCCGGGCCGAAGCAAATCGGCGAGCATGGATCGCAGGTAGTCGGGCGGGACTCGCACGTTAGCGTCGCTGACGACAAGTACGCTACCCTGGGCTTGGCGGGTCAGGTCGATGAGCTGGGCGACCTTGGGGTTGAGCGCGAGGTGCGGCCGGGTTGCGATGATGCGGATCGGCAGGTGCGGATGCCTGGCCGCGAACGACCGGGCCTCTGCCCAGGCCGGATCCTCGGCCGTTGCGATTCCGATGAGGATCTCGAAGCAGGGGTAGTCGATCCGTGCGAAGGAGTCGAGGTTCGCCGCCAGGTCGTCGTCCACCCCGGCGATGGGCTTGAGAATGCTAATCCGCGGAAGCTCGCGAGGCAGGCGTCTCCGTTTCGGCCGCACGAGCCACGCCACGAGGAACACGAAGTGCACCACCGTGTGGATCGTAAGGGAGGCAGCGAGCAGGCCGAGCACGAAGTGGTGACCCCACATGGCCGGAGCATGCAAGGACAAGGTGCCGGAAACATGACGGCGCCGTGGATGGCGAGCAACGATTTGCCGAACGGATCATGACGCACACTGGGCAAGACGGCGACCCGTCATGCGAGGCAGGGCGGGGCGTGCGGAGGTCGCCGGCGAACAAGCTGTCGGCGTCACCTCCGTCAGCTTTGCCCTGTTGCGTATACCTCGCTCTGGTCGCGCGGCTCTCGCACGGCTTGGTCGGGGGATGCGAAACGCCGGTGCTATGGATGATGCGAAGGGGGGGCTCCGCTGTCAGGGAGCCGGCCTACGCCTCGGCAACCTCGGCGAACGGTTGCGGTCCGCGCGCAGTCCGCGCCGCCTCCACGGCTGTCCGGATCGCGCGAGCGACCTCGGGGTCCGCCAGCAGGGCGTCGCGGGCCTTCTCTCTGCCTTGTCCCAGCGTACGCCCGCCGAACGAAAGGAACGAGCCCGACTTCTCGATGACCCCCAGGGCTGTCCCATAGTCCAGCAGGTCAGTGGGAGCGTCGATGCCGGTGCCCCAGCGAATCTCGAACTCAGCCTCCTGGAACGGGGGTGCCAGCTTGTTCTTGACGACCTTGACGCGCGTGCGCGATCCGACGGCATTGTCGCCAGACTTGATCTGCCCGATGCGGCGAACATCCAGCCGCACGCTGGCGTAGAACTTGAGCGCATTGCCGCCAGTGGTGGTCTCCGGACTACCGAACACAACGCCGATCTTCTGGCGTAGCTGGTTGATGAACATCAGGGTCGTGTCGGTTCGATGGGCCACCGCGGTGAGCTTCCGGAGCGCCTGGCTCATGAGCCGTGCCTGCAACCCCATGTGCTGGTCACCCATCTCGCCATCGATCTCCGCCTTCGGAGTCAACGCGGCAACGGAGTCGATGACCACCAGATCGACCGCGTCGGACCTCGTCAGCATCTCGGCGATCTCCAGTGCTTGCTCCCCGGTGTCCGGTTGGCTCACAAGCAAGCGCTCCGTGTCGACGCCGATCGACCGCGCATAGGTCACGTCGAATGCGTGCTCGGCGTCGATGAAAGCCGCCACCCCGCCCGTTTGCTGCGCCTCGGCGATGGCGTGCAGCGTGAGTGTGGTCTTGCCGCTGGATTCTGGGCCGAACACCTCCACGATACGTCCGCGCGGGTATCCGCCTACCCCCATCGCGTCGTCCAGCGCCAGGGAACCCGAAGGGATGACCCCTACGCGCTCGACCGGGGCGTCGTCTCCAAGCTGCATGATAGAGCCTTTCCCGAACATCTTTTCGATGCCCGTCACGACGGATCGGATGGTGCGGAGCTTGTCACTGAGATCGGTCAACATGGCAGTCTTCTCCTTCGGGGATGGTCCCCATGGTGGCGCACGACGGCGCCGGTTGCTGGCGAGCTGGCGCGCCGAATGCGCGGTCAGCTCGAAAACGCCCGCTCCCGGTCCAGGACGCGGGCGTGGATCGCCTCTGCGACGTGCGTCGCGCGGACGGCGTCGCTTGCTTCGAGATCCGCTACGGTTCGCGCCACGCGAAGCACCTTGCTGTAGGCCCGCGCCGACAAGCCGAGTTGCTCCACCGCGCTGGAGAGCAATCGCGCGCCGGCCTCGTCCGGGCGCGCCACGGCGTCGAGGTCGCGCGACGAGAGCTGCGCATTGACCGGAGCCGAGGTTTCGCCGCGCTCGAACCGGACCCGCTGGATGTCACGCGCCCGCTGCACCCGCTGCCGGACCGGGGCCGATGGCTCACCGGGGCAGGCGCTGCGCAGAGACGCAACCTCCACAGCGGGGAGCGTCACGTGGATGTCGATCCGGTCGAGCAGCGGTCCAGAAAGCTTGGCCCGATACGATCGCACGCGCTCCTCCCCGCATCGGCAGCGGCCCGTGGGATCCCCATGATAGCCGCACGGGCAAGGGTTGACCGCGCCGACCAGCAGCGGCTGCGCAGGAAACGTCGCGCGGAATCCCGCCCGCGCGATCGTCACCACCCCGTCTTCCAGCGGCTGGCGGAGCGCCTCGAGCGAGCTGCGGCGGAACTCTGCAAGCTCGTCGAGGAACAAGACCCCGAGGTGCGCAAGGGAGACCTCGCCAGGGCGAGGCGGGACGCCGCCCCCCACCAGACCTGCATCGCTGACCGTATGGTGGGGTGCCCGGAAGGGCCGCCTGCGCACCAGGCCCGACTCAGGAGGCAACATCCCGGCTACGGAGTGCACCACGCTGACCTGCAGCGCCTCGGCGTACCGAAGGGGGGGAAGAATCGAGGGCATGCGCCGCGCCAGCATGGTCTTGCCGCCCCCGGGTGGTCCGATCATCAGCATGTGGTGTGCGCCAGCCGCAGCCACCTCGAGCGCACGCCGCGCCCCATGCTGCCCCTTGACGTCGCACAGGTCGGCGTGGCCACCGAGGTCCGGCGCGTACTCGTCCGCGTGGGCGATCGGCAGCGATTCGCAGCCTGCCAGGTGCCGGCGAACATCTTCCAGGGTCTCCGCCGTGAGCACCTCAATGCCCTGTACCGCCCCAGCTTCTGCACCGTTGTCACGCGGGACGATCGCGCAGCGAACACCCCGGTCCCGTGCGCCCATGAGCTGGGGAAGCACGCCGCGGACGGGACGAACGGCGCCGGTCAACGACAGCTCACCGAGGATGAGCGTTGCGTCGAGTGCGCGCGCGGGCACCTTGTCGAGCGCACCCAGCACGGCGGCGGCGATGGCGAGGTCGAAGGCCCCACCGCTCTTCTTCATGTCGGCAGGGGCGAGGTTGACGACCAGCACCTGCTCGGCGAGGTTGACGCCGATCTGGAGCAACGCGGAGCGTACGCGGACCCTGCTTTCGCGCACGCTGGTTTCGGCCAGGCCGACGAGGATGAAGTCGGCCACGCCGCGAAGCGAGTCCACTTCGACACGAACGGGTCTTGGGTCGAGGCCGACGAGGGCCGAGGTATGCGCTGTGGCGAGCATGCCCATGCGTTGAGCAAGCTGCGGGCCATCAGAATACCTCGGGAAAACGGCTCTGATTCGACGCGACCTGGGTGGCGGGTCGCCGGGCCAAGGCGCCGTCGGAGCCGCTCCGCCACCACGTTTCCTCCAGGAAAGAGGCGCCATGTGGCGGTTTTCGGCCCAAAGTGGCGGCCGCCACCCCCTCGCTCGACTGCGCCGCCGGACCGCTCTCCCGTCTTGCCATCGACCCGATGGCGATGGCAGGGGCGACCGGCAGCAGCACAACCTGGCCTGCGTGCATGGCGCTGCTCGATAGCGGCGAGACCGAACGCCGTGCGGACAATGCCTTGCGCCGATGGAGCGTTGCGTGCCCTGCCCAAGGCACGCTGCACGAGCCGGCTCGCGGCCGAACGCGGCGAATGCTGCACAGGACTCCCTGCGCGCGTGGGGAGCGGCGCATCTGCACTTCGGCGACGAGCAGCCGCAGAGGAGGCGAGGCGGTGCCGGGACCGTTCTCCTTGTCGAACTGCAAGCCGGCGTACAGGATTCGCCCAGGACAGACCTCGACCGAACAGGCAAGCAGAGCGTTCCGTGACAGACACCGCTGGCAGCAAACTCGTCCCTGCATGCGCGATCTCGACGGGGCTCCGGCGCGGCAAGGACATGAACGGTTCAGCAACGCCCCTGGGAAACCGATGATGGTGAGCCAGGGACCCGATGGGGACCACGGAGGTGCGGCGTTGCGAGATGGACGGTCCCGCTCCTCCGTGGCATCGTGTTCGGCACGATCGGCGATTGGATGCCCACATGTCCATTGCAGTGCGTGAGTTCTGGATTGCGGTCGGGGTTCTTCTCGGTATTCTGGCGTGCGGTGAGGATGGCGGTAACAGTTCAGCGGCTGTCGTCTATTCGCAAATAGGCTGGCCCATCAGCGGCAGAAACTGAAGTGGGTCGGTCTGTCCGACGCTCGAAGTGGTCGAGCGATTGCGTCAAGAAGTTGAGCAGCTTCGCAGCGAGAACGCCGATCTTTGGCGCAGGCCCGTGGACGTGTCGGAGGAGATCGAGCAGTGCAGGCGCGGGCACCGCGAGCGCTCCCAATCGACGCTGCTTGAACGTCGACTTCGCATCGGGGGGAGGGGTGCTGCGGCGGCTACGTGGCAATCGATAAAGGCTGGAATGGGTGGATTGCGCAATAGATATTTTCGCTATCGCGGATACACCGCCCCCTTTCCCCACCCACCCATTCCGCTGGCGCCCCTGTCATTCGAGCTGCGGCTGCTGCAGTGCCGGACGAGGCTGCATTCGAATCCGACGGCGCCGCCCCGTACGCGTCCGTCGCCCAGGTACCAGAAACAACGTACGCCGCACCCACGACGTCCTCCATCCTCGTAGCTTCAGCACACGCTCCTGTACGTAGCGCCGCACCAGGTCGTGCGACAGCAGCTCGAGCATCAGCGACGCCGCGTTCGCCAAGAAGCTGCTGCGCGAAAACTTGCCGATGCCCCACGCCCTCTTCCATTTTGCGATGAGCGGCTCGATTCCCGCACGCCCGTCGTGGTCCCAGGCAGATCGTCCGGGTCCGAATCCATGTCGTTCGTCCGATAGGTCTGCACCGTCCAGTCCAGACCCTCCCCCAGATACCGTTGCTTGCCGTGCTCGCGTTGTCGTGTTCGTACGGCAATCACCCGAACCGGCAGCTCCGACGGCGCACCCCATTCACCCCGCCGGAACGCGATCTCGGCTACCTCTCGACAAGGACGGCCATCCGTGTCCCAGTCGGTTGCCTTCCAGCGTGGATGCATCGCCACCGCCCCACACAGGGCCGGAGTCATGCGTGCCTTGACCACAAACAACGATCCTCGCTGGTGTATCGTCCGCAGGATGGCCGAGCAGTCACCCGCGGCGTCGATGCGCACGTACAGTAGCGGCTTGCCGCCGATGGCGCTGCGCACCTGGTCGATGGTCGCGCCAACGAAGCTTGCATCATCGCTGCCGAAGCCCGTGTCGCCGGTGCGCAACGCGGCGTTGACAAAGCTGTCCGTCTCCACGATGCGCGCCACAATTGGATGATAACTCGGTCGGCCGCGGTAGTGCGGATTGGGTCCCGCAACCGCTCCCTGCATCTCGGCGCCGAACACCGGCGTGACGGTCGTGTCGATGTCGAGATGGACCCGTTGGCGTCGCCGAAGCGCGCGCACAGGCACCAGACCATGCGTGACCATCAGGCCGGTCAGCTTGCACAAAGCTTCCTCATCGAAGCGGTCCAGGTCGCGATAGAGCGTATCGATGCTCGGCAGCACACCTCCGGCCAGCATGACGAATAGCGGGTCGGCGGCAAGGGCCTCAACGCCGAAGACGCGATGCTCACCGACGACGAAAGCGTCGATGAGCAAGCGTCGCTGCGCTTGCATCGGGTA
>Ga0209018_1000797_pt1 | contig 27797 bp, 26 predicted proteins | sample YNPBryBLVA2012_FD_185814 | JGI IMG/M metagenome (GOLD analysis project Ga0209018, IMG submission 185814) | Anoxygenic and chlorotrophic microbial mat microbial communities from Yellowstone National Park, USA - YNP Bryant BLVA 2012 (SPAdes)... ...
GGGGGGGGGGGGCCAGGGGGTGGGGTGAGGGGCTAGAACACTGGCCGCGCCAGCATCCGGCCTGACAAGGGTAGGCAGTTACCCCGCAGTTTAGAAAGTGGCGGGCAAGAGGGCAATCAGCTCATTGCGGCGCACTCCGGTGCGGAGATTGCGCCCGAACCTGCGGGAGGGTGAGCAGTTACCCACCGCCAACGTCCCGCTTGCAGGAGACGGGTAGTTACGGTATACTATGGTAGCTGCCCACCCTCTGCCAGGCCGGATGCTGGCGCGGACGGGACAGTGGCGCCGATTCGTGGCCGAAAACGAGCCGCTCCATCGCAGTGCAGTGTGACCACGCTTTGCCGATGAACGAATCAGTCAATCTGCTGGTCATCGCGACCATCGCCGGCACGCAGGCCGAGGCACTGACGCGGCGACTCACCGCCGATGGCTTCTTCGTCACCCGGCTGGACTCCAGCGGCGGTATCCTGCTGGAGTCGAGCACCTCGCTGCTCATCGGCCTCGACCGGGCTCATCTGCCGCATCTGATCGCGCTCTTCCGCGAGTGCTGCCGCCGGCGCCGGCAGATAGTCCCGGCGCACGTCGAAATCCTTTCGAGCCAGATGCAGCCGCCGATGATCGAAGTGGAAGTGGGCGGCGCGATGCTGTACGCACTGAACGTCGAACGGTTCGAGCAGCTATGAAACTGATGATCGCCATCGTACGGGATGTGGACGACGAACCGATGATGGACCGGTTGGTCGCGCACGGCTATCGGGTGACGCGCGTCGCCAGCACGGGGGGCTTCCTGCGGCGCGGCAACGCCACGCTGCTGATCGGCCTGGAGGAAGATCAGGTGGACGAGGTCATCGAACTGCTGCGCGGGACGTGCAGCCGCAGCGACTCGGAGCAACACTGCGCCACCGTGTTCGTCGTAGACGCGCCGTACTTCGAGCAGATCTAGCCGCCGACCTCCCCCGTGAAGCCCATCCCCTTGCCCACCCGTCCGGGTCGCTCCCCGGCAGGTCGCCCCGCTTCTGTTCGCCCGCTGTGGACGCGATTGCGGCGTAACCTCGCCTGGCTCACCACCGGCGGCCGCTGGACCGATCCGCTGTCCCCACCCGTGCGCCACAACCTGCGCTGGTTCTGGTTCGACGGAGTCTTTGCCCAGGCCAGCGAATCCATCATCGTCGCCTACCTCTCCCTGTTCGTACTGGCGCTGGGGGCCAGCCGGGCGCAGATCGGGTGGATGAGCGCCCTGTCCAGCCTGAGCGCCGCTGTGCTGTTGCTGCCCGGCGCCGCCGCCGTCGAGCGCTGGGGCCATCGCAAGCAGATCTGTCTGCTCACCGGCGGCGGGGCGGCCCGCGTCACCCTCCTGCTGCTGGCGCTGCTGCCGCTGGCCTGCAGCGGCCCGACGGCGGTCGCCGTCGCCATCGGCCTGGCGGTGGCCCGCACGGCCTCCGCCAACCTGGCCGTCCCGGCGTGGACCTCGCTCACCGCCGACATCGTCCCCCTGACCTGGCGCGGGCGCTACTTCGCCTCGCGCAACATCGCCATGGGCGTGGTCGGCATGGCCGTCGCCTACGCGGTGGGTGTGCTGATCACCCGCGCCGGCGACGCGACGGGCTATCCGCTGGCGATGGGGCTGGCCTTCGCCTTCGGCCTGGCCTCCAGCCTCAGCTTCGCCCGGCTGAACGATCCCTCCCTCCAGCCACAGGCGGAGACGGGTGCCGCGGCCGTGGCCCGGCCACGGCGGATCGAGACAAAGTTCCGGCGCCTCTGCGCCATCGCCGCGCTGTGGAACCTCTCCCTGGGCATCGCCGGGCCGTTCTTCGGCGTCTACATGGTCGAGGGACTGCGGGCGAGCGCCGCCTTCGTCGGCGGGATCGGCGTGGTCAACGGGCTGGCCGCCCTGCCGGGTCAGCGGCTGTTCGGTCTCCTTTCCGACCGCTGGGGACCGCGCAAGGTACAGCTCCTCACCGGCCTGCTCATCCCGCTGGTGCCGTGGGGCTGGGCGCTGGCCCGCACGACCTGGCAACTACTGCCGATCGAGCTGTTCTCCGGCTTCATCTGGGCCGGATACGGACTGTCGAGCTTCAACTTCCTGTTGACGCTGATGCCCGACGCGCGGCGAGCGCGCTACTCGGCGATCCACCAGATCGTCGTCCTGGCCGCCTACGCCAGCGGGTCGGCGCTCGGCGGCCTGGTCGCCACGCACTGGGGCTACACGGCCACCTTCGCTATCTCCGGCGCCGGTCGCCTCCTCGCCGCCCTGCTGTTCGCGGCGCTGATCCGGTGAGGAACGGGAAGCAACGATAAAAAAGCGATGAGCGATCGGCAAGACACGATCCATCAGGCGAGATTCCGCCAGCGCCTGACCGCCGCGCTGGGGTGGACGCGCTCCAGCTATTTCCTGCTCAGCGCATTCCTGGTGACCGTGGCGTTGATCGTCATCGTCTGGTGGCCGCTGGCGGAGGAAGCATTCTCCTACTTCGACCCCCGGCTGCCCTGGTGGGTGCAGTTCGACTGGCTGCTGTTGGGCAATTTCCTGGTCATGTCGGTGTTGATCATGGCCGGGGCCAGCCTGCGCGCCGACGCGGGCATCGTCCTGGTGGGGCTGATCGGTGGGCTGGTGATCGAGAGCTGGGGCACGCAGACCAAGCTGTGGATCTACTACACCGCCGAGCGCCCACCGCTGTGGATCATCCCCGCCTGGCCCATCGCCAGCCTGTCCATTGATCGGCTGATCCGCGTGATGGACCTGTTGATCGGCGAGCACCGGCGGCTGTTCCGCTGGGCCTACTGGTCGATCCTACCCTCCTTCTACGGGCTGATGCTGTGGTTCGTCTGGCCGACGGTGGATCGGTCGCTGACGGTGATGGCGCTGCTCCTGTGCGCGTTCCTGATCCTGACGCCGACCGACCACCGCCGGGCAGTGCTGACGTTCGTCGCCGGTTCGGCACTGGGCTACTTCCTGGAACTGTGGGGGACGACCCGCGGCTGCTGGACCTACTACACGCTGCAGACGCCGCCGTTCTTCGCCGTGGTGGCGCATGGGATGGCCGCGCTCGCCTTCTGGCGCTCGGAACGGCTGATGAGGCAGGTAGTGGCGAAAGCTTGCCATTTTCCCAGGCGGGTGTATACTTGATCTCTTGAAGCAACACCCCGCCGGCCATGATGGAGCGTATGGACAGCAGCGCAACCCGGACCGCCCTCCAGCGCGCAGCCGATCTGCTGCGCCGCGCCGGGCATGCGGTCGCCCTGACCGGCGCTGGCAGTAGCACGCCCTCCGGCATCCCCGATTTCCGCTCGCCCGGCAGCGGGTTATGGGAACAGGCCGACCCCATGGAGGTCGCCTCGATCCAGGCCCTCCGCCGCGACCCGCAGGCCTTCTACCGCTGGCTGCAGCCCCTGGTCGAACGGATGACCAACGCCCGGCCCAACGCCGCTCACTACGCCCTGGCCCGTCTGGAAGCAGCCGGACGGTTGCAAGCGGTGATCACGCAGAACATTGACGGCCTGCACCAGCGCGCCGGTTCGCAGAACGTCCTGGAAGTACACGGCCACGTCCGCACCGTGACCTGCCTGAACTGTTTCCGCCAGGCGCCGGTCGAGGAAGCGACCGCCACGGTCGCCCGCGGCGAAGTGCCGCGCTGCCGCGTCTGCGGCGGGGTGGTCAAGCCGGATGTCATCCTCTTCGGTGAACAGCTTCCCGCGCAGACGCTCATCGCGGCCATGGAACATGCCCGGCGGGCCGACCTGATGCTGGTGGTCGGTTCCTCCCTGCTGGTGCTGCCCATCGCTCAACTTCCCGCCCTGACCCACGCCCACGGTGGCCAGGTCGTCGTCATCAACAAGCAGCCGACCTACGCCGACGGATTCGCCGCCGCCGTCTTCCACGACGACCTGGCCGAGGTGCTGCCTGGCCTGGTTGACCTGTGTCTGGAGGACCAGGTATGAGTCACTCATCGCTCGAAAAGCGCATCGCCCGCCTGGAACAGATCATCGAAATCAGCCGTTCGCTCAACGCCACCCGCGCCCTGCGCCCGTTGCTGGTCCAGATCATCGAGGCCGGACGGCAGATGACCGATAGCGCGGCCAGTTCGATCATGCTGGTTGACCGCAAGACTGGCGAGCTGCACTTCGAGGCCGCCACCGGCGAGCGTAGTGACGAGATCCGCTCCTTCGTCGTCCCGATGGAGGGCAGCGTCGCCGGATGGGTGGTGCGCAATGAGAAGGCGCTCATCGTCGCCGACGCACCCAACGACCCCCGCTTCTACCGCCAGATGGATGAGCAAATTGACTTCACCACCCGCTCCCTGCTGGCCATCCCCCTGGCGCTGCGGGGCAAAGTGATCGGCGTCCTGGAGGCGGTGAACAAGCTGAACGGCGGGACGTTCGACGAAGAGGACGTGGAGACGTTGAGCATCCTGGCCGACCAGGCGGCAGTGGCCATCGAGAACGCACTCTTGTTCGAGCAATCGGACCTGGTCTCGGAGATCGTCCACGAGATGCGCACACCGTTGGCCTCGATCGCCGGCTACGCTCAACTGATCATGCGCCCGGACGTGCCGGTCGCCCGGCATGCCGAGTTCGCCCAAACGATCCAGCAGGAAGCCATGCGTCTCAGCCAGATGGCCGGTAACTTTCTCGACCTGGCCCGCCTGGAGTCGGGACGCGCTTTCCTTTCCCGCGCGCCGGTGGCGATGGAGACGCTGATCGGCGACGCGCTGACCCTGCTGCGTCCTCAGGCCGAGGCCAAAGGGATCGCCATCTCTGCTGAGCTGGCTGGGCCGCTGCCGACCATCACCGGCGACCCGGCGCGCCTCAAACAGACGCTGATCAACCTGCTCTCCAACGCGATCAAATACTCTCGTCCGGGCGACCGGGTGACGGTGACGGCGCGGGCAGATGGACAAGAGCTGACCGTCGGTGTCGAGGACACCGGTCCGGGCATCCCACCGGACGCCCAGGCCCATCTGTTCCAGAAGTTCTACCGGCTGCCCACGGTGGAGAGCGTCTCCGAGGGCAGCGGCCTGGGCCTGGCCATCTGCCGCCAGATCGTCGAGGCACACGGTGGACGGATCTGGGTGGAGAGCGAAGTGGGGCGAGGAGCGGCGTTCTACTTCACGATCCCTATGGAGACGCGGTGACACGGAGAGGGGGAGACACGGAGAGGGGGAGACATGGAGAGGGGGAGACACGGTGACGCGGAGATTCACCGCGTCACCGCGTCACAGTGTCTCCGCGTCTCCGCGTCCCCGTGTCTCCCAGAGGGAGGTGAGATGCACGAGAGTCCACTCGCCGGACGCGACCTGATCGGCATCGCGGATCTGAGCAAGGACGAGATCGTCTACCTGCTCCGCCTGGCCGACCACCTGCGCCAGGCAGTCGCCGAACGTCGGCAACTCGACCTGCTGAGCGGCTACTTGCTGGCGACGCTCTTCTACGAGCCCAGCACCCGCACCCGCCTCAGCTTCGAGGCGGCCATGCACCGGTTGGGCGGGGATGTGCTCAGCGTCGCCGACGCCCGCGCCTCCTCCTCCGCTGCCAAGGGCGAGACCATCGCCGACGCTGCCCGCACCGTTGCCACCTATGCCGACATCATCGTCCAGCGCCACCCGGCGGTCGGCTCGGCCCGCCAGGCCGCGGATGCGGTGGATATTCCGGTGATCAACGCCGGCGACGGGGCTGGCGAGCACCCCACCCAGGCCCTGCTCGATCTCTACACTATCCGCCAGGAGAAGGGCCGCCTGGATGGGTTGACCGTCGCCCTGGTCGGTGACCTCAAGCACGGGCGAACCGTCCACTCGCTGGCCCGGGCGCTGGCCCACTGGAACGCGACTCTGTTGCTGATCTCCCCGCCGGCCCTGGCGATGGACCCGGCTGCGGTAGCCCAACTGCGGACGGCCGGCCTGCGCGTCGAGGAGAGCGATACCCTGGCCTGGGCGCTGCCCCAGGCCGATGTGCTCTATGTAACGCGTATCCAGCGCGAGCGGTTCGCCGACCCCGCCGAGTACGAGCGGCTGAGCGGATCCTACGTGATTGACCGGGCGCTGCTGGCCTGGGCCCAGCCGGAGCTGACCGTGATGCACCCGCTGCCCCGCGTGGACGAGATCAGCGCCGATGTGGACGGATTGCCCAACGCCGCCTACTTCCGCCAGGCCGCCAACGGCGTCTGGGTGCGCATGGCCCTTCTCGCCGCCCTCCTCGGCTGCGTCTGAAACCCAACCAACGACCAAGCGATAGGCGATACGCGATAGGCGACAAGCGAATGACCACTTTCCTGGAACGACTGCAAGCAGCGCAGGAACGACACGGTTCCTGGCTCTGTGTCGGCCTCGATCCGCTGATGGCGCAGTTGCCGGAAACGGTGCGGGCAGAACCTGAGCCACTGGTCGCCTTCGGGCGGGCGATCATCGAGCACACCGCCGATTACGTCTGCGCCTACAAGCCTAACCTGGCCTTCTGGCTGGCGGAGGGGCTGCGCGGCTTGGCGGCGTTGCAGGCGGTGTTAGAGGTGGTGCCGCAGGACCTGCCGGTGATCCTCGATGGCAAGTTCAACGACATCGGTCACACCGCCGCCGCCTATGCCCGCTTCGCCTTCGACCAGCTCGGCGCCGACGCGGTGACGCTCAACCCCTATCTGGGGCTGGACTCGGTACGCCCGTTCCTGGAGCGGGCCGACCGCGGCACGTTCCTCCTCGCCCGCACCTCCAACCCCTCCGCCCGCGACTTGCAGGATCGTCTGGCCGGCGATCACCCGCTCTACGAGGAGGTCGCCCGCCTGGCCGTGCGCTGGAGCGGCGAACTGCCGGGGACGGTCGGCCTGGTCGTCGGCGCGACCTATCCGGAGGAACTGAGCCGCCTGCGGGAGATCGCTCCCGACCTGCCGTTCCTCATCCCCGGGATCGGCGCGCAGGGGGGCAGCCTGGAAGCAGCGGTGGCCCACGGCCCGACCGCCGGCGGGGTTGGCCCACTGATCAACGTCTCCCGCAACGTGCTCTACGCCTCCTCCGGCCCCGACTTTGCCCAGGCCGCTGCGGACGCCGCCCGCGCGCTGCGGGGGGAGATGCGGTGACGCGGAGACGCGGAGACGCGGAGACGCGGAGACGCGGAGACGCGGAGACGCGGAGACACGGAGACGCGGAGACACGGAGACGCGGAGACGCGGAGACGCGGAGACACGGAGACGCGGAGACACGGAGACACGGAGACACGGAGACGCGGAGACACGGAGACACGGTGAATCACCGCGTCACCGTGTCACCGTGTCACCGTGTCACCGTGTCACCGCGTCACCGTGTCACCGTGTCACCGCGTCACCCCGTCACCCCGTCACCCCGTCACCGTGTCACAGATTGGAGAAACGCCTATGAATGACACTCTGTCCACCCGCCTCTTCGACGCCGGCTGCGTGCAGTTCGGTCATTTCACGCTCAAGTCCGGCCTGACCTCGCCGATCTACATTGACCTGCGGCTGCTGGCCAGTCACCCGTCGCTGCTGCGCGACGCGGCGCGGGCGCTGGCCGAGATTGCCCGGACGCTAACCTTCGACCGGCTGGCGGCCATTCCCATCGCCGGCCTGCCCATCGGCACGGCGTTGGCCCTGGAGCTCGACCGCCCGCTGATCTACCCGCGGCCGGAGGTCAAGGCACACGGTACACGACGGGCCATCGAGGGCGCCTGCGCGCCAGGGGAGACGATACTGCTGGTGGATGACCTGATCACCCGCGGCGACAGCAAACTGGAGGCCATCGCGCCGCTGGAGGAGGCCGGGCTGATCGTCCGCGACGTGCTGGTGCTGCTCGACCGCGAACAAGGCGGGGCGGAAGACCTGGCCCGTCGCGGCTACCGCCTCCACGCCGTCCTCCGCCTCAGCACCCTCCTGGACACCCTCCACGCCACCGCCCGCATCACCCCGCAACAGCTTGCCGACGTGACAGCATACCTGCGCCAGTGAGGCAGGAAGCACGACATAGAACACACCTCACGTTTCACGTTTCACGTTTCACGTTTCACGTTTCACGTTTCACGTTTCACGTTTCACGTTTCACGTTTCACGTTTCACGTTTCACGTTTCACGATGCTCTCTCCAGACCTCTCCACCACCCTCTGCGGCGTCCGCCTGCCCAACCCGACCGTGCTGGCATCGGGGATCCTGGGGCTGAGCCACGAGGTCATGATCCGCGTGGCCGAGGCTGGCGCGGGGGCAGTGACGACCAAGTCCATCAGCCTGGCCCCCCGCGACGGCTACCACAACCCGGTGATCCTGGAATGGGGCGGCGGGCTGATCAATGCCGTGGGACTCTCCAACCCCGGCGTCGAGGTCATGGTCGGCGAGATCCGCGCCGCCAGGAAAGGGCTGGCCCCCCTGGGCGTGCCGCTCATCGCCAGCATCTTCGCCGACACCATCTACGACTTCGGCACCCTGGCCCGCTACGTCTCCGAGGCCGCACCCGACCTGATCGAGATCAACGTCTCCTGCCCGAACGTGGACGACCAGTACCTACGCATGTTCGCTGCCGACCCCTACGTCACGGCGCAGGTGGTACGCATGGTCAAGCGCAACACGGCCATCCCCGTGCTGGTTAAGCTCTCGCCCAACGTCACCGACATCGTCCGCATTGCCCAGGCGGCGGTGGAGGCCGGCGCTGACGGGATCACCGCCGTCAACAGCCTGGGACCGGGGCTGATCCTGGACATCGAGACCGGGCGACCGATCCTGTCCCACGGCACCGGCGGGGTAAGCGGGCCGGCGATGCGGCCGATCGCCGTCCGCTGCGTGCGCGACATCTGCCGCGCCGTGCGCGCGCCGGTGGTCGCTACCGGCGGGGTGACCGACGGACGGGACGCGGTGGAGATGATGCTGGTGGGCGCGACGGCCGTGGGCATCGGCTCGGCGGTCTACTATGGCGGGATGGGCGTGTTCGGACAGATCTGCGCCGGCCTGCGCGATTACATGCAACGCCACAGCTATAGCCGGCTGGAGGAGTTCCGAGGGAGAGTCATCTGATGGCCCTGCCCGTGATGACCCGCATCCTGGAGATCTGGCCCGAAAGCCGGCGGGTGCGCACCTTCGTGTTCGACCTGGAACTGCCGACCGCCCAACCGGGGCAGTTCGTCATGCTCTGGCTGCCGGGGGTGGACGAGAAACCGATGTCCATCGCCTGGCCGGCCCCGCTGACCATCACGGTCAAGCGGCTGGGGCCGTTCAGCACCGCGCTGCACGAGGCGTCGCGCGGCGAACGGCTGGGCGTGCGTGGCCCCTTCGGTCGCGGGTTCTCACTGCGCGAAGACCGTCCGGCCCTGCTGGTCGGCGGCGGCTACGGCGTCCCCCCGCTCTATTTCCTCGCCGCCCGCGCTGTCGAGCGGGCCATCCCTACCATCGTCGCCATCGGCGCCCGCCGGGCCGGGGAACTGCTCTACCTCGACCGCTTCCGCGCCCTCGGCGTCGAACCACTCCTGGCCACCGATGACGGCTCGGCCGGCGAAAAGGGCACGGTCCTGGACTTGCTCCACCGCCGGGCCACCCTTTATCCCGCCCCCGTCCTCTACGCCTGCGGCCCGGAACCGATGCTCGTCGCCTTGCTCCGTTTCGGCCAGGAACACGGCCTCGACGGCCAGTTCAGCGTCGAACGGTACATGAAGTGCGGCTTCGGCATCTGCGGACAGTGCGCCCTCGACGGACTTCTGGTCTGCCAGGACGGCCCGGTGTTGACCGGCGAACAGCTCCAGGCTGCCCGCGACTTCGGGCGCTTCCGCCGCAACGCCACGGGACGGAAGCTGCCAGTACGATAGCAGGATACCGCACCAGATGGACAAACGCGAAACCCGCCGCGCCTTCTGCGTCCTCCGCGAATGCCTGCCGCCGGAGGAGGTCGCCGCCGCCTCAGAGGCACTCTGCCAACAACTGGCCACCTGGCCCCTGCTGCGGGAGGACAGCACCGTCCTCACCTACCTGGCCTTCCGCAGCGAACCCGACCTGGGGCTGCTGTTCAGCCTGCGGCCGGACGTCCGCTGGATCGTCCCGCGCATCGCCCAGCGACAGATCTTCCTCCACCCCTACGACCCGGCGCGGCTGGTGCGCCATCGCTACGGCATGTTGGAACCGGCAGCCGACCTGCCGCTGGTGGACCCCGCCGCGCTGGACGTGGTGCTCGTCCCCGGCGTGGCCTTCGACCGACAGGGCAGGCGGATGGGCCTCGGCGGCGGCTACTACGACCGCTTCCTCCCCACCACCCCGGCGCTGCGCGTCGGCGTGGCCTACGATTGCTCCCTCACCGACGAACTGCCTTGCGACGAGCGAGACCAGCACGTGGACTGGGTGATCACCCCGACCCAGATCATCCACTGCCGCCCGCCGGAGAAACGATGCGCCGACTACTGATCCGCGGCGGGACGCTCGTGACCCCCGCAGGGAGCGCGCGCGGAGATGTGCTGATCGAGGGCGAGACGATCGCCGCCGTCGGGCCGCGCCTGCCCCGCGCCGACGCTGCCCAGGTGCTGGACGCCGATGGCCTGCTCGTCCTCCCCGGCCTGCTCGACCCTCACGTCCACCTGCGCGAGCCGGGGGCTACCCACAAGGAGGACTTCACCAGCGGGACCGCCGCCGCGCTGGCCGGCGGCTTCACGACCGTCCTGGCGATGCCGAACACCCAGCCCCCGCTGACTGACCGGGCGACGTTCGAGGAGACTGCCCGCCTGGCGCGGACGAAGGCGCTGTGCGACGTGGGGCTGTTCATCGGCGCGACGCCCCATAACGCTGCCGCAGCCGCCGCGCTGGAGGGTCCGGTGGGCCTGAAGGTCTATATGGGCGCCAGCACCGGTGACCTGCTGGTAGCCGACGTCGCCGGGCTGCTGGCCCACTTCGGGACATACCCGCCGGAACGCCCTCTGGCCGTCCACGCCGAGGACGCTCAGGCGGTGACGTGGTACGAGGCTCGCGGGGAGGGCCGCCCGCCGATCTGCGCCCTGCTAGCGCTGGCCCGCGCTCTGCTCCTGGCCGGCCACTTCCGCCGCCGGCTGCACGTCTGTCACGTCTCGACCGGGGCGGAGCTGGCGCTGATCCGCACCGCGCGGCAGATGGGCGTGCGCGTCACCGGCGAGGCCACGCCGCACCACCTCTTCCTGAGCACAGACGACGAGAGGGAGCTGGGAGCGCTGGCCCGCGTCAACCCGCCGCTGCGCGCGTCGGAGGACGTCGCCGCGCTGTGGGAGGGGTTAGCAGAGCTGGACTGCCTGGCGACCGATCACGCCCCGCACACGCCGGAGGAGAAACGCGCCCCGCACCCGCCAGCGGGGCTGCCCGGACTGGAGACCGCCCTGCCCCTCCTGCTGACCGCCATCTCCGAGGGTCGCCTCTCGCTACGCGAAGGGCAACGGCTCATGGCAGAGGGGCCGGCCCGCACTTTCGGCCTGGCCCGCAAGGGCCGCCTGCAACCCGGCGGCGATGCCGACCTGACCCTGGTTGACCCCCAGGCGCGCTGGACGGTCGGCCAACACCCGCTGTTCACCCGCTGCGGCTGGTCGCCCTTTCACGGATGGAAACTGAAAGGCCGCGTGGAACGGGTCTTCCTGCGCGGCCAGCTTGCCTTCGACGCCGGGCACGTCCTCCTCGATCCCGGCGCTGGCCGGCTGCTGACAACGTAGGACGGGCCGCCGGCCCGTCCTGTCGCAGCCTGACGTAGGACCGGCCGCCGGCCCGTCCTGTCGCAGCCTGACGTAGGACCGGCCGCCGGCCCGTCCTACATGTCGCGCATCAGGGCGAGAGTAGGATCCGCCTCGTAGCGCCGATACCAATCCACTACCCCAACGATCTGCCCGGCCAGACGACGCGCCCGCGCCGGATCGGCGCGGACGAACTCCAGCAACAGCGCGTACGTCCCCCGACAGGCCACCGCCTCCTCGTGCTCCGGCAGTTCCGTCTGCCGCGCCATCTCGATCACGGCGACCGAGATGGAGCGCGCCGACAGGTCCACCACCCGCACGTCCGACATCCCCGGCGCGCGCAGAGGCTGCGGTTTGGCCACCTCGAAGCGAAACCCCATCGCCTCAGACACCACCCGATCGACCGCCTGGCGGAGCGTCTGATAGGCGAGCCGCTCCTCCAGCGCCGCCTGCCGCGCCAGGGCGCCTTCCAGACTGCGCTCCTGCCCGTCCCAACGCCGGACCTCGCGCCACTCCATCTGTTCGTCCTCATCGGGCAGGCCCAGCGCGCAGTAGCCCTGCTGCACCAGATAGGCAATGGCCACGAAGAGCAACGCCTGCGTCTGCCGGTAGGGACCAGGCGGGGTAGTGAACAGATCCATCAGCACCGACCGCTGCGCAGCGCTTTCAAAGAAGAAATCGTGCACGTAGAGCGCCACCACCCCGCTGGCGACCAGGCGGGCCTTTTGCCGGTCAGCCACGATCGCCGCCAGGGTCGGATCCAGGCGCAAGGACGAGAGCACCGACTCCAGACGATCCGGCACCAGCGCAGCGCCGCAGTGTTGACAGGTTGGCTCCTGGTCATCGGTGTACTGCTTGCAGGCGGAACAGATGACCATGATCTGCTGGCCACACCACGGACACTTCGAAGCCGGCACGACGATCCGCCGTCCACAATGACGGCAGGAGAACCCCTCATCAGGCATCCATCACCTCCCTGCCCGGCTCATTCCTCTTCCAGGCGCAAGACGGCCAGAAAGGCCTCCTGGGGAATGATCACGTTACCGAACTGCTTGAGCCGTTTCTTGCCCGCTTTCTGCTTCTCCAACAGCTTGCGCTTGCGGGTCACATCGCCGCCGTAACACTTGGCCAGCACGTCTTTGCGCACCGCCTTGACCGTCGCGCGGGCGATGATCCGCCCCCCCACCGCCGCCTGGATCGGCACCGGGAACAACTGGCGCGGGATGAGCTCCTTCATCTTCCTGACCAGCGCCGAACCCTTCTCGTAGGCCTGCTCACGGTGGACAATCAGCGCCAGCGCGTCCACCGGCTGCTCGTTGACCAGGATGTCCAGCCTGACCAGGTCGCCCGCCTGGTAGCCATCGAAGGTGTAGTCCAGCGATGCGTACCCCCGCGAGACCGATTTCAGCCGGTCGTGCAGGTCCACGATCATCTCCGAAAGCGGCATGCGATAGTGCAGGACGACCCGCCGGGGGTCCAGGTACTCCGTCTCGCCCACCACCGAACGGCGGCGGGTCATCAGTTCCATGATCGGGCCAATGAAGGTCGTCGGGGTGAAGATCTGCACCTGCATCCACGGCTCGGCGATCTGGCGGATGGTCGAAGGATCGGGCAGGTCGGCCGGGCTGGAGATCTCCACGACCTCGCCGTTCGTCTTCGTCACCTGGTAGGCTACGCTGGGCGCAGTGGCGATCAGGTCGAGGTCGTACTCGCGCTCCAGCCGTTCCTGGACGATCTCCATATGGAACAGGCCCAGGAAGCCGCAGCGGAAGCCGAACTGGAGCGCCTGCGAGGTCTCCGGTTCGAAGACCAGCGCCGCGTCGTTCAGGTGCAGCTTATCCAGCGCCTCCCGCAGGTCATCGTATCCCTCGGCCTCGGTGGGGTAGATGCCGGCGAAGACCATCGGTTTGGCCGGGCGGTAGCCGGGAAGCGGTTCGGCGGCGGGGGCACGGGCATCGGTGAGCGTGTCGCCGACGCGACATTCGCGGACGGCCTTCAGCCCGGTAGCGACGTAGCCCACCTCGCCCGCTTCCAGCCGGCCCGTGGGCTGCATGCCGGGGGTGAAGACGCCGACCTCGATCGGCTCAATCGTCGCGCCGGTGGCGAAGAGGCGCAACGGACGGCCCTTTTCCACCACCCCGTCCATCACCCGCACGTAGGCGATCACGCCCTTGTAGGGATCATAATGGGAATCGAAGATCAACGCGCGCAGCAGGCCATCGCGCTGCCCGGAGGGAGGCGGGACGGTCCGCACCACCGCCTCCAGCACCGCCTCGACGTTGGTGCCCTCCTTGGCCGAGACAGGCAGCACTTCGTCGGGCGAACCGCCCAGCAAGTCGGCCAGCTCCGCCGCCACCGCCTCCGGTTGGGCGGTCGGCAGGTCAATCTTGTTGACGACGGGGATGATCTCCAGGTCCGACTCCAGCGCCAGGTAGAGGTTGGCCAGCGTCTGCGCCTCGATCCCCTGCGAGGCGTCCACCACCAACAGCGCCCCCTCGCAGGCGGCCAGCGCCCGGCTGACCTCGTAGGAGAAGTCCACATGGCCAGGGGTGTCAATCAGGTTCAGTTCGTAGCTCTGCCCGTCGGAGGCACGATAGCTCATGCGCACCGCCGAGGCCTTGATCGTCACCCCCTTCTCCCGCTCCAGGTCCATCGAGTCCAAGACCTGTTCCGTCATCTCCCGCGCCGGGATCGTTCCGGTCGCCTCCAGCAGCCGGTCGGCCAGGGTGGATTTCCCGTGGTCAATGTGGGCGATGATGCAGAAATTGCGAATCCGCGTCAAGTCCATCGTACGAACTCACGGCCTGGTCGGCAGGAGGCAGACGAAGCGGCTGCCCTGGCCGAGGGTGCTCTCAGCCCACACCCGTCCGCCGTGCTGCTCGACCAGCCCTTTGACGATAGACAACCCCAGGCCCATCCCACCGTGGCGACGGGTCATGTGGTTCTCCACCTGCACGAAACGGTCGAAGATGCGCTGCAGGTCTTTCTGCGGGATGCCCGGGCCGTTGTCGGCGACGACCAGCTCCACCTGATCGCCCCGTGTGCAGGCCGTCACCCAGACCTGCCCGCCGGGCGGGGTAAACTTGACCGCGTTGGAGAGCAGGTTATCCAGGATCACCGGCAACTTGTCCGGGTCCGCGCAGACGACGAGCGGTTCCGCGGGCAGGTCAGCCGTCAGCGTCAGGCCTTTCGCCTCGGCCAGCGAGCGATAGGTCTCGCAAGCCTCCTCGACCGACCGCCGCAGGTCAAAGCAAGAGCAACTCAGCTCCGCCTCGCCGGTCTCCAGGTAGCGCAGATTGAGCATGGTCTCGATAAGCTGTTTGAGGCGCAGGGCAGCGCGCAGCACCATGTCGAGTTCGGCCCTGGCCTGATCGCCCAACTGCCCGTGGAGCAGGCTGGCGTAGCCCAGGATCAGGCTCAGCGGGGTGCGCAACTCGTGAGACGCGATCGCGATGAAGTCGGATTTCAGGCGATCCAGCTCGCCCAGTTGCGCGTAGGCCTCCTGCAGGGCACCGACCAGACGAGCGTTTTCGACGGCGACAGCGGCCTGGGCGGCCAGCACCGTCAGGGTCTCCACATCCTCCTCCGTGAACCGCTCATCGGAACGCTTGTTGACCGCCTCCAACACGCCGATGCGGCGCTCGCTGATCTCCATCGGCACGGCGAGCAGGGAACGGGTCTCGAAACCGATCCGCTGGCCGACCTCGCTGTAATGGCGCGGATCTTCGCGCGCGTCGGCGATGATCAACGGCTCGCCGGTTTCGAAGACCGCGCCGGCGATGGAGCCTGTGATCGGCACCGGGATGTCCGACAGACGGCCTTGGGGATCGCCGGCCGCGGCGCGGAAGCGCAGTTCGCCGGTGCGCACGTCCCAGAGCAGGATGGACGCCCCCTCGCTCTCCGTCAGCTCCGCCGCCGTATCCACGATCTTCATCAGCAGCGGTTCCAGCGACACCGTCGAGGTCAGCTCCCGCGTCACCGCCAGCATCCGCTCCAGTCGCTGCACGCTCCGCGCGGTATCGTTCACGGTCGGGTTCCCTCCAGGCAGGCCATGATCCAGACCAGCGGGTCATGGCCTGCTGCGCCCTGTTCCCACCAACCCAGGAATTCCCGATTGCCGGCCGGTCCCAGGAGCGGGGAGGGCATCAGCCCGCGCAGGCCCAGGCCCAGGTCCGCTGCTGCGCCGACCACGCGTTCCAGCACGCTGCGGTGCACCTGGGGATCGCGCACCACCCCACCCCGTTCGACCTGACGTCGCCCGGCTTCGAACTGGGGTTTGATCAACGCCAGCACGTGGCCGGATGGGCGTAACCATCCCACGGCGGAGGGCAGGATCAATGCCAGTGAAATGAAGGAGACGTCAATTGTCACCCCGTCCAGCGCTTCCGGCAGGTGCTGCAGGTACCGAGCGTTGGTACGCTCCATCACCACCACCCGTCGATCGTGGCGCAGCCGCCAGTCCAGTTGTCCATAGCCCACGTCAATCGCGTAGACGCGCGCCGCTCCGTGCTGCAGCAGGCAGTCGGTGAAACCGCCGGACGACGCGCCCACGTCGGCCACGACCCATCCGCAGACGTCTACACCAAAGCGGGACAGCGCGGCGGCCAGCTTCTCTCCTCCCCGGCCGACGAAACGGGGCCTCTGGGCCAGTGCGACCGGCGCATCGGCGGGCACCAGCAGGCCCGGCTTGTCGCTGACCTGGCCAGCCACGCGGACCTGACCGGCGCGGATCAGCCGCTGGGCCAGGGCGCGGCTCTCGGTGAGGCCCCGCTCCACCACAAGCTGATCCAGCCGCCGTTTGTCCATACTCCTATAGCATACCGCAGGCGGGCCATTTGGTCAAGCAGGAACCACCACTTGCTTTCTTCCCCACAAGTAGATATAATGTACACAGAATGGCGGTGCTGTTCCGATGGGTCCCTCCCTGGCTGAAACAATGGGCGGCAGCCTACATCGTCCCACTCCTGAAGGTCGAGGCCCCCAGGCTCCTGCGGGCCATGCTGCGGGGTGGCCTGGACGCGCTGCTGCTCATCCTTCTGCCGGTGGCGATTACGACCAGCAGCCAGGCGGTCTGGAACAGTCGGTACACGCTCACCACGGCGCAGCAGCAACAGGTGGCCCGCTGGGCAGCCGTTTCGGCTGCCGTGGCCCGCTTGGAAGACGTGCCGCCGGCTGTTCCGTTGGTGTTATGGTACAAAGAGGCCGGACTGCAGGAGGTGAATCCGGGCAATTGCGAAGGGATCATGGGACTGTACACGGCGGTGACGACGGGCCAGTTGCCCTGCTTCACGCCGGGGACGATCACCGCCGAGGAGGTAGCGCGCCAACTGCGCCTGGGTGCGGCAGCGTTCCGACAGCACTGCCCGGAAGTGCACTACAACACCACCGACCCGGAGGTGCTCAAGCGGTGCTACCTGTACTACAACGCCGGACGCCACACGCGGCTCGACCCCGACCGGTCGGGTTACGTGATGAACGGCTACGACGCCGCCCATCAGGACATGCTCCATGTCAGCGCCAGAGGGGAGACGGTCCGCCTGCAAGCTCTGGGCGCCTGGCCGGCGCACCTGGCGATCCAGACCCAGATAGCTCAGTCCTCCCCGACCGGCGCGCCGCCGCTGTTCCTGAGCACCGTCCTGACGTTCCGCGAACTGACCGACCGGCTGAGAGCGGCATGGGAAGCACGGGAGGAAGAGAATGGCGCTGATCTTACGGCGCTGCCTCGCTGTCGCCAACCCATCGTCGGCGACTGCTTCGTCGCCCCGCACAGCGGCGGGGATGCGGCGCTGCGGCCAACCGTCAGCCCACTGGCCGGCCCGGCCGAACGGGCCAGCGAACTGGCCTGCGACCGACTGCCGGGCCTGGACCTGGAGGCGCCGTCCATCGCCCTGCTGCGGGCGCCCATGCCCGGCGAGGTCAATCGCTACGCCGACCAGTGGGGACAGCTCGCGCTGCGGATCGAGAACGAGGAGTGGATTCTCTGGCTGGTCGGACTGCGTTCGACCATCATCTCTTCTGGCCGCGTCGAGGCCGGGCAGACGGTGGGGGCGATCAGCGGCGTCGGCAGCGCCACCCCGTCCGTCCACCTGGCCGTCTTCGACAAGATCAGCGGCGGATACGTTGACCCGGTCGCATTCTTCCCCGAAGGGCATTGCCCCGCCTCATACGAAGCGATTCAGCACAACAGAGAGAACACGGAGGGCATCATGCTAAACCTGACAGCACTGTTACCGTTCGCGGCCGCGCTCCTGGCCATCGCCTGGGTAGTCTGGCTCGTCTTCAAGAAGGACCTGCTGGCGAAGGGGCCGGTCCAAGTGATCATGTACTTCATCGGCGTACTGATCGTCCTGATCGCCGTCGCCCTGATTGTGGACTATATCCTGTTCGGCTGGATCGCCCAGCGGCTGGAGAGCGCCCAGTCCTCAGCGGACATCCAGCGCATCGAACAGCTCAGCCAGGAGATCCTCGACGAGGCCAGGGGCACGGCTGCGCCCCCTGCGCCAACGCAACCCACCGCTCTGCCCACTCAGCCCGGTGTCACGCCGGTCTCGCCACAGCCCACGCCTCAACCGACGACGGCCCCGTCCATCAACACCGGCGGCACGGCGGGGCCCGGCGAACAGATCTACGTTGTCCAATCCGGCGATAACCTCTACCGGATCTCGCTCCGGTTCGGCGTCAGCCAGGCGGCCATCCAACAGCGCAACGGCATCGCCGACCCCAACCGCATCCGTGTGGGCCAGCAGTTGATCATTCCAGCGCCGTGAGCCAGGCAGCGCCTACAGAAACCCCCCGTCCGGCCGGGGACGGGGCAGAGGGCGGCTCGCCGCGCCTGCTCAGGGCGGCCGCCGGCCTGCGGCAATTGCTCCGCCCGCTCTCCGAAGGCGTCATGCCGCAACCGCGCCTGCTCAAGGATGAACAGGTGCAGTTGACCATCCGCATGGCCCCGTACCGACTGAAGACCGCCCAGTCCCTCTTCTGGATCGGCGCCTTCTCCTCGCTGATCGCCGGCGTCCTCTACATCCTGGCCCGCATCCTGAGCTGGTTGTCCATCGTCCAACTGGCGATCATCGCCGTGGCGTTGCTGTTCGTGGCCAGTATGTTCGGCGCCTGGCAGCAGATGCTGCTCTACCACCAGTGGCAATGCCTGATCACCAACAAGCGGCTGATCATCATCGCGCCCGATCCGGCGCGCTGGGGCTTCGCCGACATCATCTACCTCAAGGGTGGTAAGGTTCAGGTCGTGGACACGAACTGGTCGTCGAGCCCGTGGTGGGGCCTCTTCCAATCCACGACCGGGGCGCGGGACGTGGTGTTGAGCCTGAGCGGGTACGAATTCAAGCCCAGCGGCGTCGAGGTCAAGGGCGGCCTGCGCTTCCCCGATGTGATGCCGGACGATATCGTCAAACTCGAAGAGCTGGTCTTTGGCTGATTGCGGCGACTGTGGTATACTGGTGAACAAATCCGTCCACGCCTGGAGGTCCGATATGAAGCATTTCCTGAGCCTGGCCGACTGCAGCGCCGACGAACTGCGCAACCTGCTCGACCTGGCGATTGCCCTAAAGGAGGAATGGAAGCGCGGCGGTAACCGCCCCCTGTTGCTGAACAAGACCCTGGGGATGATCTTCCAGAAGCCCTCTCTGCGCACGCGCGTTTCGTTCGACATGGCCATGATCCACCTGGGGGGGCAGGCGCTGTACCTCTCGCCGAACGAGATCCAGCTTGGTCAGCGGGAGAGCGTAGCCGACGTGGCCCGCGTGCTCTCCCGCTACGTGGATGCGATCATGGCCCGCGTCTTCGCCCACTCCGACGTAGTCACCCTGGCCGAGTATTCCCGTGTGCCGGTGATCAACGGCCTCTCGGACTACAGCCACCCCTGCCAGGGGCTGGCCGATTTCCTGACCATCGTCGAGAAGAAAGGGTGGGATCTGCGCGGACGGAAACTGACCTTCGTCGGCGATGGGAACAACGTGGCGACCTCGCTGCTGTTCGCGGCGGCCAGGCTGGGGATGGATTTCACCATTGTCGGGCCGCCGGGCTACGAGCTGCCCGCCGACGTGTGGGCGCTGGGGCAGCGGTTCGCCGCCGAGAGTGGCAGCCGCCTGACCGCGACCCACGACCCGGCCGAGGCAGTCACCGGCGCCGACGTCCTCTACACCGACGTGTGGGCCTCGATGGGTCAGGAAGCCGAGGCGGCAGAGCGCGCCCGCATCTTCCAGCCCTACCAGCTCAACGGCAGACTGGTCGCCCAGGCGCGGCCCGACGTGATCGTCATGCACTGCCTGCCGGCCCACCGCGGCCAGGAGATCACCGACGAGGTGGCCGACGGGCCGCACTCGGCCCTCTGGGAGCAGGCCGAGAACCGCATGCACGCCCAGAAGGCCATCCTGGTCGAGCTATTGCGATAACGATAGGGCGCGGCCTGTGCGGCTTTGTCGCCGCACATGCTGCGCCTTGCCACCACACGGAGAGGCTCCCGTGGCTGGAAATCGCGCCATCTACGATCAGCTCATGCAGACCGGTTCGGCCCGCGCCTGGGAGAAGCGCTGGGACGAGGCCGTCGCTGCGTATGAGAAAGCGCTGGCCGAGTTCCCCGACGACCTGCAGGCGCTGACCGCCCTGGGCCTGGCCCTCGCCGAGGGCGGCCAACTCGAACGGGCCCTGCTGACCTTCCAGCAGGCCGCGAAAGTGGATCCTGACTCGCCGACCCTGCCCGAACAGATCGGCGCGATCCTGGAAAAGATGGGGCAGGGACGTCAGGCGGCCCTGGCCTACGTCGCCGCCGCCGACCGACACATCCGCCGCCAGAACGCCAACCTGGCCATTCGGCAGTGGAAGGAGGCGCTGCGCTGCGACCCGAATTGCGTCTCTGCCCACGTCAATCTGCTCAAGGTGTACCTGACCCAGCGCAAGACCGCCGAGGCGCTGGAAGAGTACCTCGCCCTGGCCGGCATCTACCACAGCCAGGGTCGCACTGAGCAGGCGTTGCAGATCGCCCAGTTAGCACTCAAGCTCGACCCACTCGACAGCCGCGCCCAGGTCCTGCTCGTCCGCCTGCAGGGCGGCGGATTGACAGAGCCGCAGCCAGAGGCCGACATGGCCGAGCTGACGTTCACGGCGGAGGTGCCAGAAGGGGGAGGAGAAGAGGGCGGCAGCCCCGTCGAGACCGCCCGCCTGAAGGCGCTGGCCAACCTGGCCGAGACGGTCTTCAGCGACATGCCGCACCAGACCAGCACGCTGGCCGTGCTGCCGATGTCCAAGGCGGAAGTGGACGCCCTGATCACCAAGGCCCTCGACGCTCAGACACGCGGCAATGTGGACGAGGCCATCGCCTGCTACGAAGATGTCCTGCGGGCCGGGGTGATCCAGCCGGCGGCGAACTTCAACCTGGGACTGCTGTACCAGCAGCGGCTCCGCTTCGAAGAGGCCATCGCCCAGTTCCAGAAATCGGTCGAACAGCCGGAGTACCGCCTGGGCAGCCACTTCGCCCTCGGCGAGTGTTACCGGGCGCTGGGCCGTATCGGTCAGGCGCGGGCCGAGTTCATCGAGGTGCTGAAGATCGTTGACCTGGGCACGGTGGACCGGGAGCAGGCCGATGACCTGATCCAGTTGTACGAGGAGCTGGCCCGTACCCACGCCGCCGCCGGCGAGGGCGAGCAGGCAACCGAGTTCGTCAACTCACTGGTGGCCTTCCTCAGCGAGAAAGGCTGGGAAGACAAGGCGCTGCAGGCCCGCGAACGGCTGGACGCGCTGACCAGCAAGGGGCCGGTGCTGAGCCTGGCCGAGATCCTGGCTACCCCCGACTCCGAACGCATCCTGCAGGCCATCGGCCTGGCCCAGGAATACCAGCGCCACAACAAGATGTACGCGGCGATGGACGAACTGAACCGCGCCCTCAGCCTGGCCCCCTACCTGCTGCCCATCCACTGGCAGATGGGCGAGACCCTGGCCAGCATGGGCCGCCTGGACAAGGCGGTCGCCAAGTTCCTCATCATCGCCGAGGCCTACCACGTCCGTGGCAACCTGCTGCAGAGCGCTGCGATGTACGAGCGGGTGCTGCGCCTGGATCCGATGAACCTACAGGTGCGGGCCCGGCTGATCGAGATGCTCATCAGCCACGGGGAGATCGACCGCGCGCTGGAACATTACCTGGTGTTAGGCAACGCGTACTACCAAATGGCCCAGCTCGACCGGGCGCGCGAGCAGTACACGAAAGCCCTGCAATTGGCCCCGCGCGGCAGTGCGGAGCAAAACTGGGCGGTGCGATTACTGCACCGTATCGGCGACATTGACCTGCAGCGGCTGGATTGGCGGCGGGCGATGGCGGCCTACGAGCAGATCCGTACCCTGGCCCCCGACGACGAGAAGGCCCGCCTGACCCTCGTGGACCTCTATTCCCGCTTCAACCAGCCGGCCAAGGCCATCGCTGAGCTGGATGGCTTGCTACAGGCCTACCGACAGAGCGGGAAGACCCAGAAGATCCTCACCATCCTGCAGGAACAGGTGCAAGAGCACCCCGATAGCATCCCCCTGCGCGCCCGCCTGGCCCAGGCCTGCCTGGACGCGCGCGACATCCCGGCGGCGTTGCAGCACCTGGATACACTGGGCGACCTGCAGATCGAGGCCGGACACATGAAAGAAGCCATCGCCACGATCAAGGTCATCCTGCGCCTCAATCCCCACAACGCCGACGCCTACCGCCAGGTCCTGGCCCAGTTGACCGGCGGCCAGGAGGCTGGCTGAGCGGATGCGGGCCGCGATCCTGACCGTCGGCGACGAGCTGACCAGCGGCTACCGTCTGGACAGCAATTCGCAAGCGATTGCCCGGCGATTGTCCACTGTGCCGCTCGATGTCGTCCTCCACGTGACCGTGGGGGACGAGCTGGCCGCGATCCAGGACGGCCTGCGGACAGCGCTGGCGGCAGCCGATGTGGTCATCGTCAGCGGCGGTCTGGGGCCGACGGAGGACGACCTGACCCGCCAGGCCATCGCCGCCTTCTTCGACCGGCCGCTGGTGGAGGACGGTGAGGCGCTGGAGCGCATGCGCGAGCGCTTCGCCCGCCGCGGCCGGCCCATGCCCGACCGCAACCGTATCCAGGCCCAGGTCCCCGCCGGCAGCCAGGTCATCCAGAACGAGTGGGGCACCGCCGCCGGCTTCTCCATCCAAAGCGGCAACCAGCATATCTTCGTCACCCCTGGCGTCCCCTACGAGATGCTCGGCATGCTAGAACAGTCCATCCTCCCCCGGCTGCGCGAGCGGGTCGCCAGCGGTGCCGCGCTCCATCGCGGCGTGCTCAAACTGTTCGGCCCCACCGAGTCCGAGATCGCCGAACGTATCCAGACGCTGCTGGGCCGCGAGCGCAACCCCCTCCTGGGGCTGCTGCCGCAACGCGGCACGATCACGGTCGAGGTGGTGGCACACGCCGCTACCCCTGCGGAAGCCGAGGCGCTGGTGGAGGCGGACCTGGCCACGTTGCAGGCGATCTTCGGCCCGGCGGTGCTCTGCCGGGACGAGCGCACCCTCCCGCAGGTCGTGGGCGACCTGCTGACCGAGTCCGGGCTGACGTTGGCCGTGGCGGAGACGGCAGAAGGGAGCGGCGGGGCGATCTTAGCGCGGCTGAACGAGGCCGAGGGCTGCCCACGCTGGCTGCGCGGCGGGCAGGTCGCCCCGGCGGGTGCGCAGGCAGTCGAGGCCATAGCCACCGCCGTCCGCCGGGAACTGCACGCCGCCGTCGGCCTGGCCAGCGGAGCGATGGTCTGCCCGCCGGACGCCGAACCGGAGCGCCCGTACTGGATGATGAGCGTGGCGGTGGACCTGGCGGGCGAGAACGTCACCTGGCCGCTGAGCTTCGCCGGCCAGCGACAACGGGCCCGCGACTTCATGGCCGACGCGGCGTTGAACCTGCTCCGCCGGCAACTGCTTCGCCAGTGAGGAACTCCAGGTTCTACCGCCGTCAACATGCTGCTGCGGGGACCTCCAAAACGCTTAACGGGGAGGCCACCATTCAGGAGAGAAATATGAAAATCATTGGTACCGAGGGACTGGATGGCCAGCAGATTGCGCTGGAACTGCAACTGGGGGCCAAATTCGTGATCTACGAATATTGCGTCTCCATCGTAATCCTGACGTTCAAGAGGCCCAGCAACATCTACTTCATCCGCCCTGGGGAAAGCGCCGTCAGGAAGGGGCTTGGCTTCTCCATAATCTCGCTCCTGCTGGGATGGTGGGGGATACCATGGGGGCCGATCTACACGATCGGTTCGCTCATTACCAATTTCAAGGGCGGGAAAGACGTGACGCAAGAGATGCTCGCCCATCTGCAACAGCGCGGCGCCTGACACAGCGCGCCCGCGCCCTGAAGCCGTTCAGACTTCCTGCACGCGTTCCCATGGCTGGCCCGGTCGGCAGCCAGCCGGTGCTTTGCTATGGGAGCATCACTGCCTACCCTCCCACAGGTTTGGTCGCGATCTCCGCCCTGCGGGAGGGTAGTTAGATCACACGGGTCGCCCGCCCCGTCATTGCTCCCCCTCTCCCCCTGTGGTATACTTGCCGGGTGCGCAATGGAGGCCCGCGTGGTTGATCTGCGGTGGATCATCGAACGGATTACCTGGCTCGACCTGCTGGACATTCTGCTGGTCGCCCTGGTCTTTTTCGTCATCCTCTACCTGGTGCGTGGCACCCGCGCTGTTCCCCTGCTGCGCGGGATCATCCTGTTGATCATCCTGTTGGCCCTGCTGGGAAGCGCGTTCCAACTGCGCGCCTTCGGCTGGCTGCTGGAGCGCGCCCTGCCCGCGTTGCTGGTCGCTCTGCCGGTGATCTTCCAGCCCGAACTGCGGCGGGCGCTGGAACGGCTGGGGCGGGCCGGTTCGCTGTTCACCCGCGCGCCCGGCCAGCAGACAAACCTCGACCGCTCGATCGCCACCATCGTCGAAGCCTGCCGCATCCTTGCCCGCCGGCGGGTCGGCGCGTTGATCGTGCTCGAACGGGAAACCGGCCTGCAAGAGTACATCGAGACCGGAGTGGTGTTGGACGCCGTGGCGTCGCCAGAGTTGCTGATCAGCATCTTCGATCCGCACACCAACCTGCACGACGGCGGGGTGGTCATGCGCAACGGACGGGTGCTGGCTGCCGCCTGCGTCTTGCCCCTCTCGACCGCCTTCCTGGACGACCGCCGGCTGGGCCTGCGCCACCGCGCAGCCCTGGGGGTCACTGAAGAAACCGACGCCGTCGCCGTGGTCGTTTCGGAAGAACGGGGCACGATCTCGGTCACGCACAATGGGCGGATCATCCGTGACCTGGATCCAGAGCGGCTGGAACGGGTGCTGCGCGCCTTCCACCGCACCCCGCTGGAGTCCCGCTGGCCACGGCCGTTGCGGCTGAGCAAGCCAGCCTCGCCGCCCAAGGGGGAGAGATGAGAAAGGCCCTCCACTGGCTGGTCAACAACCTGGGCCTGATCGCGCTCTCGCTGGCCCTCGCTCTCCTGGTCTGGGCGGCGGCGATCGAGCAGGACAACCCGACCTCCGAGCGCCGCTATTCCTCGCCCATTCCCGTCACCCTCTTCACCCCGCCGCTGGGGATGGTCGCCTACGGCTACGATGCGTCTGCCCAGGTCTTCGTCACCCTGCGCGCACCGGAATCGGTCTGGCGCAGCCTGCAAGCGACGGACTTCCGCGCCTTTGTGGACCTCAGCGACCTGGGTCCGGGCGACCATCGCGTGCCGATCCAGGTGCAGGTGAATCGGGAACCGGTGATGGTGCGGCGCGTCGAGCCGGATAGCCTCTTCGTCCGCCTCGAGGCCGCCGGGCAGCGCACGGTTCCGGTACAGGTCCGCCTGGAAGGGGATACCGCGCTGGGTTACCTGGCCCGCGAACCGGCCATCAGTCCACCGGTGACGACCGTCAGTGGGCCGGCCTCGCTGGTCGGCCAGGTGGTGGAAGCGGTGGCCCGCGTCTCGGTCGCGGGTGCGCGGGCCGATATCGAGAGCGAGTTCGTGCTAGAAGCGCTCGACGCCAACGGGGAGCTCGTGCCGTACACGACGCTCGACCCGCCGCGCCTCCACGTCCGCGTGCCCGTCGAGCAGCTCAGCGGCTTCCGCGACGTAGCCGTCACCGCGCTCCTGGAGGGCCAGGTCGCCCCCGGTTACCGCATCTCCAGCATCACGGTCAACCCGCCCGTGGTGACGGTGTACGGGGCGCCGGAGGCCATCGCCCAGATCCCCGGCTACCTGGAAACGGCCCCTCTGAACCTGGACAACGCCCAAGGCAACGTGGAGGTCGAGATGGCGTTGACCGCGCCGGAGGGCATCTCCCTGCTGCCGCCCGTCGTCACCGTGCGGGTGACTATCCGTCCGCAAGAGGGTAGCCTGACCGTCGCCCGACCGGTGGAGATCCAGGGGCTGTCCCAGCCGGGGATCACCGCCACCGTCGCGCCGACGATGGCGCAGGTGATCCTCAGCGGGCCGCTGCCGGTGCTGCAGCAGTTGCGCCAGGAGGATGTGCGGATCATCATCAATCTGTCCGGGCTGGGCCCCGGCAGCCATCAGATCGAGCCGCAGGTGGCCGTGACGCCGCGCGATGTGGTCGTCGAGTCGGTCCTGCCGGCCAGCGTGCAGGTCGTTATCACCCTCCTGGTGACGCCGACGCCGGGGAGATGAGCCATGCGCCAGCCGATCGTTGCCCTGGTTGGGCGCCCGAACGTGGGCAAATCCACTCTCTTCAACCGCATCGTCGGTCGCCGACTGGCGGTCGTGGACGACCGTCCTGGCACGACCCGCGACCGCATCCAGGCGACCTGCGAGTGGGAGGGCATCCATTTCACCGTGGTGGACACCGGCGGCATCGAGGTGCTGCCGGAGAAGGTCAACACGGGCATGCGCCCCGGCCCGCAGCAGCCGCTGGCAGAGGACTCGGCATCCTTCATCCCGCTCATCCGCGCTCAGGCGGAGCTGGCGATTGGCGAGGCGGACCTGGTCGTTTTCCTGACCGACGGGCAGGCCGGGCCCACCCCCGCCGACCGCGAGGTCGCCGACATCCTGCGCCGTTCCCAGAAGCCGGTGCTGCTGGCCGTCAACAAGGCCGAGAGCCCGCGCGTCCACGAGGCGGCTGTCGAGTTCTATGCCCTCGGCCTGGGGGAGCCCTTCCCCATCTCCGCTCTGCAGGGGGATGGGGTGGCCGACCTGCTCGACCGGGTGGTGAACGAGTTGCCGCGCTGGGAGGGGGAAGCGGAGGACGATTCGGTGCGGCTGGCCATCGTGGGCCGCCCGAACGTGGGCAAGTCTTCCTTGCTGAACCGGCTTCTGGGCGAGGAACGGGCGATCGTCAGCCCGCTGCCCGGCACGACCCGTGACGCGCTCGACATTCGCCTGGATTGGGAGGGCACGCCGGTCACCCTGATTGACACCGCCGGCATTCGGCGACGGGGGAGAGTGCAGCCGGGGGTAGAGAAGTATTCCGTCCTGCGCGCACTGCGGGCGATCCAGCGCGCCGACGTGGCCCTGCTGATGGTGGACGCCACGGAAGGAGTGACCGCCCAGGACGCGCACGTCGCCTCGTTCATCCTGGACGAGCGCTGCGGCGCAGTGGTGTTGGTCAACAAGTGGGACGCTGTCGAGAAGGACACGTACACGATGCAGGAGTTCACCGCACAGGTGCGGGAAACGCTGAAGTTCCTGGACTACGTGCCGGTGTTGTTCATCTCAGCCAAAACCGGCCAACGGGTCGGACGGGTCATCCCGCAGGCGCTGGCGGTTCACGAAGCGCGCCAGTACCGCATTCCCACCGCCGAGCTCAACCGGATCGTCCGCGACGCAATCGCTCGACACGCGCCGCCGAGCAAGCAGGGCCGCCCGCTGAAGGTCTACTACGCCAGCCAGGCGGAAGTCGCCCCGCCGACGTTCGTCTTCCACGTCAACGACCCGGCGTTGGTGCACTTCTCCTACGAGAGGTACCTGGAGAACCGCATCCGAGAGGTATACCCTTTTGTCGGTACGCCACTGAGGATGATCTTTCGGGCACGGAGATAACACGGATGGGCAGGATTTACGGATCGGCCGTCCATCCTGCCCATCCGTCCATCCTGCCCATCCGTCCATCCTGCCCATCCGTCCATCCTGCCCATCCGTCCATCCTGCCCATCCGTCCATCCTGCC
>Ga0209018_1000799_pt1 | contig 27783 bp, 20 predicted proteins | sample YNPBryBLVA2012_FD_185814 | JGI IMG/M metagenome (GOLD analysis project Ga0209018, IMG submission 185814) | Anoxygenic and chlorotrophic microbial mat microbial communities from Yellowstone National Park, USA - YNP Bryant BLVA 2012 (SPAdes)... ...
TCGGTGGCCATCTGCGAGAGGACGGTGAGGATGCGGCTGTTATCCACGCAGGAGCCCATGTGCAACACGGGCGGGATGCCAACCGTCTCGCAGACCTCGCGCAACCCCGGCCCGGCGACGCGCAGCGCCGCTTCGGGGGTCATGTAGCCCTGCTTGGCGCTGGCGATGGCCCCGCAGCCGGTCTCCACCACCAGGATGTCGTTCTTGAGGAACTCCTCCACCAGGTAGCGGTGAAGCGAGTCGTGGCAGACGCGGGCGTTGTTGCAGCCGATATTCGCCACCACGCCGCGGATGCGCCCGGCGATGATCGCGTCGTTGAGCGGACGGAGGGAGCCGCGGAAGAAACCGCCCAGCGCGTAGTCAATGTACTCGTGGGAGAAACCGGGCACCAGTTCATTATGCTCATCGGGGATCGCTGTATCGCCCCGTTGGGGGAAGCGGTCAATGGCCCGTCGGACGATCTCCTTGGCAATCTCCAGCGCCCGGCCTTCCTCGAACTCGATGTGCGTCGCGCCGGTGATCTTCGCTTTGGGCGAGGTGGTGATGATCTCGGTGTGGAAGCGTTCCGCCACGGGCACCAGGCCCTGGAAGATGCACTGGATGTCCACCACCATCGCCTCGACCGCGCCGGTGAGGATGGCCAGTTCCTGCTGCAGGAAGTTGCCGGCCAGAGGCACACCCTGGCGCATCAGGGTCTCGTTGGCCGTGCAGCAGATACCGGCCAGTTGGATACCGGTCGCGCCCTTGCTCTTCGCGTAGGCGATGATCTCCGGATCGAGCGACGCTGCCACGATCATCTCGGACAGGGTCGGTTCGTGACCGTGAACGACGATATTGACCGTGGTCTCCCCCAGCACGCCCAGGTTGGAATCGGAGCGCACCGGCGCCGGGGTGCCGAAGAGAATATCCGAGAGATCGGTCGCCAGCATCGAACCGCCCCAACCATCGCCCAGGGCACAGCGCATCGTCTGATCGAGAATGTGTTCGGCGTCCTGGTCGTTGCCGACGTGGGTGCGATGGAGCAGTTCGACCACCTCCCGATCCACGCTGCGCGGCTCGATGCCGGCCTCGTGCCAGATCTTCTGGCGCTTTGCCGGGGCGCGCTTCAGGTAGATCAACGTGCCGCGCGCCTTGCCGAACTCACCGAGCGCGGCCAGGGCCACGTCGCGGGCGATCTCGTCCTCCGCGCGCAGCGCGCCGCCCTCATCGGTGATGGGGATGCCCAGGTAGCCGGCCACTTCCATCAGCTTGAAACGGTCGCGCACGCCGTAGTCAGGGGCGTGGCCCTCGACCGCTTCCAGCAACGTATAGGCCAGGCCGCGCCCGTGGTCGGAGTGAGCCGAGGCGCCGGCGGCCACTGCGCGGGCGAAGTTGCGCGCCGCGATGGTGCTCAGCGTGGCTCCGCAGACCCCGCGCACGGTGTTCCCCACCAGGCGACAGGGGCCCATCGCGCAGTTCTTGCAACACAGTCCAGCCCCGCCGATGTTACAGGCGGTGATCGCGTCGGCCCGGGCGAACGCGGTCTCTGCCTCGAGCGTGCAGGCCCGTTCCAGCAGCGCGATCGCCGCCGGGTCGCGGCTGGCTTCTTGCGGTGTCCTTGCCTTCTTCGCCATTCCTTACATTCCTCCATCCGGCGGGTGGATCACCCGCTAATACCGTCGGAACTCGCCCGACATATCCAGATCGGCCCGGTTCGTCTCCGTCTTCCGCCATCCCAGAACAGCCCACTGCGGGTCGCGGCGGAGGTCGGTCGGCGCGACCAACACTGGCGTGCCGCCCTGCCCCACCGGATAGCCCGCCTCAGCCAGCGCCTGCTCGATCTTCGCCGGCGCCGTCCTGGCCGGATCGTAGGTGGCCAGCACCTGTTTCCAGGCCGAACTGGCATACACGTTCTCCACGCCCTCCAGGTTCGTCAACACATCTCGCACGATCAGGACATGATGATCGGCCCAGAGGTTCGGGATGTCGAACACGACTTTCTCCATAGCCACTTACCTCCCTGGGGTGTTGCGTGTTGCGTGTTGCGTGACGGAACACGGAACACGCAACACGCTTTCCATCCTCACTAGAACAGCCCCACAACCCGCCCGGTCTCCAGGTCGAGGTCCACATCGGTGAACGCCGGGCGGCTGGGCAAGCCGGGCATGGTGCGCATCGTGCCGCAGAGCGGGTAGAGGAAGCCCGCGCCGACGCTGGCGCGGATGTCCGTGACCGGCAGGACCCAGCCCCTCGGCGCGCCCTTGAGTGTCGGGTCGTGCGTGAAGGACAGGTGCGTCTTGGCCATGCACAGCGGCAGGGGCGCCAGCCCCATATCGGTGAACAGCTTGATCTTCGCCTCCGCTTCGGGGGTATAGGTGACCCTGTCAGCGCGGTAGATCTCGCGGGCGACGGTCTCGATCTTCTCCTTGATCGAGAGGTGGTCAGGGTACAGGAAGCGGAAATTGGACGGCTTCTCGCAGGCCTTGAGGACCGCCTCGGCCAGCGCCGCGCCGCCCTCACCGCCGTTGGCCCACACAGTGCTCACCACGGCATCCTCGGCGCCGGAGGCCTGCGCCCGCTCGCGGATGAGGGCGATCTCGGCATCGGTGTCGTCCTTAAAGCGGTTGATCGCCACCACCACCGGCACGCCGAACTTGAGCGCGTTCTCGATGTGCTGGAGCAGGTTGGGCAGCCCCTTCTCCAGGAGCTCCAGGTTCTCCTGCGTGTAGGCCTTGTCTAGCGGCTTGCCGGCGACGACCGTGGGTCCACCGCCGTGCATCTTGAGGGCGCGCACCGAGCAGACCAGGACGACGCAGTTGGGGATCAATCCGCTGAGGCGGCACTTGATGTCAAAGAACTTCTCCATGCCGCAGTCGGCGCCAAAGCCGGACTCGGTGACCACGTAGTCGGCCAACTTGAGGGCAATGCGGTCGGCGATGATCGAGGAGTTGCCCTGAGCGATATTGGCGAACGGCCCGCAGTGGACGAAGGCCGGGCTGCCCTCCAACGTCTGCATCAGGTTGGGCATGATCGCGTCCTTAAGCAGGACGGTCATCGCGCCGGCGACGTTGAGGTCCTCGGCGGTGATTGGCTCGCCCTTCTTGTTCGTGCCGATGATGATGCGGCTCATGCGCTCGCGCAGGTCCTCCAGGCCGCTGCAGAGGGCCAGAGCAGCCATGATCTCGGAAGCGACAGTGATGTCATAACCCGACTGGCGTGGCACGCCATCGTTGACCGTGCCCAGGCCGAGAATGATGTTGCGCAGCGAGGCGTCGCTGACATCCACCACCCTCCGCCACTGGATCGAGTAGGGGTCAATGTCCAGCTTGAACATCCGCTCGCGGTCCTTATCGCTCAGGTCGGAGGGGTGTTCGGACTGGATGCCCAGCTTCGCCAGCCGCTTGCGCATCGAAGGGGTGTAGGTATCGTCCGGGCAGAGCGCTTTGGCCATGAAATTGGCGCTCCAGCGGGCCTCTTTCGAGAGGCGGTTGTCAATGGCCGCCGCCAGCAGGTTGTGCGCCGCGCCGACGGCGTGGATGTCGCCGGTCAGATGCAGGTTGAAGTCCTCCATCGGCACCACCTGGGCGTAGCCGCCGCCGGCCGCCCCCCCCTTGATGCCGAAGGTCGGTCCCTGGGAGGGCTGGCGGATGCAGGTGAAGACCTTCTTCCCCAGGTAATGCAGCCCCTGGCTGACACCGATCGTGGTGACCGTCTTCCCCTCGCCCAGCGGCGTGGGGGTGATCGCGGTCACGTCAATGTACTTGCCGTTGGGCCGATCCTGCAGCCGTTCCAGGACGCTGAGGTGGACCTTCGCCTTCCACTTCCCGTAGAAATCGAGCTCATCCTCGGAAAGCCCCACATTACGGGCGACCTCGGAGATCGGGATCAATTCCGCTGCCTGGGCGATCTCGATGTCGCTCGGAACCGGGGTGACGCGCTTGACGGGCATGGTAACCTCCTTGATCTATGAAGATTGAGTTAGTCAATCATCTGTGCGCGGGGCGCTCAGCCCACCTCGCTGCGCCCCTCGGGCACCAGGTAAGCCGCACGGGGTAACAAGGGTGCGATTTCCACCTCCACCGCCTGGCGCATCAATTGACCGGACAGGTGCAAGAGGGTATCCCCCAATCCACGCTCCACCACCATTCCCGCCAGGCAGGGATAGTGATGGTGAAGGATGCCGGCCTGGAGCACTGCGTCATGGACTGGCACACCGAGCAAGCGTTCGGCCACGGAGCGCCCGCAGCCACAGGCGGTGTCGCGTTCGACCTCGACCTCCCTGACCAGCCCGGACTCGCAGTGGATGCGGAAGACTGGCTGGCCGAAGTGGCGGGCGAATTCCGCGATCCAGGGGTTGGCATAGGCCACCCGTTGGTGGCGCAAATTGTAGCCATCCTCGGTAAGCGAACAAAAGGGTCGCGGGAAGACCGCCGCGACCCCAACACGGGCTAACTGTTCCTGCAACTGCCGGACCAATCCCTCCGGCAACCAGGCCGTGTGGTCAACGGGCGCGATGACGGCCTGGGCGCCGGCGCGGTGAGCGATCTCGGGGATCAATTGGGCCGCCGCAGAGCTCTCGCCGAGCGCCAGGACCAGATCGGCGGGCGGGACATGCAGCGGCAGGTACCGGTCGGGATCGTCCACGACGGCCGGCAGGTTCGCTGCGCGCCAGGACTCCACCGTCCAGCCGGCCGGCCCGCGGGAGCGGATGTTCTCGACGATGCGCTGGCCGTACTGGCCCTGGATCACGGCGAAGATGCGCATCGTCGCCGGGCGCGGCCCGCCCCAGTCGAGCGGCTGGCGGATCGCCGCCACCAGGTCCTCCACCTGCCGCCCCACCTTGATCTGCCGATAGTAGATGTGGATGCGGTTGTCGTCCAGGTTCAACCCCACGGCCTTGACCCCGGGCAGCTCCTGGAAGAGCCGACCCACCAGCCCCTCCTGATCCTCGCCCGAAGCGCCGATGACGACCACGTCGGGGGCAATGTCACGGAGACGGATAAAGACATCAGGGGATAGGCCCCCCACCCCGACGATCTCCAGGCCCGGCTGTTCGCGCAACAGCGTCTCGACGCTCTCGGCGAAGAGCGGATGGCTCGTGAGGATGAAGACGCGACAGTTCGACATACTGACTTCCGGTCAGTTAGCGACCGGCGTTCATTATACCCCAAGGGCGCATTTTGTCTATAGCGCCAGAGGACTATTTCGGTGTCGTTAGTAGTCCCAAAGGACCATTTGGGCAAGGTCAGCGCTTCTCCCTGGACGACGGTGCCAGTCCAGCGCGGACGGCATAGACCGCGGCTTGGACGCGGTTCTGCAGGCCCAGTTTCTCCAGAATGCTGCGCACGTGATTGCGCACGGTATTGAGCGCCACGCCGAGTTCGGCAGCGATCTCGGCGTTCGAGCAGCCTTCCGCCAGCAGAGCCAGCACATCCCGTTCGCGCAGCGACAGCACCTCCATCGCCGCCAGCGGCGCGCCAACCCGCTCCGGTCGGGCCAGTTGGCGGAACAGCTTGCCGGTCATCGCCCGCGAGAGCGGCACCTGGCCATCGGCAAGCCCGCGCAGTTCCTGAAACAGCAGTTCCGGGCGCATGTCCTTGACCAGGTAACCGTCGGCGCCGCTGCGGATGGCCTCGAAGAAATCGTGCTCATCCTCGGAGACGCTCAGCATTACCACTTGCACCGCCGGCAGTTCGCCCTTGATCCGCCGCGTCGCCGCCAGCCCGTCGCAGCCGGGCATGCGCAGGTCCATCAGCACCAGGTCCGGGCGCAGCACCCGCGCCTGCTCGACCGCCTCCAGGCCATCCGCCGCCTCGCCCACTACCTCGAAATCGGGCTGAGCGTCCAACAGACGGGCCAGGCCCTTGCGGAACAGGACATGATCGTCCACCAACAGGATGCGCAGTGGGCTCATCGGCCAGCATTATACCGTATCAGCAATGGGAGGAAAAGCGGCAGGCCGAACTGCCAGGGCACCGTCAACAGATGCATGTCCAGCCAGTCCGCCTCCGGCAGCACAACGCCGTTGAGCAGCCAGCGCCAGACCAGGTAGAACATCAAAATGGAGAGTTCCGAGGTCAGACACAGCAGAAAGACGCGCCAGCGCGTGCGCGGGGTGAGGTCCAGCGCGGCCAGCGGCACCAGAAAGAAGGGGTACCAGATGCGATAACTGGTCCCGGTCAGCAAGTACGCAAAGAAAGCCAGCCCGCCCGCCTGGGCCAGGTTGAGGCGCTGTCGCCAGAGCTGGATCAGCGTCCACAGGTAGATCGCCGCGAAGATCGCCTGTCCGACGGCGCGTGGGATATACCAGGCCTGTCGCGGCGGGAGGACCTCCGCCAGGGCCAGCCGCAGCGTGGCGGCGATGGTGTAGGTGTAGCGGTTGCGCAGTTCGTCCAGCAGGCCGGCCACGCTGGCCCACGGCGGCCAGAAGGGGGCGTACAACAGCGCAACCAGTCCCAGCGCCAGCAGTCCGGCGCCGGCCAGCACCGCCGCCCGCCGCGCCCAAGTGGCCTGGCCGCGCAGCACGGCGACCATCAGCAGCGGGGCCAGCAGCGCTGCCGAGGCCTTGGTCAGCACGGCCAGCGTCATCGCCGCCACCGCCGGCATCCACAGCCGCCGACGCTCCCACAGCAGCAGCCCGGCCAGCGCCCAGGCCATCATCAGCGCGTCGTTGTGGCCGTTCCCCGGCCCCTCCAGCAGCACCAGCGGGTTCCAGGCGAAGAACAACAACGCCTGCCGATCCCCACCCGTCCCCCAGGCCAGCAGGGCCAGGCATGCCAGGTAAGCCAGCAGGGCCACGAACTTGTAGGCCAGCGCGCCACCGACGGCATCGCGGAAGCCCAGCCAGGCGACCCCCTCGGCCAGCAGTTCCCAGGCCGGCCCGTAGGGAGAAAGGATGCCCGCCCACTCGCCGGCGAACGGCAACAGCGGATCGTCGGGGAACTGGCTCGCCGGCACCGTCAGCGGGTTTGCCCCATGGACAACGCGGACGCGGGCACGCAGCACATACTGGAATACATCGGTCGCGGTAACCGGATACAGTTGCACCAGGATGATCCCGAAGAGCGCACCGAAGGCCACGATCGACCAGGGGGAGACGGGCGCCCGTCGCACCCAGCGCAGCGCCGCCCAGAAGAGGGCGAATAGGGCCAGCAGCCCAACGACATAGAGGATCGCCGCCCAGGGACGCCCGCGGGAGAGCTGCTCCAGGTCGAACGGGCGGTCGGCACGGCCGTGGCGCAGCAAGGGGTAGCAGAGAACAAAGGACAGGTAGATCGCGGCGGTGGACAGGCCAAGGCGGAGAAAGGGAGCAGGAGACGACGCGAGGGGCAGGGCGGTCTCGCCGCTCTCCCCGGCATCCCCTGCACCTTGTTGATGCATGTTCATCCCAGGCACCCCCGGTGGGACTCGAACCCACAGCCATCGGCTTAGAAGGCCGGTGCTCTTCCCATTGAGCTACGGGGGCCTGTTGGTATTCTAGACCACCTGGGGGTCTCTGTCAAGCCCGCCGGCGGCCAGAAACTCGCCCAGCGACTCCAGATCGGGGAAGACGCGGGTCGAGAGGGCCAGGATAACCCAGTTCTCGACCAGCGGCGAGACCGTGTAGACAGGGATGCCGGCCTGGTAGGCCTGCCACATCTCCACCGCCGTGCCCATGCTCGCCTCTGGCACGTAAGCGATCAGACAATCCGCGCGCGCGGCCAGTTCCGCCATCTCGACGAACGTCTGCCGCGCCCGTTGGGCGTCATAGCGGATGCCATCCGGGTGGATGCGGTTGGGATCCCAGATCTCCACATCGGGCAGATGAGCGCGCAGCATATCGGCGATGCGGTCTCGATACTCCTGCGGCCGCATCGCCGTCCCCATCAACGTCCCTTGCATCACACCGGCGATGAATACGCGCATACGCCCCTCCCGATAGTCTCCCGCTATCGTGTTGATCGGTAACCGCCGAATCCGAGCACGTTGGTCACTGCCTACCGTCCGCGGCGCTGGCTGTCCTTCGCCCTCACCTGCAGTGCGATTTGGGCTGCCCATTGCGCCCCAACCTGCGGGAGGGGTGAGCAGTTACAAACAAAAAACGGTCGCTCCGCCGCGACCGCTGCAGGCACACCCCCGCGACTTACTCCTCTACAGCCGGTCGCAGCCCCTTATAGCTCACCCGGCCCGACAGGGTACGCAGGATCGTTTCAGCGGGCCGGCCGACGATCACGGCCAACTGACGCGCGGAGAGCGGGGTGTTGCCGTTGGCCAGGAAGACCCGGAACACCGCGTCCACCACGGAAACCCGGTCGCTCAGATATTCCGGCTGGCGGCTGCAATGCTCGCGGATGACGTGCTGCAGGCCGTCTACGCGGGTCACCTCGGCAGTGCGCGGGTCAATCCAGTCAATCGTCTCCGTGTCGAAATCGTTCGCGTAGATCGCACGGTGCTCAGCACAGAGATGGGAGCGCAGCTCGACGCGCAGGTCGCGGTCGGCCCGCTGCCACCAATCGCGGCTGATGTGGAAGGGCGTGTCCAGCGCAGGCTTGACCAGGTGCAGGTACTTCTCGGAGACCTTGACCTCGCTCATCTCACAACCCCATCCCCCGGCTGCGGGCCACCCAGTAGTTATCGCCCATCGAGACGTAGCTGTTCTCCGCCACCAACAGGGCCAGGATCGGGCCGGGGGGAACGCGCATGACCATATTGACCGCGCTGTAGAGCGTCGCGGCGTGGACCGTCCCCTGGGGACTGAGCTTGGACAGTTCAGAGAAAAGGCTGCGAACGACGTCGGCCAGCGAGCGGCGCTGCCGATGGATCGTTTCAACCAGCGCTTCGAGCGCGGGCCCGTCGTCCACGACGATGACCGCCAGATCATCGTACTCACAGGAAAGGAGGCGGGGGGTCATCTCAAAGACCAAGCGCCCGTCCTCCACAGTGACCACGCGCACCCATTCGCGCCGTGGGCGGATGGCCCGTCGCCGCACGAGGACCACGCCCGGCTCCTCGGCCCGCTGCAGGTCCACATACGCCCCCACCGGCAGGCCATGGCGCTGATACCAATCCCTCAACCCGTACACAAAGCGCCGTTCGCGGATGACCCAACCCGGCATCTCCTCGCCGGTCTGTCCATCCCGCAACCAGAAACGAATCCGATGGGTGCGCCCGGTGGGAAAGATGCGAGCCAGGCGCGGGGAAAGAGGCAACGTCCCGGAGCGAAGATGCGGATAGGTCAACACGACCGTGACCGGTTCCTCGCTCGTCGGCACAGCGACCAGGTCCGACCACTCGTCATCCAGGCGCCGTTCCAGATTCAGCATCGTCTCATCCAGCAGACGATGGTCGTAGTCCACGACCTGCGGCTGCAGGCGGGTTGGCGGATCGAGCACCTCCGACGGCTGCAAGCGCCGCAGGTACCAGAGCACCTCACCGGCCGGCCCCACCTCGTCGAACCGGGGGTCCTCCTGGAGCGCGAAGTTGAGCGAGAAGATGCCCAGGCGCGGGTCCACTTCCTTCGGCAGGTCAAGGTGGCGGAGGAGCTCCTCGGTCGGCAAGGGACCGCCGCCAGCCATGTCGAGCGCCGCCTCGGCCAGGTTTAACTGGCCCTTGTGGATCTCGACGAGCAGGTCACGCAGGAACCACTGCCCGGCCAGACGGATGAACGTGGCATCCGCTTCCAGTCGCTCGTTCAACACCGCCCGCACGCGGGCGCCGTACTCCTGGTACAACTCGGCAGGGGAGAGAATCGCATCGCTCTCGACCTGGGGGGCATCGTTGAGCGGATGGGAAGCCAGTTCGGCGGCGAACTCGCGCTGTCGGCCGTTGGCGAACTCGACCTGAACGACCCGGAACTGGCCATATTCGGGGTTGTGACCATCGCGCACATCGGTCACGCGAGCCAGGGCATATTCAAACTGGGGGAAAACGATGCTCTCGCCGACCTGATAACTCTCGCGGGGCAGGTAGGGCCGCCCCCTGGCTAACTCACGCGCGATCCGTTCCTCTTCCTGCTGACAGCGGAACGCGACCAGCATCCGCGCCAGATCATCCAGCGGCAAGGGAACCTCGCGTTCGACCAACTGGTTGCCGAGATACTCCAGGTCCTTGTCGGTGACTCGAAAGCTCTCCCAGTAGGCAGCAGTCTGGGTGTTGCGCCGTATCACAACCGTCGTCTCCGCATCACATGCACGATTGCTGCCAGGCGAAGCAGCAGGGGGGATTATACCAGTTTTCGGCGGTTTGACAAATGGCAGGAATGGGGGATACTGGAAGGGGGAGGAACAGGAAGCAGGGTAAGAGAAACGTGAAACGTGAAACGTGAAACGTGAAACGTGATGCGTGAAACGTGAAACGTGAAACGTGAAACGTGATGCGTGAAACGTGATGCGTGAAACGTGATGCGTGTTCGATACGCGATGGGCGATAGGCGAGATGACGGACACAACCGTTATCGTTCACCGGGAGCACGGGCTGCTGCGGGCGGAGGCGATCAAAGCGCGGCTGGAGAGCGAGGGCATACCAGCGCTGTTGAGCTACGAAAGCGCCGGTCCGGTGCTGGGAGTTACCGTGGACGGGCTGGGCGAGGTGGAGATCCGCGTGCCGGCCCGCTGCGCGGCGCGCGCCCGCCGTCTGCTGTCGAGCGACCACCCCCCGCCGCCGCGCAGCCCGCGCCGGCGGGTGCGCCGCAACCTCAGGGCGCGGCGCTACCCTCCAGACTCACCCACGGGTATGTAGCAGCCAGCCACTGCCGCCCGTCCACAGCGACGCCGCCAACCCACATCTCCCAATGCAGGTGCGGGCCGGTGGAGAGGCCGGTGCTGCCCACGCGGCCAATCACATCGCCGGCGTGCACTTCCTGCCCCACGGTCACCTCAATGCTGGAGAGGTGCCAGTAGCCGCTCAACACGCCCCAGCCGTGATCAATCATGATCGCGTTGCCGCGCACAGCCAGCGGCTCGGCCAACACCACCGTGCCGTCCGCAGGCGCGTGGACAGGGGCTCCCCCGCCCACGTTGAAGTCCAGCCCGGCGTGGTAGCTGGTGTATGGCCCGCCGTTGTAGGAGCGGCGCGTCCCGAAGTAGGAGCTGACCGAGGACTCGACCGGCTGCGACAGCGGACCGTGCCAGCGTCGGATCGGGGTGAAGAGACCCTGTAACTCGGCCAGACGCTGCTGCTCAGCCGCGACAAGGGCGGGGTCCAGCAGATTGCTGCGGCTGTTCGGCACATCAATCCGCTCGTAGGTATAGCCACCGTCTACCACGACGACTCCCACGCTCACCGCCGCCTGTCCGCCCGCACCATCCGTGGCCGCAAGGTTCAGCTCATAGAGGCCCGGTTCGGTGAGCGCGTGCACGCCGACCAGCGCGTAATAGACTTCGTCTTCTTCGAAAAATGAGAGCTGGCGGTCGAACAGCGTGCCGGTCAGCGCGACCGGTTGATCGGTGTGCACCGTCACCAGGAGCGCCTGTCCCTGGCGCACCGGCAGCGGCGACAGCTCGATGGCGGTGAACGGCGCCGGCATCCACGACGGGCGCTGGCCAGGGACGAGCAGCCACTGTCCCGGCAGGATCAATGCCGGATTGGCGATGCCGTTCACTTCCATCAACTGCCAGAGCGGAACCTGGTAGTGGAAAGCGATGCCGGTCAACGTCTCGCCCGTCTGGACGGCATGCACGCCGCTGGCGACGGTGCGTCCCGTGGACATGGGTAGGCGCAGCACCTGTCCGGCGGAGAGCCGATGGGGGTTGAGCAGGCGGTTCGCCTGGGCCACAGTGTGCCAGGCTAGGCCATACTGCCCGGCGATGGACTCCAGCGTCTCGCCCGGGCGGACAACATACGAGACCCAGGCAGCGGGCGTCCCCGTCGCGCCGGTGATCAGCAGCCGCTGGCCGACGTAGATGAGCCGGGGATCAGCGATGCCGTTCGCCTGGGCCACGGCCTCGACTGAGACGCCGTACTGCCGGGCGATGGAGAACATCGTCTCGCCGCGCTGGACGATGTGAACAGCCGGCTGCTCCGGCCCACCCGTCTGGGCGAGTGCTGGCGATGCCGCCGCCAATGCCAAGAGTAGAACCAGGAAGTAGAAAATCCGCTTCATCTGCTTAATCTGCTGACCTTTCTTCAAACCGCAGCCGATCCCCCACTGCCACCCCCTCCAGCAGCGCCGGCGGACCTTCCAGTACATCACGGGCTGGGGCGCGCGGGACATAGAGCGGACGGAATGGGCGGGCCAGACGGACGTCCACGACCCGTCCCTCCCGATCCAACCATACCACGGCGATAGGGAAGAAGACAAAGAACATATGAATCGCCGTATCCAACCGATCCTGCCGCTCTCCCACCAGGAGCAGCGCCTCGTCCGCCGCCAGACGCCGGCGAAAAGTCAGCCCGCGCAGCCGGCAGAGGAACGACCAGCAGCGGCGCACCCGCAGGGGCAGCCGCTCGCCGCGTGTTTCGTTCGAGACCGATAGCCATGGCATGGACGTTGCAAGTTGGCAAGTTGGCAAGTTTGCAAGTTGGCAAGTTTGCAAGTTGGCAAGTTTGCAAGTGGGCGAGTGGGCAAGTGAGTGATGAGCGTTATGGGAGTTTGTAGCCGATGCGGCGCAGGAAGTCCTTGCGCCACGCTACGTCGTCGTCGGACTCGACGCCCTTGGGCGAGACGCCGTCTACTACGCCGAGGATGGCCCGTCCCTGGCCCGTCTGGGCGACGACGACCTCGGCAGGGTTGGCCGTGGCGCAGAAGATGCGGCAGACTTCCGGGACCATCTTGATCGCGTTGAGGACGTTGAGCGGGTAGAATCCAGGGGCCAGGAAGACGATGAACGAGTGGCCGGCGCCGATCGCCAGCGCGTTGCGCCGCGCCAGCTCGATCATCCCCTCATCGGTGCCGCTGCAGCGCACCAGCGCAGGACCGGACGCCTCGCAGAAGGCGACCCCGAAGCGGATGCCGGGCACGCTGTTCACCAACGCCTCGTGGATGTCCTCGACGGTCTTGATGAAGTGGGTCATCCCCAGGATGAAGTTTACGTCATCCGGTTTCTCGATCGGAACGGCTAGCAGTTCCATAGTCCCTCCGCGGCAAGTGGGCAAGTGGGCAAGTTTGCAAGTATGCAAGTATGCAAGTATGCAAGTATGCAAGGGGGTATTATACGACGGTCATCGTATATCGCAAGCGGCGTCTCCGTGTCTCCGCGTCTCCGCGTCCCCGCGTCACCGTGTCTCCGCGTCTCCGTGTCTCCGCGTCTCCGTGTCTCCGCGTCTCCGCGTCCCCGCGTCCCCGCGTCTCCGCGTCTCCGTGTCCCCGCGTCCCCGCGTCTCCGCGTCCCCGCGTCTCCGCGTCTCCGTGTCTCCGCGTCCCCGCGTCTCCGCGTCCCCGCGTCTCCGCGTCTCCGTGTCCCCGCGTCCCCGCGTCTCCGCGTCCCCGCGTCTCCGCGTCACCGTGTCTCCGCGTCACTACACAGGGAACGGTACACACAATGCCCACACTGCCGCTCCTGGACTGTCGGCGGGTAGTCCTCATCGCCCAGGCTGGCGATCTCCTCGATCAGCGCCGTCAGCCAGGCCCCGTCGGCTGCGTAGCGAGCGGCGTCGTAGGGAAAGCGTTGCGGGTCGGTAGGGAAGTCGGCGAACCAGTAGACCATCTCCACCTGTTCCGGCAGGAACGGTTGCCCGTCGTTCCAGTCGGCCCCGGCACGGACCAGCAGGTAGGGGTAGACGCGGCTCTGCAGCCGTTCAGCCAGCCAGCGGCGGGACGGGCGACGCGGCGCGGTCTTCCAGTCCACGATCACCGCCCGCGGCCCCTCTACCACCAGCAGGTCCAGCCGGGCAACCAGGCGGTAGCCGGCCAGCGGAGCGGAGAGCACGACCTCCGAAGCGCGCGTCGGCGGGAGGGAACGGGCAAAGTCCAGGTAGGCACGCCACCAGGCCCGCAGCTCGTCATCGGTCACCTGCCCCGTCAGACATGTCTCCGGGATGCCCAGCGCGTGCTGCTGGACGAGGCGGTGGAACGCCTCACCCAGCCGCATCCGACGCTCGCTCTCCACGAGCGCTCCTGCCTCGGACGCCGGCCAGGCCAGCCGCAGCAGGTAGCGCAGCCGAAACCGTCGCGGGCAGTCCACATAGTCCTGCAGGCTGCCCTGGCTGAACAGGAAATCGTCAGGCAGCGGCATTCCGTTCCTCCCAGAACGCCTGGAGCGCGACGAAGGGGACGGCAGGCTGCGCATCGCCGGCGCGCCCGCTGTTCCAGGTGACGATCAGCTCCTTGCGGGCGCGGGTGATGCCCACGTACAGCAGCCGCAGTCGCTCGGCCACATAGTCGAGACGGGCCTGACGGGTGGCCTCCCCTTCTACGTACTGTGTCACTGCGTCGCCGCCAGCACACTGCGCCAGCGCCTCCGCCACCAGGTTGAGCCGGTCGCGGACGAACCACTTCTCGGCGATGAAGCGGTCGCCTGGCAAGGCGGAGGGAAAGTCGTAGTTGTTGACCGACATCAGGTAAACACGGTCCCACTCCAGCCCCTTGGCCTTGTGCATCGTGGCAACGACCGCCTGGCCGCGGTGTTGGTCGGGATCGAAGCCGCTGTCCTCGGCGCTGAGGCCCAGGAAACGCCGTTCGTTGCGGGCGATGACTACCAGTTCCTCGGTCAGTTCGGGCAGACGCCAGTCGGGATGGCTCTCGCCGGCCCGCTCCAGCAGCACGGCCAGCTTGTGCGCCAGGGCCAGGTCAGCCGGTTCGGCGAATAGATCCTGGGCCAGGGTAAGGATGAGCTGGCCGACGGGCAACAGCGTCGCGCCCTGCCAGCGGCGCATCCGGTCGCGGAAAGCGGACAACTGCTCGTAGATCAGCGGCGACCCGGCGGCCAGTTCCAGCTCATCCAGCCAGTCCCGCCCGTCGCCCGGCCAGAGGAAATCCTCGACCCGTCGGCAGCGGCGGAGCGCTTTGGCGATCTCCTCCATCCGCGCCCTCGCCTCCTTGTCGGCGCGGTCGGCGCGCCGCCAGACGCGGTAGGCGGCGGCCAGCTTGACCGACGAGACGGGGTCGGCCAGGCAGGCGAGGATGAGGCCCAGGGCGCCGGCCGTCGCCCGCGTCGCGCGGGAGCTGCGCAGCAGTTCGATCACGTCGAGGCCGCGTTTCCGCAGCGCATCGGCCACCTCGAAGCCGCGCTCGTTGCGCGGCACCAGCACGGCGACGGTCTCGTCTGGATGCTCCGGCAGCCAGCGGGCCAGCGAGTCGGCCACGGCCTCCAGCTCTTCCGTCGGCGTGAAGCCGCGCACGATCAGGCGCACCTGCGCCGGGTCGTCCGGTGGGTTGGGCTGCGGGTCGCCCGGCGGGGCCGGTTCAATGTGCGGCAGGGTCAGCGCGTCGCGCACGGCCTCCTGCGGATGCTCTCGCCGCGTCCAGTCCACCAGGTGGTTCGCCAGGGCGATCACGCTGCGGGTCGAACGGCCGGAGTTGGGCAGTTCGCAGCGCCGCACCCCCTCCTCCTCCAGAAACTCGCGCAGGAAACGGGGGCTGGCCGTGGTGAAGGTCTCGTAGATCGCCTGATTGGGATCGCCGACGCGCACCCAGTTGCCGTCCGGCCCGACCAGCGTGCGCAGGATGCGCTCCTGCAGTCGGCTGCTATCCTGCGCCTCGTCCTCCAGAATGAACGGCCAGCGGGCGCGCAGCCGCTGCAGGTACTCGGCGTCCGACTCCAGGGCCTGCAATGCCAGGCGCACCAGGTCGTCGAAGTCCACCGCGCCACGATAGGTCAGGGCGCGCTGGTAGTCGGCGTAGATGGCCCAGCCCATCTCCGCCAGGGGGAGCGGCTGCGTCCGTTCGTCCAGCCGCTGGCGCAGATCGGCGGGAGTGAGCTGGAGGTCCTTGGCCAGGCGGATAAAATCGTTAGCGATCTCGCTGACCAGCCGCGGCCAGTGCGTCCGACGCAGCCCGTCCCGCCGCGCATCCTCCACATCGGGAGAGAGATAGGCTTCGAACAGATCAGGATGGTCGTGTAACCAGGCAGCAGCCGCGTCCTGACGAACCCGTTCCGCTTCGCGCTCGTCCATGATCTGGAAGTCCTCGGACAGGCCGACGAGAGCCGGGCGCTCGCGGACGATGTCGTGCGCCAGGCCGTGGAGCGTGCGCACGCGATACCCCAGGTGCGGCAGCAGTCCACGCCGCTGGATGAGGCCGGCCACACGGGCGGCGAAGTTGTCCACGGCGGAGTTGACCAGGGTGACAATCAGCACCTCCTGGCCCTCGTCCAACACGCCGCTGGCGACGATCTGCGCGGCCAGGGCAGCCAGCGTGTAGGTCTTGCCGCTGCCCGGCACAGCAGAGACGCCCATCCGACCGGCGGTGTAGGCCAGGACTTCTCGTTGTTTGGGGCGAGGGTGGAATGGCATGGGAACGTGAAACGTGAAACGTGAAACGTGAAACGTGAAACGTGAAACGTGAAACGTGATGCGTGTTGCGTGTCGTCCGGTGCGCCACGACAGGCGATCAGAGATCGGCGGGGAGGTGGCGCAGGAGGCGCTGGATGGCCTGCAGCAGCGGGCCGCGCTGTTCGTTGCCCTGCTCGCTCAACTCACTGAGACCCAGATAGACCCGCCGCCGACAGCGGCGCAGCAGTCCCAACACCAGCCGATAGAGCGCGTCCTGACGAGCCTCCACCTCGTCCGCGTCGGTCCACAGAGCATCCGGCGGCCAGCGCCGACTGAGCACGTAGGGCTGTGTGAGTGGCTGGTAGAGCCGCTCCCACCAGCCGGCACCACCCACATCGAGCCAGAACTGCACATCAACCGAACGGTTGCCCATCAGGAACGTGTGGGCCGGGGCCAGCAGCACCGCATCACGCGGTTGCAGCCGCCAACTGCGGACGTACTGGGCAGCCACCACCCCGTCTTGCACCATCTCGACGTACTCCTGGCCCAACGCACGGGTCGCCCCATCCCCGCCCACCGTCCAGCGGAACTTCTGCACCGACTCGATCAGGTTCGCCGCTACCTGGCCTCCGTCGTAGCTGCCGTGGAAGCCATAGCCCGGCCGGGCCAGCAGTTCGCCGAACAGCCGGCCGAGGAAGTGGTCGAGCGGGCCGTCCGGCGGCGCCGAACGATCGGCATAGTCCGCCAGCCAGAGGCGTAACTGCTCGTATCGCTCGCCCAGCGGGACGGTGATCCGCTCCTTCATCTCCGGAACGAGCAGGCCGAATGAGGTCAGGACAGGTCGGCCCTCGCGCGGACGGTAGGCGATCTCGGCCAGCAGGTGCGCTCGCACCCGATCGAGCCCGGCGATCGCCTGCATCAGGGCGAGGGCTACGTCGCTGTGGGGGGGGCAGAGCCGCCACTGCGGATGGGCCAGCATCGCCAGAGTCAGCAGGCAGCGGGCCGCCGGTTCATCACGTAGCGCCCGCGACGGGCGATGCGACCGGGTCGGTACGGAACGCCGCGCCAGCCGGTCCGTCAGGGAAAAGCGCAGCGAATCGGAGAGGAAGGGGGCCAGGACAGCAATCTCGCCCGCCGGCACGATCTGCCCGTGGACCAGGGCAGCGATCTCGTCGGCGACCCAGTCGAGCATCTGTGGATGGTAGCGATGATCGGCGTAGACCAGCGCTGCGCGCGCCTCCGCGCCAGGCGTCGGCTTCAGCCGCTGCAGGCTACGCCCCAACTGGAGGGCAAAGTCGTGCAGCGGCGGCGAGACGACGAACGACTCCGCAAAGGTGACCGACTCGTCACACCATCCGCGCAGAGCAGCGGCGCTGTCGGGGTCGGCGCCCAGGAAGCGCCGATAGCCGGCGTCATGGTCACAGATCAGCAGCGCCGAGCGACAACGCGGCAGCCAGTCACGCAATAGATCGTGCGCCACCGGCGTGTCCTCCTCGACGTTGTCCACGATCAGATGAGCATAGGTCTCCAGCAGATAGTCGCGGCAGAGCGGGAGGGGCCACAGGTGATGGACGAACAGCTCCATCTGCAATGAGAAGTCGAGCAGGTTATGCTCCAGGCAGTATTGACGGAAACGGGCGGCGCAGTCCTGTGCCTCTTCGTAGATGCGCCGTTGGCCCGGCTCGCCAGCCCAGGCCGCGATGAGCCGTTGGCCGATTTCCGTGTGTGGGAAACTGACCACGGCGGACTTGTTCAGGTTGTCCAAGATCTGGCTATAGAGACGGTTGCGGTCAATGACCACCGACTCGAAGGCGCCCTGGTCGAGCAGCGGGCGGACGATGCGGGCCATGACGTACTGGGCGGTCTCCAGGGTGAGGAAGGTGGGCGAGCGGTCGGGATGGGCGAAGCCGGCCGGCACGGCGACTAGCGGCCAGAACAGGTCCACCATCCGCTGAGCCAGACCGCCGACGGTGGATACGGTTACCTGCCCGCCAGCCTCGACAGTCGGGCGGCGGAGGGCCTCGACGTACGGCGCGGTCAGGGTGCGTTGAGGAGCGAGGACGAGGATGGAACGGGCCGGAACGCCGGCGCGCAGCAGGCTCAGCAACCGGGCGACGCCGGCGGTCGTCTTGCCGCTGCCGGCCGGGCCTTCCAGGAAGACCCGACCAGCGATCGGACGGTCGGCCAGGGCACGCTGGGCGTCGGACAAAGAGCGCATACCTGATTATACCCCGGCGGCAGGCATCCGGCAAGATTGACTTCCACCCCACACTGCGTTATACTGTCCGTGCCCGGAGATACCGACACAACTGCTCGCCCTCCCGCAGGTTTGGGCGCAATGGGTAGCCCAAATCGCGCTTCCAGGGCCACTCCGATTCGTCGCTCGGTCACTTCCGAACCGGCGGGAGGGTCGGCAGTTACGAACAGAGAGAGAGACGCCATGCGCTGTTCATCCTGCGGCAAGGAGAACCCGGCGGGGTTTTCTTTCTGCGGCCACTGCGGGGCCACCCTGTCGCCGCTGTGCCCCTACTGCGGGCTGGTCAACCCCCCCGGCTTCTCCTTCTGCGGCCACTGCGGGGCCGACCTCTCTCAGGCCTCGCTCGCTTCGCTGCAATCCACCCTGGAGGGCGAGCGGCGCTTCGTCGTGGTCATGTTCGCCGACATCGCCGGCTTCACTCGTCTGTCCGAGAAGCTCGACCCGGAAGAGGCGACGAAGCTGGTCAACCGCTGTCTCGATGAGATGACCAACACCGTCGTGCAACACGGCGGGCGGGTGGACAAGTACACCGGCGACGGGCTGATGGCCGTCTTCGGCGCGCCGACGGCCCACGAGGACGACCCCGAACGGGCGCTGCGCGCCGGCCTGGCGATGTGGGAGGCCATGGAACAGATGGCGTCGGCCGCCGATTCGCCCCCGATCTCCCTGCACCTGGGGATCGCCTGCGGGCAGGTCGTCGCCGCCGGCGTGGGCGGGCAGGGACGACGGGAGTACACGGTCATCGGCACCGCGGTGAACCTGGCCGCGCGGCTGGAGGAGGTCAGCGCCCCCGGGCAGATCCTGGTCAGTGAAGAAATCGCCCGCCTGATGGGTCACACCTTCGCCTTCCGCCCGGTCGTCCTACCCCGCCTGCACGGATATACCGGCGAGGTGCAGGCCTACGAACTGCTGCGCGACCGGCCCGACACGATCCACCTGCGGCGGACGGGCCGCCTGCACTCGCCCCTGGTGGGACGAGACACCGAGATCGCCCGGCTGCGGCAGGCGCTGGAGGACCTGCAGAATGGCCGGGGCGGCATCCTCTCCGTGATCGGCGAGACAGGCATCGGCAAGTCGCGGCTGCTGCGCGAGGCCTGCGCGCTGGCCGACGCCCAGACGTCCCGGCTGAACTGCCTGGAGGGCCACGCTCTGGAAACCGGCGAAGCCGTCCGCTACGGCTGCTTCCGCACCCTGCTGTGGCAAGCTATCGGCGTCGGCGGCCAGGACAGTATCCCACAGGTCGCCGCGGCGCTGCGGACGTCGCTGAACGAGCGGATGCCGGGCCAGGCCGACGAGACCTACGCCTACCTGGCCCGCATCCTGGGCCTGCCGATCCCTGCCGAGACTGCGGAACGGATGAACCGGCTGGACGGCGAGAGCCTCAAGTGGCAGACCATGCGCGCGCTGCGTCAGTGGCTGGCCGCGCTGGTCGCCCAGGGCCCCACGGTGCTGATCTTCGAAGACCTGCAATGGGCCGACCCCACCTCCATCGAGGCGTTGGAACAGATCTTCCCGCTGACGGAGCAGGAAGCGCTGCTCATCATCGGCGTCTACCGACCGGAGCCCAACCGTCCGGCGTGGCGGCTGCGCGAGGCGGCCGGTCAGGCACACGGGGCGATCTACACCGAACTGTGGCTGCGTCCCCTCGACGCCGCCGCCGCTGAACAGATGGTCGCTCACCTGATCGGCAGCGAACACGTCCCCGAAACGGCGATGCAACTGATCCTGGCACGGGCCGAGGGGAACCCGTTGTTCATCGAGGAAATCGTGCGCTCGCTGATCGACCAGGGGCTGTTGGTGCCTCAGGATGACACGCATTGGTACCTCGCCCCCGCCTGGCGCGAGGTCGCCATCCCCGACACCATCCAGGGTATCCTCCAGGCGCGTATTGACCGGCTCGACGGGGAATCCAAGCGCGCGCTGCAGGTGGCCGCCTGCATCGGACGGCGCTTCCCCTATCGGTTGCTGGCGGATGTCGCCGAAACGACCGGCCTGCCACGCCAGCGTCTCGACCGCTGCCTGCGGACGTTGGAAGAGGCGGCGCTGATCGAGCGCAGCGATGGGTCGCCCGACGGCGAGTATGCGTTCCACCACATCCTCATCCACGACACGGTTCACAACAGCCTGCTGAAAGGCACCCGCGCCCAGTGGCACGCCGCCGTCGCCCGCTGGTACGAGGAGCATGCCCTGGAGGACGCCGAGCCGCCTTTCGCCCTGCTGGCTTACCACTACGAACAGACGGACGACCAGGAGAAACAGCGTTTCTACTTCACGCAGGCCGGGCTGCAGGCCGCCAGGGGCTACGCCAACGCGGAAGCCCGCGTCCTCTTGACCAAGGCGCTGGCCATGACGACCGCTCCTGCCGAACGGTTGCCCCTGCTGCTGGAGCGGGAGCGGATCTGCGGTTTGATGGGCAGCCGTTCGCAACAGCGGGCCGACCTGGAGGACGCCCTGCAACTGGCCCGTCTGCTACAGGATGACGGCCAGCTAGCGACGGTCTACAATCAACTGGCCTACTGGCACGAGAGCCAGGGGGACTACCCTTCGTCCCACGCGGCGGCTGAGGCCGGCCTGGAAGCAGCACGCCGCGCGCACGATCGGCACGCCGAGGCGGAGAGCCTGCATCGGGTCGCCAGTGCCGCCTGGCGACAGGGGCGCTTCGCCACGGCGCTGGAGGCGGCGCAGGCTGCGCTGCTCGCTTCCCGCGCCGCCAACGACGCCCCGCGCGAGGCGACCAGTCTGACGACGATGGGCATCGTCCACCGTTCGCGCGGCGAGCACGACGCCGCCCGCGCCTGCTACCAACAGGCGCTCGACATCCACCGCGCCATCGGCGACCGGCGCGGCGAGGCGATCAGCCTCAGTCAGTTGGGCAACGTGTTCTTCGACCTGGGCGATGTCACCAGGGCCTTCGATCATCACCAGCAAGCCCTGGATATCTTCCGCCTGGTCGGCGACAGACGCGGCGAGGCCTGGAGCCTGAGCGGGCTGGGCAGCGTCTTCCTGACCTGCGGGGAGTACGAAGCCGCGCTGGCGCGCTACGAGGAGGCGCTGGACATTCGGCGCCACATCAACGACCGGCGTGGCGAGGGGGTCGCTCTGGCCGACCTGGGCAACGCCCGACTGGCGCTCGGACAACTTCCCGCCGCCCGCGACGCGCTGGAGAAGGCAGTCATCCTCCTGCGCGACATCGGCGCGCGCCGCGATGAGGTGTACGCGCTGACGTACCTGGCCCGCGCTATGCAGCACATGGGCGAACTCGACAAGGCGCAGGCACTGCACCAGGCCGCCCTCTCCCGTCGCCGCGAACTGGAGCAGCGGGCCGCCAGCATGGAGAACGTCGCCGGATTGGCCTCCGTCGCCCTGGAACAGGGCGATACCGACACCGCGCGGGCCTACATCGAAGAGGTGCTGGCATACGTGCGCGCCAGCGGCCTGACCCACATCGAGTACCCCTTCCAGCTCTACCAGACGGCGATCCGCGTGATGCGGGCCGGCGGCGATGAGGAGGCCGCCCGCCAGATCCTGACAGAAGCCTGCCAGCGCCTGCGCGAACGGGCCGAGGGGATCGTGGACCCCGCCCTGCGCCGTTCGTTCCTGGAACGGGTGCCGGAGAATCGCGCCCTCATGGCCGAGTGGGAAGCACAGAAACCATGAGCCAGACAGAACGGACCACCATCGCCCTGACCGAGGCCTACGTCTCGGTGGACGTCGAGACCGCCGGCCCCTATCCGAGCCGCTACTCGCTGCTGACGATCGGCGCCTGCTTGGTGGCCGACCTCGACCACCAGTTCTATGTCGAGGTCCAGCCGGTAAACATGGAGGCCACAGCCGACGCGCTGGCGATCAGCGGGCTATCGCTGGAGGAGCTGGCTCGCCACGGACTGCCGCCCGCCGAGGCGATGGCCCGCTTCGAGAGCTGGCTGGCGGCGGAAGTGCCGCCGGGCCAGCAGCCGATCTTCGTCGCCTTCAACGCGCCCTTCGATTGGATGTTCGTCAATGACTACTTCCACCGCTACCTGGGGCGCAACCCCTTCGGCCATACGGCGCTCGACCTGAAGGCGTTCTACATGGGCCTCAGCGGAACGGAGTGGGCGAAGACCTCCATGCGCCACGTCTCGGCCCGCTACCTGGGCTGTCGTCAGCTCACCCATCACGCCCTGCAGGACGCGGTGGACCAGGCCGAGCTGTTCCGCGAGATGCTGGCGGAGCAGCAGCGCCGGCCCCGAGCGCAGGCAGGCGACCGGCGCTAATCGTTCATGGCAGGCCGCGGCCCGTCCCTGCAGGGGTCGCCCCACCCCTACCATTCCACCGTGCAACCCAACCCAGGCACATCGGTGGCCGTGAGACAGCCGTCCTTCAGAATGAAGGCCGGGCGGGATGGGTCGCCGATCAGGTCGAGGTGGCCATCCAGGTCGCCGTAGCCAACGTTGGGGCTGCTGAGGGCGAAGCTCAGCCCGGCGGCGGTCAGCAGCGCCGGCTCGTTGACGCAACTGACCATCGTCGCCATGCGCGCCGCGCGGGCGACGGCATCCACCTGCCGCGCGCAGCGCAGCCCGCCGCAGGTGGCCAGCTTGATACTCAACCCATTCGCCGCGCGACGGGAGACCACCTCCAGGGCAGAGGCCGGACCGATCACGCTCTCGTCGGCCAGGATCGGCACGGGGCTGTGACGAGTCACTTCGACCAGAGCCTCCAGGTCGGCAGCGGGCGTGGGCTGCTCCAGCATCTCCAGTATCCCCTCCAGCGCGCGGGCCACGTCCAGCGCCTGGCGCACCGTGTAGCCCTGGTCGGCGTCCAGGCGCAGGGGAAAGCCGGGCAACGCCTCGTGGATCGCCCGCACCCGCCGGACGTCCTCCTCCGGGTCCAGGCCGCCCTTGACCTTGAAGATGCGGAAGCCCTGGCGGGCGCGACCGTGGGCCAGCTCGACCGTCTCCCGCAGCGGGGCGATACTGATCGTCGCCGAGGTGGGGATCTGGTGACGGTAGCCGCCCAGCAGGCGGTAGAGGGGCAGCCCGGCGGCCAATCCCAGCAGGTCGTGGAAAGCCAGGTCGAAGGCGCACTGCGCCGATGGCGACCCCTGAGTGAGCAGGGCCAGCTCGTCCAGGGCGTGCTCGATGTTCAGTGGGTTCAGATCGCGAGCGCGGTCGGCGCAGGCGGCGCAGGCCCGCAACACCCCCTCCATCGTCTCGCCGGTGAGCAGCGGATCGAAGGCCGCGCAGCCCCAGGCCGTCACACCCGTGCGCGTCTCGACGCGCACGAAGACCACCGTCACCCGCTCCACCTGCGGATGGCGGGCCGTGCGGTACGGCAAGCGCAGCGTCAGTTCGGCCGGCACGACTTCCACGTGGGTGATTTGCATGTCGCACACCTCCCACACACCGGGACGTGGTCGCCCCCCCGGCAGGGGCAAACAGTGTCCCTACTGTTCGACCCCCAGACGGGCCATGCGGCGCTCGCGCTCCCAGGCAGGCGCGTCGTCCTTCTCGACCAGCGCTGCGCGCAACTCGTAGATCTGGTCGCGCAGGAGCGCGGCCTGCTCGAACTCCAGCTCCTCCGCCGCCCGTTTCATCTGTTTCTCCAGCTCGCGGATCAGCCGCTCCAGTTCGTCCTTGGGCAGGCGGGCCGGCGGCAGGCCGGCTTCTTCGGCAGCGACCGTCTGGCTGCGCACCCGGTCGGTCAGGTCGCGCACCTGCTTGACGATGCTGGCCGGGACGATGCCGTGCTCCTCGTTGTAGCGCATCTGCACCTGGCGGCGGCGCTCGGTCTCGTCAATCGCCCGCCGCATCGAATCGGTGACCCGGTCGGCGTACATGATCGCCGTTCCGTTGACGTGGCGGGCCGCCCGGCCGATGGTCTGGATGAGAGCGATGTCGGAACGCAGAAAACCCTCCTTGTCCGCGTCCAGGATCGCCACCAGGCTGACCTCCGGCAGGTCCAACCCCTCGCGGAGCAGATTGATCCCCACCACCACGTCGTAGACGCCCAGCCGCAGGTCGCGCAGGATCTCCACCCGTTCAATCGTCTGCACTTCGCTATGGAGGTAGTGCACCTTGATACCCAGTTCGCGCAGGTAGTCGGCCAGGTCCTCGGCCATGCGCTTGGTCATCGTCGTCACCAGCACGCGCTCGCCGCGCCCCACCCGCTCGCGGATGCGCGCCACCAGGTCGTCCACCTGCCCCTGCGCCGGGCGGACGATGATCGCCGGGTCCACCACACCGGTGGGGCGGATGATCTGCTGCACCACCTGCTGGCTCTTCTTCAGCTCATAGGGGCCGGGCGTGGCGGATGTGTAGATCACCTGATGGACCCGCTCCTCGAACTCCTGGAAGGTGAGCGGACGGTTATCCAGGGCGGAGGGCAGGCGGAAGCCGTACTCGACCAATACCTCTTTGCGGCTGCGGTCGCCGTTGAACATCCCGCGCACCTGGGGGATGGTCATGTGCGACTCGTCCACGACCAGCAGGTAGTCGGGCGGGAAGTAGTCCATCAGCGTCCAGGGAGGCGAACCGGGTGGGCGCTGCTCCAGGTGACGGGAGTAGTTCTCGATGCCGGCGCAGTAGCCGATCTCGCGGATCATCTCCAGGTCATAGCGGGTGCGCTGCTCCAGCCGCTGCGCTTCCAGGAGACGGTCCTGCGCCTTCAGTTCCGCTAACCGCTGCTGCAGTTCGGCCTCGATATCGGCCAGGCCCTGCTGGAGCTTCTCCCCCGGCGTGACGAAGTGTTTGGCCGGGAAGATCTGCACCTCGTCCAGCTCGGCCAGCACCTCGCCGGTGAGCGGCTGGACCTCGGTGATGCGCTCGATCTCGTCGCCCCACAGGCTGACGCGGTAGGCGGTCTCGCCGTAGGCGGGGTAGATCTCCAGCGTGTCGCCGCGGACGCGGAAGCGCCCACGCTCCAAGGCCACGTCGTTGCGTTCGTAGTAGATGCTCACCAGGTGGCGGAGCAGTCCTTCGCGGCGATGTTTCTCGCCACGGGCTAGCCGGATCATCACCCGACCCCACTCCTGGGGGTCGCCCATCGAGTAGATGCAGGAGACGGAAGCGACGATGATCACATCCCGCCGCGAGAACAGCGCGGCCGTGGCGGCCAGGCGCAGGCGGGTGATCTCCTCGTTGATGTCGGCGTCCTTCTCGATGTAGAGATCGTAGCGCGGCAGGTAGGCCTCCGGCTGGTAGTAGTCGTAGTAGGAAACGAAGTACTCGACCGCATTGTGGGGAAAGAACTCGCGGAACTCGGCGTAGAGCTGGGCAGCAAGCGTCTTATTGTGGGCCAGGACGAGCGTGGGCTTCTGCACGCGCTCGATGACCTGGGAGACGACGTAGGTCTTGCCCGTGCCGGTCGCGCCGAGCAGGGTCTGGTGTGGGTAGCCTTTCTGGATGCCCTCGACCAGTTGCGCGATGGCCTCCGGCTGATCGCCGGTGGGACGGAAGTCGGAGACGAGTTGGAAGCGAGTCATTCATCCCTCCGAGGCGCGGCCCCGCCAGTACTCCGCCGCCGCGGCGACGAAGGCCCGGAACAGGGGGTGCGGGCGCGTAGGACGGGAGCGGAATTCCGGGTGGAACTGGCTGCCGACCATGAACGGATGATCCTCCACCTCGGCCACCTCCACCAGCCGTCCATCGGGCGATAGGCCGCTGAAGGCCAGCCCGCCCTGCGTCAGCAGGTCGCGGAAGCGGTTGTTGACCTCGAAGCGGTGGCGGTGGCGCTCGCGCACCTGTCCGACGCCGTAGGCAGCAGCGGCCCGCGTGCCCGGCACCAGTCGGCACGGATAGAGGCCCAAGCGCATCGTGCCGCCCATCTCGACCACGGCGCGCTGCTCCGGCATCAGGTCGATCACAGGGCAGGTGGTATGGGGGTCGAACTCGGTGCTGTTCGGCGCATCCGAGCCCGTCGCCCGGCGGGCTGCCTCGATGACCATCACCTGCATCCCCAGACACAGCCCCAGGTACGGCACCTGCCGGTCGCGGGCCCAGCGGGCGGCGGCGATCTTCCCCTCGATCCCCCGGTAGCCGAAGCCACCCGGCACCACCACGCCGGCCACCTCCTCCAGCTCTTCCCAGCCCCGGTTGCGCTCCAGGTTCTCCGAACTGACCCAGCGGACATCCACGTCGAAGCCCAGAGCGAGGGCGGCATGGCCCAGCGCCTCGCGCACGCTGATGTAGGCGTCGTGGAGCTGGACGTACTTGCCGACGATGGCGACCGGCAGGCTGGGCTTGGGGCGGCGGATCTCCTCGACCATCGCCTGCCAGTCGCGCAGATCGGGCCGAGCGGCCTGGAGACCCAGCCGCTCGACCACCAGGCGGCCCATGCCCGATTCCTCCAGCAGCAGCGGCACTTCGTAGGGGATCGGGCTGGTGACGAGGGGGATGACCGCCTGGACATCCACGTCGCAGAAGAGGGCGATCTTGTCGCGCAACCCCTGACTGATCGGATGGTCCGCCCGGGCGACGATGATATCCGGCTGGATGCCGATGGAGCGCAGTTCGCGGACGCTGTGCTGGGTGGGCTTGGTCTTCAGTTCGCCGGTCGCGCCGACGTAGGGCAGGAAAGTGACGTGGATGAACAGCGTATTCTCGCGGCCCACCTCCCGTCGCATCTGCCGCAGCGCCTCCAGGAAGGGCTGCCCCTCGATGTCGCCGACCGTGCCGCCGACCTCGACGATCACCACGTCCACCTCGCCGACCACCCCCGGCATCGCCACGCGGCGCTTGATCTCGTCGGTGATGTGGGGGATAACCTGGATCGTCCCACCCAGGTAGTCGCCGCGCCGCTCGCGGGCAATGACCTCGGCGTAGACCTGGCCGGTGGTGACGTTGCTGACCCGGCTGAGGCTCTCGTCAATGAACCGCTCGTAATGGCCCAGGTCGAGGTCCGTCTCCGCGCCATCGTCGGTGACGAAGACTTCCCCGTGCTGGTAGGGCGACATGGTGCCGGGGTCGACGTTGATGTAGGGATCGAGCTTCTGAATGGTGACCCGCAGGCCGCGCGCCTTCAGCAGCCGGCCTAACGAGGCGGCGGTGACCCCCTTGCCGACGCTGCTCAGCACACCGCCGGTGCAGAACACGTACCTGGGCATGCACACCTCCAACTTGCACCGCAGAGATCGCCGAGGTCGCCGAGTTTTGTAACTGCCTACCCTTTACCAGGCCTGGTGCTGGCAGGGCCGGTGTGCCGGCCCCTCACCCCACCCCCTGGCC
>Ga0209018_1000800_pt1 | contig 27761 bp, 19 predicted proteins | sample YNPBryBLVA2012_FD_185814 | JGI IMG/M metagenome (GOLD analysis project Ga0209018, IMG submission 185814) | Anoxygenic and chlorotrophic microbial mat microbial communities from Yellowstone National Park, USA - YNP Bryant BLVA 2012 (SPAdes)... ...
CGAACCACAGGCACAGCGAGACATTCGAGAACTGCTGATGCCCTGTGATCCACCCTCCCGACCGGGCAACGGCGAACCGCGCCCGCGCCACGGCCTCCAGCCGTTCCACGCGCGTGACCGCGTGCAGCTCCACGAGCGGCTGCGCGCTCACCCCGCCGCCCGCGCCATCCCCACCACCGCGTTCAGAAGAATCGCCCCCAGCGCCGTCGGGATCAGCACCTTCCACCCGATGTTCATCAACTGGTCGTACCGGTAGCGCGGGAACGTCGCGCGCAGCCAGATGAACAGATACAGCACCGCCACAAGCTTGATCATCCACCAGAACACCGGCGCCGCCTCGCGGTTGAACGCCGGAATCAGAAACACCAGCGCCGCCCCCCACAGCAAAGCGCCCACGGCGGCAATGCCCACGGCGTAGCCCCGCACCGGCTGCTTTCGCATCAGGTAAAAGCACAGCAGCCCGAAGCCGCCGAACACCGCCAGCGGCGCGCCGTAGTTGAACGGAATCTCCAGCGCCGCCACATTCGGAAACGGACGCAGCCAGCCGCCGAAAAACAGCGTCACCAGCACGCTGCCGATGGCGAACATGCTGATGTACTCCGACAGCATGTAGACGCCCCACCGGAAGCCGCTGTACTCGGTGTGGAACCCCGCCACCAGCTCGCTCTCCGCCTCCGGCAAGTCGAACGGCGCGCGGTTGGTCTCCGCCACCGAAGCGATCAGAAAGATCATCGTCGGGATCAGCATCAGCCCGAAGTTGTCGAAGGCGAACCAAACCCCGCGCTCCATCTGCGCCCGCACGATGCCCTGCATGGAGAGCGTGTTCGCCATCATCACGCCGCACACCAGCGCCAGCCCAAGCGCCACTTCATAGCTGATCAATTGCGCCCCCGAACGCAGCCCGCCCAGCAGAGAATAGTGCGAGTTGGAAGACCACCCGCCGAGGATGATGCCCAGGATCCCGACCGACGACATGGCTGTAATCACCAGCAATCCCACGTTTGTGTCGGTCACCTGAAAGCGCGCGGAAAACGGGATCACCGTCAGCGTCGTCGCCGCCGTGAAGAACGTCACCACCGGAGAGAGCCGGAACAGGATCCGGTTGGCCTCCGCCGGCACCGTGTCTTCTTTCATCAGCAGCTTCACCGCGTCGGCGATCGTCTGCAGCAGCCCCTGCGGCCCTACACGCATCGGCCCCAGCCGCGCCTGCATGTCGGCCAGCACCTTCCGCTCGAGCAGCACCGTGAACGCCACCGCCAGCGGCGAAAGCAGCAGAATGCAGGCCCCCACGATCAGGGGAATCAGCCACGGCTGCGAAAAGAACTCGCTCATCGCTTGCCTTCCTTACCGCGAAATGCTCATCTGCGCCAGCTTGAGCACAGGTTCCGGATAGACGCCCACCGCCAGCGTCAGCGCGCCCGTCACCGCCAGCCCCACGCGCGTGCCCAGGCTCACCGTCAGCGGGCCCGCCTCCGCCTCCTCCGGCTCCACAAACACCGCCTTCACCATCCGGAAGTAGTAGTAGATCGCCACCACCACGTACACCGCGCCGATCACCGCCAGCGTGTAATGCCCGGTCTCGATCAGCGCCCAGAAGATGAAGAACTTGCCCACGAAACCCGCCGTCGGCGGAATCCCGGCCAGCGAAACCAGAAACACCAGCATCCACAGCGCGTGCCCCGGCGCCCGCTTCATCAGCCCGCGCAGGTCGTGGATGTCGTCGCCCGCGATGCCCTGCCGCGCCAGCGACGTCAGCACCAGGAACGCTCCCAGCGTCATGAACGTGTACACCAGCAGGTACACCAGCACGCCCTTGATCCCTGTCGGCGAGCCCGCAATCAATCCCAGCAGGATGTAGCCCGCATGACTGATCGAGCTGTACGCCAGCAGCCGCTTCGTGTTCGTCTGCGTCACCGCCGCCAGGTTGCCGACGGTCATCGAAAGCACCGCCGCCGCCGCCAGCAGCGGCTCCCAGCTCTCGCGCGCCGGCCCCAGCGGTCCCACGAACAGCCGCAGCAACAGCGCGAACGACGCCGCCTTCGACGCCGTCGCCAGGAATCCCGTGATCATCGTTGGAGCGCCTTCGTAGGCGTCCGGCGCCCACATGTGGAACGGCGCCGCCGAGATCTTGAACAGCAGCCCGGCCCCGGCCGTCCCCACCGCCAGCACCAGCACCGGATCCCATGCATCGCGCGCCGCCACTGCAGACGCGATCTCGCTGAGCCGCGTCGAACCGGAAATCCCGTACAGAACCGAAAAACCATACACCAGGAAGCCCGTGCTCAACGACCCCAGGATCAGATATTTCAGCGCCGCTTCGTTCGACCTCCGGTCGCCGCGCAGGAAGCCCACCAGAATGTAGAACGTGATCGCCATCGTCTCCAGCCCGACGAACAGCGTCACCAGCTCCGTCCCGCTCGCCAGGAAGTACATCCCCGTCTGCGCCAGCATCAGCAGCCCGTAGTACTCCCCGTGGTGCTCGTCGCGCACTTCCAGATACCGGTAGCTCACCAGCCCGGTGATCAGCGTCGCCGCCACAAACAGCCAGTGAAAAAACAGCGCGTAATGGTCGACCACCAGAGCCCCGCGGAACGCCGTCAGGTTGCCGCCATGCTCCAGCAGAAACGACTGCTGCCGCCAGAACGCCACCCCGGCGAACGCCTCCCCCAGCACCAGAAACACCAGCAGCCACCGCCGCTGCTTCGCCTCGGGGAAGATCAGAAAGTCGAACAGAAGCGTCGCGCACCCGAACAGCGCCAGCAGTATCGCCGGCAAGAGCACGAAATGGTCCGTCGCCGTGTAGTACTGGCTCATCGAGAAATCGCCTCCCGCGCCGGCTCGCCCGCCTGCGCCACCGATGCCGACGCCTGATGCACGCGGTGCACGATCTGCGCCACCGGCTTCTCCAGAATCTCGAAGTAGGGCTTCGGATACACGCCGATCGACAGCGCCCACAACATCAGCGGCACAAACACCGCCCACTCCCGCCAGTTCAGGTCCGGCAGCCCCTTGTTCTTCTCCTGCGTCACTTCGCCAAGCATCGTCCGCTGGTACAGCCACAGCAGGTATGCCGCCCCGAACACCACGCCCGGCACGGCCAGCGCCGCCCACCACCGGTTCGCCTGGAACGCACCCTGCAGGATCGTGAACTCGCCCACGAACCCGTTCAGCAGCGGCAGCCCCGCGCTCGACAGCATCGCGAACGCGAACACGATTGCGTAGTTCGGCATCACGTGCGCCAGCCCGCCGTATTCGGCGATCATGCGCGTGTGCCGCCGCTCGTAGATCACGCCCACGATCAGGAAGAGCATGCCCGTCGAGATGCCGTGATTGAGCTGCTGGATCACCGAGCCCGCGATGCCCGCCTCATTCAGCGCAAAGATGCCCAGCGTGCAGAAGCCCAGGTGGCTCACCGATGAATACGCCACCAGCTTCTTCCAGTCCTGCTGCATCAGGCTCACCAGCGCGCCATACAGGATGCCGATCAGCGACAGCGCGATCAGCACGGTCACAATGGTCTGGTCCGTGCTCGCCCGCGGCAGCAGCGGCAGCGAGAAGCGGATGAACCCGTAGGTCCCCATCTTCAGCAGCACCGCCGCCAGGATCACCGAGCCGGCCGTCGGCGCCTCCGTGTGCGCATCCGGCAGCCACGTGTGGAACGGGAACATCGGCACCTTGATCGCGAACCCGAGGAAGAACGCCCAGAACACCCACTGCTGCATGCCCAGCGGCAGGTTCAGCCGCATCAGCTCCGTGATCTCGAACGTGTAGCGCCCGTACTGCGCCGCGTACTGGAAATACAGCGTCAGGATGCCCAGCAGCATCAGCACGCCGCCCGCCAGCGTGTAGAGGAAGAACTTGATCGCCGCATAGAGCTTCCTGGGCCCCCCCCACACGCCGATGATGAAGTACATCGGCACCAGCACCAGTTCCCAGAAGATGTAGAACAGCAGGAAATCCAGCGAGACGAACACGCCGATCATGCCCGTCTGCTGCAGCAGGAACATCGCGTAGTATTCCTTCTCCCGGGTCTTGATCACGTCCCACGAATAGAAGATCGCGATCAGCCCCATCGCCGTCGTCAGCATCACCAGCAGCAGGCTGATGCCGTCAATGCCGATGAAGTAGCTCACCCCCAGCGACGGGATCCACTCCTTCTTCTCGACGAACTGATATCCCTCCGCCGTCCGGTCAAACCGCCACAGGAGAGGCAGCGAAACCAGAAAGCCCGCCGCCGCCGTCAGGTTCGCCCACCACTTGATCAGCCCGGTCTTCTCCCTCGGGATGAAAAGCAGCACCAGCAGCCCGGCCAGCGGCGTGAAGAGAATCACGGAAAGCAGGTTCGACGTCATCTCCCGATGTCTCCCTTACCGGACCCACCAGTAGTAGCCGAAGATCGCCAGCACCCCGGCCAGAAAGATCAGCGCGTAGGAGTGGATGTAGCCGGTCTGGAAGAACCGCACCGGGAACGACAGCGCCCGCACCGTGAAAGCGCCCAGGTTCACCAGCCCGTCCACGATCCAAGTGTCGTACCAGATGGAAATCTTCGACACCAGCCTCGTCATCCACGCCGTGCCGTTCACGCCCCCGTCCACCACCGCCGCGTCGAACCGCGCCATCGCCCCGCCGCCGCCCTTGGCCAGCCCTTCCACGAAGAGCGCGTTGTACACCTCGTCGACGTACCACTTGTTGTAGAGCACCGGGTAGATGGCGCCGCCCGTCGGCCGCTCATGCTCCCTCAGCCGCAGATACACATGGCGCGCGATCAGGATGCCGCCCAGCGCCACGCCGATCGACAGCCCCATCAACGCCCACTCCATCGCGGCGTCATGGCGCGCCTCGCCGTGCCCGCCGTGCATCCCGCGCGCCGCCGCCTCAAACACCGGCGCCAGCCAGTGCTCAAACGCCTGCAAGAAGCCGCTCTCGCCGAACACCTTCGGCATCCCGATCCATCCCGCCACCACGCTCCCGGCGGCCAGCACCGTCAGCGGCGCCGTCATCGACCGCGGCGACTCGTGGATGTGATGCCGCGTCTGCTCGTCCATCCGGCCTTCGCCGTAGAAGGTCATGAACATCAACCGCCACATGTAAAACGCCGTCATCGCCGCCGTCACCCACCCGACAGCCCACAGCGCTCTCGATCCGAGCGGGCTGCTCCACGCCTGCCAAAGAATTTCGTCCTTCGAGAAGAAGCCCGCCAGCGGCGGAATCCCCGCAATTGCCAGCGATGCGATAAACATCGTCCGGAAAGTGACCGGGATCTTGTCCTTCAGACCGCCCATCCGGCGCATGTCCTGCTCGCCGCTCATCGCGTGGATCACGCTGCCGGCGCCGAGGAACAGCAGGGCCTTGAAGAACGCGTGCGTGTACAGATGGAAGATCGCCGCCCAATAGGCGCCCACGCCCACCGCCACGAACATGTAGCCGAGCTGTGAAACCGTCGAATAGGCCAGCACGCGCTTGATGTCGTTCTGCACCAGCCCGATCGACGCCGCCAGAATCGCCGTCGCCGCGCCCACCGCCGCGATGATGTGCGACGTCTCCGGCGTCAGCGCCAGCAGCGCGTTCGACCGCGCGCACATATACACGCCCGCCGTCACCATCGTCGCCGCGTGGATCAGCGCGCTCACCGGCGTCGGGCCTTCCATCGCGTCCGGCAGCCACACAAACAGCGGGATCTGCGCGCTCTTGCCCGTCGCCCCCACAAACAGCAGCAGCGCCGTCAGGCTCAGCAACCCGAATACGCCCGCCTCCGGCGCGAAACGCGCCGACCCGAGCGCCTCGTTCACCTCCACGAACCGCAGCGAACCGGTGAGCGTCCACAGGAAGAACATCCCGAGGATGAAGCCCGCGTCGCCGATCCGGTTCACGATGAACGCCTTGTTGGCCGCATCCGACGCGCTCTTCTTGTGGAAGTAGAAGCCGATCAGCAGGTACGAGCACAGCCCCACCCCCTCCCAGCCCACGAACAGCAGCGGATAGTTGTTCGCCAGCACCAGCGTGAGCATGAAAAAGACGAACAGGTTCATGTACCCGAAAAAGCGGTAGTAACCCCCGTGATACGGACCGTGCTCATGCGCCATGTAGCCGGTGGCGTAAACGTGGATCAGAAACCCGACGAGCGTCACCACCAGGATCATCACCGACGACAGCGGATCCAGCAGAAAGCCCCAGTCGGCGCCGATCAGCGGCAGCCACTTGTACAGCACCACCTCGTGCGACTTCCTCTCCAGCCCCGCCAGTTGCGCCACCGCGCCCACCGACATCAGGAGGCTCAGCCCCACCGTGCCGGGGCCGATCCAGCGGATCGCCGCCATCGAAAGCCGCCGCCCGAAAAACAGCATCGCCGCGGCGCCGCCCAGCGGAATCAGCGGAATCAGCCAGATCAAATCCAGGAAATTCATGCCCGCGCTCCTACCACTTCAGCAGGTCAATCTCGTCCACCTGCACCGTCTCCCTGTTGCGGAACAGCGCGATCAGGATGCCCAGCCCCACAGCCGCCTCCGCCACCGCCACGCAGATGACGAAGATCGCGAACACCTGCCCTTCCAGCTGGTCCAGGTTCCTCGCGAACGCGACCAGGTTCACGTTCACCGCGTTCAGAATGATCTCGATCGACATCATCAGCACGATCACGTTCCGCCGCGTCAGGATCCCCACTACCCCGATCAGCAGCAGAATCGCGCTCAGCACCAGGTAGTGCGCCGTCGTTATCGGAGCCAGCATGCCCGCCTCCTCAGATCCTCTTCTTCGCCATCACCACGCCGCCGACAATCGCCACCAGCAGCAGCAGCGACGCCAGTTCGAATGGCACCAGATAGTCGCGGAACAGCACCATCGCCAGGCTCTCCACGTTGCCGCCCTCCCGCGGCGTCGGCTGCACTCCCGGAGGAAGCCGCAGCGAATTCACGCCCCGCGCCCAGAACCACACGAGCACGGCGCCGGTCGCCGCCGCGCACAGCACGCCGCCCGCCCAGGCGCGGTGGAACTGCCGCTCCCGCGCCGCCGCCTCCAGGTTCACCAGCATGATCACGAACAGAAACAGCACCATGATGCCGCCGATGTAGAGCACGATCTGCACCGCAAACAGAAACTCCGCGTGCAGCATCAGGTACAGCCCCGCCACACCGCCCAGCGACGCGATCAGCGAAATCGCGCAATGCACCGCGTTCCGCATCGTCACCGTCAGAATTGCGCCGGCCACCGCCAGCGCCGCGAAACAGTAAAAGAAAATCGCTTCCGTCATCCGGCGCCTCCGCGCTTGCCGCCTAATACCTGTACTGCGTCGGCAACAGCCCGTTCTCCAGCGTCTGCCGGTCCAGAATCGCCCCCTCGCGCGTGTAGCTTGCCATTTCGAAGTCTTGCGTCAGCTCCAGCGCGTCCACCGGGCAGGCGTCCTCGCACAGCCCGCAAAACATGCACCGGCTGATGTCATACGTGAACGTCACCAGCTCTTTCTTCTTCGTCTCCGGGTTGCGCTCCCAGCCCACCACGATCAACTGCTCGGGACACGCCAGCGCGCACAGATCGCAGCAGATGCACAGCGTCTCCCCGTTCTCGGGATTGATATTCAGCCGCGGCGCGCCCCGGTACCGCTCGCCCACCTTCGGGCGCTCGAAAGGATACTGCTCCGTCACCACCTGCTTCGGATGCTGGTGGCGGAACGTCACCCGCAGTCCCTGGATCAGGTCCGCCAGAAACACCTTGCGCAACAGCCCCTTCATGTCAGCCTCCCCCCTCTCGGGAAATGCGCCCTCACCGGTCCACCTCGCCCAGCACGATGTCGGTGGTTCCAATGATGGCCACCACGTCGGCCACAAGCGCCCCCCGGCACATCTTGTCGAGCGCCTGCAAATTCACAAACGACGGCGGGCGGATCCGCACCCGGTAGGGCTGGGTCGAGCCGTCGCTGACAACGTAATAGCCCAACTCCCCCTTCGGCGCTTCGATCGATACATACGCCTCGCCCACCGGCGGCTTGATCACCTTCCCCACCTTCGCCATGATCGGACCAGCCGGAATGTCCGCCACCGCCTGCCGCACGATGCGCACGCTCTGCCGCATCTCCTGCATGCGCACGATATAGCGGTCGTAGGTGTCGCCATTTTCCCGCGTCGGAATCTCGAAGTCGTATTTCTCGTAGCCCGAATACGGCTGCGCCTTTCTCAAGTCCCACTTCACGCCCGCCGCCCGCAGCATCGGTCCGGTGACGCCGTATTCCTTGCAGTCGGCCGCCGTCAGGACGCCCACTCCGGTCAACCGCTGCTTCCAGATGCGGTTCCCCGTCAGCAGCTCCTCGTATTCATCGATCTTCTTCTCGAACAGGTCGCAGAAGTCGAGGCACTCCTTCTCGAAGCCTTCGTAGGTCTCGTACTGCAGCCCGCCGATCCGGAACGCGTGCGTCGTCAGCCTCGCCCCGCAGTATTTCTCGTAGATGTTCAGGATCAACTCCCGCTCGCGCATGCAGTAAAACAGCGGCGTGATCGCACCGATGTCCAGCGCGTGCGTGCCCAGCCACAGCAGGTGGCTGGCGATCCGGTTCAGCTCGGTCAGGATCACCCGCACCGCCTGCGCCCGCGGCGGCGCCTCCACCCCCAGCAGCTTCTCCACCGCCAGGCAGTAGCCCAGCCCGTTGGAGACCGCCGCCACATAATCCATCCGGTCCACGTACGGGGCGAACATCTGCCACGTGCGGTTCTCCCCCAGCTTTTCCACGCCCCGGTGCAGGTAGCCGATGACGCATTCGGTCGACAGCACCCGCTCGCCGTCCAGCTTCAGGATCACCCGCAGCACGCCGTGCGTGGACGGGTGCTGCGGCCCCATGTTCAGTACCAGCTCGGTCGAGTCCAGAAACGTGTCCGCCATCGCTATTGCCCGCTTTCAATGCCGAGATTTTCCTGCACCCAGTGCTGGTCCATCTTCAGAATGCTGTTCTCCTTGCGCAGCGGGAACGTCTCCCACTCCTCCGGCAACAGGATGCGGCGCATGTCGGGGTGGCCCTCGAACTCGACGCCGAACATGTCGTACACCTCGCGCTCCAGCCAGTTCGCCGTCAGATGCACCCCAACCGCCGTGTGCGGCTTGTAGCCTTCCGGGATCCGGATCTTCATGCGGATTCTTTCATTGCGCGCGAAGCTGTAGATCACATACACGATCTCGAACGGCTCGGGCTTCTCCGGCCAGTGCACCGCCGTGACGTCCACCAGGTAGTCGAAATCGTGGTTTTCCTTCAGCGACTCAAGAATCGGGATCGCCGCATCGGGCTTCGCCACCAGGAAGTTCTGCCCGACGTAGGAGCTGAATTCGAGGATCTGCTCGCCGAACTCTTCCTTGAGCGCCTGCGTCAGCTCGCTCTCCCACGGAGTCGCCGCCATGACCGCGGGCGCTTTCGGCGCCGCCGCTGCGGCAGGCTTGGCCGCCCCCGCCGCTGCCGCCGGAGGCCTGGTCCCGGCAGCAGCCGTCGCTTTCTGCGGCGCAGCCGCCGCGGGCGCGGCAGGCGGCGCAGGAGCAGCAGGCGCGGCAGCGGGCTTCTCCTCGCCTGGCGCGGGGGGCGCGCCTTCGGACTGCGGCTGGGCTGGCTGTGGAGCGGGCTGCTGAGCCCCGCTCGAGGCGGCCGGTTCTTTCCCGGAGTCGGGCGCGGCAGCGCCCTCCGGCTTCGGATCGTCGGGCATCGCAGATTCCTGACTGAAGTTTCAGGGATATCATGGCCGGAAAATCGGTGTCAAATGTCCGATTGGGCTTCATCGGCGCGCCGCCGCGCCAGCGCCTCCGCCTCACAGGCCGCCACCGGCCTGCCGGTCAAATAGCCCTGCACCTCGTCCGCGCCCATCTGCTCGAGCGCCGCCCACTGCTCAACAGTCTCCACGCCCTCCACGATCACCGGCAGCCCCAGGCGGTGCGCCATCGCAATGATGGAGGCCAGCAGTGGCGCCGAGCTCCCCTCCAGCTCCCGCAGGAAGCTGCGGTCGATCTTGATCCGGTCCACCGGCAGGTCCTTGAGGTACGCCAGCGAACTGCTCCCGGTGCCGAAGTCGTCGAGCGCAAACTCCACACCCAGCCGCCGCAAGGTTTCCATGCGCTCTACCGACGCCTGCAAGTTTTCGATCACGGCGCTCTCGGTGATCTCGAGCTCCAACAGCCGCGGCGTCAGCCCGGTTGTCCGCAGCGCGTGTTCCACATGGGCAACAAAGTTCGAATCCGCCAGCTGCAGCGTGCTCACATTCACGCCCACCCTTGCGGGCAGCCCCGCCAGTTCCCACTGCCGCGCCTGCCGGCAAGCCTCTTCCAGCGCCCATCGCCCCATTTCCACAACCAGCCCCGTCTCTTCCGCCAGCGGAATGAATGCGCCCGGCGACACCATCCCCACTTCCGGACTCATCCAGCGCATCAGGGCCTCATACCCCGCAATCCGGCGGTCCGGCACGCGCACCTGCGGCTGATAATGCAGCAGCAATTCGCCTCGCGCCGCCGCCCCGCGTAGCCGTCGCTCCATCTCGAGATTTTCCGGCGAATGCAGCGCCACGGCGGGGGTGAAAACCACGCACCGCCCGCCGTTGCGGCGCCCGCGCGCCGCCGCAACGGCAGCGCGCGCACGCCGCAGCCATTCCCGGATTTCCGCCGCGCCCTGCCCTGCTTCAGCCACCCCTACCGCCGGATGCGCGTGGATCTCGTGCCCCTCCACCTGAAACGGCGCATCGAGCGCCTCCAGAAGCTTCCGGCCCACCTCGTCAGGGCTCCGTCCCGGCGGCGCCAGCACGGCCATCTCGTCTCCGCTCAGCCGCGCCAGGCATCCGGCTTCCGGCAGCCTTGCCAGCCGGGACGCCGCTTCCTTCAGCAGCGCGTCGCCCGTCTCTTCCCCCAAAATCTCCCGCACGCGCCGCGCTCCGTCCAGCGCCACCAGCACCAGCGCCGCCGGCGCCTGCCCCCCGTCCCGCAACCGCAACAGCTCTTCCTCCAGCCGCCGCCGGTTCCACATCCCCGTCACCAGGTCGTGCTCGGCACGGTAGCGCAGGTCCTCGAGCAGGTTCGCCTGTTCGATCGCGAGCGACGCCAGTTCTCTCCATTCACCGACCTCTTCCCACCGCGCCCCGTCCGCGCAGCCGCCGCGGAAGAACAGCGTCAGACATCCCACAACCTCGCCCGCCGCCGTCGTCAGCCGGTCCGACCAGCAGAAGTCCGCGCCGCCCGCCAGCCCGAGGTAGGGCAACCAGACCGCCTCCTCCGACATCCGCACCGTGCGGCCCCGCAGCCGCCACCACGGCGCCGCCGCTGCAGGCATCGATGCAGGGGGGCGCATCCAGAGCGGCACATCCCCGTTCGCCGCGAGAGTCTCCAGCCGTCCCCCCTGCAAGCCGAACACGATCGCCGCCGCTGCGCCGGCCGCATCACATGCCCGCCACGCCAACTCGCTCAAGGTTCGAACCAGCGGCGCCTGCAAGGCGACCGCACGGTACACTTCCTTCAGAGCGCGGACCGCTTCGGCGGACGCGCTCTCCGGGCGGGCGGCAGGTTCAGCGGCGAGTGGGCGTGCCGGCGGCAAACAGGTCCACCTCCTCGATCAGCGCCTGCCCTTTCATCTGTCCCAGCAGCCCCCACATCCAGCGCCCTTCGAGCGCCAGCATCACCGTCCTCCCTCCCGCGATCGTTCTGTAGTCGAACGGATCGCCCAAGGCCGCCTCCAGACGTTCTCGCACGGCCTCGGCGTCGCCGCTTGCGTCCACGAGCCACACCCTCATCTGTGGTGTCCACGAGTAGACCACCCCTTCCAGCGTCAGCCCTGCGATCCGCTCCGCTTCAAATGCCGACAGCGCTTCTTCGGCCACCTGCCGCCCGAACCGCGACTCAAGCGCCCCCAGACGGTCGAACACCACGCCGGCGACAGCCGCTTTCGCTCCGCTTGCTTCGGCCTCGCGCAAAGCCCGGATCGCCGCCTCCCGGCCGCGCGCCTCCGCCGCCCGCCGCACCGCCGCTCCACTGCTCTGCCGGGCCTCTTCCAGGCGCCTCCCCATCGCCTCCACCTGCACCGCCGTCTCCGCCCGCTGCGCCTCGCTCTCCCGCTTGAGCTGTTCGGCTGCCTCGTAAACCGCCGCCCGCATCGCAGAAAGGCTGCCGGCCCGCGCCGCCCGCTCCAGCGTCTGCCCGACCGAGGCGAACCGCCCGGCCGCCTTCTCGCCTCCGTCCGCCAGCGCCATCACCGCCCGGTTGAATGCCGCCAGAAGCCGCTGTATCTCTTTCCGGGCTTCCGCCTCCCGCCGCGCCTGCTCCTCCGTCCGCTCTCGCAGCTTTCCCGCCGCGCGCTCGAAGACTTCCTGGCGCACCCCAGTATCGCGTCGGAACGCCTCAAAATCCACCGCCTCCGCCGTCTCGCCTCCCGTCCCCGAACCGGCCAGCACCATCTCGGCAAAGGCCAGACACGGCATGGTGCAATCCCCGTCCCGACTGCCGCCAGCCTGATCCAGATACCTGCGCAAGGAAATCAGTTTCACGGCCGCTGCCCTTCTCATCGGACAGGCACAGCAAACTTTGAACTGCTCTTGGGCGAGGGCGCGCCCCCCGTCCCGGCATGGGCTACCGGGAAAGCCTCCACTGTTTTTCGAGCCGCGCGAGCACGCGCTCGCGCTCGCCCGCCGCCCACGCCTTCTCCAGTTCCTCCGGCGCCACGCCGCCCAAAGCTCCCAGCAGCAAGTATGCCGGCAGCGCGTGCGGCAAGTGCCGCCAACGCGCCATCTCAAACAGCGCCGGCAGGGCCCGCTCCCGGATCTGCGCCGCCGCCCCCTCGTCACCGCGCTCCACATACATGGCCAGCGCCTGCACGGCTTCCAGGCGGTCGCTCAGCACAATGGAATTCAGCATCTCCACAAACCAGGTCGGCTGCACCCGCAGCCCGCTTTCGCGGCGGGTCAGCGCCAGATAGGCGATTCCCTTCAGCGCCCGCGCCGCGTTCCTTCGCACCGCGGGCTCGGGATCGCGCAGCGCCAGCTGCAGCCGGTTCGCCGCCGCGGCCTTGTCCGGCGCATAGCCGGCAAAATACGCCGCCACCGCCCGCGTTTCCGGGTCCTCCGCCTCCGTCGCCGCCCGCAGAACGGCAGCCTCGTGCAATTCAGCGAGCGCCTCCAGCCGCTGCTGTGCCACGCGGCAGGCGATGTTGCGCATCAACGAGTGCCCCCGCGACAAATCCTCTTCGAGATCCCCCTCCGCCGTCGCCCGCGCCAGCGCGTCCGCGAAATCCGCGTAAGCCGTCATCACTTCTTCCGGCAAGGATGCCGCCTCGTCCCGGGGCGCCGGACGGAGCTCGAAGCGGGCGCCGCCCCGCTCCTCCACGCCCACATACAGCACCGCACGCCCCTGCTCGCAGCACCACGCCTCCATGTGCGCCCGCACCACCCCGTCCAGGGCCTCGATCCGTTCCTCCGCCTCCCCCTTCGATTTCGGCAACGGGTCCCCATCCTTCACCCCCAACGCCTTCCGGACCCTCTCCGCCACTGGACGCCTGGCGCCGAACACTTCGATCCATCCGATCCGCGGCTGCCCCGCCGCCATCCCCGCCAGCACAAGCCCCAGCACCGCTGCCCGCATCCTGCCTGCCTCTCCGGCGCACATCGCCTGTCCTTCATTCTCCCTCCCCGCGGTGGGTGATTTGATACAGCCCTTCCGCGCCCCCCTGGCATTTCGATTCGCATTGGGGCATCTGCCCCATGTATTAGAACAACTGATGCAAGGATCTCCCTTCACAAGAAGCGGAGGAAACAGCACATAGAGAGTTCCATGCCCGAAAACCGCCAATGGCACCCCGCGTGCAATTTGGACAGCGAGATTCCTATGCCGAGAAGTTTCGTCACCATCGACGGCAACGAAGCCGCCGCTTACGTTGCCCACAAGACCAACGAAGTCATCGCAATCTATCCCATCACGCCATCCTCGCCCATGGGCGAATGGTCCGACCAGTGGTCCAGCGAGGGCAAGCCCAATATCTGGGGTGCCGTGCCCACGGTGGTGGAACTGCAGAGCGAGGGCGGCGCTGCCGGCGCCGTGCACGGCTCGCTGCAGGCAGGCGCGCTCACCACCACCTTCACCTCTTCGCAGGGCCTGCTGCTGATGATCCCGAACATGTACAAGATCGCGGGGGAGCTCACCTCCACGGTCTTCCATGTCGCCGCCCGCAGCCTCGCCGCCCATGCGCTGTCGATCTTCGGCGACCACCAGGACGTGATGGCTTGCCGCGCCACCGGCTGGGCCATGCTTGCCTCCAACTCCATCCAGGAAGTGATGGACATGGCGCTGATCGCGCAAGCCGCCACGCTGGAAGCGCGCGTGCCGATCATCCACTTTTTTGATGGCTTCCGGACGTCGCATGAGGTGGCCAAGGTCGAGCAGCTCGCCGTCGAGGACATGAAGGCGATGCTGCCGGACGAACTGATCCGCGCCCACCGCGAGCGCGCCATGAGCCCGGACCGCCCTGTTCTCCGCGGCACCGCGCAAAACCCCGACGTCTATTTCCAGGCGCGCGAGGCGGTCAACAAGTACTACCTGGCCGCCCCCGCCATCGTGCAGAAGGCCATGGACCGCTTCGCGGAGATCGCCGGCCGCCAGTACCGCCTTTTCGACTATGTGGGCGCGCCCGACGCCGAGCGCGTCGTCATCCTGATGGGCTCCGCCGCGGAGACCGCGCAGGAGGCGGTGGATTATCTCACGGCGCGCGGCGAGAAGGTGGGCCTGCTGAAGGTCCGCCTCTTCCGTCCCTTCTCCCTCGATCACTTCCTCTCAGCTCTGCCCGCGACGGTGCGGAGCCTGGCCGTGCTCGACCGCACGAAAGAGCCGGGCAGCGCCGGCGAGCCACTCTACCAGGACGTTCTCACCGCGCTCATCGAAGGCCAGACCGCCGGGAAGCTCCCCTTCGCCTCCATGCCGAAGGTTGTTGGCGGCCGCTACGGGCTGTCCTCCAAGGAGTTCACGCCGGCCATGGTCAAGGGCGTGCTGGACGAGCTCAAGAAGGACGCCCCGAAGAACCACTTCACCGTGGGCATCGTCGACGACGTCACCGGCTCCTCGATCGACTATGACCCGGCGTTCTCCACCGAGGACGAGAAGACCATCCGCTGCCTGTTCTACGGCCTCGGCGCGGACGGCACAGTCGGAGCCAACAAGAACAGCGTCAAGATCATCGGCGAGGAGACCGAGAACTGGGCCCAGGGCTACTTCGTCTACGACTCGAAGAAGTCCGGCTCCATCACCATCAGCCACCTGCGCTTCGGCCCAAGGCCTATCCGCAGCACGTACCTGATCTCCCGTGCCAACTTCATTGCCTGCCACCAGTGGTCTTTCCTCGAGCGGATCGACATGCTGAAGTGGGCGGTGCCCGGCGGCACCTTCCTGCTGAACTCGCCCTACAGCCCCGAAGAGGTCTGGGACCATCTGCCGCGCACCGTCCAGAAGGAGATTCTCGAGAAGCAGCTGAAGTTCTACGTGATCGACGCCTACTCGGTAGCGCGTGAAACCGGCATGGGCACGCGCATCAACACGATCATGCAGACCTGCTTCTTCGCGATCTCAGGCGTGCTGCCCCGCGAGGAGGCCATCGAGCAGATCAAGAAAGCCATCGTGAAGACTTACGGGCGGCGTGGCGAAGCGGTCGTCCAGAGGAACTTCGCCGCGGTCGACAAGACGCTCGAGCGGCTTTATGAAGTGAAGGTCCCCGGCAGCATCACCTCGGCCAAGGACCTGCGCCCGCCGGTGCCTGCGGAAGCGCCCGAGTTCGTGCGCAACGTCCTCGGCAAGATCATCGAAGGCAACGGCGACTCGCTGCCCGTCTCCGCCTTCCCCGCCGACGGCACCTTCCCCACCGCCACCGCCATGTGGGAGAAGCGCAACATCGCGCTGGAAATCCCGGTGTGGGACGAGAAGCTCTGCATCCAGTGCGGCAAGTGCGTGCTCGTGTGCCCGCACGCCACCATCCGCGCCAAGATCTTCGACCCCGCGCTCCTCAAGGACGCGCCGCCCACCTTCAAGCACGCGCCCGCGCGGTGGAAGGACTTCAAGGACCTCGCCTACACGCTGCAGGTGGCGCCCGAAGATTGCACCGGCTGCGCCCTCTGCGTGGAAGCCTGCCCGGTGAAGGACAAGGCGCAGCCCAAGCGCAAGGCGATCAACATGGAGCCGCAGGAGCCGCTGCGCGAACCGGAAGCGGCCAACTGGGACTTTTTCTTCCGCCTGCCGGAGTTCAACCGGAACAAGCTGAACCAGACGCAGGTGAAGGATCTGCAGATCCTCCAGCCGCTGTTCGAGTTCTCCGGCGCCTGCTCAGGCTGCGGCGAGACGCCCTACGTCAAGCTGCTGACGCAGCTGTTCGGCGACCGCGCCCTGATCGCCAACGCCACGGGCTGCTCGTCGATCTACGGCGGCAACCTGCCCACGACGCCTTACACGGTGAATCCCGAGGGCCGCGGCCCCACCTGGAACAACTCGCTGTTTGAGGACAACGCCGAGTTCGGATTCGGCATGCGGCTGGCGATCGACCAGCAGGCCCGCTACGCCGCGGAGCTGCTCCGCCAGCTTGCCCCCCAGATCGGCGAGAACCTCGTTTCGGCGCTCCTGTCGGCCGACCAGACGACCGAGCCCGGCATCTTCGAGCAGCGCGCCCGCGTGGACGAGCTGAAGAAGAAGGTGCAGGAGCTGATGCCCAAGGGCAATGGCCAGGCGCTGCTGCTGCGGGATCTCCTGGCTGTGGCCGACTCGCTGGTCAGGAAGAGCGTGTGGATCGTCGGCGGCGACGGCTGGGCCTACGACATCGGCTACGGCGGGCTCGATCATGTGCTCGCCTCGGGCCGCGACGTCAACGTCCTCGTGCTCGACACCGAGGTCTATTCCAACACCGGCGGCCAGTGCTCGAAGGCCACGCCTCGCGCCGCGGTGGCCAAGTTCGCCGCCGGCGGCAAGCCAGCGGCCAAGAAAGACCTGGCGCTGATGGCGGTCAATTACGGCAATGTCTACGTGGCGCGCGTGGCCATGGGCTCGAGCGACATGCAGACCGTCAAGGCGTTCCTCGAGGCTGAGAAGTGGAACGGTCCCTCGCTGATCATCGCCTACTCGCACTGCATCGCCCACGGCTATGACATGCGGTTCGGCCTCGAGCAGCAGAGGCTGGCCGTGCAGACCGGCCACTGGCCCCTGTTCCGCTACAACCCGGCGCTGGCGGCGGAGGGCAAGAACCCCTTCCAGCTGGATTCCAAGGCCCCGTCGCTGCCGCTGGAGAAGTACATCTACAACGAAACCCGCTACACCATGCTCGTCCACTCGAAGCCGGAGGACGCACGCCGCCTGCTGGCCGAAGCGCAGGCAGATGTCATGAACCGCTGGCGCATCTATGAACAGATGGCCGCCATGCCCGGCGCTCCGGTGGAAGCCACCCAGGGAGGAAACTGATCCATGTCCGTCGATCTCACCACCACTTATCTCGGACTCAAGCTCCGCTCTCCGCTCGCCGCCTCCTCCTCGCCCCTGTGCAAGGACATCGGCAACATTCTGCGGCTGGAGGACGCCGGCGCTTCGGCGGTGGTCCTGCATTCGCTGTTCGAGGAGCAGATCCAGCTGGAAAGCGGCGAACTCGACCGGTTCCTTTCCGAATCCGCGGAAAGCTACAGCGAGGCTGCCAGCTACTTCCCGGAACTCGGCTCCTACAACCTGGGCCCCGAACCCTATCTCGAACACCTCCGCAAGGCCAAGGAGAGCGTGGACATCCCCGTCATTGGCAGCCTGAACGGCATCTCCACCGGCGGCTGGATCCGCTACGCCCAGATGATGGAGCAGGCGGGCGCCGACGCTCTCGAACTGAACATCTACTTCCTGCCCACGGACCTGGAACTGACTTCGCAGAAGATCGAGGATACCTATTGCGACCTGCTCACCCACATCAAGGCGAGCGTCCGCATTCCGGTGTCGGTGAAGCTCGGGCCGTTCTTCACCGCGTTCGGCAACTTCGCCATGCGGCTGGATTCAGCCGGCGCCGACGGGCTGGTTCTGTTCAACCGCTTCTACCAGCCGGACTTCGACATCGAGACTCTCGAGGTGGTCCCCAACCTCGTTCTCAGCGACAGCGACGAGCTGCGGCTGCGCCTCCACTGGGTGGCGCTGCTGCACAACCGCATCCGCCCCGATCTCGCCATTACCGGCGGCGTACACACCGCCGGGGACGTGGTCAAGGGCACCATGGCGGGCGCGCGCTGCACGATGATGACCTCGGCGATCCTCCGCCACGGCATCCCCTATCTCGAAAAGGTCGAGGAGGACCTCATCGACTGGATGGAAGAGCACGAGTATGAATCGATCAGCCAGATGCGCGGCTCGATGAGCGCCCAGTCTGTCGCCGAGCCAGCCGCCTTTGAGCGCGCCAACTACATGAAGGTTCTCTCGAGCTACACGCTCAAGCCCGCCTCGCGCTAGGCGCGGCGGGCTTTCCTCCCGCTCATTCGTTCCTCGGCGGGAATCTCCCGGGCGGGCCGCAATGGCCCGCCCGGTTTCTTTCGTCTTGGCCCCGGCAGTTCTTGCCGCCCTCCCCGGGGCGCCCTCGCGGGCGTCTCGGCCCGGATCGAGTCACAGCCGGAGGCAGTTTTTTTCATCCCTGAAAAATCAGCCGTTTCGCATGGCGGCGCCGGGCGCGGGGCCCGAGTTGTGGCAGGCGCCGCGCTACAGTTCCCGCGGGAGGAACCCGCTTGGCCGACCCGATCCGCAAACTCCAACCGGACCGCACGGTCCACCTGCAAGGCTTCGATCACCTCGGCGCTTCTGCCGCCGTCGTCAAGGCGGACCCGGACGGATTCGAGGTTCGAGGCCACTTCCAGGACGCCGCCGATTTCGCCGCCGTCGTGCTCTACGACGCCGACAACTTCTTCGAGCACCCGCGCATCCGCTACCTGCCCGACTTCGACTTCGCAGGCGTGACGCTGCAGTTCGACGTGCGCTACGAAAACCTGATGCCGCTGAACTGCCGCAAGTACCCGACTATCGATTGGCCGTACCTGGACATTCAGCCGGCGCAAGGGGAGCCCGTGCGGGTCCGTCTTTCGGATCACGCCATGGTGGTCGAAACTCCGGACCAACCGGCGTCGGCGGAGTTCCAGATCGTCGGAGACGCGCTGGAGGGCTACGACCGCCTGACGCTGTGGTATCTGAATATGGCCTTCGACTACACGGTGCCCGGCAAGGTGAGTGTCGAGTATCCCTTCTTTGCCGGCACGCCCGGCACCATCCACTGGATCAGCGTGGAGGGGCGCAACTACGTGTACGTCGAACAGGAGGGCGACGGTTCAGCCACAGTGGCGGCGGCGCTGATTGCGGCAATCAACGCCGGCGCGGGCGATCCCGACGTCACAGCCGCGACGGGGGCCGACTCGTGGGTGGTCCGCTTGCGCGCCCGGCGCGGGGATGGAACCACGACGGCGGTGGGCGCGAGCGGGCAGCCGTCGGAGTTGCTGCATCACATTGATGCCGCCTTCGTCTGCCAGCAACTGGCGGCACAGATCAACGGCGCCGACTACGCCGCCGCGGAAGCACCGTTCGCCCTGCACGCCGAAGCGCAAGGCACTTCGCTGCGGATCGAGACCGTGGAAGGCGGCTTCGACGCGAATTTCCTGTGCATGTATGCCGCGTCGAAGAACGAGCGTCTCCGCACAGCAGAGCCGGAGGCAAGGTTCAGCGGGGGGGAGTCCACGGCCGTGCTGCGCGTGTCGCTCGATTTCAGCGCCCTGGGCCAGACGCAGATCCGCCGGATGTGGCTGACGCTGGCGCCGCGGCTGGCCAACGGCGCCGACTACGAAGAGCAGCCATGGTCGGCGAAATTCATCAACTGGCAGGTGAGCGGCCCGGAACAGACGCTCCGCCTGCGCGTCGCGGGGCCGGAGAGCGTGCGGGTGGAAGCCACCGACGGCCGTTGCACCTACTCCGGCGCGTGGTCGCCTGAAGCCGGGTTCTTCCCCGGCGGGCTGGCCCAGGTGGCCCAAGGGCCCGGCGCTACTGTCGGGGTGCGCTACCACTGCGGGCAGCCGCATGGGCTCTGGGTGTGGACCCGTCTTGGCAAGCAGCAAGGGGGGGTGGACGTCGAGATCGACGGGCAGCCGCAGGGGCAGTTCTCTGCGCATCTGGAACCGGAGGCAAGCGTCATCACGCGGCGCCGGCTGGCGGCGTGGCTGCCGCCCGGCCTGCACACGGTACGGCTCGTCTCCTCCGGCGCCGGCGAGTTCTGCTTCGCCGGACTGGAGGCCGTGGTGGAAAGCGATGCGCCTGAGCCGCCGCCCGCGCAGGCGTGGATGACTCCGGCGCTCGACTACTCCACCGACCATGCCTACAAGCTGCCCCCGGCGCGCATCCTGTGGAACCTGCGCCAGCTCGGCTGCGCCGGCGAGCTGAACGAATACATCGGCATCTTCTGGTGGAACCGGCGGCGCCGCATGGGCGGCGCGCTGGCGGAGCTGGCCATCGACTTCAGCGGCGCTTTCGCGCCCGGCGACGAGGTCTTCGTGCGCATCGGCGAGCAGACGCTGGGCAAGAGCGTGCTCCAGCAGGAGACGCCGGAGCAGATCGCCCGTCACTTCGCCCTGATTGTGAACGCAACCTCGGTGGGCCTCTGGGCGCGCAGCGAAGGGGCGCGGCTGGTGCTCCGGACGCGCTCCTCCACTCCGGCCTACCGTTTTCTCGTCGAGGCGTGGGTGGCGGCCGCCGCCGGCTCCTCCGGCGCAGTGTCAGGCGGCGGCTGGATCGAAGGCGGGGTAATGGGCCGCTGGGAAGTGGACACCGCCGCCAGCCAGGCGCTGAATCCTGGCGCGCGCGCCTGGCACGAGGACCTTTACCGGTTGTGCGCGGAGGAGGGACGCCCGGTGATCACCGCCTTCTCGATGGAGCTGGTGGAACCGCCCGAAGAGCTTGCTGCCAGGTTTCCGGACGGCGCCCCGGTCACCACGGCGATGGGCTTCGGCAACCTTCACTCGACACACTGTGCGTTTGGTCCTGCCATGCTGGCGTTTCATCAAAAGGCGCTGCTGGAGGCCGCCGCGCTGATGCAGGCGGCGGGGCTGACGCCCCGCCTTCAGATGGGCGAGTTTACCTGGTGGTACTTTACGAACTACAGCGCTGAGAATCCGGACGGCGGCATGGCGTATTACGACGACGACACCCGCTCGGCAGCGCTGGCGGCCCTTGGGCGCCCCCTGCACGTGTTCCGCTCCCCGGACGATGACCCCGGCGTCAACGGGGAGGCCGACGCCCTGTTCCTCCGCAATCGCCTGCGGGACTACGCCGCCGCGCTGGCCTCGGCCGTGCGCGCTGCATTTCCCGCCGCCGAGCTTGAGGTGCTGTTTCCGTACGACGTCAATCATCCCGCGCCGGCGGGCATTCATCAGCTGGGCGGGCGTCTGAACCGCTTCGTCAACCTCCCCGAGGAGTGGACATCTAAAGGCCAAGCCCCGTTCGACCGATTCAAGATTGAGGCGCTGGATTTTGGCGTCTGGTCCCGAAACCTGGATCTGTCCCGGAGCACGCTGGAATTCGCGGCCGGCCTCGACTGGCCGCGGCCGGCCGTCCGGGCGATGATCGCGCTGTTCCGCGGAGGTGCCCCGTGGCGCAAGGAGACAGCAATTGCCCGCGAGCTCGGCCTGGGCGGCGTGAGCCTTTGGGCCTTCGACCATGTTTGCATCTACGGCTGGAACCTGTGGGAGACGGGATTCGGCAGGGCTTCCAGCCAGGGATGAAAGGGCGAAAGTCCGGCAACCGCCGAAGGAACAGTTTGAGGGGCTGTACCAAGATTTGCCGGAATTGCTACCTAATTCGAACCAAGGCGGCCTGTACGGGCTAGTCTGGTGTTGAGAGAGGGGAGAGTGTAGATGCGGTGCCAGCGATGCGGGCGAGAGATCAGCCCGCTACGCCTGTTAACAGACCGCGACTTCTGCAGCGAGCGCTGCCGGAAGAAAGGCCCCCGTGTCTCGGCGTGGTTCCTGCGCGACGCCGAGTATGACAGCGGCCCCGTATTCGAAACCCCGGCCGCCGACACCACCAAGCCCCAGCCGAAAAACTCGAATGGCATGATGGCCGTAGCCATGGTTGGCCTGGTCGGCGCCCTGGTGGTGGCCAAGTTGGTTTTCCCCGACGACAGCGCCGCCCGCGGAGGCCCGAGCCCGATGGCTGGCGCGGCGCCGATCACTTCTCCCGAGCGGGAACGGGCCGAAGGACCGCGGGTAGGCGAATCCGGCAGCGTGACGGAATGGCTGGACAGCCACCTGCCGGGGAGGACCGCCATCCGCGCCAAAGTGGACTTCGACACGAATCTGGGCGAATGGGCCGGCAGTGCCCGCGGCTGGGTGGTGAGGGACGGCGCCGCACGGATCGGGGACCTGCGGCTTTGGAAGCCTACGCTGAACACCCGCGACTACGAGTTTGAGTTTGAAGGCGTGGTCGAACGCAAGGGCGTGAGCTGGGTGTACCGGGCTGGGGACACGAGCACCTACTACGCCACGCGCATCCACATCCTGCGCCCGGGCGCGGTGTCCGGAGCGGTGATCGAGCGCTACGGCGTGGAAGGCGGGCAGACGTTCGCGCGGACGGAGCTGCCTTTGCCGCTGGCGCTCAACCGCAACCAGCCTTATCGCATCGCCATGCTGGTGGCGGGATCGCGCTACACGACGCTGATCGACGGCAAGGTGGTGGACGAATGGTCCGACCCGCGGCTGGTGAAAGGCGGCGTCGGCTTCTTTGCCGCCGATGGAGAGCAGGCGTTGCTGCGCTGGGCCAGTTTCCGGGAGCGCAAGTCGATCTGGGACCGTTTTGCCAGCGCCAACCTGCTGTTGGCGCCGGGCATCGCGCCCTGAGCCACTCCGCCGGCACGGTGGCGTCAGCGTGGCGCACCTCTCACAGGACAGCCGCCCCTAGCGGTACTCCTCCCAGCTGATGTTGCGCATATCGCCGTGCCGCAAGAAGGCACGGTGCATGGCCAGTCCCAACGACAGCGACAGCGGCTCATGTCCTTCCTTGACCAGCCGCAGGTAGTCGCGCAGCTGATCCCGGTAGTCCGGGTGGGCGCAATTGTCGATGATCAGCCGCGCCCGCTCATGCGGGTCACGCCCGCGGAGATCCGCAACGCCGTGTTCGGTGGCGACCACCTGGACGGAATGCTCCGAATGGTCCATGTGGGAGCAGAGGGGCACGATGGTGGAGATCTTGCCGCCCTTGGCCGTGGAAGGGCAGGAGAAGATGGACAGATAGGCGTTGCGGGTAAAGTCGCCGGAGCCGCCGATACCATTCATGATCGTCTTGCCCATCACGTGCGTCGAGTTCACGTTGCCGCCGAGATCGACTTCGATGGCGGTGTTCATGCTCACGATGCCGAGCCGCCTCACGACCTCGGGATGGTTGGTGATCTCCTGCGGGCGCATGAGAATCTTCGACCGGAAGAAATCCAGGTTCGAGGTGATCTGCCGCATGGCTTCCGGCGAGAGCGTGAGCGAACACGTGGAGGCGAACTCGCAACGGCCGCTCTCGAGCAAAGGAATTACCGAGTCCTGGAGAACCTCCGTGTACATGAGGAAATTCGGCACCTCGGGGTGGCGGCCCAACGCGCCGAGGACGGCGTTGGCGATGTTGCCGACGCCGGATTGCAGGGGCAGGAAGGTTTTCGGGATGCGTCCGGCACGCATTTCACCCACAAGGAAATCCGCCACGTTCTGGCCGATCCTCTCGGTCACCTCGGTGGGAGGCTCGAAGGGCGAGCTCTCGTCCTCGGCATCTGTCAGCACCACGCCGGCGATTTTGGCCGGGTCCACGACGCAGATGGGCGAGCCGATCCGGTCGGCCGGGTGGTAGATGGGGATCTCCTGCCGGGTCGGCGGATCGGCCGGCTCGAAGATGTCGTGCATCCCCAGCAGCGCCGGCGGGTGCTTTACGTTGAGTTCGATCAGCACCTTTTCGGCCAGCCGGAGGTAGGTGTTCGACACGCCCACCGAGGTGGTAAGAACCACGCCGCCGCCGGGGGTGAGATCGGCTGCCTCGATCACGGCGAAATGCACTGGCCCGAGGTAGCCGTAACGAACGATCTGCGGCAGCAAGGACAAGTGCATGTCGACAAAGCGCACCTGCCCGGAGTTGATCTGCTTGCGCAGCGTGACATTGGACATGTAGGGCGTGCGGAAGCTGATGGCCTCGGCCTCGGCCAGCGCGCCGTCGAGGCTGGGCCCTGTGGAAGCGCCGGTGAGCACGCCCACTTTGAAAGGTCTTCCCGCCTCGTGCTCGCGGCGGGCCTTGGCCGCGAGGGCCTTGGGAATCGCTTTGGCGGCGCCAGCGGGCGTGAATCCGCTGAAGCCGATGGTGGCGCCGTGCGGGATTATCTCCGCGGCTTCTTCCGCGGTCAGGATCGGAAATGGAAACGATGGCATGGATGATTACTCCTGGCTGGATCCGAACAAATCGAGAAGCTGGCGTGCAGCCGAGAAGCTGCTGATGTGGCCTCGGCGCACCTCCTCGCGCAGGCGCGGGAGGCGCGACGCCACGCGGGGGGCGCGCTCGAACCTTTCAAGGAGCCCGTCGCGGACGAGTTCGTCCATCCACTCCAGCGCCTGCTCGCGCCGCCGGTCAAGAAAGAAACCGTTCGCCCGGGTGAGCGCGCGGTGCTCCAGCACCAGCTCCCACAGCGCAGCGATGTTGTCTCCGGTGAGCGCCGAACACGCCACCACGCGCGGCGTCCACCCCCCCGGCGCCGGCGGGAACAGATGCAGCGCGGAAGAGTACTCCGCACGCGCCCGTTCGGCGCGGGCACGGTTGTCCCCATCCGCCTTGTTGATGGCGATAGCGTCCACCATCTCCATGATGCCCCGTTTGATGCCTTGCAGTTCGTCCCCCGCCCCGGGCACCAGCACCAGCAGGAAGAAGTCCGTCATCGACCGCACAGCGGTCTCCGACTGACCCACGCCCACCGTCTCCACCAGAATGTTGCGGAACCCGGCCGCTTCGCAAAGCAGCATCGTCTCTCGCGTCCGCCGCGCCACGCCCCCCAGATGGCCGCGCGAGGGCGACGGGCGGATGAAGGCCATCGGGTGCTGAGACAACCGTTCCATCCTTGTCTTGTCGCCCAGGATCGAGCCGCCCGACACCGGGCTGGAAGGATCCACGGTGAGGACGGCGGTCTTCTCGTCCCGCTCTTCGACCAGGTGCATGCCGAGCGTGTCGATCAGCGTGGACTTGCCCGCACCCGGCACACCCGTGATCCCCACCCGGCGGGAATTTCCGGTGTGCGGCAGCACCGCCTCAAGAATCGCCAGCGCGAGGTCGGCGTCGGAGGGCAGGTCGGACTCGATCACGGTGATGGCGCGTGCCAGAATCACCCGGTCCCCGGAAAGAATGCCTTGCACGTAGGCTTCCAGCGGCATGCGCCGGCGGCGGTGCGGCGCGCCATGACCCGGGATCGGTTCGCTGCGGTCCATCCTCGGAGACGGTGCCTCTCGTTCGAGTCAAAGAACAGTGTGGCAGATCGTCCGGCGGGCGCGTCACGCCGCCAGCGCGGCCAGCACCTTCTGCGCGCACACCGGAATCACCGTGCCCGGGCCAAATACGTCGATCGCGCCCGCCCGCCTCAGCTCGTCGTAATCCTGCGGAGGGATCACGCCGCCGACAAAGACGACAATGTCGCCGCGGCCAAGCTTGTCCAATTCGGCGATCAACTCCGGCACCAAAGTCTTGTGCCCGCCGGCGAGCGAGGAGACGCCCACGGCGTGGACGTCGTTCTCCACCGCCATGCGAGCCACCTCGCGCGGCGTGGCGAACAGCGGCCCCACGTCCACATCAAAACCGATGTCGGCGAAGGCCGTGGCCACCACCTTGGCGCCGCGGTCGTGGCCGTCCTGCCCCATCTTGGCGATGAGGATGCGCGGCCGCCTTCCCTCGGCGCGCGCGAAATCCTCCACCATCTTCTTCGCCTTCTGGAACTCCGGATCGGAAAGGGCCTCGCTCGAATACACGCCGGAGATCGTCCGGCTCACCGGCTGGTAGCGGCCGTAAACCTTCTCGAGCGCCGCGGAGATCTCGCCGAGGGTGGCGCGGGCCCGGGCGGCCCGCACGCTCAGGTCGAGCAGATTGCCCTCGCCCGTCTCCGCGCAGCGGGTCAGAGCCTCGAGCGCCTGTCGCACGGCTGCCTCATCCCGCCGCGCCTTCACTTCCTGAATGCGCCGGACCTGCTTCTCGCGTACGGCGCGGTTGTCGACCTCCAGCACCTGCACCGGCTCGTCCTGCTCCCAGCGATAGCGGTTGACGCCGACGATCACCTCCTTGCCGGAGTCGATCCGCGCCTGCCGCCGCGCCGCCGCCTCCTCGATGCGCATCTTGGGCAGCCCGGTTTCGATTGCCTTCGCCATGCCGCCCAGAGCCTCCACCTCCTCGATGAGGCCCCAAGCCTTGTGCATCAGCTCGTGGGTCAGGCTCTCCACATAGAAGCTGCCGCCCCAGGGATCCACGACGCGACAGATGCCCGTCTCTTCCTGGAGGTAGATCTGCGTGTTGCGCGCGATGCGGGCGCTGAAGTCGGTGGGCAGCGCGAGGGCCTCGTCCAGCGCGTTGGTGTGCAGCGACTGTGTGTGTCCCATCGCTGCCGCCATCGCTTCCACGCAGGTGCGGATCACGTTGTTGAAAACGTCCTGCGCCGTCAGCGACCACCCGGAGGTCTGCGAGTGGGTGCGCAGCGCCATCGACTTCGGGTTCTTCGGGTGGAACCCCTTGACGATCTTCGCCCACAGCACGCGGGCCGCGCGCATCTTGGCGATTTCCATGAAGTGGTTCATGCCCACGGCCCAGAAGAACGACAGCCGGGGCGCGAAATCGTCGATCGAAAGGCCGGCCGCGATCCCCGTGCGCAGGTATTCCAGGCCGTCGGCGAGCGTGTAGGCCAGCTCGAGGTCGGCGGTCGCCCCGGCCTCCTGCATATGGTAGCCGGAGATCGAAATGCAGTTAAATTTCGGCATTTTTTCCGCGCAATAACGGAAAATATCACCGATGATTTTCATGGAAGGCCCGGGCGGATAAATGTAGGTATTGCGGACCATGAACTCCTTCAGAATGTCGTTCTGGATGGTGCCGCTCAGCTTTTCCGGACCCACGCCCTGCTCCTCGGCGGCCACGATATAGAAGGCCATCACGGGCAGCACGGCGCCGTTCATCGTCATTGACACCGACATCTCGTCGAGCGGGATCTGGTCGAAGAGAATCTTCATGTCCTCGACGGTGTCGATGGCCACGCCCGCCTTGCCCACGTCGCCCATGACGCGCTCATGGTCGGAGTCGTAGCCCCGGTGCGTGGCCAGATCGAAGGCCACCGAGAGGCCCTTCTGGCCCGCCGCCAGGTTCCTCCGGTAGAAGGCGTTGGACTCTTCGGCCGTGGAAAAGCCCGCGTACTGCCGGATGGTCCACGGCCGGAGGACGTACATCGTCGAATAGGGCCCCCGCAGAAAGGGCGGCAGCCCTGCGGCGTAATCCAGGTGTTCCATCCGCTCCAGATCCGCCGCCGTGTAGCAGGGCTTCACCGGGATCTGTTCGTTGGTCGTCCACACCGGGCCCGAAGGGCACGAGCCGCCGGCGGTGGGAACAGTCCACTCGATTCTCGAAAAATCCGGCCGCATGGCGCGTCAATCCTCCTTTCCGTCGATGCCCAGCCGCTGCTGCCACTCGGCGAGCGTCTCCACGATGTTGGAAAACAGATGTACGAAGCCAGCGACACCGGCCTCGCGCAGCGCCTCGATCTGCTC
>Ga0209018_1000802_pt1 | contig 27728 bp, 30 predicted proteins | sample YNPBryBLVA2012_FD_185814 | JGI IMG/M metagenome (GOLD analysis project Ga0209018, IMG submission 185814) | Anoxygenic and chlorotrophic microbial mat microbial communities from Yellowstone National Park, USA - YNP Bryant BLVA 2012 (SPAdes)... ...
TGGCGGGGCTCTCGGCCGGGACCTCCTACCACTGGAAGGTGGTTCCCAAAAACGCCTGCGGCGGCGCCGCGGGATGCCCCGAGTGGAGCTTCACCACCGTGCCGCCGCCGGTGGTGAACGCCGTCGTCAAGGTGACCGCCCCCTTCCGCCTCAAACTCCTCGGTTCCAACCTGCAGGATGGCCTTTCGGTGACCATCGGGGGGACCCTTTGGGGCACCACGGCCGATCCGACCCGGGTGAAGCGAAAGAGCGCCTCCGAGGTCCTCCTGAAGAAGGGCGCCTCCCTAAAGGCCCTCTTCCCGGCGGGAACGCCGGTTCCCGTCCGCGTCGTCAATCCCGACGGCGGCGAAACGACGGTGATCTACACCCGCTGAGGCCCGCTTCTCCGCGGGTCCCTGGCCTTTTCGCCGAGGCGGCGGTAGGCTGGAGGCGAAAGGAGGGCGGCCATGGGGGGCGGGCTTCGTTACGGGGACCTTTCGGAAATCCGGGAGCGGCTGTCGCCGGAGGAGGAGCGCTTCGAGGCCCGGCGGCGCACCGGGGGCCTCTTCGCCGGGCCGCTCCTCTTCCTGGCCCTCCTTGCCGTTCCGCCCTGGGGCGAGGGAACCGCCGCCCGCCTCCCGGCGGTGGCGGCGTGGATCCTCGTCTGGTGGATCACCGAGGCCGTTCCCATCCCCGTCACGGCCCTTCTCGCCCCCACCCTCCTCGTCCTACTCCGGATCGTCCCCGCCCAGGAAGCGCTGGCCCCCTTCGGGGATCCGGTGATCTTTCTCTTCCTTGGCAGTTTCCTCTTGGCCGAGGCCATGATGGTCCACGGCCTCGACCGCCGCTTCGCCCTGCTTCTCCTGGCCTCCCCCCGGGTAGGTTCCTCTCCGCGCCGCCTCCTCTTCGCCTTCTGTCTCCTGGCCCTCCTCCTCTCCATGTGGCTCTCCAACAGCGCCACGACGGCCATGCTCTATCCCATCGCCCTGGGTGTCCTGGCCACCCTCCGCCGCCTTTCGGGCGAGGGGGAGACCGGGGGGCGGCGGCTTCCGTACGGGACGGGGCTCCTGCTGGCCTGCGCCTTCGCCTCCTCCGCCGGAGGCATCGGGACTCCGGTGGGAACCCCCCCCAATCTCATCGCCCTCGGCTTCCTGGAAAAGGTCGGAGGCGTTTCCCTCTCGTTCTTCCAGTGGATGGCCCTGACCCTGCCCCTCGTCCTCCTGCTCTGCGGAGCCCTCTTCGTCGTCCTCGCGTTCCTCTTCCCGGCCCCTCACGCCTCCTTCGCGGGACTGAGGGACATCCTCCTCGCCGAACGCCGGACCCTCCCTCCCCTCTCCCGCGGCGAGAAGAACACCCTCCTGGCCTTCCTCCTGGCCGTCCTCTTCTGGATCCTCCCGGGCGTCGTGGCGCTGGCGGCGGGGGCGGAGGCCCCCGTTTCCCGGTTCCTCAAGGCGGCCTTGCCGGAGGGGATCGTGGCCCTCGGGGCGGCCTCCCTCCTTTTCGTGTTGCCGGTGGACTTTCGCCGGCGGACCTTCACCCTGACCTGGAATCAGGCCTCCCGCATCGACTGGGGAACCCTCCTCCTCTTCGGCGGCGGGCTCTCCCTCGGCTCCGCCCTCTTCCGTTCGGGGCTCGCCGAGGCGCTGGGGGGAAACCTGGTCGCCCTCTTCGGCGCCCGGTCGCCCCTGGCCCTTTCCTTCCTCTTCACCGCCGTCGCCATCGTGGTGACGGAGGCGGCCTCCAACACGGCGGCGGCCACGGTCCTCGTCCCCCTGGCCATCGCCGCCGCCAAGGCGGCGGGGGTGAGCCCCCTGGAACCGGCGGTCAGCTGCGCCCTCGGCTGTTCCATGGCCTTCATGCTCCCCGTCTCCACCCCGCCCAACGCCATCGTGTACGGTTCGGGGGAGGTCCGCATCCTGGACATGGCCAAAGCGGGCCTCCTCCTGGACCTCCTCGCCTTTTTCGCCATCCCCCTCCTGATCCACGGCATGGCGGCCCTGCTCCTTCCGGGAGGCCCGCCGTGAGCAGGAAGGGAAAAGTGAACGGTAAAAAAATTTCTTGATCTCCCCGATCTCCCTGTTCAGGTCTTTTGCTTCTTCCTCATCACCTCATGAGGAAGTGAAAAGCAAGAAGTATGAAACCCTCCCCGATCTCCCCGACCTCTCTGTTCGAGAAGTGAAAAGTGAACAGCAAAAAAATTTCCTGATCTCCCCGACCTCCTTGTTCCTGGCTCTTGTTTTTTTCCTCGCTCTGGACGGGCACGTGGTAGAATGACACTTCCAGCCGGGCTCAGGGGAGCGGCGGGGAGGACCTTCGGGATGGCCGATTCCAGGACCCTTTCGGTGATCGCCCCGGTGGACCCCGCCCTCCGGTACACCCGGCGCCTGCTGTTCGAACGCTTCGACATCGGGAAGTGGTTCGCCCTGGGCTTCACCGCCTTCCTGGCCTCCCTGGGGCAGGGAGGGGGCTTCAACCCCGGCCTTCACGGAGGAGGCCGCTCCCCCGCCGGAGAGGGCGGCGCACAGGTGCTGGAAGGCTGGCTCCGGGACCACCTGGCGCTGATCGTCGCGGTGGCCGCCGCGTTCCTCCTGCTGGCCGTGGCCCTGGGCCTGCTCTTCGCCTGGCTCTCCAGCCGGGGGAAGTTCATGTTCCTGGACAACCTGGTCAAGGGACGGGCCGACGTGGCCGACCCCTGGGAGCGCTTCCGGGCGCCGGGCAACGCCCTCTTCCTCTTCCGGGTGGCGGTGGGCCTCGGCGGCATGGCCGCCGGCCTGGGAGTGACGGCCTTGGGCCTCCTTCTCGCCTACCCCGACATCCGGGACCACCGTCTCGGCCCCCGCTCCATCGTGGCCTTCTGCCTGGGCCTCTTTCTCCTGCTCGTCCTCGTCCTTCTTTTGGGCCTTCTCCGGCTGGCGGTGGAGGACTTCGTGGTCCCCATCGTGTACCGGCGCGGGCTCTCCCCCGTGGCCGCCCTTCGCCTCTTCCGGGACGAGATGCTGGCCGGAAACGAGGGGACCCTCCTGCTGTACATCCTGGCCCGCATCGTCATCGCCCTGGTGACCGGCGTCCTGGTCCTGATCGGGACCTGCCTGACCTGCTGCATCGCCGGCCTGCCCTACCTCTCCTCCGTAGCCTTCCTGCCGCTCCTCGTCTTCACCCGCGCCTACAGCCTTTACTTCCTGGCGGAATTCGGCCCCGAGTGGCGCCTCCTGCCCGAAGAGGGGCCCTCCGCTCCGGTTTCGCCCGAGGCCGCCCCCGCCGCGGCGGAGGCCCCCTTCCAGCCCCTCCCCGGGGAGGCCGGCGAGCCCGCCGGAACCCCGCCCGCGAAGAACCCATCTCCAGACGAGGAACCCCATGGCTGAACCCACGACCCCTCCCGGCGACGCCCTCGCCGAGCCGGAAAACGCCCTTCCCGAAGTGACCCTGGACCAGCTCCCCGAAGCGGTGCGTAGGGCCGCCGCCCGAGCGGGGTGGACCTCCCTCATGCCGGTCCAGGCCAAGGCCATCCCCTACCTGCTGGCGGGCCGGGACCTCATGGTCCAGTCCCGCACCGGCAGCGGAAAGACGGGAGCCTACCTTCTGCCCCTCCTGTTGCGCCTCGACCTTTCCCTCGCCGCCTGCCAGGCGCTGGTGCTGACGCCCACCCGGGAGCTGGCCCTCCAGGTCTCCGACGCGGCTTCCCTCCTTTTCGAAGGAACGGGGCTCAACGTCGTTCCGGTGTACGGGGGCGCCGCCTACGGGCCCCAGATCGAGGGCTTCAAGAAGGGGGCCCACCTGGTGGTGGGGACGCCGGGGCGGATCCTGGACCACCTCCTCAAGGGCACGCTGAGCCTCTACGAACTCAGGGCCCTGGTCTTCGACGAGGCCGACCGGATGCTCTCCATGGGCTTCTACCCGGACATGCGGCGCATCCAGTCCCACCTGCCCAAACGGAAGGTCCACGGCTCCATGTTCTCGGCCACCTTCCCCCCCTTCGTCCTCCGCCTGGCGGAGGAGTTCCTGGACCGGCCGGGCTTCCTGAGCCTCAGCCGGGACCACGTCCACGTGGCGGAGACGGCCCACCTCTTCTTCGTCTGCCCGCCCATGCGCAAGGACCGGTCCCTGGTCAAGATCCTGGAGGTGGAAAACCCCCACTCGGCCATCGTCTTCTGCAACACCCGGGAGAACGTGGCCTACGTCACCACCGTGCTCAAGCGCTTCGGCTTCGACGCCGACGCCCTCTCCTCGGACCTCTCCCAGGCGGCTAGGGAGCGGGTGATGGACAAGCTCCGCCGGGGAGCCCTCCGCTTCCTGGTGGCCACCGACGTGGCCGCGCGGGGAATTGACGTCCCCGAGCTTTCCCACGTCTTCCAGTACGAGCCGGGGGAGGACCCCGAATCGTACATCCACCGCGCGGGACGCACGGGCAGGGCCGGCGCCGTGGGGGTGGCCATCACCCTCGTTTCCGGCATGGAGGAGATCCGCCTGAAGGAGATCGCCAAGGCCTACGGCCTTCCGCTGGAGCAGCGGCCCCTCCCCACCGACGAGGAGGTGGAGGCGCTGGTGGCCCAGCGGGTCACGGCCCTCCTGGAGGCGGAGTTCCGGAACCTCGACAACATCCGCCGGGAACGGCTCCGCCGCTTCCTGCCGCTGGTCCGCAGCCTCGAACAGGAGGCCGACGAGGCGGACCTCGTGGCCATGCTCCTCGACGACTACTACCAGAAGAGCCTCCACGCTCCCGCCGCCCCCGCCCTTCCCGGCGGGGAGGCCCCCGCCCCCCGGCCGGACCGCCCCCGCCCCTCCTCCGCGCCGCCCCGGCGGGACCGGGGCCCCCGAAGGCGCCGGTAGGGTCGGGCCTCGGCTCCCCCCGTTCTCCGCCCCGCCGGGGTAGAATGGCGCCATGCCGCGGGAACTGGAAGGACGCCGCATCTTCGCCGTGGGGGAGCTGGTGGGCCTGCTGGCCTCGGAGCTGGAGGCGGCCTTTCCCGACGTGTGGGTGGAGGGCGAGGTCTCGGGCTTCCGGAAGGCCGCCTCGGGCCACTGCTACTTCTCGCTGAAGGACGACCGGGCCGTCCTCAAGGTGGTCCTCTTCCGCACCCACGCCCAGCGGCTTTCCTTCCTCCCGGAGAACGGGGCGGTGATCCTGGCCCGGGGCAAGCTCTCCGTCTTCGAGGGCTCGGGGGACCTCCAGCTCTACGCCACCTTCCTCGAACCCTTCGGCCTGGGGGCCCTCCAGATGGCCCTGGAACAGGCCAAGAAGCGGCTGATGGCCGAGGGGCTCACCGATCCGGCGCGGAAGCGGCCCATCCCCCCCTTTCCTCGGCGGGTGGGCGTCGTCACCTCCCTGGAGGGGGCGGCCCTCCGGGACCTCCTCTCCATCCTGCGCCGGCGGGGCGCTCTCTTCGACGTGGTCGTCTCGCCCGCCCTCGTCCAGGGGGCCACCTCCGCCGAGTCCCTGCGCCGGGCCCTCCGCCGTCTGAAGGGGATCCCCGGCGTGGACGTGGTCCTTCTCACCCGGGGGGGCGGCTCCCTGGAGGACCTCTGGGGCTTCAACGACGAGGCCCTGGCCCGGGAGGTGGCGGCCTTTCCCGTTCCGGTGGTCTCGGCGGTGGGGCACGAGGTGGACACGGTCCTCACGGACCTCACGGCGGACCTCCGGGCCCCCACCCCCTCGGCGGCGGCGGAACTGCTCACCGCCCGCGTCGAGGAGGCCCGCCTCCGCGTGGCCGACGCCCGCCGGCGGATTCCTCGGCTCCTGGAAGCCCGCTTGCGGGCCCTGGCGGGGCGGCTCGAGGCCTGCCGCCCCGAACGCCTGGGAAACCTGCTCGCCGGCCGGCTGGAGCGGGCCGAGCAGCGGCGGGACTTCTGCGAGGAGCGCCTCAAGCGCGCCGCCCTGGAGAGGCTCCGGGGGGCGGAGCAGCGGCTGGCCCTGGCCCTCCGGGCCATCGCCCCCGACGCCGTCCGGCGCTGGCTGGACGGCCTTTCCGGCCGGCTCGGCGGGGCCCGGGAGCGGCTCCGGACGGCCCTGCTCCGCCGCCTTCAAAGGGAGGAGGCCCGGCTGGCCGCCGCCCTGCGCCTCCTCGACGCCCTGAGCCCCTTGAAGGTCCTCAGGCGCGGGTACGCCGCGGCGCTGGACAGCACGGGGCGGCCCGTCTCCGACGCCGCCGTTCTCTCCCCCGGCGACCGCCTGGAGGTCCTTTTGGCCCGCGGGGCGGCCCTCTGCACTGTCACCATGACCCGGCCGGGAAGCCCCGCCTCCCTTCTGGGGCTCGTTGACGCCGGCGGGGAAGAGGCCGTACAATCGGCCTCCGTGGAGGATTCCCGTGGACGAGAAGAAAAAGACCCCGCCCTTTGAACTGCGCATCCAGGTGGACGAGAAGACCGCCGAGGGGATCTACGTGAACTTTCTCTCGGTCCTGCACAACCAGGCCGAGTTCGTCATGGACTTCGGCCGCATCGTTCCGGGGAGGCCCGAGGTGAAGATCCAGGCCCGCCTCCTGACCAACCCCATCGCCCTCAAGCAGATCGTGCGAACCCTGGCCGAGAACCTGGAGCGGTACGAGGCGACCTTCGGCCCCGTGGCGTCGCAGGAGCCACCCCACCCTCCCAAGGGGATGCTCCAGTGAAACTGGGCTGGTTCGGAGCCATCCTGGTCCTCCTCCTGGGGGCCGTCATCGGGACCATCCTGGGCCAGGTGGTGGGCATCCTCCTTCCCTCCGGAGCCCTCCACGAGATCTTCTTCAAGGGCGTCTCCATCGGCCTCAAGGAGCCGCTCCACCTCGACCTCTCGGTCCTCCAGGTGGTCTTCGGCCTCACCCTCTCGGTGAACCCCCTGACCCTGCTGGGGCTCCTCCTCGGCATCTTTCTCGTGGTGCGGTTCTCCAAGTGACCGACGTGGTCCTCGCCTCCCGGAGCCCCCGCCGGAGGGACCTGCTGGACCTGCTGGGCGTTCCCCACCGGGTCGTCCCCTCGGGCATCTCCGAGGAGGCCCTCCCCGGCGAGACCCCCGAAGAAACGGTGGTCCGCCTGGCTTCGGAGAAGGCCGAATCGGTCCTCAAGGAAACGCCACCCGGCGCGCTGGTCATTGGGGCCGACACCCTGGTGGTCCTCGACGGGGAAACCCTCGGCCAGCCCCGGAGCGAAGAGGAGGCCCGCCAGATGCTCCGGCGCCTCCAGGGCCGGAGCCACACGGTCCTTACCGGCCTCTGCCTCGTCCACCCGCCCTTCCCCGCCGTCCGCGGCCTCTCCCGGAGCCGCGTGACCTTCCATCCCCTCTCCGAAGCCGAGATCTCCTGGTACGTCGCCACCGGCGAGCCCATGGACAAGGCCGGAGCCTACGCCGCCCAGGGCCTGGGCGCCGCCTTTCTGGCCTCCGTCGAAGGCTCCTTCTACAACGTCGTCGGCTTCCCCGTGGACCTCTTCTACCGCCTCCTTCCCCAGGCGGGCCTCTCCCTCCCGGACCTCCGCACCGCCCCGCGCTGATCGCGGAGAGGCGAGGGGGGACGGGCGCCTTCTTTGTCGGCGCTCCTTTCCGTGCTCCCGGCACGGCGACGTCGCGCCTTCGTGAATCCGGCCCGGCCCGCTCACCAACGCGCCGAGAGCCTCCCGGAGGGTCCGGCCGCCCTTGGCACGCCGTCGGCCGACCGCACGGGAATCTTTTGTGTACCGCCCCTCCTTTGCTGGACACAGACTCGCATCAGGCGGTCTCCGGGGTCAAGACCGGGGCGCGGGCTTCGGCGGGGGTAAGGAAGCCCAACCGCTCGACGCGTCCGCAGTGGTTGTCTTGGGGAAGTCCCAATAAAGGGGTCTTGGAATAGGTGGGGATCACCCTATCCTTGCCGCCCGCTTGTCTTGGGTTCGCCCACCTCGGCGCTTTGCCTCTTAGCGGCTCTTTGCCCTGCGCTCCCCCGCTTTTCCCCCAACCGGCCTTTCCGCCTCTTCCCATCGCCTCACCCCGTCACCTTGAGCGCCTGCGCGCGCCCCTCAGGGGGCGCCGCAGGTCTGGCGGACGGCGGCCAGGAGGGCGTCGAAGTCGAAGGGCTTGGCGAAGATCCGCAGGACGCCCAGGTCCCTGAGCTCCTCGGCGGGGGGAAGGGAGGAGGCGGCGGAGACGATGAAGGCGGGGACGGCGAGGTTGCGGGCCCGGAGGTGTTGGAGGAGGGTGAGGCCATCCATGCGGGGCATCATGGTGTCGGTGAGGAGGCAGGCGGGCGGGGTTTCCAGGGCCCGGGCCAGGCCTTCCACGCCGTCGGCGGCTTCGGCCACGGCGTAGCCCTCGTTCTCGAGGAGGGTCCTCAGCACCCTCCGGATGTGGGCGTCGTCCTCCACCACCAGGACGGTCTTCATGGCGGGGCGAGGGGAATGCGGGCCAGAAGCCTCCAGAGCCCCTGCCCGTGGACCAGTTCCAGGTCGCCGCCGAAGGGCTCCAGGACGGCGGCGAGGTAGGGAAGGCCGGGGTCGAGCCAGGCCTTCAGGGGACGGCCTCCGGGCCAGTAGACCTTCCGAAGGAGCCGCCCGGGGTCCAGGAGGTCCGAATCGCCTTCGAGGGCGAAGACCGCCGTGGCCACCCCTTCGGCCTCCTCGAAGGTCCACCGCGGAGGCCGGCCGGCGGCCGCGGCGAGGGTAAGGGCCGCCCCCAGAAGGCCCGTCTCCAGGGGAACCCGGGGAACCGCCGTGAGGCCCTGGGGCTCGCCCTCCGGGGGAAGGAGGCCGGTGGCCTCGGCCTCGGCGGTCCGGCGCAGGGAGGCGGCGGCGCCGGCGAGGGGCCAGGGGTCGGCCTCCTCCAGCGTCCCCGCGAGCTCCCGGATCCGCCAGTACCAACCGGTCATCCGCTCCACGGTCCGGATGTTGGACTCCAGGATTCCGAGGGCCTCCTCCATTTCCTTGGAGGGGGACTTCACGTACATCTTCAGGAGGTAGTGGGCCCCCCGGAGGTTGGTGAGAGGCGTGGCGAGGTCGTGCTCGAAGAGGAGCCGTTCCGCTTCGGGTTTCATGTCCTCCCCCGGAAGGCGTCGGGATCGATCTCCAGCCGGTTCAGGTGGTCGTACACGCTCTTGCGGGACAGGCCCGCCTCCGCCGCCGCCTTCTTCACGTTGCCCCGGTGCCGTTCCAACAATTCCATGAAGTAGATCCGGTGGAAGCGCTGGAGGGCCCCGGCGTAGCCGGCGGACTCCCCCTCCAGGAGGTCGGGAGGCGGCTCTCCGGCGCCGGCCTGGATGATGTCGCCGGCGCCGATCCGCTCCCCCTGGCACAGCACCAGGGCGCGCTTGATCGTGTTCTCCAGCTCCCGCACGTTGCCGGGCCAGTCGTGCCTCAGGAGCTTGTTCTGGGCCTCGGGGGTGAGGCCCCGGACGGCGGGGTTGATGGCCTCCCGGTGGAGGCGGATGAAGTGGTCCACCAGGAGAGGGATGTCCTCCTGGCGCTCCCTCAGCGGCGGCATGTGGATGTTGACCACGTTGAGCCGGTAGTAAAGGTCCTCCCGGAACCGGCCGGCGGCGATCTCCGCCTGGAGGTTCTTGTTGGTGGCCACCAGCACCCGGACGTCGGTCTTGACGCTCTGGGTGCTCCCCAGGCGGCGCACCTCCCCGTCCTGGAGGGCCCTCAGGAGCTTCATCTGAATGGAGAGGGGGGCGTCCCCCACCTCGTCCAGGAAGAGGGTGCCGCCGTCGGCCTCCTCGAAGAGTCCCCGCTTGGAGGTGGCGGCCCCGGTGAAGGCCCCCTTGGCGTAGCCGAAGAGTTCGCTCTCCAGGAGGGTCTCGGGAACGGCGCCGCAGTTGATGGGGACGAAGAGGCGTCCGGCCCGCCGGCTCATGGAGTGGATGGCCCGGGCCACCAGCTCCTTGCCGGTGCCGCTCTCCCCCGTGAGGACCACGGGGACGTCCCGGCTGGCCACCAGGCCCACCATCTGGAAGACCTGGCGCATCCTCGCGCTGACGCCGATCAGGTTGGGGGGAGCCTGGGTCCGGGAGAGGCGGTCCTTGAGGTCGCCCAGCTCCTGGCGCATGCGGCACTGCTCCAGGGCCTTCTCCACCTTGACCTGGAGTTCGTCGAGGATCACCGGCTTGGTGATGTAGTCGAAGGCCCCCGCCCGCATGGCCTCCACCGCCGTCTCGATGGAGGCGAAGGCGGTGATGAGCATGACCACCACCGAGGGATGGCGGTGCTTCACCTCCCGGGTGAGGGCCATGCCGTCCATTCCCGGCATGATGAGGTCGGTCAGGAGGAGGTCCACCTCGTTCTGGTCCACGTGGTCGAGGGCCTCGGCGCCGTTCCGCGCCGAGAGAACCCGGTAGCCGGCGGCGGTGAGGGCCTGGCCCAGGATCTTCAGGGTATCGGGGTCGTCGTCGGCCAGGACCACCGTGGCTTTTGCGTCCATCTCCCCCTCGTTTGGGCCATCTTACCCCAAGGCCCCCAAGAGGACAAGGGCGCAATCCTGCCCCAAATTCCGCGATGGATGGGTCTTGCCTTCGGTGGTGCAGGTGCTTCACGACGGAAAAGCTTTTTCTCCTGAACGGGGAGGGGCTTCTCCCCCGCGTTCCGCTGGCCAAGCCAGACGGAACGCTCGGTTTGCCCTTCGGGGCCCTCCCCGCTCCACGGGCCAAGCCCAGGGAGCCACACCCCACCCCTCACGCCTTCTTCGCCTTCGGCTCGAATGCCCCCAATCCCTTGGCAGGTGATGGGGTTATTCTTGGAATCGGCAAGGCTATCAAGGAGTTGCACCGCCTGTTCGGTTCCCATCGCGGGATTGGGGTCCTGCGGCCTGCCTTTCACCCTCCGCTCCGCTTCGGGTGAAAGGCGGGAAACCTCGCCGGGTCGGATTTTGGACAGCAGGACGAGGAGATGAGGAAAAAGCAAAAGGCAGAGCAAGGAAACTTGGGAGATCCAGAGTTTTGGTTTTTTACTTTTTACTTTCCACTTTTTCCGATCCGCTGCACGGCGCCCCCCCCGAAAAGGTGACGGGCGTCACCATCGGACCTATATTGGGGAGGTAGACTCTGAGGAGGCTAAACCGCCGCCCGCCCCTCCCGGTCTTCACCGGCGAGCCCCGACGGCGGGGCCCCCTTTCAAGGAGGTTGAAGATGACCGGAAAGCCCCTCGCCATCCTGGCCGCCACCTTCCTGCTGGCCGGCGCGGCCTTCGCCCAGACCCCGCCCAGCTCCGCCTGGCTCTCGGGGAACGTGGAGGCCGTCTCCGCCGATTCCATCACCCTTCAGGGCCTGACCTTCCCCGTCGCCTCCGGCGCGGTTTTCGCCACGGTCCTCCCCGACGGCACCCTCTCCGAGATTCCTCTGGCCTCCATCGCCCCCTCCATGCCCTTCCACGGCCACGCCGTCCTCGGGGACGGCGGCTTCGCCTGGGCCGGCGGCTACGTGGGGAACCACTTCTTCTGGCACGGCAAGGTTACCGCCATCACGCGGGACGACAGCGGCAAGCCCCTCACCGTCACCCTGGACAACACCGTGACGATCCACGTGGGCCAGGCGCGGGTGGTGGGCCTTCCCCCCGGCCAGCAGAAGGCCGGCGACGTCGAGGAGCTGGCGGCGGCCCTCGCCGAGGCCAGCGAGCCCTTCCTCCTCCAGGAGGGGGCGACGGTGGGCGTGGGCGGCATCGCCCGGGACGGGGTCTTCGCCGCGGTGGTGGTCAACGTGGCCGCGGTGGACTTCGCCTCCACCGGGACCATCTCGGCGCTCACCACCGGCGACGGCGGCGCCGTCACCGGCTTCACGCTGGACAAGAACGGAGCCCTGACCACCGTCCGGCTGGCCCCCTTCACCCTCATCCGCAAGGGACGCCGGATCCTGACGCCGGCGGACCTCCAGGTGGGCATGCGGGTCTTCGTGACCGGAAAGGCCCTGGAGGACGGCACGGTGGTGGCTTTGGAGGTCAAAGTCGCCCGGTAACCCTCCCCGGCGCCGGAGGACCGAGCGGGCGGCCTTCGGGCCGCCCGTTTCGCGTCTTCACTCTTCCCGGGGAACTTCTTCGAGGAGGACGACGGCGTGGCAGGCGACGGCCTCCCCCTTCCCGATGTCGCCGAGGCCTTCGGAGGTCTTGGCCTTGACGTTGACGTGGGAGGGGTGAACCTCCAGGAGCTGGGCCAGCCGCTGTCGCAGGGTATCGCGGTAGGGGCCGATCTTGGGCCTTTCCAGGATCACCGTGACGTCGGCGTTCCCCACCCGGTAGCCCGCCCGGTGGACCCGGCGGAGGACCTCCTCCAGGAGAACGGCGCTGTCGGCCCCCTTGTACCGGGAGTCGGTGTCGGGGAAGAGCATGCCGATGTCCCCCAGCCCGGCGGCCCCGAGGAGGGCGTCCATGAGGGCGTGGAGGAGGGCGTCCCCGTCGGAGTGGCCCTGGGTGCCGTGGGAATGGGGCAGGGTCAGCCCGCCGAGGCGGAAGGGCCGTCCCGGAGCCAGGCGGTGGAGGTCCCATCCGTGGCCGATTCTCATGGGCACTCCTTGAGAAGCAGGGCCTCCAGGAGGGCGAAATCCTCCTCGAAGGTGACCTTGAGGTTCTTGCTGGTCCCGGGGACCCAGGCCACCCGGCCTCCCAGGGCCCGCACGTAGGAGGCGTCGTCGGTTCCCTCGAAGCCCTCGGCCAGCCCCTTCTCGTAGGCCTCCCGGATCAGGACGTAGGGGAAGGCCTGGGGGGTGAGGGCCCGGACCAGGCTCCGGCGGTCCGCCGGCTCCACCAGCCGCCCCTCCTCGTCCACCTTCCAGAGGGTGTCCACGCTCCGGGCGGCCAGGATGGCGCCGTCGTTCCGCTGGAGGGCCGCGATCAGGGCCCGGACCTCCTCCGCCTCGAAGAGGGGCCGCGCGGCGTCGTGGAGGAGGACCACCTCCGGCCCGTCGGCCTCCAAGGCCCTGAGGACCGCCAGGGCCGACCGGGCCCGGCTGGTCCCCCCCGCCACCCAGCCGTGGAAACAGCGGACGGGGTGCAGTTCCAGGATCTCCTCCAGCAGGGAACCGTACTCGGGGGGGACGGCCACCCGGAGGGCCTGCACCTCCGGCAGGCGGTCGAAGGCTTCGAGGCAGTAGGTGATGAGAGGCTTTCCCAGGACCGCCCGGAAGGTCTTGGGGAGGTTGCCTCCCGCCCGGACGCCCATGCCTCCGGCGAGAACCCCCACGGCCACCCTCGGAGACGCGGACACCCCGACCCCCTCTCTGGAACTCCTTCCCCAAGGACCGGGCCGCACCGCCCTCCGGTTCCGGTCCCCGGAAGCGGACTAGACCTCCAGGATGTCCGCCTCCTTCTTGGCGACGGACTTGGCGATCTCCTCCACGGCGCGGTCGTGGAGCCTCTGGATTTCCTCGAAGCCCTTGTCCCGGTCGTCTTCGGAGATCTCCTTGGCCTTTTCCTTCTTCTCCAGGGCGCCCCGGCCTTCGTGGCGGATGTGGCGGACGGCGACCTTGCCCTTCTCCCCCACCTCCCGGGCCTTCTTGCAGAGCTCCTTCCGGCGCTCCTCGGTGAGCTGGGGGACCGGCAGGCGGATGATCCGGCCGTCGTTGGAGGGGGTCATGCCAAGGTTGGCCTCCAGGATGGCCTTCTCGATGACGGGGATCTGCTTGGGGTCCCAGGGCTGGATGACGATGAGCCGTGGCTCGGGGACCGAGAGGGTGGCCACCTGGTTGAGGGGGGTCTTGGTGCCGTAGTAGTCCACCTTCACCGGCTCCAGGATGGCCAGGCTGGCCTTCCCCGCCCGGATGGAGGCCAGTTCGTGGCGGGTGGCTTCCACGGTGGCCTTGAGCTTCTCGTCCACTTCCCGGATGACCTCTTTGACCATGGCCGACCTCCCGATGCAAGTGCCGGTGCAGGCGTCTGGGTGGCCATTATCCCCGAAGGGGCCGGCCCGCTTCAACCCCCCGGCCCCCGTTCCCTTTCGCCGTCACGGGGCCCCCGCCTCCCGCTCCGCCTCCGCGAAGACCTCGGCGGCGGCGAAGGTGGCGTTGAGGGCCGCGGGAAAGCCGGTGAAGGGGGCGAGGAAGAGGAGGATCTCGAGAATCTCCTCCCGGCTCAGTCCCGCCCGAAGAGCCGCCCCCACGTGGGTCTTGAGCTGGGGCCGGGCGTGGCCCAGGGCCGTGAGCGCCCCCAGGGCCGCCGCCTCCCTCAGCCGCCCGTCCAGGCCGGGCCGGGAGTAGACCTCCCCGAAGGCGAACTCCACCACGTACCGGGCCAGGTCGGGGGAGAGGGCCCGGAGCCGCTCCACCGCCTTGGTCCCCGACTCTCCGTCCACCTCCTCGAGCCTGCGCCATCCCCGTTCCCACGCGCCCTGGTCCATCCGCGTTCCTCCTTTGGGTGCTTGCTCCTTCGCCCCGTTTTTGGTATGATCGGGCTTTCGCGAAGGAGCTCCACCATGGCGAGAGTTTGCGATATCTGCGGAAAGAAGCCCTCCGTGGGCAACAACGTGAGCCACGCCCACAACCTGACCAAGCGCCGCTGGCTTCCCAACCTGCAGTCCGTCAAGGCCAACGTGGGCGGGACCACCAAGACCCTGCGCGTCTGCGCCAAGTGCCTCAAGGCCGGCAAGGTCCAGAAGGCCGTCTGACCTCCCCCAGAAACGCTTCCAGGACTTCCGCGGCTCGGGCGGAGGCGAGGCCTTCGCCCAGTTTTTTTCGGACCTCCTCGCCCAGCCGCGCCGCCGCCGCCCTCGCCTCGCTCCCTCCCTCCAGGATCCCCTCCAGCGCCTCCGCCACCCTCGGCCCCGTGCATTCCCCCTGGAGGAGCTCCGGAACCGCGTCCCGGCCCAGGACCACGTTGGGCAGCCCCACCCGGGGCAGGCGCACCAGCGTCTTCCCGAGAAGGTAGGTCAGGGGCGAGACCCGGTACACGATAACCTGGGGGATCCCCAGGAGGGCAGCCTCCAGGGTGGCCGTCCCCGAGGCCACCGCCGCGGCGTCGGCGTGGCCCAAGACGTCCAGGTACTCTCCCTGGACGCGCAGGAGGGGCGGGCCGCCGTGGCGCTCCCAGAGGGCCTCGGGGAGGCCGGGAGCCCACGGGACGAGGAAGAGGCAGCCGGGGCGACGGGATTCGAGGAGACGGGCGGCCTCCCGGAGGACGGGGAGGGTCCGCTCCACCTCCGAGGAGCGGCTCCCCGGCAGGAGGGCCAGGCGGGGAGCCTCGGCGGGAAGGCGGTGCCGGGCGAGGAAGGCCTCCCGGCTCGATGGGGGGGCCGTCTGGCCCGCCAGGGGATGGCCCACGAAGCGCGCTCGAACGCCCCGCTCCCCAAGGAAGGTCTCCTCGAAGGGAAAGATCACGAGGCAGAGGTCGGTGAAGTCCCGGAGGAACCGGGTGCGTCCCCTCCGCCAGGCCCAGACCTGGGGGGTGATGTAGTAGACCACCGGGACGCCCCGGGATCGGGCGAACCGGGCCAGTTGGAAGTTGAAATCGGGGAAGTCCACGAGGACCAGGGCCCGGGGGTTCCTCTCCCGGAGCGCTTCCTTCAGGCGGCGGAACTCCCGGAGGAGGACCGGAAGGCGGCCCAGAACCTCCCCGATGCCCACCACCGCCAAACGCTCCAGGGGAACGAGGATTTCGGCCCCGGCGGAGGCCAGCTCCGGTCCGCCGGCGCCAAACCAGCGGGCACCGGGCTCCCGCCGGGCGAAGGCCCGGACGAGGGCGGCGGCGTGCCGGTCCCCCGAGTGCTCCCCCGCCACCACCATGAGCGTCGGCCCTTCCGCCATCGCGCCTCCCCCTTCAGTGTAGAGGGAAGGCCCCCCGGCGGGAAGCCCCGGCGGTTGAGAAACGGCCGTTTTCCGCGTAGAATGAAGGTCTTGCCTTTGGGAGGAGCGGCTCGATGAACGTGCTCAAGACCATGCGCAACATGGAATTCCTCAAGATTCTCCTCTGGATCGTGGTGATCTCCTTCCTGCTCGCCATGTTCGCCCTGTGGGGCGGCGGCCTCGAGTACGAGAAGGGCCACTCCCTCTTCGGTCCCGACTTCGCCGTGAAGGTGGGGAAGGAGAGCCTCTCCCCCGGCGCTTTCCGCCTCCAGTACCGCTTCTACACCGAGCAGATCCGCCAGATGCTCGGCGACAACTTCCGCGACGACTTTCTGAAGGGGGCCGCCCAGCGGGTGGCCGACGGGATGGTGGACCAGCTCCTGCTGGCCGAACTGGCCCGGAAGTACGGCCTCGAGGTCTCGGACCGGGAGCTGGCGGAAACCATCCAGCGCCTCTACCGCTTCCAGGATCCCGAGCGGGAGTACCCCGAGACCCTCCAGCGTCTGGGCGTCTCCGCGCAGGAGTTCGAGGACTTCCTGCGGAACGACCTTCTGGCCCAGAAGGTGAGGGACTTCCTCACCGAAACCACCGCCATATCCCCGGACGAACTCCAGCGCCGGTACGTGGAGGAGAACGAGAAGGTGGACGCCATGGTGGCCCTGGTGCCGTCGGGCAAGTTCCTGGCGGCGGTCCCGCCCCCCTCCGAGGCCGAGCTAAGGGCCCTCTACGAGAAGAAGAAGGCCAGCCTCCAGACCCCCGAGAAGCGGGCCATCGAGTTTCTCCAACTGGCGGAACACACGGTCCGCCAGGGAATTAAGGTGGACGAGGCCCGGGTCAAGGCTTACTACGACGCCCACATCGGGGAATTCGGCACCGCCGCCGGCCAGCGCCGGGCCAGCCACATCCTCATCCGCGCTTCGGAGCAGGACCCGCCGGCCAAGCGGGAGGAGGCCCGGAAGAAAGCGGAGGAGATCGCCCGGCGGGCCCGGGCCGGCGAGGACTTCGCCAAGCTGGCCGCCCAGTACTCCGAGGACGGCTCCAACGCCAAGCAGGGGGGAGACCTGGGGTACTTCCCGCGGGAACGGATGGTCCCCGCCTTCTCGGCGGCGGTCTTCGACCAGCTCCACGCCGTCGGCGAGATCGCCGGTCCCGTGGAGACGCCCTTCGGCTTCCACGTGATCAAACTGACGGGCATCGGCGGCCAACCCCGCCCCTTCGAGGAGGTGAAGGCCCAGGTCCGCCAGACCCTGCTCCTCAAGGACCCCGGCTTTCAGAAGCAGGTCCAGGTCCTTCTGGAGAAGGCCAAGAAGGAGCTCAAGGCGGCCAAGGGCGACGCCGACGTGAAGGCCCTCGCCAAGTCGCTGGGGATGGACGTGGCGGTGGTGGAGCGGCCCTTCTCCCGGAAGGAACCGGCCGGGGTCCTGGGAAGGAACCCCCAGGTCATGGACGCGATCTTCAAGGCCGAGGTGGGGAAGTGGTCGGAGATGATCGAGGTCCAGGGCTCCGCCGTCCGCTTCAAGGTGACCAAGGTGGAGCCGCCCCACCCCGCCACCTTCGAGGAGGTCCGCGCCGAGCTGGAGCAGGAGGCCCGGAACGAGAAGGCCTTCGAGCTGGCGAGGTCCGAAGCCCTGGCGCTGAAGGCGGCGGCCCGGGACGCCGCCTCCCTCGAGGCGGAGGCCAAGCGGAAGGGCTTCTCCGCCCAGAAGAGCGGCCCCGTGAACCGGAAGGGCAGCGTCCCCGGCGTGGGTTTCGACGCCGGCCTCATGGACGCCCTCTTCTCCGCCCGCCCCGGCGAGGTGGGGGGACCGGTGAAGACCAAGTTCTCCTACGTGGTCTTCGTCCTCACCGAAAAGACCCCCGCCGACCTCGCGGCCTTCGAGAAGACCAAGGAGGACTACGCCCGCCAGCAGCGGCGGCAGGCGGCCGCCCAGTTCCTCGACGACTACGTGGAGGCCCGCAAGCGGGAGCTCACCGAGAAGAAGGCCATCCTGTACAACCAGGACCTCATCGCCAGCCTCGAGCCCCAGAGCCGGTCCTAAGGAGAACCCCATGGCGGGACGGAGGCGCCTCCTGGCCTTCGCGGCGTGCGCCCTGGCCCTGGCGGCCGGGGCGGCGGGGGAGGGAGGCCTGCGCCTGGACCTTGAGGTCCTCTGGCCGCCCGTCCTCTCCGAGGGCACGCTGTACCTCTTCGGCGCCGAAAACCGCCTTCAGATCCTGAAGCCCGGCGAGGCGGCGCCCCAGTGCTCGCCGGCCCCCGTGGCCTCCGCCGTGGCTCCGCTGGCCGCTTCGGGGGCGGTGTGGGCGGTGGACGGGGAAGGGAGCCTCTGGCGCCTGGGCGGCGGACCGCCCCGGCTCGTGGAAGGGGGCTTCTCCGGCGCCCTCCGCCTCCTTCCCGGCGACCCCCGGCCCGCGATCCTTCTGAAGGAGCGGCTGGTTCTCCCCGACGGCCAGTCCGTCTCCCTGCCCTTCGAGGCCCGGGACGGGAACGCCCTCGGAGAGGGCGGCTACTGGATCCGGGGGGAGGCGGCGGCCCTGCGGCTCGCCGCCGACGGGCGCCCGGTCTTCACCTGGAAGCCCCCCGCGGGGGCCCCGGGCCCGGCCCTCCTGGCCGGGGACCGCCTCTACGCCGGCACCTCCCGGGGCGACCTCGTCGCCCTCTCCGCCGCCACCGGAAGGAGGATCTTCCGCTTCGCCGCCGGCGGCGAACTCACGGCCCCTCCCGCCGCCGCGGGCGGCCTCGTGGTCTTCGCCACCTCCAACCACTTCGTCCGGGCCCTCGACGGAAAGGGACGGGTCCTTTGGCACTTTCGCCTGGAGGGTCGCCCCCTTTCGGGCCCCCTCGTCCTTCCGCAGGGGATCTTCCTCTCCGAAGCCGTGGGCTCCCGCCTCCTGCTCCTCTCCCCCTCCGACGGAAAGCTGCTGTGGAGCTGGCGGTGCCCCGAGGGGGACCTGCGCCTTCCCCCGGCCGTCTCTCCCGGGAGGGCCCTGGTCCTCGCCTGGACCGAGGCCCGGGAGCCGATCCTCTACGACGTGGCCCTTTCCGCCGCCGGAGCAAAGGGAGGGGGGCGGTGAGGGCCTCCCCCCTGGTCGTGACCCTGGACGGGGCCCGTCCGGGCCCCGCCGTAGAAGCCTTTCTCCGGGAGGTCCGCCCCTTCGGCGTGCTCCTCTTCGCCCGCCACCTCCTCTCTCCTTCCCAGGTGCGCGAACTTTGCGCCTGCATCCGGGAGGCCCTTCCCGCCTCCCCCCCCGAGCGGATCCTGGACCAGGAGGGGGGACCGGTGAACCGCCTCCAGGCCCTGGGGGCCCGATACCCCGGTGCGGAGGACCTCCAGGGCGAGCCCCGGAGGGCGGAGGCGCTGGCCTTCGAGATGGGGGAGCACCTCCGGGACCTGGGCTTCTCCGGCGACTTCGCCCCGGTGGTGGACCTGGGGCCGGCCCTTCCGGGGACGGGCCTTTCGGGGCGGCTCTTCGGCGAGGATCCGGAAACGGTGGCCGCCTGCGCCGGGGCCTTTCTGAACGGCCTCCGGCGGGCCTCCGTCTGGGGCTGCCTCAAGCACTTCCCCGGCCTCGGCGGCTCCCGGGTGGACAGCCACCGGGAACTGCCCCGGCTGCCCGGATCCCCGGCGGAGCGGGAGACCCACCTCCTCCCCTACCGGCGCCTCCAGGACAAGGCGGCGGCGGTGATGGTGGCCCACGCCGCCGTGGAGGCCTTCGGCGAGGAGCGGCCCACCTCCTTGAACCCTCTGGTCTACTCGGCTCTCCGGGACCTCGGCTTCGAAGGGATCCGGATCACCGACGACCTCTCCATGGGAGCCCTGGCCCCGTGGGGATCCCTGGACGCCAAGATCGAAGCCGCGTTGGCCGCCGGGGCCGACGCCGCCATCGCCGTGGCGCCGGAAGAGGAGATTCGCCGGGCCGCCGAGAGGCTGCGGGACGGGGGTCCGTGGCGCGAGGCGGCGGGACGGCTCGAAGGCCTTCGGGGAGGGAGCATCCCGTGAGCAGCGGACGGAGCCCCTGCATCCTCATCGTGGACGATTCTCCGGCCCTCCGGGCGGAGATCCGGGAGATCCTCCGCGCCAAGGACCCGGGAACGGCCTTCCTGGAGGCCGGCGACGGCCTCGAGGGGATGCGCCTCCTCAGGGACCACAAGGACAAGGTGGACCTGGTCCTCTGCGACCTGGTCATGCCCATGATGGACGGCTTCAAATTCCTCCAGATGCGGGCCTCCCAGCCGGAGCTGGAGGACATCCCCGTCCTCATCCTCACCGCCGTCACGGAGGTGGACCAGAAGGTGCGGCTCCTCTCCGCCGGAGCGCAGGACTACATCGTCAAGCCCTTCCACCCGGGCGAGCTGCTGGCCCGTACCGCCGCCCACCTGAAGCGGAAACTCCTGGAAGACGAGCTCCGGCAGAAGAACGCCCTCCTCCTGGAGCTCTCCACCACCGACGGCCTCACGAAGATCCACAACCGCCGCCACTTCCTGGAGCTGACGGTGGAGGAGATGGAGCGGAGCCGGAGGCTGGACCTCCAGCTCTCCCTCTTCCTTTTCGACGTGGACCACTTCAAGCAGATCAACGACGCCGGGGGCCACGAGCTGGGGGACCACATCCTGGTGGCCGTCTGCCGGGCGGTCAAGAGCCACCTGAGGAAGTACGACAAGTTTGCCCGCTACGGGGGCGACGAGTTCACCGTCCTCTTCCCCCAGACCGCCGCCGACAAGGCCCTCGCCATCTCCCGCCGCCTGGAGGAGGCCGTGCGGTCCCTCCCTCCGGACGAGACGGGAGGGCTCACCGTGACCCTGAGCGGCGGCGTCGCCTCCCTCACCCCCACCATCACCACCGTGGACGACCTCATCCGCGCCGCCGACGCCGCCCTCTACCGCGCCAAGGAGGCCGGCCGCGGGCGGGTGGTGGCGGCATGGGAAGAAACGCCGGGCAAGTGAAGAGTAAAAAATCCCCGATCTCCCTGTTCTCGTTGTTCATACGTTTCCGGGAACGATCTTCAGGGTTCTTCTTCCGACTCGGGCGTGCGGTCGCCGGGGGGAGCGCCCTTCTTCCAGCCGATGCGGTAGCAGTCCCTCCCCCGGGGGGAGAGGAGGGCCAGGAGGGCGGCAAAGTCCACCGCCAGAACCACCGCGGTGAAGAGGCCGAAGGCTCGGAGGCCCAGGACGTGCGCGGAGGGAAGGACCTCTGCCACCCGGTACCAGAACCTCAGGGGTCCCTCCCCGATGCCCAAGGCCGTCTTGGAGAGGACCACCAGGGAGGTGTAGACCACCCCCAGGTACCAGCCGGCGGGATGGCGCATCCGGACCAGAAGGCCCAGGGTGGCCAGGAGGACCGCCGGTGCGGCGAAGAGGGCCAGGAAGGCGGCGAAGAGCCGGGGCGCGGTCATCTCGCCCCGGGGGCCCATTTCCGCCGCCGCCAAGAAGAGGAGGAGCCCCCCCGCAAACCACTCGCACCCCTTGAAGGCGAAGTAGTAGCCGAGGTACCGGGACCTTCGGGTCGGTTCGAGGGCTGTTTCCTCCACGGCGCCCTCCCTGCCGCCGGCGGGCGGCCTCGTCACACGATCCGGGCCTTGAGGGCCGCCTGGATGAAGGGATCCAGCTCCCCGTCCAGGACGGCGTCGGCGTTGCCCACTTCGGTGCCGGTGCGGTGGTCCTTCACCAGCCGGTAGGGCTGAAGGACGTAGGAGCGGATCTGGCTTCCCCAGGCGATGTCCTTCTTGGCGTCCTCCACCGCCTGGCGCTCCTGGTTCCGTTTCTCCAGCTCTAGCTGGTAGAGCCGGGAGCGGAGGATCTTCCAGGCCGTCTCCCGGTTCTGGAGCTGGCTCCGCTCGTTCTGGCAGGTCACCACGATACCGGTGGGGAAGTGGGTGATCCGCACGGCGGTGGAGACCTTGTTGACGTTCTGGCCGCCGTGGCCCCCGGCGCGGAAGATGTCCACCCGCACGTCCTTGTCGGCGATCTCGATCTCGATCTCCTCGTTGACCTCCGGCGAGACGTAGACGGAGGTGAAGGAGGTGTGGCGCCTCGCCGCGGCGTCGAAGGGAGAGATCCGGACCAGCCGGTGGACGCCGCTCTCGGTCTTGAGGTAGCCGTAGGCGTAGTCGCCCTTCACCAGGAAGGTGGAGGACTTGATGCCGGCCGTGTCCCCGTCCTGCCAGTCCCACAGCTCCACCTCGTAGCCGTGGCGCTCGGCCCAGCGGACGTACATCCGGTGGAGCATGAGGGCCCAGTCCTGGCTCTCCGTTCCCCCGGCGCCGGGGTGGATGGTGACGATGGCGTTGTTCGAATCCAGCGGCCCTGACAGGAGGGCCCGGACCTCCAGCTCCCCGAGGAAGGTCCGCAGTTCGCCGAGGGTGGCGGCGAACTCCTCCCCCGCCTCCTCGCCGGCGGCCTCGAACTCCAGGAGGGTGTCCAGGTCTCCCACCAGGCGGTCCAGGCGCTCGATATCCTTCACCCGGGCCTCCAGGCTGCGCTGTTCCTTCAGGGTCGCCGCCGCCTTGGCGGGGTCGTCCCAGAATCCCTCAGCGGCGGTGGTTCGGTGGACCTCCTCTAGCCGGTTCCGCACGGAGGCTTCGTCAAAGACAGCCCCGAAGGTCAATGGCTTTTTCGCGGAGGCTTCGGAATTCCTGCTTGTGCTCTTCCAGGATCATGGCGGGCCTCAGTATTCGTCCTTCATGTAGTTGGGGGCTTCCTTGGTGATGACCACGTCGTGGGCGTGGCTCTCCTTGAGCCCCGCCACGGTGACGCGCAGGAAGCGGGCCTTGGTGCGCAGTTCCTCGATGGAGGCGCAACCGGTGAGGCCCATGCCCGACCGGAGGCCCCCCACCAGCTGGGTGACGACGAACTCCAGCGTCCCCTTGAAGGGGACCATTCCCTCGATGCCCTCGGGAACGAGCTTGGAGAGGGGCGCCTGGCCCTCCTGGAAGTACCGGTCTGCCGAGCCGGCCTTCATGGCCGAGAGGGAGCCCATGCCCCGGTAGGCCTTGAAGGTCCGGCCCTGGTAGAGGATCGTCTCCCCCGGGGCCTCTTCGGTGCCGGCAAAGAGGCTGCCGATCATCACCGAGTGGGCCCCCGCCGCCAGGGCCTTGACGATCTCCCCGGAGAATCGGATGCCGCCGTCGGCGATGACGGGGACCCCCTTCCGGGCGGCCTCCTCGGCGCACCGGGCGATGGCCGTCACCTGGGGGACCCCCGCCCCGGTCACGATGCGGGTGGTGCAGATGGAGCCCGGCCCGATGCCCACCTTCACCGCGTCGGCGCCCCGCTCGACGAGGGCCCGGGCGCCCTCGGCGGTGGCCACGTTCCCCACGACGAGCTGGGCTTCGGGGAGGGCCTCCTTCAGGGCCTCGGCGGCGTCCAGCACCGCCTGGGCGTGGCCGTGGGAGGAGTCGAGGACCAGGACGTCCACGTGGACGTCGAGAAGGGCCCGGGCCCGGGCCACCACGTCGGGACCCACCCCCAGGGCGGCCCCCACCCGCAGTCTCCCCATCTCGTCCTTGCAGGCATTGGGGAACTTGATCTTCTTCTGGATGTCCTTGACGGTGATGAGGCCCTTGAGGTGGTAGCGGTCGTCCACCACGAGGAGCTTCTCGATCTTGTACCGCTGGAGGAGCCTGCGCGCCTCCTCCAGCGTCGTGCCCACGGAGACGGTCTTCAGGTTCTCCTTGGTCATGAGCTCCGAGACCGGCAGGTCGGTCCGGTCCTCGAAGCGGAGGTCCCGGTTGGTGAGGATTCCCAGGAGGCGCCCCTCGGGGGTCGTCACCGGAACGCCCGAGATCCGGTACTTCTGCATGAGGTCCAGGGCGTCGGAGACGGGCTGCTCGGGGCGGATGGTGATGGGGTTGGTGATCATCCCCGCCTCCGACCGCTTCACCCGGTCCACCTCCTCCACCTGCCTCTCGAGGGGCATGTTCTTGTGGATGATCCCGATGCCGCCCTGGCGCGCGATGGCGATGGCCAGGGTGGCCTCCGTCACCGTGTCCATGGCGGCGGAGACCAGGGGGATGTTGAGGCGGATCTTGGGGGTCAGCCAGGTGCCCGTGTCCACCTGCTGGGGGTGGACCGTCGAGTGGGCCGGCACCAGCGTCACGTCGTCGAAGGTAAGGGCAAGGGGCGGCGTCTCTTCCAGCATCCTGGGCTCCTTGTAAGCCCTTAGAATACCTTATGTTGGCCCGTTTGAAAAGGCCGGTACGCCACGGCCCCCCTTCCACGGTCCCCGTCCGGGCTGGTAGTCTGGAGGGGAGGCGGAGGAGCCATGGACCTTCTCGCGGAGATTCGGGAAAGGGCGGCGCGGAAACCCCAGCGGATCGTTCTGCCGGAGGCGGAGGACCGGAGAACCCTCGAGGCGGCCCGGATCCTCCAAAGCGAGGGGACCGCCCGGGTGATCCTGGTGGGCCGCCGGGATGCGGTGGAGGCGGCGGCGGCCCGGGCGGGGCTCTCCCTGTCGGGGGCGGAGGTCTTCGACCCCTCCGAACCCCGCTTCACCGTCGAGGCCGCCCGGGTGTACCTGGAGCGGAACCGGAGCCGGGGCGTCTCCGAGGACGAGGCCCGGAGGCTCGCCGCAAACCCCCTCTACGCCGGATGCCTGCTGGTGGCCCTGGGCCGGGCCGATGGCGTGGTCTCCGGCGCCGCCCACACCACCGCCGAAACGGTCCGGGCTTACCTCCGGTGCTTCGGGCCCGCCCCGGGGATCCGGACCGTCTCCTCCTTCTTCCTGATGGTGACCCCCCGGCGGGAGTTCGGGGAGGAGGGAACCTTCGTCTACGCCGACTGCGGCCTGGTGCCCTACCCCGACGGGGCCCAGCTCGCCGACATCGCCCTCGCTTCCGCCCGCTCCTTCCGGCTCCTGGTGGGGCGGGAGCCGAAGGTCGCCTTTCTCTCCTTTTCCACCAAGGGCTCGGCGGACCACGAGGCGGTCCGGAAGGTGCGGCGGGCGGTGGAGGTCTTCCGGGCGCGGGCGCCGGAGGTGAAGGCCGACGGCGAGTTGCAGGCCGACGCCGCCCTCGTGCCGGCGGTGGGGGCCTCCAAGTCGCCGGGAAGCCCCGTGGCCGGCCAGGCCAACGTCCTCATCTTCCCCAACCTGGACGCCGGAAACATCGCCTACAAGCTCACCGAGCGGCTGGCGGGCGCCACGGCCCTGGGGCCCCTCCTCCAGGGACTGGCGGCGGCGGCCAACGACCTCAGCCGGGGCTGCACCGCGGAGGACATCGCCCACGTGGCGGCGGTGACGGCCGTTCAGGCCCAGGCCCTGGCCGCCTCCTCCGGCGCCGGCTCCCTGTGGTAGGATGGGGAGGGAGGCGGACCATGACCAACCTCCAGGTGAACGCCGAGAAGCACGGGGAGGTGATCCTCCTCCGGCTCAAGGGCTTCCTGGACGCCCACAACCACGGCCTTTTCCGGAACGCCCTGGAGAAGTACGCCGCGGAGGGTCACACCCGCTTCGTCGTGGACTTCTCCGAGCTGGTGTACATCGGCTCCTCGGGCATCGAGGTGATCCTCTCCCGCATCCAGCCGCTGAGGGACCGGGGCGGAGACATCCTCCTCTCGGGCATGTCGCCGAAGATCTACAAGGTCTTCGACCTCCTGGGCCTCCCCGCCCTTTTCGTGATCTGCAAGGACGCCGCCGAGGCCCTCGCCAAGGCCCATGGATGACCCCGACGCCTACCTCGTCCCGCGGGCCCTCGCCCGGGGTGAGGTGCGGGAGAAGGGTTCCCGGTTCCTCGCCTTCCTGACGGCCGCCGGCGGGGCGGAGGAGGCCCTGGCCTTCGTGGCCTCCCTGCGCCGGGAGTACCACGACGCCCGGCACGTCCCCTGGGCCTTCCGGGCGGGCTGGGGCGGGGGAATGGAGGCGCGGTCCAGCGACGACGGGGAGCCCTCGGGAACGGCGGGAGCCCCCATCCTGAGGGCCCTGGAGGCGGCAAGGGTCTCGGACGCCTGCCTGGCGGTGGTCCGGTACTTCGGCGGGGTGAAGCTGGGAACCGGCGGCCTCTCCCGGGCCTTCCGGGCGGCGGCGGAGGCCGCCCTTCAGGGGGCGAAGCTTAAGCCCCGGGTCCTTCGGGTGGTGGCGGAGGTGGACCTTCCCTACCCTCTGGAGGGTCTGCTCCGGCGGGAGGCGGAGCGGGCGGGCGCCCTCCTCGGGGACCTGAGGTTCGGGGAAGGGATCACGGCCACGGTGGCCGTTCCCCGCTCCCAGTGGGAACGGTTCGAGGGCTTCCTCCGGGCCCTCTCGGAGACGTCGGGAGGACGGGTGCGATGGAAATCGAGGTGAAGATCGCCGTGGAGGCCCTGGAGCCCTACGAGAAGAAGGCCGAGGCGCTCGGGTACGGAGTGGTCCATCCCTTTCACTTCGAGGCCAACACCCTCTTCGATTTCCCCGGGCGTCCCCTCTCGGTCCAGGGGTGCCTCCTGCGGGTCCGGGAGACCCCCGAAGGCTCCCTCCTGACCTTCAAGGGCCGGCTCGTCCACCACGACCGCTTCAAGGTCCGACCGGAGAAGGAGACCCGGTGCGAGGACGGCGCCGCCCTCCGGGAGATCCTGGCCGGCATCGGCCTTAGGCCCTTCTTCCGCTACGAAAAGTACCGCAAGGAGATGCGGGCGCCGGCGGGTGGCCTCCTCTGCCTCGACCTCTTGCCCTTCGGATCCTACCTGGAGCTGGAGGGGCCGGGGGAGGCCATCGAGGCCATGGCGGCCGAGCTGGGCCTCAACGCCGCCGCCTTCATCCGCCGCTCCTACGCCGACCTCTACGGCGAGTATTGCCGGGAGCGGGGGCTTCCCTTCGGCGACATCGTATTTCCGGAAGGCCATGGCCATCCGTAGGGCCGTCGTCGCCGCCGCCGGTCTGGGCACCCGGCTCCGCCCCCTGACCGGCCGGTGGGCCAAGCCGGCCCTTCCTTTCCTGGGCCGGCCCCTGCTTCACCGCGTATTCGAGGCGCTGGAGGGCGCCGGGGTCCGGGAGGTCTGCTTGAACCTCCACCACCGGCCCTCGACGGTCCTGGAGGCCGCCCGCCGTTACGGGGGGCCCCTTCGGCTCCGGTGGTTCTACGAGCCGGAGATCCGCGGCACCGCCGGCCTTTTGCCTCCCATGGCGCGGGCGCTCGGGGAGGAGCCCTTCTTCGTCGTCAACGGCGACACCCTGGGCCGCCCCCCCCTGGCCTCCCTGGACGCCGCCCTGGAGGCCGACGGCGAGGCCCTGCTGACCCTCGCCGTGCGCCCCCTCCGCCCGCCCTTCACCCCCCTCTCGGTGGACGGAAGGGGGCGGGTCACCGCTCTGGGAACGGGGGGGCACCACTTCGCCGGGGCCTACGCGGCCAGACCCGGGGCCCTGGCGGCCGTTCCCCCCGAGGGCTTCGCCGGCTTCGTGGAAACGGTCCTCTCCCCGGCCATCGCCCAAGGGCGGGTCCTGGCCGTCCCCGCCGACGGACCCTGGGAGGACCTGGGAACCCCCGGGGCCTTCCTGACGGCGGCCCTCGCGGCCCTCTCCGGGGAAGGGGATTTTTCCGTCCCCCCGGAGGCGGAGGTTCGGCGGTGCGATGACTTTCCCGTCTTCCTCCACCGCGACGGCCTCCTCCACCCCGGCGCGGAGGTCACGGGCCCCCTGGTGGTGGAGGCGGGGGCGGTGGTCCCCCGGGGAGCCCGGGCCGGGAGGGCGGTCCTCTTCCCCGGCTTCCGGGGCCGGGAGGGGGAGCGGCTGGAGGACGGCCTATTCTGGCCCGGAGGGCGCATCGAGGTCCCAGGGACCGAAGCGGTGGGGTCATGCCTGTCCAAGAAAAGCTGCTAGGCTCTCCTAGAAACCAAGCGGGACGGGCGGCGCGCCTGCGGCGCGGCGGGGGAGGCCTCAATCGGGCGCTTCCGCGCGAGCGCGTCCGCGTTCCGCTTGAAGGCCTCCCGGCGCCCTTCGGGCGCCCCGTCCCGCTCGTGCCAACTCTTCGCTCCCGCCCCCCACTCTCTTTGGATTGAGGCCGCAAGTCCCGGACCTTGGGCTTTGTCGGACTTCGGCGTTCGAATCCTCAACGTACCGAAGTACGCCTCCGGTTCGCCCGCCTCGTCCTCCTCGC
>Ga0209018_1000803_pt1 | contig 27712 bp, 24 predicted proteins | sample YNPBryBLVA2012_FD_185814 | JGI IMG/M metagenome (GOLD analysis project Ga0209018, IMG submission 185814) | Anoxygenic and chlorotrophic microbial mat microbial communities from Yellowstone National Park, USA - YNP Bryant BLVA 2012 (SPAdes)... ...
CCTCCCAGAGGCGATGCACCAGGTGGATGCCGTAGTCGGAAGCGATGCCGATCACCATGGTGGCCACGAACACGTTCAGCGGGTTGAGGGCAAGCCCCAGCGCTGCGGCGGTGCCCGCGGCGAGCAACAGCCCCAGGGCCACCGGGAGCAGACAGGCCAGCGCTGCCCGGAAGCTGCGCAGCTGCAAAAGCAAAAGCGCCAGCACCGCCACCAGACCCAGGGTGGAGGCGAGGATCGCGTCCTTGCGCACCACCTGCCGCAGATGCTCCGCCAGCACGTTCACCCCCACCAAGCTGGCACCGGGGGTGCGCCGCACCAGCGCCGCAAGCTCCGGTGGGGCTTCCCGGCGCCACTGCCCGGGTTTGGGGTACACGGTCACCAGCGTGCTCACGTAACCGTCCCCGTGGTAAATCGAGCGCTCCACCAGCTGCTCCAGGGGGGTGCCCCGCCACATGGCGTAGGTCACCACTTGCTGGGAGGATAGCATCCGCTGCAGCAGGGCCAGCCCCGGAGTGAAAGCCTCGGGAACGAGCCCCTGGGCGCGCAGCGTATCCCGCAACCGTGCCACGGCTTGCTCCCCGTCAATGCGGGCGGAGGCGAGCCAGGCCAGCGCCTTTTGCTGCTCGCCCAGCGGCGGAACCAGGGAAGCCACCGAATCCACCCGGGCTATCACCCCCGCCTGCACCAGCGGGGCGAGCTGCTCCACGAACGCCTGGGTGGCGGCGAGGAGCTGGAGCTCGTCGGCCGCTTGCAGCCGCACCCCCATGGCGTTGAACGTTTGGCCGAACGCTTGGGCCACCTCTTCCTGCACCAGCACCCCGCGGTTGCCGGCAGAGCGCAGGTGGCGCACGTCGTCGTCGAAGCGCAAGCGGGGCAGGAGCACCAGGCTCGCAACCAAAAGCACCCCGCAGCCAGCGAAAACCCGGATCCGGTGGCGCTGCGCCCAGGCCAGAAGCGGCGCCAGGTGGAGCCAGCGGCTTGGGGGGGGCACCGGGTTGTGGTTGCTGCCTCCAGCGAGGGCAGGAAGCAGCAGGAACGCGCAGCAGGCCAAAAGCACGATCCCGGTGCCGGTGAGCAGCCCCAGGTGCTGCAGCCCCACGAAGTGCGTGGGAAGGAACGCGTAGAACGTGGCCAAGGTGGTGACCGCCCCCAGGAGGATCGCCGGGCCGGTTTCCCGGGCCGCCGCCTCCCAGGCCGCTTCCCCCCCTCGGCCCCGGAGGCGGTCCTCCAGGTAGCGGGAGTAGAGCACGATCGTGAAGTCGATCCCCAGGCCGATGAGCAGCGCCGAAAACCCTGCCGCTGCTTGGGAGAGGTGGGGTACCGCGAGCCCAGCGAAGGCGAAGGTGGCGGCAAGCCCTACCAGAAGCGGCAGCGAGGCAAAGGCAAAAGCCGACAGCCGCCCGAAGGCCAAAAGCAACAGGATCCCCACCCCGAGGATCGAGGTGAGGGAGTTCACCGCGGTGTCCTTGCGGATGAGCGTGGCATCCTCCAAGGCGATGCGGTGCCCCCCGCCGAACTCCACCTCGGGAAGGCTCGTCTCCCCAACTTCCCACTCCTCCGCCACCTTGGCTTTTGCCCGGGCCACCCGCTGCTCCAAGTCCGCGAACAGCTTTTGGTCGAAACCGATGTCCTGCGCCGACCCCTTGGGGGAGGCAAGGATCACCAAGAGCTTGTGATCGCTGGAAAGGTAGTACCCGGAGGTGGCGTCCACTTTCAGGGAGGCAGGGGCATGGGCAAGCCTGGCCGCCAGCAGCGGCAGCAGCCCCAAGGGGTCCCTGGTGAGGATCTCCTTGGTGACCATGGCCTGGGGGGTTTCCAGCGCTTGCCGCAACGCTGCCACCTGCTGCGCCATCCCCTCGGGGGAAAGGCGACGTGCGAGCTCCTTCCGCCCCGCTTCGTCGGCAAACAGCGGGGCGTGGGCGAGGATCGCGTCGGCGAGGCTCACCGGGTCCTGGAGGCGGGCCTCCACCCGGGAGAGGTACGGGCTTTGCCGCAGCTCCTCCTCCAAGGCGTCTGCCAGGGCGAAGGCCAGCTCCAGCTCTTCCCCGTCCCCGAGCCGCAGCACCACCAGCAGGGTGTCCGTGGCGCCGAACTCCGCCAGCACCCTGCGGAACTGGGCCACCAGGGGGTCTTGCTGCGGCAGCAGGTTCAGCACGTCGCTGTCGAAGTGGATGCGACTGCCGGCGGCTGCGCCCAAAAGCACCACGGCGCAAGCAGCGACCAGCACGGTGCGGCGACGCTTCAGGGCCGCTCGCACGCAAGCGCTGGCCAGGGCTTGGGGGAACGTCACGCGCCGCTCCGCACCACCTTGGGCCAGAACTGGGCCATGTAGCTTGCCAGCGAGCCCAGCGTCATGAAAAGCGCCACCCACAGGGCCACCTTGGAAAGGTGCGACCAGCGCCCCAGCTGGTGGGCCACGATGCACAGGGAAACCGCCACGATTTGCGAGAGCGTCTTCAGCTTGCCCCACCAAGTGGCGGCGATCACCACCCCCTGGTCCTGGGCCACGTGGCGCAGCCCCGAAACCGCGAACTCCCGGCCCACGATGATCACCACCATCCAGGCGGGTGCTACGCCCAGCTCCACCAGGGAGATGAACGCCGCGGACATGAGCAGCTTGTCCGCCACCGGGTCCAGGAAGATCCCCGCCTTGGTCACGGCCCCCAGGCGGCGGGCGAGGATCCCGTCGAAGAGGTCGGTGAGCGCTGCCAGGAGGAAGATCCCCAGCCCCCAGAACTCCGACCCCTCGAACCGCGTGAGCAACACCACCACCAAAAGCGGCACCAGGGCAATGCGGAAGAACGTGAGGGCGTTGGGCAAGTTCCACATGACCCGGCGATTGTAGCCCAGCTTGCCCACAGCATCCCCCCGCACGCAACCCCGCTTTTGCCGCTGGCAAAGGCTCAGGGCTCTGCCTTCCTCGAGGCTTCCCCACCTGACCGGGGTTTGCGGGCAAAGCTATGCACCCCGCGCACCGTGACCCGCGTGATGAGCCCCTGCTCCTCCATCTCCAGCAGGTGGCCGTAGAGGTCCGAGTAAGCCAGGAAAAGCCCCAGCCCCCTGGCCCGGGGGTGCAACCGCTGGAGCAGCGCCGCCAAGGTCTGGGGGGTGGTGCGCAGCTCCCCCCAGATTTGCCGAGCCCGGAGCTCCTGGCGGGCGAGGGTGGCCTGGGCCAGCTGCTGCACCTCGGTAATGGCCGGCCCGTGCGCCGGGAGCAGCGCTCGGGGGGGCGAGGCGGCGAGGGTTGCCAGGGTCTTGCGGTACACCCCCAAAGCGCGGTAAGGGCGCTTTGGTTGCTCGGGGTCCGCCTCCAGCACCGCGTTGGGGAGGATCCCGGAAAGCAGCACGTCCCCGGAAAGCCAGACCCCTTCGCCGTAAAGCTCGAACGCCACGTGCCCCGGGGAGTGCCCTGGCACGTGGTGCACCCGCAAGCTGCCGGCAGCGGCGGGGAGCTCTTCCCCCGCAGCCAAGGGGGTGAAGCGGCGCAGCGGCCGGCTGGTGCGATCCAAAAGCCACAGGCCGGCCATCATCAAAAGCCGCCGCCCCGGCCCCACCCCCAACGAGCGCAACACCTGGGCCAGGTTACGGTAGTGGCGCCGCAGCCCCAGGTTGTTGGCGTCCGCCGGGTGGGCGTACACCTGGGCCCCCAGCTGCTGCAGGCGCCTTGCCAGCCCCATGTGGTCGTGGTGCCCGTGGGTGACCAGCACCCGGCGTATCTGCTGGGGGGCGAAGCCGTGCCGCGCCAGCTGTTCCCCGAGGCTCCGCCAGGCGAGGCGGGTGGCCGGGCCGGTGTCCACCAGCGTCACCGGCTCGTCCGGCAGCAGGTAGACCCACACCGGCCCCACCGGGTAAGGGGTGGGCAAAAGCAAAGGGATTACCGGGCGGCGCAGCTGGCCCGCCAGGTCGGGGACCTCGGGCACCGCTCAAGGCTCCCCTTCCGCGTACATGCTCTCCACCAGCTCGCCGTACCTTTGGAGGATCACCCGCCGCTTGACCTTGAGGGTGGGGGTGAGCTCCCCCCCGTCCATGGTGAACGGCTCCGGCAGCAGGCGGAACTTCTTGATGGTCTCGAAGCGGGCCAGGTTGGCGTTCACCCCATCCACGATCCCCTGGTAAAGCTGCAGCACCTCGGGGTGCTGGAGCAGCGCCGAGCGGTCCTGGGTGGGAAGACCCCGCTGCGCGGCCCAGCGGGTGAGCTCCTCGAAGTTCGGCACCAGCAGCGCCACCACGTAGGGTTTGCGGTCTCCGAAAAGCACCGCGTTTTCCACGAACGGCGAGGTCTTGAGCTGGTTCTCGATGGGCTGGGGGGCGATGTTCTTGCCCCCTGCGGTGACGATGATGTCCTTCTTGCGGTCGGTGATGCGCAAAAAACCTTCCTCGTCCAGCTCCCCCACATCCCCGGTGTGGAACCAGCCCTCGGGATCGATGGCTTCCCGGGTAGCCTCCGGTTTGTTCCAGTAGCCCTTCATCACGTGTCGGCCGCGGGTGAGGATCTCGCCGTCCGGGGCGATCTTCACCTCTACCCCGGGGATCGGCGGCCCCACGGTCCCCAGCTTGGCCTTGCGGGTGGTGTTCACGCTGATCACCGGCGAGGTTTCGGTGAGCCCGTACCCTTCCAGCACGTAAATGCCCACCGCGTGGAGAAACTCCCCCACGTAGACCGGCAACGGTGCCCCACCGGAAATGGAAAACCGCAGGCGACCACCGAAGGCGGCGCGGATCTTCGCCAACACCAGCTTGTCGAGGATCTTGAACCAAAGCCCCTTCTTGCCGGTGCGGAAAGCGCGCAGCGCCTCCTCTACCGCGGCGCGGAACAGCTTGCGCTTGAGAGCGCTGCCGTGGTTCCCCTCGGCCATGATCCTGTCGTAGACCTTCTCGTAAAATCGCGGCACCGCGGTGAAGAGGTGGGGACGGATGCGACGGAGCGCTTCCCCCGCCTCCAGGATGCCGCAGTAGGCGATGGTGGCCCCGTAGGCGAAGAGGATGTAATCCACCAGCCGCTCCAGCACGTGGGAGAGCGGCAGGAACGAAAGCGCCACCTCCTTGTGGGGGGGCCAATCCTGCACCGAGGCGGCGGAAAGGGCGTCCCAGACGAAGTTGTCGTGGGTGAGCATGGCCCCCTTGGGCTCGCCGGTGGTGCCCGAGGTGTAGATGATCGTGGCCAGGTCCTCGGGGCTCACGTTGCCCAGCATGCCGTCCAGCACCTCCCCCGCCTTTTCCACCGGCACCGGCTCCAGGCATTGGCGCAGCGCGAGCACCCCAGGGGACGGTTCCCCCTCCATGAGCACCACGTGGGCAAGCTCGGGGCACAGGCGCCGGGCCTCCAGCACCTTCCCCACAAGCTCCGGGGTTTCGGCGATGCAAACCTTCGCCCCGGAATCCGCGAGGATGTGGGCCACCTGCGGTGGCAGCAGCGTGGTGTAGATCGGCACGTTGATGGCCCCCAGGTGGTGGAGCGCGAAGTCCACGATGTGCCACTCGGGCCGGTTGCCGGAGATCAGCGCCACCCGGTCCCCCTTTTGCACCCCGAGCTTGGCGAGCCCCAGGGCGAGCCCCGCCACCTGGGCCGCCACCTCCCGGGCGGGGATGCGCCGGTCGGCGCCACCCCGCGCGTCAATGAGCGCTGGCTCGGGTTCGGTGGTGCGCCAAACGCGGAACACCTCAGGCAAAGTTGTGGGCGTGCTCATGGTCCCCCCCTTTCTCCACGACACCATGGTCCTGCTTTTGGCAAAGGCCGAAAAGCAGCATGTCCAAGAGCGGTTCCAGCTGTTCCCGCAGCCCCCTAGGCCGCTGGGAAAGCACCCAGGTGGTCACCAGCTCGTCCACCGCGCCGAAGATCGCCCGGGCTGCCACCCTGGGGTCCAGGTTCTGGCGGAAGAGCCCCTGCTGGATCCCGGCGGTGACGATGCGCTGCAGCAAATCCAAGTACGCGGCGAGCTGCCCCTTGGCCACCGCCCGCAGGAACTTGCGGGAGCGCCGCAGCTCGATCTGGAAAACCGTGGCCAAATCCCGGTTCTGCTCCAAGCTCACCAGGTGGCGCTCCAGCACCGCCCGGAGCTGCTCCTTAGGGGAGGGGAGGCGCCTGGCGTCGCGCTCCGCCCGCTCCACGAACGCCCTGGCGTACTCCTCGAGGATCGCGGTGAGCAGGCTTTCCTTGCTGGAAAAGTAAAGGTAGAGCGTGCCGTCCGCCACCCCGGCGGAGCGGGCCACGTCGTGCATGCGGGAGGCGAAGTAGCCCTTCTCGGCGAAGGTGCGCACCGCGGCCTCGAGGATGGCCTCGCGTTTGTTTTGCTTGCTTCCTGCGCCCCGGGCCACGGTCCCCCCTGACTGAACCTTCATTCAGTTTCTCCGAACCCACGAGGCCTTGTCAAGGGAGCGGCGGGGCCGCTTCAGTCGTACTGGGGCTCCTCTTCCGCCGCGTCCTGGGGAGAAAAGGCACCGTTGGCCATATCCACCACCCAGCGGTGGAAGTTTTCCTCGGCGAGCCCCACGGGAAACTCGAGGATTTCCGGCAGCTCGTAGGAGTGGAGCTCGCGGATGGCTTGGGCCACCTCGCGGAACAGCGCCCTGCGGGTCTTGATGAGCAAGAGGTACTCGGTGTCCGAGCAAACCTTGCCCTTCCACCGGTAAATCGAGCGCAGGCAGGAGACGATGTTCACGCAGGTGGCCAAGCCGCGGTGCACCAGCTCCTCGGAGATCTCCACCGCCTGGGTTTCGGTCCCCACCGAGGTGAGGATCAGGCTGATAGGCTCCAGCTCCGCCATGCCTCAACCTTAGACCTTTCCCCCCGACTCGTCAAGGAGCGAAAAAGGGTTTATATTGGCAGGTGAACCGCGAATCTGGGGGCGTACCGGGTTCGACGGGGGACAGCTGGGCTGGCGGCAGCGTGTCGTGGTCCGCCGCCACGTAAAACAGGCGGAAACACACAGCTGCCAACGCTGAACTCGCTCTGGCTGCTTAATTGACAGCCACGCCGACACCAAGGGGTTGCGGCCCGAAACCCGGTGAAGGCGTCGCGTAAACGGGCTCGGGCCTTCGCAGCGCTCGGGAGCGAAGGCCGACAACCACGCGAGCTGGCCTCGCCAGTGGGGTGCCTGCCCCCGCCTGGCGGGGCGAGAGAGCAAGGCAGGCTGCACACGGAGACACCGCCGGCACAGGTCCTTCGGACGGGGGTTCGATTCCCCCCGCCTCCACCATTTGCTTCGCGGCCCTCTTGCAAAGTCCTTGCGGCTTTCCACGAAAAACCGCCCCACTGCCAAGACCGAAGCGCGGTTTTCCGCAGCGGGCAACCTTGCTACGCTTGCCCTGGAGGAGGTGGCTGTGGCAGCGGAAAAGGTGGTGGTGCTCGGCGCGGGAAGGGTGGGCAGAGCCATCGCTTACGATCTCCAGAGCTCGGGTTTTGCGGTGACCGCCGTGGATCCCGACCCTCGCCACTTCCCTTGGCTCGCGCGGTACGGCGTGGCCACCTGCCAAGCCGACGCTGCCGATCCCCAGGTCCTGGCTTCGCTGGTGGCGCAGGCCCGGTGGGTGGTGAACGCGGTTCCCGGCTTTGCCGGTTTTTCGGTGCTGCAAAACCTCGTGCGCTTGGGGAAGGAGGTGGTGGACATCTCCTTCATGCCCGAGGATCCCCGGGCGTTGGACCCTTTGGCCAAGGAAAAGCGCGTGCGGGTGGCGGTGGACTGCGGCGTGGCGCCGGGGCTTTCCCACCTGCTCTTGGGCGCCTGGTACGCTGCCTCGCGCCGCCTGGATCGCTTCGTTTGTTACGTGGGTGGTCTTCCGAAGGAGCGGGTGCTGCCCTGGGAGTACAAGGCCCCGTTTTCGCCGGTGGACGTGCTGGAGGAGTACACCCGCCCCGCCCGCCTGCGCCGGGGGGGCGCGGTGGTGACGCTGCCGGCCATGAGCGAGCCCGAGCTGGTGGAGGTGCCGGGGGTGGGGAGCTTGGAAGCGTTTCTCACCGACGGGTTGCGCACCGCCCTGGATTCGATCCCGGTGCCTTCCATGGAGGAAAAAACCCTCCGTTACCCCGGCTATCGGGACAAGATCCTCCTGCTCTTGCACTCGGGGCTGCTCTCCCGCAAGCCGCTGCGAGTTGGTGGGGGAGAGGTGGTGCCTTTGGAGGTGACCGCCAAGGCTTTGGAAGAAGCGTGGTTTTTGGCGGAAGGGGAAGCGGACATCACGGTGCTGGAGCTTTTCGGGGAGGGGGTTTTCGCCGACGGTTCCACCAGGCGGCGGTTTTCGCTGCTGGATGCTTACGACCCGGCTACCGGCTTGAGCTCCATGGCCCGGACCACCGGTTTCACCGCCACCGCGGTGCTCCGCGCCTTGCACCGCGGGCTCTGGCAGGAGCCTGGGGTGCTGCTCCCCGAGCTTTTGGGCCAAAAGCGGCAGCTTCTGGAGGCGGTACTGGCGGATCTCGCGGACCGAGGGATCCGCGGCAGGGAGGAGCCATGACCCGATCCCCTGCGGTGCGCTTGGCGCTTTTCTCGTTGCTGGTGGCGGGGGTTGCCATGGGGGCGCTGCGCCTGGCCCGGGTGGCAGCGGAGGATCGCTTCGCAAGGCAGCTAGGGCCGCTCTCCCCCGCTGCGTACACCCGGGGCAGCGTAAAGTCCGAGGCCAACGCCGCCCGCTTTTTCCTCGCCGCCTGCCGCAAGCTGGAGCTTTCCGCCGAGGATGTCCGCGTGCTCCAAGCGTGCGACCCCGCGGCCAGCGAGCCACCCTCCCCGCGCCTCGGGCAGCTGGTGGCAGCCCAGGAGCCGGCGCTGCGGCTCGCGGCCCAGGGGGCGCTTTTGTGGGAGAGCTTCTACGGCTTGGACTACAGCGAGGGGTTCCGGGCAAGCCTCCCCGACCTGCCGCAGCTTGCGGCTTTGGGCAAGCTGCTGTACCTGCAAGCACGGTGGGAGACGAGCCGCGGCAGCTTTGCCCGGGCATCGGCGGCGCTCCAAGCGCTGGGAAGCCTGGCGGCCAGCTTGGAGCAGGAGCCCGGCCTCGCACCGCACCTGGCGGGGCTTTCCCTGGAGCGTTGGCAGCTCTGGGGGCTCGCCCACACGCTGGCGGCGAAACCTTTGCCCCGGGGAAGAGCTGCGGAGCTCGCTCAAGGGCTTTCCCCGGTGGACCTTGCTGCCCAGTTCCCCAAGGTGGTGGGGCTGGAGGAGGCGAGCCTCCGCCAGGCCGTGGGGTACCGAGGAGGGGTGGGCAGCTTCCTGGCGGAGGACTGGGCGCGGTGGCGGGGGGCTTCCCGGGCCCTGGCCCTGGCGCAGCTTGCGGCAAAGCCAGCAGCAGCTTGGGCCGAGACCCTGACAAGCCCGGGGGTTTCCAACCACGAGGCGCGGCTTTTGGCCACCTTGGCCCAGGGGCAAGGGGTGCTCGCCGCCCGCAAGCTGCTGGCTGCGGCGCTCGCCTGTGCCGAGCACCGGGCGCAGCACGGCAGCTTGCCCGAAAGCTTAGGCGTGCTGCCGGGGGCGGGGCAAGGGGAGCCGTTCACCGGAAAGCTTCTGTCCTACGACCCCGCAGCGGGGCGTTTGGAAGTGCCCGAAGGGCGTTCCCTTTGGGCGAAGCTCAAGCTTCCCCTCCCCCCGCCGCCGTTCGCGGTGACGCTGGCTTCCCCTTAGCAGGTAACCGCCGAGGGCGTGTCGGCCGCCTGGCGGCGAAAGCTCAGACGCCCTCCCCTTCGGGGGGGAAGTGCTCCACCTTCACCTGGAGGTGACCGGCGAGCTGGTCCGCTTCCCGGGTGAGGGCCCTGGCGATCACCACCCGCTGGATCTGGTTGGTGCCCTCGTAGATCTGGGTGATCTTCGCGTCCCGCATGTACTTCTCGATGGGGTAGTCGCGGCAGTAGCCGTAGCCGCCGAAAAGCTGCACCGCGTCGGTGGTGACGCGCATCGCGGTGTCGGTGGCCATCACCTTGGCCATGGCTGCTAGCTTCGAAACGTTGGCGAGCCCAGCGTCAATGGCCCGAGCCGCGGTGTACACCAGCTGGCGCGCCGCCTCGATCTGCATGGCCATGTCCGCCAGCATGAACTGGATCGCCTGGAACGACATCACCGATTGGCCGAACTGCTTGCGCTCCGAGGTGTAGCGGATGGCCCATTCCAGCGCCCCTTGAGCGAGACCCACCGCTTGGGCAGCCACCCCGGGGCGGGCCCGGTCCAGGGTCATCATGGCGTTGGCGAAGCCGATCCCTTCCTTGCCCCCCAGGAGGTTGGCGGCGCTCACCCGGCAGTTGCGGAAGTAAAGCTCGTGCACCGGGACGCAGCGGATCCCCATGGTGTCCTCCCGCTTGCCGATCTCGAACCCGGGGGTGCCCTTTTCCACGATGAACGCGGAGATCCCCCGGGTGCCGCGGCTGCGGTCGGTGGCGGCGTACACCGTGTAAAGGGAAGCCACGCCGCCGTTGGTGTTCCACTTCTTCTGCCCGTTGATCACGTACTCGTCCCCTTCCCGGCGGGCGGTGGCGATGAGCGACCCAGCGTCGGAGCCGGACCACTTTTCCGAAAGGCCGAAGGCGATGAGCTTTTCCCCCTTGGCCACCGCGGGGAGGTACTTCTGCTTTTGCTCCTCGGTACCCCCCAGGACGATGGGGAAGCTCCCCAGCGCGTTCACCGCGTACGCCACACCGATGCCACCGCAGGCCCGGGAAAGCTCCTCCACCACCACGCACATGTCCAAAACCCCGGCCCCGTGACCCCCGTACTCCTTGGGGATCCAGATGCCCATGAGGTCGTAATCCTTGAGGGCTTGGATCACGCTCCAGGGGTACTCGCCGGTGCGGTCCAGCTCCGCGGCTACCGGGCGAGCGTACTTTTCCGCCACTTCCCGGGCTCTCGCCTTGTACTCACGGGTTCGCGGGGGAAGCAGTTCGTCCATGACAGCCTCCTTTCAAAAAGCCCGAAGCATTGTAGCAAAAGCGTTTCACGTGGAACGTGGCACAATACGCCGATGTTCTCGCGGCGGCTGCCCACCCTCGTCCCCAACCGCTGGTCCCAGGCGCTGGCGCAGCTGCCGGTGCACTTTGACCTCACGGTTTCCAACCCCACGGTGGTGGGGCTTGCCTACCCGGAGGACCTCCTGGCGCCCCTGGCCCACCCCCGGGGGTTGAGGTACGCGCCGCACCCCATGGGGCTGCCGGAGGCCCGGGAGGCTATCGCCGCCTATTACGCTGCCCAGGGAGTTCCGGTGGACCCTGCCGCGCTGCTGGTGACCGCCTCCACCTCGGAAAGCTACTCGCTTTTGGCCAAGCTCCTCTGCGAGCCCGGGGAGGGGTTCTTGGTGCCCCAGCCCTCCTACCCGCTCTTCGAGCACCTGCTCCGGGCCGAGGGGTGCCTCGCGTTCCCCTACCCGCTGCCCCAGGAAAGCGGGTTCCACCTGGAGGTGGAGGCGATCCCCCGAAACCCCGCGGCCAAGGCGGTGGTGGTGGTGCAGCCCAACAACCCCACGGGGACCGTGGTGCCGCTTGCCGCATGGGAGGCGCTGGTGGCGCACTGCCAGCGCCAGGGCCTGGCGTTGATCGCCGACGAGGTTTTCTGGGATTTTCCCCTCGCCGCGGTGCCGCGTCGCAGCTTTGCCGGCGAGGCGGGGGTTTTGACCTTCACCTTGGGAGGGCTTTCCAAGCTCGTGGGGTTGCCGCAGCTGAAGGTGGGGTGGATGGTGATCTCCGGCCCCGAGGAGCAGGTGGAGCAGGCGAAAAGCCGGCTGGAGTTTTTGGCGGACACCTACCTCTCGGTGAGCACGCCGGTGCAGCAAGCCTTGCCGGTGCTGCTTTCCCGAGCCTGGCCGCTGCGGGAGGCCATCGCCCGGCGGGTGCGGGACAACCTGGCGCTGCTGCGCCGGCAGCTCGCGGTTTTTGCTTTCCTGGAGCTTCTGGCCCCGGAAGGGGGGTGGAGCGCGGTGCTGCGCTTTCCCCGGGTGGTTCCGGAGGAGCAGCTGGTGCTGGAGCTGCTGGAGCGGGAAGGGGTGGCCCTCTACCCCGGCTACTTCTTCGACTTCCCCCAGGAGGGTTTCTTGGTGACGAGCCTCCTGGTGAGGCCGGAAGTGCTGGGGGAGGGCATCTCCCGCCTGGGGCGGTGGCTCGCTTCCAAGCTTTGAGCGGCCCGTGTTGCTCGCGCCTTCCTGGGCCACTACACTTGCCGCAGGTGCTGGCACCGCCAGCGGGGAGGGAGCATGGCTGGGAGCTTGCGGGATGCCAAGTGGGCGCGGTGGAGCGCCATGGGGCTGGTTTCTCTCGGGATGTTCTGCGGCTACTACGTGGCCGACGTGGGCTCGCCGCTGAAGCCGCTGTTCGAAGGGCAGCTTTCCTGGAGCAGCACCGAGTACGGCTTTTACACCGGTGCTTACGGTTGGTTCAACGTGTTCCTGGCGATGCTGGTGGTGGGGGGGATCGTCCTGGATCGCCTGGGGGCGCGGCTTACCGGGATCCTCGCTTCCTGCTTCATGTTTCTGGGCACCGCGGTGCAGTGGTGGGCCCTGGGGCACCCTGCCCTCCAGCAGCACCTGTGGTTCGGGGTGAAGGGGCAGGTGCTGGCGGCCTCGCTGGGGTACGCGCTTTTCGGCATGGGGTTGGAGTGGTTCGGGATCACTGCCAGCAAGATCATCGTCCGCTGGTTCAAGGGGCACGAGCTGGCCCTGGCCATGGGGCTGCAGGTGGCGCTGGGGCGCTTGGGGACCACCGTGGCGCTGGGCAGCGGGGCGGCCATCGCCGTGGCGCTTTCCGTCCAGGGCCCGTTTCTCCTGGGGACCGCGTTCTTGGCTTTTGGCCTCGTGGCGTTCCTGCTCTTCGCCACCCTGGATCGCAAGCTGGATGCCAGCGAGGGGAAGGGTGTGGGGGCAACCCCCGAGGAGGCTTTCCGCTTCCAGGACATCGGCCTGATCCTCGCGGATCGGGGTTTCTGGCTGCTCACCGGGCTTTGCGCGCTGTTTTATTCGGCGGTTTTCCCGTTCCTCAAGTACGCCCCCGACCTCATGGTGCAGAAGTTCGGCATTGAGGAGCGGCTTTCCGGCCTCATCCCTTCGCTTCTGCCTTTCGGCACCATCCTCCTCACCCCAGTTTTCGGCAGCGTGTACGACCGCAAAGGCAAAGGGGCCACGATCATGCTGCTGGGCTCGGGGTTCATTACCCTGGCGCACCTGCTCTTGGCTATCCCGTTCCTGGATAGCTGGCCTGTGGCCCTGGTGGCGGTGCTGCTTTTGGGGGTGGGCTTTTCCCTGGTGCCCTCGGCCATGTGGCCCTCGGTGCCCAAGATCATCGAGGAAAAGCGCCTGGGGACCGCCTACGCGTTGATCTTCTACATCCAGAACCTGGTGGCGCTCATGGCCATGCCTTACCTCATCGGCTGGGTGCTGGACCGGTTCTGCCTGCGGGGGCGGGAGACCGTGCAGGAGACCATCGGCGGGGTGCTCCAGGACGTGGTGAAGGTGCACTACGACTACACCTTGCCGATGCTGCTGTTCGTGCTCCTGGGCCTTTCCGCGGTGGGGCTCGCCCTGGCGCTGCGAGCCGAGGACCGGCGAAAAGGCTACGGCCTGGAGCTACCCGCAAGCCAGGTGCGCAGCGCCTCTTCTTGAGCGCGCCGTGGCCTCGCTTTGGCGGGGCGCTGGGCCCTCAGAGCCAGCCCCGCCGGCGAAACGCCCAGAGCATGCCCAGCGCCAAAGCCACCATGATCCCCAAGAGGGCGGGGTAGGCCCAGGGCCAGGCCAGCTCGGGCATGTGCTGGAAGTTCATGCCGTAAACCCCCACGAGGAACGTGAGCGGGAGGAAGATCGTGCCGATCACCGTGAGCACCTTCATCACCTCGTTGGTGCGCTGGGCCATGGTGGAAAGCGAGAGGTCCAGGAGGCTGCCCGCCATTTCCCGGTAGGTTTCCACGATGTCCAAAAGGTACAGCGTGTGGTCCTGCACGTCCCGGAGGAACACCCGCACCTCCGGTGAAAGCAGCGGGCTGTCCAGGCGGAGCAGCGCCCCCACCGCGTCCCGCAGCGGCCAGAGGGAGCGGCGCAGCCGCAGGAGCTCCCGACGCAGCTGGTGCAACCCGGGGAGCACGTCGTCCTTCCGGGCGAGGAGCGCTTCCTCCATGGCCTCCAGGCGCTCGCCGAGCTTTTCCAGCACCGGGAAGTAGTGGTCCACCGCGGCGTCCACCAGGGCGTAGGCCAGGTAGTCGCTGCCCAGCTCGAAAAGCCGCCCCTTTCCCAGCTCCAGGCGCTTTTCCACCCCGGCGAAAAAACCGTTGGGCTTTTCCTCGATGCTCACCACCAGTTGGGGGAAAAGCAGCACGCTCACCTGCACCTCTTCCAGCCCCTCCTCCCCCAGGGTGGGAATGTCCAGCACCAGGAACAGGTAGCGCTCGTAGGCTTCGATCTTGGGGCGCTGTCCGGGGTTGAGAGCGTCCTCCAACGCCAGGGGGTGAACTCCCAGCGCTTGGCCCAGTTGGGCCACGGTGTGGGTACCCAGCCCGAGGATCCGCAGCCAAGCCTTTTCCCGCGAAACCCCCAGCGCTTCCTCCACGGATCCCACGCTGCGGCGGACAAGCCCCTGCCGCCCGTAGCTTAAAAAGAGCAGCTCGCCCCGCTCGCCGGTGAGCGGCAGGGTACCCGGGGAGGTGCCAGGGGGGTGGTAGCGCTTCAGCCTGCGGCGTTTCACGGTTCCCTCGGGGCCATTCTACCCGCGGCGCCCGGGGGGTGTCGGTAAGCGCCCTGGGCTACGCGCCCTCGGCCCGGGCGTAACGCTCCCACTCCTGCTCGAAAGCCAGGGAGGCCAGGGAGCGCATGCGGTCCAGGAACACGATGCCGTCCAGGTGGTCCAGCTCGTGCTGCACCACCCGGGCGTGGAAATGCTCCGCTTGGTAGCGCACCGGCTCCCCCTCCACGCTGTAAGCTTCCACCGCGATGCGCACGAAGCGCGGCACCAGCCCCCGCAACCCGGGAACCGAAAGGCAGCCTTCCCAGTCTTCCTCGGTGGTTTCCCCGAGGGGCACGATCACCGGGTTCACCAGCACCCGCGGTGGCACCTCCTCGCCGTAGTCGGCGGGAACGTAGTAGGCGAAAACCCGCCAGGGAACCGCGATTTGCGGGGCGGCCAGCCCCACGCCGGAAGCCGCGTGCATGGTGCGCACCAGATCCTGGGCGAGCTCCCGCAGCTTCCGGGTGCCGAACCGCTCATGGGGGACCTCCTCCGCACGCTTGCGGAGCACCGGGTGCCCGAGGCGCACCACCTCCCGGATGCGCCCGCCGGCCCCATCCTGGGCGAGGACCGTTGGGTCGGCCAGGGCGGCGGGGTGCGCCATGCTCACTCCACCGCGAAGGAGTGCCCGCAGCCGCAGGAGCGCACCGCGTTGGGGTTGTCCACCACGAACCCGGAGCCCCGGAAATCCTCCACGAAGTCCACGGTGGCCCCCGCCAGGTACTGGGCGGAAAGCGGATCCACCACCACGGTGATGCCGTGGGCTTCGATGACCATGTCCCCTTCCTGCCGATCGTCGAAGGTGAAGCCGTACTGGAAGCCGGAGCAGCCACCACCCTCGATGAAGATGCGCAGCGCCTTCCCCTCCGCCTCGGGCATGGACTGGGCGAAGTACCGCACCTTTTCCGCTGCCTTTTCCGTCAACTGCAGCATACGAACCCCCCTGGAGCAGCAGCTCCGGACCCTGAAAACGCCAGGCGCTGCCCTTCCATTCCCGCCTAGACCCCCTCCTCGGCCAAAAAGCGCTCGGCTTCCATGGCCGCCATGCACCCGGTCCCCGCGGCGGTCACCGCCTGGCGGAACACCTTGTCCTGCACGTCGCCGCAGGCAAACACCCCGGGGACCGAGGTGCGGGTGCTCCCAGGTTCGGTGACGATGTACCCCGCCGGATCCAGCTCCAGCTGCCCGGCGAACAGCGCGGTGTTGGGCTGGTGGCCGATGGCCAAAAACACCCCTTGGGTGGGGTAGGTGGTGCGTTCCCCGGAAAGCGTGTTTTGTAGCACCACCGCCTCCACCCCTCGCTCCTTGCTGCCGAGGATGTCCACCACCACCTGGTTCCAGAGGAAGTGGATCTTGGGGTTGGCCTTGGCCCGCTCCTGCATGATCTTGGAAGCCCGCAGCTCCCCCCGGCGATGCACCACCGTCACCTTGGTGGCGTAGCGGGTGAGGAACAGCGCCTCTTCCATGGCGGTGTCCCCCCCTCCCACCACCACCACCTCCTTGTCCTTGAAGAAAAACCCATCGCAGGTGGCGCAGGCGGAAACCCCGAACCCCATGAGCTCCTTCTCCGCCGGCAGCCCCAACAGCTTCGCCGAGGCCCCGGTGGCGACGATCAGCACCTTGGCGAAAAACTCGTCCCCATCCGCGGTGACCACCTGGAACGGCCGCCGGCGCAAGTCCACCTTTTCCGCTTGGGAGAAAAGCAGCTTGGCCCCGAACCGCTGGGCTTGGGTGCGCATGCGCTCCATGAGCTCCGGTCCCTGGATCCCCTCGGGGAAACCCGGGAAGTTCTCCACCTCGGTGGTGATGGTGAGCTGCCCCCCTGGCTGCATCCCCTCGATGACCACCGGGGCCAGCTCCGCCCGGGCAGCGTAAATCGCTGCGGTGAGCCCGGCGGGTCCGGAGCCGAGGATCAGCACGGAAACCTCTTGACGTTGCGCCATCCCACTTCCTCCCCGGCGCATTGTACGCGAAGACGTTTCACAAAACCACGAACTGGCGCTGGCGGAAAATCCCGGGCTTCTGCCCGAAGCGGGTGAGCAACGCGGCCAGCTCCCCGAAGGCGAACCCCACCTCCTCCGGGGCGTGGGCGTCGGAGGAAAGCACCATGGGCAGCCGAGCTTCCGCCAGGCGCTCCAGCCAGCGGCGGGAGGGGTAGTCCTCCCCCACCGGCTTGCGCCTGCCCGCGGAGGAAAGCTCCACCGCCACCCCTTGCTCCACCAGCGCCGCCAGCACCCGCTCCTCCAGCGCCGCCAGCGGCTTTCGGGGGAAAAAACCGAACTTCTTGGGCAGGTCGAGGTGGGCGATCACGTCGAAAAGCCCACTGCGGATGGCCTTTTCCAGCTTGGTCCAGTAAGCCCGCCAGATCCCCTCCACCGCCTCGGGCCCCTGCTCGTAGCGGTGCCTGGAGGAAGGGGCGTCCACCCAGAACCCGTCCAGCCAGTGCACCGACCCCAGCACCACGTCGAAGGGGTACGCGGCAAGCAGCGCCCGCAACGCTTCCTCTTGCCCCTCGATGTAATCTGCCTCGATCCCCAAAAGCACCTCGATGCGCCCCCGGTACTTCTCCTTCAGGGCCAGCACGCTTTCCACGTAGCCGGGAAGCGCCTCCGGCGGCATGGCCAGGCTGGGGTCGTGCTGCTCCGCTGGCAGCCAGTAAAACGGGATGTGATCGGTGACGGCGATGGCCGCAAGGCCCAGCTCCAGGGCCTTTTCGATGTAGTCCTCCTCCATGCCCTGGGCGTGGCCGCAGCGGGCGGTGTGGGTGTGCAGGTCCGCCAGCCGCAAGCTCACCCGGCCTCCGTGATTTCCCGGAGAATCGCCTCCGCCGCTCGGGCAGGGTCCGGCGCTTGGGTGATGGGGCGCCCCACCACCAGGTAGTCCGCCCCGGCTGCTACCGCCGCGGCCGGGGTGGCGATGCGCTTCTGGTCCCCCGCTGCGCTGCCGGCGGGACGGATCCCCGGAGTCACCAACAGGAACCGCCGCGGCAGAGCGGCCCGCAGCGGGGCGAGCTCCTGGGGGGAGCAAACCACCCCATCCAACCCCGCTCGCTCCGCGAGGAGCGCCCAGCGCAGCACCGTGGCCGCTGGCGGCCCCGGGAGCTCCAGCTCCCGCAGCGCTTGCTCGTCCAAGCTGGTGAGCAGCGTGACCCCGAGCACCAGGGGTCGGGTCGCCCCCGGGGGCGTTCCCGCCGCCGCCCCGGCCAGGGCCGCAGCCATCATCGCCGGGCCCCCCGAGGCGTGCACGTTGAACATGAAAACCCCCAGGCGGGCGCAGGCGGCGGCAGCTCGCTCCACGGTGTTGGGGATGTCGTGGAGCTTGAGGTCCAAAAACACCCGCGCCCCGCGGCTTGCCAGCTCCTCCACGATCGCTGGACCCAGGGCGGTGAACGCTTCCAGCCCCACCTTGAAGCACCCCACCCGCCCCTCCAGCGCCTGTACCAGGCGGCGCACCACCTGGGCCTCGCCGGTGTCCAAGGCCACCACCAGCTTGCCCACCGCTTCCTGCCAGCTCAAGGCCATGCAAGCCCTCCCACCAGCTCCCGCACCTCCCGCACCCCTTCTCGCTGGCAAAACGCCACGAGCCCCTCCAGCACCTCCAGGCAAGCTCTGGGGTTGCGGAAGGTGGCGGTGCCCACCTGCACAGCGCTGGCACCAGCCAGGAGGAACTCCACCGCGTCCTCCCCGGTCATGATCCCGCCGATCCCCACCAGCGGCGCCTGGGGGAAGGCCCGGTGGAGCTCCCAGACCAAGCGCAGCGCCAACGGCTTGATGGCGGGGCCGGAAAGCCCCCCGAACCCGGTGGCCAGCACCGGCCGGCGCTTGCACGGGTCTATGGCCAGGGCGCGGAAGGTGTTCACCAAGCTCAGGGCCTGCGCCCCGAAAGCCAAAGCCGCTTCGGCCACCGCCAAGGGGTCGGGGGCGTTGGGCGAGAGCTTCACCCAGATGGGGCGGTGGCTTGCGGTGGCAAGACCCCGCACCAGCTCCCCCAGAAGCCGAGGGTCGTGGCCGAACTCCATCCCGCCTTTGGCCACGTTGGGGCAGGAAACGTTGAGCTCGTACGCCGCGATCCCCTCTTCCTGCTCCAGGCGCCCGACCACCTGGGCGTACTCCTCCTCGGTTTCCCCGAACACGTTCACCACCACCAGCGCCCCCCGGCGGCGCAGCTCCGGGAGCACGTCGCGGCAGAAGGCTTCCACACCGATGTTTTGCAGACCGATGGAGTTCAGCATGCCGGCGGGGGTTTCCACGATGCGCGGGGTGGGGTTACCGGCCCGCGGGCGAGGGGAAAGCCCCTTGGTGACCACCCCCCCCAGCGCCTCTGGGGGACAGAGGTCCACCAGGTCCAGCCCGTACCCGAAGGTGCCCGAGGCTGCCAGCACCGGGTTGCGCAACAGCAGCGAGCCCACCCGGGTCTCCAGAGCTACCCCGCTCACCAACCCTCCCCCAGGGCCTCCACGGGGAACACCGGCCCCTGTTTGCAGGACGGCACGTAGCTGCCGTCCGCCAGGCGCACCACGCACCCCAGGCAAACCCCCACCCCGCAAGCCATGGGCTCCTCCAGGGAAAGCTCCGCGGGCAAACCCAGGGACCGGGCGAGCCTGGCCACTGCCCGGAGCATGGGGGTGGGCCCACAGGCGAAAAGCCGGCTGTAGCCCTGCTCCCCCCGGCGCCGCAGCGCCTCGGTGACGAACCCCGGTTCCCCGAAGGAGCCATCGTCGGTGCAAAGCACCAGCTCCCCGGTGGTGAGCGCCGCCAGGCGCTCCCGCAGCAACAGCTCCTCTTGCGTGGCGGCGCCGAAGAAGAAATCGAACGCCACCCCTCGGCAAGCCAGCACCTGGGCAGCGAACAGCACCGGGGGCAAGCCGATCCCCCCGGCCACCAGCACCGGGCGGGGGCCGCAGCGCTCCAAATGGAACCCCTCCCCCAGCGGTGCCAGCAAGCGCAGCGAGCTGCCCACCGGCAAACGGCGCAACAGCGAGGTGGTTTTGCCCACCTCCTTCACCAGGAGCTCCACCAAAAAGCGGCCCCCCTCTTGCCGCACGCCGGCCACGGAAAACGGGCGACGGAGCAGCGGGTCGTACCCCCCCACGAGCCCCACCATGGCGAACTGGCCGGGTTGGGCGTGGATCGGCTCCTCGGTGGCCAGCTCCAGGGCAAAGCAGGTGGGGGAAAGCTCCTGCCGGCGGGCCAGGGTCACCGGGCGGTCCAGGCGCTCTCCCATAAGCCGGTGGATTATCCTCCAACAGCGCCTTTCCGGCAAATCGGGGTACCATGACCCGGCATGCGCTGGCGGCGCTTGGGGATGGCTTTCGGGGCGGGTGCGGTGGCGGGTGCCGGGTGCGGGGCCCTGCAGCTGCTGCTCTGGCCCCAGGTCCCCCCCACCTTGGCTCGGGCAGCCCTCGCCACCCTGGTTTGGGGGAGCTGGGGGGCGCTCTGGCTCGGGGGGTTGGGGTTCCTGCTGGGGGAAGGGGTGCGCGCTTTCCTGCGCCCCTGGCGCTCCCGCCGCCGGCAGGCGCTGCCCCGCCTCATGGCAGCGGCGGGGTTCGGGGTGGCCGCCATCGCCCTGCTCAACGCGAAAGATGCCAGGGAGCTGATCCCCGCGGCCAACCGGCAAGGGTTGGAGGTGGTGGCGGCTTTCGCGGCGCTCTGGGGGATCGCTTGGCTGGTGCTCGCCGGAAGGCGCGCTCGGCGCTGGGTGGCAGCGGGGCTTTTCGGGGTTTGGCTTGCCGGCATCTGGTGGCCCTGGTGGGGGGCCCGGCAGCAGGAGGCAGCCGCTGCACCGCCTCCTGCCTTGGAGCTTCCCCTCCGGCCGAGGAAGGCGCTGGTGGTGGTGTGGGAAGGGGCGGACCTGCCGTGGCTCTTGCCGCTCCAGGACCGGGGGGTCATGCCGTTCCTCCAGTCCCTCTGGGCCCGGGGGAGTTGGGGGCAGCTGCGCACCGTGCGCCCGTTTTCCCGGGCTGCGAGCCTCACTACCCTGGCCACCGGGTGCTCCCCGGTGCTTCACGGCACCCTGGGGCGGCGAGCTTACCGCCTGCGCTTTTTGGGCGAGGAGCCGGTGAGCTTGCTCCTGAAAGGGCCCTGGCCTTCACCGCACCAGCTCCCCTGGAAGCTCTGGCGGCGAGCCGCGCCGCCGCCGCCCCGGGAGCCGCTGCTCTGGGAGGTGCTGGAGCGATGGGGCACCAGCTGCGCGGTGGTGGGGTGGCCCTTGGTCTTTCAGCTCGGCCCGGGACGGGAAAGCCTGCTCCCCGAGGAGGGGTTGGAGCTGGACCCGGTGTGGGAGAAGGCCTTGGAGGAGGCGGCAGCGGCGAGACCCGAAAGGCTGGCCGCCACCCGGCGGGCGTTTCGCTTAGCCGCCGCCGCAGGGGTGCGAGCAGCGGTGGCGGCCCGCAGCGCCGGCTCCGGGGTGCTGGTGGTGCACCTGGAGCTGGGAAACCGCCTGCGCCCCGCCTGGAGCGAGGACGACCCTGGGGGGGTGCTGGAGCTGGCGGCCCAGTTCCTGGATGCCCAACTGGCGGAGCTTTGGCGGGTTTTCGGGGAAGACGACGCTTGCCTCGTGGTGGTTTCCCCTTACGGCTTGGCCCCCCCCGGTCCCTGGGACCGGCTATTGGCGAACCTCGGGTTGGGGGGCCGCTTTCGGGTTTCCCCCAAAGACTCCCCGGATGGGTTCTTGTTCCTCCTGGGCCCGGGTGTGGCTCGAGGTGGGCGGGTGCGGGGCGCCCGGGTGAGCGACCTGCTGCCCACGCTCATGTACCTTCTGGAGCTGCCGGTCTCCCGCAAGCTTTCCGGGAGGGTGCTGTTGGGGGCGGTGGACGAGGCCTGGGCCGCCAGCGTGCCGCTGCGCTTGATCCCCTCCTACGGGCAGTAACTAAGGGGTTGCCTATCCGCCAACAGGTGGGGTTGACCGTGGCTCGCGGGGCGAGACGCGGCGTCAAGGGTTTCCTGTTTACTCCTGTGGTTGGTTACGTTCCGGCAGAAAGAAAATGGTGCGCCCGCCGCGATTCGAACGCGGGGCCTTCAGATCCGGAGTCTGACGCTCTATCCGGGCTGAGCTACGGGCGCACGTTGGGGTGAGCGAAGGGATTCGAACCCTCGACCACTGGAGCCACAGTCCAGCGCTCTGCCAGCTGAGCTACGCTCACCGTACCTTTGGCCTGCCTGAGAGGATTCGAACCTCTGACCCAGGGATTAGAAGTCCCTTGCTCTATCCAGCTGAGCTACAGGCAGCCACCTCCCGCAAAAGCTGGTCGGGGCGAGAGGATTCGAACCTCCGACCACCTGCGCCCAAGGCAGGTGCGCTACCAGGCTGCGCCACGCCCCGGTGGCTTTTGCCGCTCCAAAGAGCCTCCCCCATGCGGGGGGGCTATCTTACCAGCTCTGCTGCCCCAAGGTCAAGGAAAGCCCAAGAGCAAAACGCCACGCGGGCGTCTCACTGCCCGGGGGGCGGGGGCGCCTCGCCCGGAGCATCCCGCTCCCCTGGCTCCTCCAGGGCCAGGAGATCTTGCCAGAGGATGTACCCGAAAGGCTCCCTGAGCCAAAGGGCGTCGTCGGTGAACGCAAGCCTTATGTACTTATCGAAGGAAGAAGCCCCGGGAGCTTTTTCCGCGAGCTTGTCCACCGCGAAGCAGCGCGCCTGGCGAAGGTCCGAGGAAACCCAAAACACCGCGTTTGCCGGCTTCCAGCCGGTGTTGGTAACGAGAAGAAGGTCGTTGCCCGCGGCACTAGCTCTCGAAAGCACGCTAATGTTCACCGTGGTTTTACCCTCGAATTTTTCTCGCGGCTTGGTGGCGTCGTGCAATCGGGGGCCCAGCTTTGCACTAAGCTCGCCCACGAACCACTCTTGCAACTCGCGCTCGGCTTCCAGGTCCCGCTCCAAGGCAAAAGGAAAGGTCCATTTTCGAAGTTTTGCCCCGGTGGAGCTCGTAAGAAAGATGTTGCCCGTCGCGTTGTCCACCAGCCATAGCTTGCCGTCACGGCGCAGCGAAACCGAGAAATAATAGTCTGCGGGGTTGTCGTTGGGAGCCAAGCTTCGGACATCGTCCTCCAAAGAAAACAGCGGCTCTCGGGAAGAGCCGTCCAGCTCAGACCGGTAGCAAACCGCGTAAGGCTCTTCCCCAGGCTTGGGCCAACGCTCACGGAGTCCCATGGGATGGCGGCACCACAGCACCTGGCCCCTGACAAAAGCAACCTCTGGAGCGTTTACCTCGCTACCCTGGAAAAGCCCAACCTGGGTGCTCTCGGCAAAAACCGCGAACGCTTGTGGGGTCACCAACGCCAGGTATTCCCCGTCCCGCGCAAGCACCAGGCGCAAGCCTCTTTCAGAGACCTGGAACCCGTGGGGGTGGAGGAAAAGCTCTTGGACCAGCTTTTCGTTGCGGAACAAGCGAAAAACGTAGCCCTCCCCTTTGGGGTCCTTGAAAACCGCGCCTAGGTACGGACCCGCGCCTGCCACCGAGGCTTTCTGCGGAACGAGCTCAGCGAGCTCTTTGGGCGCCGGGTGGAACAGCTGAGGCGGGACCTCCAGGCAGCGGACAGGTTCGTGGAACTTTTCCCGGTACTTCACCGCTGGGCCATGCTCGAACGTCATCCCGGGGATCCCAGGGGCTGCGGTGGGTGTTGGAGAGGTTTGCCCAAGGGCTGGGCCAGCCAGAAAAAGGCCCAGGATCACGAAACCCAAAAACTTCATGGCTTCCTCCGAGAGGCCAGCTCCGCGGCCTGCCCGGGCAGGCCGCGGAGCAGCTCACACTAAACGCTCAGGGCAACAACGGCCAAGCTAACACAGGTAAAACGAACCGCCCCACTCGATCCCGGTGCTGGTGTCGTCGTCGTAGAACAGCTCGCAATGGTAACTGTAACTGCACTGAGTGCTCGTCGAGACGCACGCAGCGTACAACGCGTAAGCCGGCTGCGAGGCTGCCAGCGCCACGACCAAGGCTGCCGCTGCCGCCAGCCTCTTGCTCTGCCCTAAGGCCCAGTTCTTGAGGTTGTCAAGCATCGCCTCAGTTCCGCCTTTCGTTTTTTCCCGGCGCGCCCAGGGTCTAGGGTCATTCTCTCTCTCTCTCGTGTCAAGCCCCCTGGTGACCTGGGTCACCAACCGTAGGAAAAAACCATCAGGCGTGCCAACGCTGGTGCCAGGGTCGCGAAAGCGAGGCCAAGGGTCAGCCTGGGGCTGCGGCAAAGCTCACCGCAGGCTTTTGGCGATCGCCGCAAACAGCTTGGCGGCCTCGAGCTCTTCGAACTCAGGAAGGCGGGGTTTGGCGGTACCGAAAATTTCCCTGGCGCGCTCTGCCGTTGGGGGTTCGAAGCTCGGCACCGCCTCGCTGGTCAACACCTTCCACTCTGCCTCCAGGAACGGGTTTTCCCCCAGCGCTTCCGGCCAAGTGAGCAGCAGGCGCGGCACCTGGAGCGCCTTCGGTGGGTGCTCCGCTGGTGGCTCTTCTTCCCCGAGCTTTCTGCGGGACAAGGCTCCCAAAAGCGGCGCCAGGGCTTTTCGCGCTTGCGGGGAAAGCGCGGACCAAGCTTGCTGCACTATCGCAGGCTCGCAGCGTTCCGCACAGCCGGGAAAAGTCTGCCCGGCGATCTTCCACAGGCGGATCCTCCCTTGCTCCGCAGCTTCTTCCCATGCTTTTGCAGCTTCCCCGGGGTTTTCCGCGGAGGCGGGAGGCGAAGCGCTCGGGGCGGGGAGCGCAACCGCCGGGGTGGCTGCCGCGCGGTGGCGCGTTGCGAGCTTTTCGTCCAGCTCCGCGAGGGCCCGGGTGTCCGGCAGGAGATCGGCAATCCAAACGGATTCCCCGGTTTCCGGGTACAGCGCCACCAGCACCATCCCGTGCATTGCTGGCAACTGCGCCAGCCCGGCGCGCACCAGCTGGCCGTCGCAGCTTACGGCAAGACTTCGATAGGTCACCGACCGCGTGGAAAAAAGCGCGGTGTGCCCCGCAGCTTTTTCCGGCTTTTCCTGCAAGAGCTTCAAAAAACGGCTGAGGGCGCGCCTCGTGGTGGCTTCCCTTTCTTTTCCCACGGCGACCCGCTCGAGCTCGGTGCCCATCGCCGCGAGGCTGCTTTTTTCCTGCTCGTCGAAAAGCCAGAGGGCGGGGGCCCACCCCTCCCAGGCCACCACGCGGCAGGATCGCTGCTCCGCTACCAGCTCGCCCTCGTAAGTGCGGCCAGGGTAAGGGAGCAGCTGCGATGCAGCTAAAACTAGCAGGGCCGAGACCAGCATGACCACCTCCTGCGCTCACAGGGCGTCACGAGGCGAAGTATACGCTTGGGAGGTTGTCGGGCGCGATGGCTGGCGTAGAGTACCCCCGTGGTGAGCAACCGGGAGCTGGCGGAGGCGCTGTTTTGCCTGGCGGAGTCGTACCCGGCGGGGGAGCAGCGGCTGGCGCTGCTGCGGGCCGCGTACGCGGTGTTCGACGCCCCGCGGGAGCTTTCCCGGGTGCGGGCGCTCCCCGGGGGGATCCCCCTGGAGGCGCTGCCCACCGTGAGCTTTCTCGCCCGCTGCCCCACCCGAGACGCGCTGCTGGCAGCAGCGGCCCGCCTGGCGGGGCCGCACTGGGGCCGGGGTTTTGCCGAAAGCCGCCAGGGGTTCTTCGCCGCCGCCGAGGTGGCGGAGGCAGCTTCCGAGGAGCAGGCCAGGCGGCTGCGGGGGGCGGTGCACTTCCACACGCGGTTTTCCGACGGCGCCCAGGAGCTGGAGACCATGGCCCAAGCGTTGCGCCGCCGGGGCTACTTCTGGGCGGTGGTGAGCGATCACACCCAGGGGCTCGCCTGCGTGAACGGCATGGACGCAGCTGCCCTGGCGTTGCAGCGCCGGCGCATCGAGCGGTGGAACCAGCGGCACGGGGAGGAGCTGCGGCTTTTCGCTGGCGTGGAGGCGGAGATCCTCGAGGACGGCTCCCTGGACCTCCCCAGGCCGCTGCGCCAGGGGGTGCTGGTGCTGGCAGCGTTGCACACCGGACTGGGCAGCACCCGGGACCAGACCGGCCGGCTGCTCCGGGCTCTGGAGCAGCCGGGGGTGTGGGCGTTGGTGCACCCGAAGGGGCGGCTCTTTTCCCGCCGCACGGGGATCCGGGCCAACTGGGAACGGGTTTTCGGCGAAGCCGCCGCCCGGGGGGTGTTGGTGGAGATCAACGGCTTCCCCCGCCGCCAGGACCTGGACCCCACCTTGGCCCGCTTGGCCCTGGCGGCGGGGTGCCGCTTCGTGCTGGGTTCCGATGCGCACCACAGCCGCCATTTGCCCTTCGACCGGGTGGCGCTGGCCATCGCCGCCAAGGCTTCCGTCCCCGAGACCGCCATCGTCAACTTTCTCCCCGGCGAAGTGATCGCCGCCAGCGCCTGAAAAGCAAGGGGGGCGGATGCCCGCCCCCCGAAAACACGCACGCGATTTGGGTCAGTCGTTCTCCGCGGGCGGCTGGTAGCTGGGGTTGTCCGGAGCGTTTTGCGGCGTGAGGCTCACCTGCCACCAAAGCCCGTTGGGGCCCAGGTACTTCATGAGCTCGGTGGCCAGTTTCTTGTCGAAATCGGCGTTCCAGGTGGAAATGCTGGGATCGTAGCCGAGGCCGAAGCTGTTGACCTTGGTGGCGTGGCAGGAGACGGCGCAGGCGTTTGGCATGCCGCCCTGATCCTGGTACTTGAGCGTTTTCTCCGGCGGGGTGACCTCGAAGGTGTGGGAATGGATGTCGTACGCCACGGCGCTGGAAGCCATCGTGGCCATGTGGCACTTGGAGCAGCGGGAAAGCCCCATGGAGCGCTCTGGGCCGTAAGGGTGATGGGTGTGGGCCGCGACCACCTCGCCGATCTTGGTCTTGTTTTGCTCGTAGGCGGCCACTTCCTCCTTGGTGATGCTGGCGAAAGGCCCGTGGGTGGCGTGGCACGCCAAGCAGAGCGTGTTGTTGTCGTTGGCGGTGGGGATCACCAGGTTGCCGTCGCGGATTTCCGTGCGGATCTGATGCTTGCTGGTGCCGTGAGGATCGTGGCACTCGCTGCAGCGCACCGGGTGGAACTGGAACGTGGGTTTGGAAGAGCGGTAGAAATCCTCGAACTGTTGGTGGTGCTGCTTGGAGGTCATGCCGTCGGGCCAGTAACCCCCGTGGTCGTGGTAATAGTCCTCGAGACGCTCGCCCGAGCCGGGGATCCAGGACTTGCCGATGTCATCCCGGTAAGACCACTCGTGGGTGCCGTTGGGCACCGAGGTTACGCGAATGTGGCACTGACCGCAAATCTCGTTGGCCTCTTGGGTGGTGAGCTTTTCGGGGTTCACGATCTTGCTGGGATCGCCACCGGCCAAGATGTGCGCCGATCCAGGCCCGTGGCACGCTTCGCAGCCAACGTTCACCAGATCGTTGTTGCCATCCCCGTCGTAGTCGAAGGTGGAGGGCTCCTGCTCTAAAACCGCCACGTAGCCCTTGAAAACCCACTCGCCAGCTGCGTTTTGCTTGAGCTCGCGGATGCCAGTGGCGTGGCAGCCGATGCAGTTCTTGCTGTAGGAGCCCTTGTGCTGGGCGATTTGCGAGGAGGTCATCCCCGCTTTCCAGATGGGCTGGTTGTTGCTGTCGTACCAGTTGCTGGCGTTGTAGAGGACGTAGCTCTTGGTTTTCTCGTTGTACTGGATCGGCGCCATGTAAATGTCGGCGGAAAGGCCGGTGGGCGTGTCCGTGACCGGGATGCGCACGCCCCAACGCTGCTTCCAATCGCCGGTTCCGCCTTGGATGAACGCCACGGGCATCTTGAGGTCGCCGATGGTGATGATGTACTTGCCGTTTTCCAGGGAAAGCTTGGGCGCGTTCGGTTTGTAAGGGTCGAACACCGAGTTGATCGTGTTGAAATCGAGGCCCTGGGCGAAATCGTCAATGCCGTTCCCGTCGTAGTCGTTCACCATGCCCTTACCAGTCACCATGGAGAACTCGGGCATGGGCTTTTTCAAGGCCTGGTTGTGCTTGATGTTTCTTGCATAAGCTCAAAAACCTTTGGCACTCGCAGGACTGAGGAGGGGTGGCATGCGAGTGCAGCACATGGGATACCGGATCCGGGGGTTTTACAAGGTCGC
>Ga0209018_1000804_pt1 | contig 27701 bp, 19 predicted proteins | sample YNPBryBLVA2012_FD_185814 | JGI IMG/M metagenome (GOLD analysis project Ga0209018, IMG submission 185814) | Anoxygenic and chlorotrophic microbial mat microbial communities from Yellowstone National Park, USA - YNP Bryant BLVA 2012 (SPAdes)... ...
TTTATTGAATATTAATAAAGGTGATTTTATGCAAAGATTTAAAAATTATATCAATGGACAATGGGTTGAACCCAAATCGGGTAAATATTTTCCAAATATCAATCCCGCAGACATCTCAGATATAATTGGAGAATTTCCCGAATCGGGACAAGAAGATGTGAACGACGCTGTCGAAGCTGCAAAAGAAGCATTTAAATTCTGGAAAAAGGTTCCGGCGCCCAAAAGAGGGGACATAATTCGAAAAGTTGGCGATATTTTTGCAGCCCGAAAAGAAGAAATTGCACGAATTATGACACGCGAAATGGGAAAACCAGTTTTCGAAACCAAAGGCGACATTCAAGAAGCAATCGATACAGCCTACTATTCAGCAAGTGAAACTCGTCGCTTGTTCGGATATAATACGCCGAGTGAGTTAGCAGATAAAATGAATATGTCGTTCCGCACTCCCATTGGTGTTTGTGGAGTTATTACTGCATTCAATTTCCCAATCGCAGTGCCAAGTTGGAAAATTTTACCAGCAATAGCAGCCGGTAATACAGTTGTTTACAAACCTTCCAAAGACGTTCCCCATTCAGGTGTGATGTTTGCAGAAGTTATGGAGGAAGCTGGCGTCCCCGCGGGAGTTTTCAATGTAGTTTTAGGTAAAGGATATATGGGTAATATGATTGTGGAACATCCTGACGTCAAAGTAATTGGCTTTACAGGCTCAACTGGGGTAGGAGTTAAGTTGGGCGAGATATGCGGAAGATTGAACAAACGAATTTCTTTGGAAATGGGAGGAAAAAATCCACAAATTGTTATGCCCGATGCAAATATGGAATTAGCATTGGATGGCGTGCTTTGGGGAGCATTTGGTACAACAGGACAGCGTTGCACTGCAACCTCTCGGCTCATTCTGCATAAAGACATTTACGACGAATTTATTAATCAATTAGCAAACCGAGCATCCAAACTCATTCTGGGCAATGGTTTAGATCCCAAAACACAAGTTGGACCGGTTATTCACGAGGCACAATTAAACACTTGTATTGAATATACTGAAATTGGCTTGAAAGAAGGAGCCCGCTTAGTGTGTGGTGGAAAACGAGCAACCGAAGGTGACTTGGTAAAAGGATATTTCTTTGAGCCAACTATATTTGCAGATGTAACACGGGATATGAGATTGTTCCAAGAGGAAATTTTTGGTCCAATTCTATCAGTAACTAAAGCAGACTCGTTCGAGCATGCAATAGAATTAGCAAATGATGTGCAATACGGCCTGTCTTCTTCGATTTATACAAGAAATGTTAATTATGCATTCCAAGCTATAAATTTAATTGAAGCTGGTATTACCTATATCAACGCACCGACCATTGGAGCCGAAGCTCATATGCCGTTTGGTGGAGTGAAAGGCACTGGCAATGGTCATCGCGAAGGTGGCTGGACGGTATTTGATATCTTTACAGAATGGAAAACTGTTTATGTTGATTTTTCGGACAAATTACAAAGAGCCCAAATCGACAATTATTAAGCATTAATTATTTTTGTAATATTATCCATTTGTTAATTTAAATTATTTTCCTGTTTTTTTCCTTAATTTTGGTAATAATCTTTGAGTGAAATATGAAAAAATTATTATTATTTTTTGTTCTAGTACTTTTAGTTTTTGGTTGCTCGGAAAATCTCAAAAAATTGGAAGAAACTGATAATATCAATCGCGAAAACCATAATTTAACAACTATTGATTTGTACTCAATGAAGCGACTGTCCGAAATGCAAATTTCACCTGATGGCAAGTGGATTATTTATACAGTAGCTACTCCTTTGATCGACGAGAACAAACTTACTCGTGACATTTGGGCAACATCCATTGATGGTAAATACACTAAACAAATTACCGAAGATGCTTCAAACGAAATGTCTCCAATTTTTTCTCCTGATGGAAAAAAAATTGCTTATTTATCGAACAAAAATGGTTCTTACCAAATTTATATACAAGATTTTCCAATAGGTAAACCGAAGCAAATAACTAATCTAAAGGAAGGTATATCCAACATTCTTTGGTCACCTGATGGAAAATTTATCTCTTTTACTTCCGAAGTTAAGTTATTAAAAACAATTAATGATGAATATCCACAATACTCCAAAGCCAATATACGCTACTATACCGATTTGCCAGTTAGGCATTGGGATGAATGGGTTGACGACAAATTTAGTCATTTATTTATAGTGCCAGTTGATGGCAATTCCGAACCCAAAGATTTGATGGAAGGTGAGTTAATCGATACACCTCTTAAACCATTTGGTGGAACGGAAGAATTAGCTTGGTCACCAGATGGAAAATATCTAGCATACTCTGCAAGAATCAATAATGATATTGTATGGAATACAAATTCAAGTGTTTATTTGGTTAAAATAAACCTTAACGGGAAAAATTTGGAATATACAAAAGAAGACATAACTCCAAATTTACCGGGATACGACAAAAATCCAGCATTTTCACCAGATGGTCAATGGATTGCTTTTACAAGTCAAGAACGAAATGGGTTCGAATCCGACAGAATTCGTTTAATGCTTTATAACCGGAATACCAAATCTATAGAGGAACTCACACTTGGTTTTGATCAATGGATCGAGGAATATATTTGGTCGCCCGATAGCAAGAAAATTTATGCCACTGCAACAGATTCGGGTGTTGTTAGTCTATTCGAATTTGATATTGCAACCAAACAACCTCGTAAATTATCCAAAGGTGATTGGAATTATGGAAGTGGTTTAGCAATTACTCCAAATGGAAAAAGCATCGTAGTTGGCAAAATGAATTTCAACCATCCATTAGATTACTACAAATTGGATATTTCGTCCGGCGAAGAGATAAAATTGACTAAATTCAACGATGAACGGTTAAAGTACATTAATCCCGCAAAATTTGAACAGCGTTGGTTCACTGCACGGGATGGGAAGAAAATACACGCTTGGATAATATATCCGCCCGATTTCGATCCAAGCAAAAAATATCCAGTAATAACATACTGTCAAGGTGGACCACAAAGTATGATAGGGCAAAATTATCATTATCGTTGGAATTTTGGTATTTATGCAGCAAACGGGTATATAGTTTTGGCTGCGAATCGACGAGGAGTTCCCGGTTTTGGTCAAGCTTGGAACGATGCGATTAGCAAGGATTGGGGAGGAATGGCTATGAGCGATTTATTGGCAGCAACCGATCAATTTAGTCAAGAACCTTTTGTTGATCCCAATGGACGCTCGGCCATTGGAGCAAGTGCTGGTGGTTATGCTGCATATTGGTTAGCTGGTCATCACGAAGGTCGATTCTCTGCTTTTGTTGCACATTGCGGAGTTTTCAATGTTGTTAGCAAATATGGTGCTACCGAAGAATTATTTTTCCCAAACTGGGAATTTGGCGGTCCATACTGGATTAAAGAAAATCGCGACAATATGGAGCGTAATTCTCCCCATAATTATGTTCAAAATTGGGATAAACCAATTTTAATATCTACAGGCGAAAGAGATTTTCGTGTTCCATACACCCAATCACTGGAAGCGTTCACCGCAGCTCGCGGTCGAAACATCCCAGCTGAGTTGATTGTATTTCCCAACGAGACACATTTTATATCAAGGCCACAAGAATACATAATTTGGCAGGACAAAGTAATTAAATTTTTGGACAAATACACAAAGAAAAAATAATATTTTTTGATTTGCCAAAGAAGATTTTAGGGGCAACCTATCGCTGATTGCCCCTAAATTATTTTAACAACCACCCAGAACTCTTTTTGGTTTGTCGGATTTAGTATTTTCTGCAGGTTTGTATTTTTTTAGTATTTCGGGAATCTTAGTTTGGGCATATAATCGGAACTTGTTTCTATCCCTTTCGGCAATTGTTTGAGGATTATCAATTGGTTTATATTCCAAAATTTCCTTTTTAAAGCCTTCCAATCCACCTTTGAGAATTTTTATTCTTTTATAACCTAATTTGGTTGCAATTATTGCCATTTTTCGCTCGGTTAGTTCATCGTTTGCAACAAAAATATTCTCACGATGCAATATTGTCAATAATTTATTTGGTTCTTTGGCGAACAAATCGTCTAATGTCATTGGTGTAGATTTTGGTAAAGGTAATGCTTTTCTTTCTTCGGGAGAACGAAAATCGAATATTTGCATCCTGTTGCATTCTTCAATTTTGAGAAGGCACAAAGCAAATTCGTCAGGACAAATCATAGCTGATGAGTTGGTTGTGTCGGTACAGTTGTGTTCTCCAAAAGCACTCATCACATAATTTTTGTCTTCAATTAATTTTAATAAATCGGCTTTTCTATCCGAAAATCCAAATGACATAAAGCCAAGAATAACGCCAATCACCAAAACAGAAGTGAAGTAAGGTGTAGTTTTAATGGCAGGTTGATCGATTTTATTGACTTTGTTTTCGATTATATTAGTAATGTAAAAAGCAAACAATGCAATGATGACCATTATGAATGCAAATAAGCCTTGGGAGATTCCTAATGTTTGGAATATTTGCGGATTTCCAAGATTTGCTGCCTTGTATAAGCCTTCGAACAAAGGGTAACCCTCGGCAAAAATCAAAACACCAATAAATGCCCCTATGATGAATATCATTGCATCAATTTTGCCAATAGCTGCTGCACAAACACTTGTTCCAGGGCAAAAACCACCAATTACAAATCCCAAACCCATTATCAATCCCCCGATAATAGCTGACCAGAGAAATGTTGGATTGATGTAAACCAAGCTCATATCGATTAATCCATAATGGTCGAAGGCAAGAAGCCCAACCATTGCTACAAGTCCTGCGGTGAAAAACACTCTTAAAACTGTGAAATCGTAACCATAAAACAAACCAACTAATTTTTTGGAAGTCGAAAAACCAGCTTGTTCCAGAATTGCCCCAAAAAATATACCTATAATCAGAGCCACAATATAATTTAAGTTGGGTGATACTATATCAGGAACTAATGGTCCCATTTTTTTTCTCCTTAATTTAAATCCACATTTTTCTGAAAAAATAGGCAAACATATATGCACCAGCAAAAATTGCAAACATAGTGATAATTCCGCCAGTGGACATTACTGCCAACCCTGATAGAGCAGCACCACTTGTGCATCCTCTACCTAACTGGGATCCAATTCCCCAAAGTATTCCTCCAATTAATGCGCCAGCAATCCTAATTTTGGTTGTTGTGCGTGGTCCTTTTTCGAATTTTAGTGCTAACCTGTTGGATACTAACCCCGAAAGGAACGCACCAATAACCACACCAACAACTTCGAATACCAACCAATTCATCAATGGACTGCCTTGATGTTCTTGTGAATATTCCCGATAAAACTTAGCTTTTTGAGTGTGTTCGGGAGCAATTGATTGAACTACGGCTATCGTACCACTTTTGATTGCACCGCTTGCACCCAATCCACGACCAGTGATATAAATTGTTGCCAAAAGCAACAAACCTAATAGAACGCCTGCTATATAGGGGTTCATATATTTTGTTTCTTCCATTTGAAATTCTCCTTAATCGTTTTGTGTTGTTAATTTTTCAGAATTTGTTTCTATGTTTGTGTTTTCATCAGTTTCGTCAGTTTCGATTTCTTCGTAACCCGTGAGCATTGCATTTAGATTGGTTAGAATCTTTTCGCCCGTGGTTGTTAAATAAACGTGTCCAATCACAAAAGCAACTAAAAATAATGCTCCAATAGTATGGATTAGCGCAATGTATTTAAGAGTAGTTATATTTATTGATTCAACTCCATATTTAGTTGGATAGCGATAAAACATATAAAGCAAACCCGAAGTTACCATCACTGGAATCACCAATAATTTTAAACCTAAGTAAGCCAATTTTTGCAAAGGATTGAGTTTGCTGAGTGCTGTTTTTTTGGTTGGATGTGGTTCGTTGCGAAATATGCCGATGATATAATACCTAATTTGTGCTTTAATAAAGGCTTTTGTAGGTATGTATTGTTGCCATTCACCAGTTGCAAAATGCCAGAAAATGGCAAAAACAATTAGTCCAATTAGCATATATGCAGCAATGTTGTGGTAGGTGACGGCTTCTTCGAAACCAAAAAAAGAGTAGTAACCGTGGATTTCGAATCCGGTGAAGCCCAAAAAGAAAATCAAAATCATTTGCATCCAATGCCAGAATCTTTCGAAAGACTTATAAATGTAAACTTTTTTATGTCCCATTGTGAATTTCCTTATAATTTTCGTTTAAAATAATAACGCAAGAATGCGTGGACTAAAACACCAAAAATAGTAAGTATAATCATAGTAAAACCGGCGTATTCAACTATATCTGAACGATCTCGTCCTGGAATGTAAAAATCTCTGAGTTTTGCAATACGAGAGTTTTGGCGTGTGTGACATTCCTTGCATTGAACAGTTTGTTCCTTGGGGGCAACCATATGATTAACTGGCCAATACATCGCTGTTTCGATAAACGACACTTTCCCGCTAAATGGCAAGCCCACAGTTTTCATACCCGATTCTGAGGCTCGAACCCAATCAAAATCTTTCCAATAAGCTCCTTCACCAGGATTTGGTGAATATAATTTTGGTTGAATAAGTATTTTATTTACAGGATCGAAAGGTTGCTTTGCTAAATGAATTTTTACGGGAATAATTTTTGATTCGGGATCGTTGTATGAGCCGTGTAATTTGTTGAGTATCAGAGTTTTAGTTGTATCTTCGACAACATCACCTGCGACATAATGGCTTGATGTTCCATTGAACCAAATATAATCGGGTTTGACATTTCTTGCCCACACAAAAGCGCCTTTGATAGACATATAAACGTGATTTCCCATTGAATCTTCGATAGTATAGGGTTTTCCGTCTTTTAATTTACCAGCTTGACTCCAATCCCAATACATTTTGGTTGAATTGGCTTTAGCATATGTTGGAATATGGCAAGTTTGGCAGGCGACTTTCATAGTGTGTTCGTTCAGAATTTCCTTTTCGTGTGGAGTGCTTGTGTGACAATCTTCACAATAGGCTCGGTTAACATTCATTGAGGATAACGAATATAGTTTGCCCGAAATATTATGGTGCTTGGTTTTATGACAGTCAACACAAGCCATATTCATACCGTCTATTCCCATGTGGATATCGATTGATTTGGTAGGTTCGAACATAGCCATCTCCAAATCACCGTGCTTAACATTATTGCCACCACCACCATAAAAGTGACAAACTCCACAATTTGTTCTATTAGGGCGCCCAACATTTTGTGCAACGAAGTTTAGATTTACACCTTCTTTGGGCTTTCCAGCCATATTATCGGCTTTGACGTATGTTTCGGTTTGGTCGTGGCACACCAGGCAATCGATATTAGTGGAATCGGTAAAACCACGTCCAGTTTCGTCGATGCCATAACCTATATGACATTTTGCACAAGCAAGCTCATTGCTAACTGCACTTATACAAAAATTGTTGATAGCATTACGCTTTCCAATATATGTGATACCTCTCCCTTTGATATAGTCAACTCTTTCCCAATTCCAATGATTGGAATTCATCACCTCGTGAGCTGTCATATTATGGCAAGTTTCACAAGCTTTTGTAACTTCTTGAGGAGAATTGAATGTTTGTTTGAGTATATCGAATTTTGTGTGATCAACTTTAGGTTGGTCTTTTTGTGAAAATTTTTCTCTTAATTGCATTTTTGGGCTTAATGGTTGGTCCTTTTGCTTCAAGGAACCGATAATTACTATTATTATTAATGCCACCAATGCTACTGCTATCGATATTTTTCGCATCGTATTATTTTTATTAATTAAACATAATTTTTTAGAAAAAAATTTATAACCTAAATTATTGTTGTTGTTCGTTCCATTTACTAAAAACATTAATCAAAGTTTTAAGGGACTTTTGTATTTGCTGAAGTTCTTCTTGTCCAACGCTTTGGAGCAATTCTTGATGAATATCTTTATAATTTTTATGTAAATTTTCGATAAACAATACTGCTTTGGGTTGTAGTTTTACATTGACATTTCTTTTATCTGTTTCATCGGGTAATCGCAGAACTAATTTTTTCTCTTCTAAAGAAGTGAGTATGTGGGTAATTCTTCCAGGTGTTAATTTTAGCATTTTAACTAAATCGCTTACTTTGTGCATATGTGCTCCATCATATAATTTGAGCAATTTTAATTCAGTTGGCGACAAATTGAAGCTTGCTGCAAATTTTTCTTCTTTTATAACACATAAACGTGTTAATTCACAAATCAATTCTGCAGTGCTTTGGATTTCGTTATTCATTCTTTTTCCTTTTGTTTATTAATGAAAAAAATATTGAATACAAAATTACAAAAAATATTTTAATCTATAAATAAAATACTTAAAAAATGAAAAAATATTAATTATTATGTTGATTTTGGTTTTCTTTTTTGATTTTAAATTTTTTTGTCATTTTATTAGATTATTATTAATTTTACAATTATTGAAAAATCATAAATAAAATATGAAAGATATTCAACTTTTTGGAATGGGTAATGGATTGGTTGATTTGCAATACAATATTTCGGAAGAAACGATGGCTGATTTTGGTGTGAAAAAAGGTGAGATGCATCTTATTGACGATCAAGAACGTTCCAGAATAATACATTATTTCAAGGATTATAAGTATAACATTTGCAGCGGTGGGAGCGCTGCTAATTCAATAATTGCATTTTCGCAACTTGGTGGAAAAGCTGCTTATGCTACAGTTTTGGGGGATGATTTGTTTGGCAATTTTTATGCTTCAGAATTCTCTCAATTAGGTATAATATTGAATGCCGAATTGTTGCCCGACAAATCTACTGGAACTTGCTATGTTTTTATTGCTCCCGATTCCGAGAGAACTATGTTGACCTATCTGGGTGCTACTGCTCTTTTTTCCAAAAAAAATGTTAGTGAAGAATTAATAAAACGCTCGGAATGGATTTATATCGAAGGTTATAAATTTTCGCAAGATAGTAGCACCGATGCAGTTTATTATGCAATTGAACTTGCAAAAAAATACAATACAAAAGTAGCTTTCACATTTTCGGATGTTTTTATTACCGAAAACTTCCGTAGCAAGGTTCAAAAAGCCTTTGAGCAAGCTGATTTGATATTTTGCAACGAGAACGAGGCAAAATCGTTTAGTGGATATTCAGATTTTGAAAAAGCAAAAAAGTCGATCTTTGATAATATCAACGGAGCAGTTATCACCAAAGGAGCCGAAGGTTCTATAATCAAATATGGAAACGAAATAATCGAAATTCCCCCCTATCCGGCTAGACCAATCGACTCGACGGGAGCCGGTGATATGTTTGCAGGTGCGTTCTTATTTGGATTAATTCAAGAAAATGATCTTACATTTGCTGGACATTTAGCTTCGCTTTGCAGTGCTAAAATTGTATCAAAATTGGGTGCAAGAATGGACGAAGATTATAACAGTATAGTTAATGAAATTAAAACAATTTTGTCAAAAATATGAAAAAATATAATATAAAAATTATAATATTTTTAATATTCGTAATACAAATTTGTGCCTTTGCCCAATCAGGGATATCGTATTCAGAATTTTTGAAAAGGGCAGAGGACTATTTTAATCCCGAAATGATAGCTGATTTGTCCAAAGGATTTAGTAATCCCCAAAGAATAACAATTTGGAGCTGGGATGTTGGAGATTTCTCGGGAGATAATATCAGTGATCTGGCTTTTACATACAGGATTTCGGGCGATAGGGAACAAAGGGTCTATTTACGAATGTATGCAGATATAGATGGATTTTTGGTAAATGTTTCAGATTTCCCTTATAAATTTATCGAACTTCCTTTGGAGGTTGGCACAAACATTAAAGATGGTACTTGTTATGTATCTCAAAAAATCCAAAATGGAACCTGGAAAATTTATGGTTATCGTCTTTTGAATGGTGCTGTAATTTTCAAAGAGGAATTTACTTCCGAAAAAATCGATAATTTATCTGTTGATAACACCATAGACTATTATAATTTGACCCATCATACCAAAATAACTAACGATAAAAACAAAGTATTGTATGAGAATAAATATTACAATATTCCAAGTTATCATCGTGGAAGATTGATTTTTCACGGTTATTCCAACAAAGTTGTGATAAATGATGTTGATTTTGTTCCTCGAGGAGCTTATTGGTGGAATGGAGAACAAGATTGTAAAGCCGAGATAACATCTGCTTACGACGAAGACTTTATTTATTTTCAGTTTAATATTTATGATGATATTATAATCAAAAAAATGTATGATTCTTGTTATTCAGATTATATTAGTGTTTGGTTCGATTTGATGAATATTGGGGAAGTTGTTCACTATATGATAAAAAATAATAAAGTTCTGATTAATGATACGATGAGTAGAGCTTTATACAATTTTGTTATCTATCCAGGAGATTTCAAAGATATACCAGCATACGTTCAAGCATATTCAAGTGACAATTTAACTTCGATTCAGCAAATTTCTGCTTCGCAAATCAAAGCTGTATCCAACCTAACCGAAAATGGCTATATTGTTAAAGCTAAGATCCCTCTTAGTATACTGGGAGTTGATCCAACTTTTTTGAGTGGTGAATTATACAAAATTGCATGTAGTATCGAAATCCACGATATAGATAATGAATTTCGTCCCGAAGAAGAAAGCGTTTTGGCTACAAGCAAATTCAATTACGCTAATTCATCAACTTTTGGGGCAATTATATTCGTTCCATCCAATCAATGGTATGGTGAGTGTAGTAATATTTATCGACAAGATATTTATCAAGCTTTATTGGAATTTGGTTATTAATCTTTTTTTTATTTTAACAACAAACTTGCATCACCATAGCTTAGAAATCTATAATCTGTGTTCAGAGCAATGCTATATAGCTCTAACATTTTTTCACGACCAACGAATGAAGCAACCAACAATAGAAGTGTGCTTTTGGGTAGATGGAAATTTGTTATCATCCCTTGAATAAATTTAAATGGATATCCAGGAATAATCATTAATTGTGTTTGGCCGATTAGTTCACTTTTGTTTTGTTTTTCCATTGTTTCGATTATTTTTTCGAGGGTTTTGATCGGGGATAATTTGTTCTGCCAATTTTGCCAAATCCATTGTTCAATTTTTGGGTCTTGCAAATCAATATTACTCAAAGAGCCTAACCAATAAAGTGATTCCAATGTTCTAACAGTTGTAGTACCAATTGCTAAAATTTTTTTCCCTAAGTTTAGCAAATTATATAATTTTTTTAGAAAATTAATATCAACAAAAAATTGCTCGGAGTGCATTTTATGCTTTGTAACTTCACTGGTTTTAAGTGGGACAAAAGTTCCAGAACCAACGTGAAGAGTTAGTTCAAGAATCTCAATACCTTTGTTTTTTAAGTTTTTATCAACTTGTTCGGTAAAATGCAACCCGGCGGTGGGGGCGGCAATCGATCCTTCGTTATGAGCAAATAGAGTTTGATAACTAAATTTATCTATATTTTGGGGCTCTCTTTTGATATATTCGGGTAAAGGTATTTTCCCGATTTCTTGCAGTAGTTCAGCGAGAGTAAGGTGAGATGGTTGCCAGTTGAGTTTGCATAATCGTTTGCTTTCGAGAATTTCCAATATATTTGCTGTAATCTCTACGTTGCTTGTAAATTTTGCATTAAGAAGAACACCAGGATTTAAATTTTTGCCACGCATTATGCAAAGCCAAGTTTGTGGGGGCTTGGAATTTAATGCTTGCTCTGGTAGTTTAATATCTGCTGGTGATTCAATTAAGACTTCGACCTTGCCACCAGTGCTTTTTTGTAGAAAAAAACGAGCAGGAAATACTTTGGTATTGTTGCGAACAATTACATAATTGTCATCGATAATTTCGGGTAATTCTTTGAAAATTCGATGTTCAACCATATTTTGGGCAATTCTATAAACTAATAATTTGGACTCATCCCTTTGTGGCAATGGATATTGAGCTATTCTCTCTGGTGGGAGAAAATAATTGTAGTCGTCTACTTGTAAAGTAATTATATTACCCATCATAAGATTTAACTAACTTCTGCTCCAGATGGGAAATCGGAATTCATTGTGGTGAGTAAAGACAATCGACCATCAGCTGTTTTGGCAGCAAGCAACATCCCTTGCGAATCCAATCCAAAGAGTTTTGCTGGTTTCAAATTTGCCACAACGATGATAGTTTTTCCGATAATGTCTTCAGGCTGGTAGTGCTTTGCAATACCTGCTACCAATTGTCTTATTTCGTCTCCAATTTGGATTTGTAATTTCAAAAGTTTTTCGGATTTTGGAACTTTTTGGGCATCCAAAACTTTGGCAGATTTTAATTGTATTTTACGAAAATCATCGATGGTAATTAAATCTATTGTTTCAACGATATTTTCCAGTTGTTCATTTTGTTTACCTAATTTTGAGATTTGTTGTTCAATCACTTTATCTTCAATAATAGGGAATAAAACTTGTTTTAATTCAAATCTTGTTCCAATTTGTACGTTCGGCAATTTGCTTTTGTCCCAAAAATTGTGGGTGGGCAAGGCATTGTTTGCCGAGCCGATTTGGATAACAAGATTAAGAGCTTTTTGAACCTTACTACTTGCAAATGGTATAACAGGAGCTAAAAGTATGGATAAGGAATAGGCAACTTGTACACAAAAATTTAGTGTTTTGGCTGCTTGGTTGGGATTTTCTTTAATTTGTTTCCAAGGTGCTTCATCATTAAAGTATTTATTTGCAGCACGGACAATATTCATTATTTCGACGAAAGCTTCCTTTAATCTGAACTTATTTAATAGTTGTTTGGACTTTTCCACACCATACCAAATTGAATAAATTAAAAGTAAGTCATTTTGATTTAATAAATTAGAAGAAAAGTTAGAAAGATTTGCTTGGTCGATATTATCAACAAAATTGGTATCTAAATAATGTATGGCTGCGTTCCATTCGGACAAATATTCTGGGTTAATTTCGGGAATTACCGAATCGAAATTCTTTGCTAAAAATTGAGATATGCGATTGATAAAATTACCAAAAATTGCAGCTAATTCGCTATTATTCTTAGTTTGAAAATCCTTCCAAGTGAAATCTGAATCGCGTTGTTCGGGTAAATTCATTAACAATGCATAGCGAAGGACATCGATAAAATGATCTTCAGGGAAATCTTTCAAAAAATCTTGTAAATCGATACTCCAATTGCGGGATTTGGAAAATTTCATTCCTTCCAAATTCAAAAATTCGTTTGCTGGAACGTTTTTAGGAAGAATATAATTATCCCCACGAGCATAAAGCATTGCTGGAAAAATTAGTGTATGGAAAACAATGTTGTCCTTTCCAATAAAAGCAAAGTAATCTGTTTCGGGATTTTTCCACCAATCAGCATAACGCTCTTTATCACCCAAAACTTGTTGAGCCCATACTTTTGTGGCTGAAATATATCCTAAAACAGCATCGAACCATACATAGAGAACTTTGCCCAATGCCTTTTCTTTGGGAATTTCGTCGATTTCTTCCAATTTTACACCCCAAGGTAAGTCTCGGGTTATTGCTCGTTCGGTTAAACCAAGTTTTAGCCAACTACGACTTTGCTGCAACACATTGTCTTTCCAGTCTTGGGAATGGCTTTCGATGTAATCTTCCAAAAATTTTTGGAATTCTTGGAATTTAAAATACCAATGAGTAGTTCGGCGAACTTCGGGAGTTTCGCCACTGATTATACTTTTGGGATTTTTTAGTTCAATTTGGTTGTAGTAGGCACCGCAGGAGTCGCATTGATCGCCACGAGCTTTGTCGTATCCACAATTAGGACATATGCCTTCCACATATCGATCGGGTAAAAACATATTTGCTTTTGGATCGAAAAATTGTTCTTCTTCCTTTTCGATTAAATAGCCTTTTTTAAGAAAATCAACAAAAAACTCTAATGCAATTTGATGATGTTCGGGTATGGAAGTTCGTGAATAAAGATCGAACGACATACCAAAGTTTTGGAATGCTTCGTAGTTTGCAAAATGATATTTGTCGATGATTTTTTCGGGAGTTGTGTTTTCCTTCTCTGCCGAAATTGTGATTGCTACACCGTGTTCGTCCGAGCCACAAATGTAAAGAACTTTCTTTCCCGATAATCGAGCAAAACGAGCAAAAATATCGGCGGGTAGATACGCTCCCGCTAAATGTCCTAAATGAATATTCCCATTAGCATAGGGTAATGCAGAAGTAATTAATATTTGTTTCATTATTTGTTTGCGATTTACTAAAAAATTCAAAATTAAGTAATTTATTAAGAAATAGTAGTTTATGTTTCCCAAATTTCGTAATTTTACATTGCAGCAAAAGAAGGAAAACCAAAATTATGTTTCCAAGTTTATATTATTTTAAATATCGAAAATTTGGTATTTATAAGTTATTGTTTTTTCTGATATTTAGTTCAATCCAATTTATACAAGTTCAAGCTCAGGTCCAAAAATTAGACGATAATTATGGAACTTCGATTTATTTTGAATCAAAAAAATTATTCGAAAACAAATTAATACGAGAAGCCGAATTGCGAGTAATATATATTATCGAAAACTTTCCCGATAATCCAAGTTATGGAAAAGCAGAGTTGCTGAGAGCAAAAATCGACATTATCAGTGGAAATTATGAAGTATCTAAAAGTACTTTGGAGAGATTTGTCGAAAAATATCCAAATTCTCCATTGCAATCCAATGCTTTATTACAAATTGCTTTAATACTTGTTGAGCAACAAAAATGGGAACAGGCCCTTAAATACTTCGACAAAGCTATCAAACGAATTGAGTTCGATAAAAGAATGCGTTCCGATCCCCAATATTTTGCAGAATTAGAAGGGGAAGCTTTGTTCTGGCAAGGAATATCAATATATCAACAGGGTAGATATTTCGAATCAATACCTTCGTTCAAACAATTAATCACAAATTTGCCTACCTCTCAATTGGTTGATGATTCCTATTTTGCAATTGCTTTGGTTTACGAAAAAAATATGGAATACGATAGTGCTATAGCAAACTACAATCAAATAATCAATAATTATCCTTATTCCAATTCTATTCTATCGTCGATAATACGCTCAGCTAACAATTATATAATGACACGGCGTGCATCCCGTGCATTATTCGATTTGGAAAATGCAATTTCGATTTATGGTCATATACAAGCAAATGATTCAATAGGGCAACTTTATGAACCCCAAACGTATATTAATTATACAATCGACGAGATTAGTTATTTGAAAGGCGAAGCCTACAACATTGTGGGTAATTACGACCAAGCAATTGCCGAAATGACTGCTTTTTTGGAAACTTACAGCGATACAAAACTACGCAGTTATTTCTTGTATGGAATTGCTTGGAATTATCTCAACAAAGGTATGTGGGCCGAGGCTATATCATACTATGAACAATTAATTGTTGAAGGTAATGCAGATAAAAAAATTTTAAGTTTAGCAGAATTTTATCGTGCTGTTGCGGTTGCTAAATCTGGTAAAGTCGAAGAAGCACAAAGGGAATTGCTTGCTTTAGCATCCCGAAGTGACTATCCATTTGTGGGGATGGCTTTGCTCGAGGTTGCGCAAATTAATTATAATGCCGAAAATTATAACGAAGCACGTAAAAACTTAATTAGAGCCGAAAAAGAAGCAAATAGTGGGCGTATTTCTGCTCGCATACATTTATTGTTGGGAGCAACTTACCTTCAACTTAAAAATTACGATGCTGCTTTATTTGAATTCGAAAAAGTTGCTACAATAGTCCAAAATAGCAGTGCGTTGATGTTTCCCGAGAAAAAAATGTATAGTACCGAAATTATGTTTCGTAGGGCGATTTGCTATATTCAAATGAACAGGTACAAGCAAGCAATCACAAATTTAAATCAATTTATTGCCGAAAAACCAAAAGGCGAAAAACTTTCCGAAGCTCTTTTTTGGTTAGCCGAAAGTTATTATCGTTCAGATTTGCTAAAAAATGCCCAAGAAACATACTCAAATCTTTTGGAACAATTTCCTAACTATCGACGTGAAGAAGTACTTTATGGTTTGGGTTGGTCTTATTTCCGAGATAAAAATTTTAAGAAGTCAATAGATTATTTTGGAATATTAACAACCGAATTCCCAAAATCGAAATATGCAGTCGAAGCATTAGCTCGTTTGGGAGATGGCTTTTATTTGGAAAAAAATTACACAAAAGCCATAGAATATTATGAAAAAGCAGCACGACTAAGCCCAAAAAGCGAGGAAGGGCAGTATGCTGCATATCAATTATGTCACGCATTGTATCGAAATAATCAATATGCAAAGGCTCTAACTGCATTATTGGATTTTGTTGGAAAATATCCAAAATCTTCGTTTGCTCCACACGCTGTTTATTTAATGGGTTGGATAAAATTCAGTCAAAAGGAATATTCCGATGCAATAAATAATTATTTATATTTGATCGAAGCCTATCCACAAAGCAATTTGGTTCCCCGCGCCTATTATTCAATTGGTGATACATACTTTAATCAAGGGAACTATGAAAAAGCAATAGATTATTACCGAAAGGTTGTCGAATTATTCCCCAGTGATCAACTTGCACCCGAAGCACTTAAAAGCACACAGTACTGCTACGTAGCATTGGGACGTTCGGACGAAGCAATTGCATTAGCCGATCAATACATACAATCAAATCCAAACTCGCCCATTGTCGAAGAATTTTCGTTCAAAAAAGCCGAGATGTTTTATACAGGACAAAAATACAGTGATGCAATAACCGAATATCAGAAATTTTTGGAAAAACATCCCAATAGTGAATTTAATCCCGAAGCAATGTATTGGATGGCCAAAAGTTATCAAAATTTAAATGAAATTGATAATGCAATAAAAACATTGAAAGATTTAGCCAGAAAATATCCAAAAAGTGATTATGCTCCAAGGGCATTAATCGAAGCTGCTCAAATGCTGAGAGAAAGAACTTTTTTGATGGAAGCCGATTCAATTTATCAATCAGTAATAATTAATTTTCCAAATACCGATTTCGAAGCACAGTCGATTTATCGAAGAGGAGATATAGCATTGGCTTTGGGCGATACAACCAAAACACTCAAATATTATCGAGAAGTTGCTGATAAATTTCCTACCAATCCTTATGGTTTGAGTGCTCGTTATCGATTAGGAATGTATTTCCGAAACACTGGTAAAGCTGATTCAGCACTCAAAGAATTCGAAGTCCTAACTTCTTTATCCGAAGATCAAGAACTGTCTGCAGAGTCACAATATCGAGTTGGTGAAATATATCTGAAAATGAATAGATATGACGATGCAATCAATGCACTGAATATTGTAAAAGATAAATATTCCACAATCGAGGTTTGGTTTCCTTTGTCCCTTTTATCATTAGGCGAAGCATACGAGAAAAAAGAGGATTTTGCCAAGGCAATCGACACCTACAAAGGATTGATTGCAATCAATCCCGACGATGATTATTCCAAAACTGCTCGAACAAGGTTAAAAAACTTAACAAAAAAACTTGATAAGTAAATTGGGGGGTACGAAAGCAATGAAAATAAACTTTTTTATAGTTGCTTTTTTGTTCTTGTTTAATTATAGCTTGATTTTTTCTCAAACAACAAAATCCGAGAATTCTCCACAGCAACAACAACCAATAGAATTGATGAGATTGATGATCGAAGGAGTTGAACGACTGAATGTAAAGGCTGGTTCAAAACAAATGCCATTGCCCGAAACAAAATTAACACCATCTGAATTGGATTCGCTAAATCCATTAGAAAAGCAACCATCTTTATTGGTTCCACCACCACAACTTCCCAAAGCTTTAACTTTTCCTGTAATTCCAAACGCATTTGTTCAAGCAAACTTTGGGCTTTTTAGTACTTATGATTTAAGTGGGGGCTATCGTTATAACATAGAAGGATACGAACTATATGGAAAAGCCGGTGTCGAAGGAAGCCAAGGTGATTTAAAAAATTCCGAATACTCAAAAATTCAGTTAAATATTAATTCAGATTATATAGCACCCGATTATTTTTGGATTTTTGGTGGTAGCAGAACATTAACTCGTTTGAATGCAGATTTTAGGGATTATAAATTATACGGAATTGATTCAGCACGCCAACGAGATGGATTGGATTTGGAATTGACATTGGAAAGTAAAGGAAATTATGAAGGTATAGTTTTTTGTACTGGTGGTTCTGTATATACTCTTCAGTTGAATGATGAAGATTCTAAGTTTTTTGAAAATAGAATTAATGGTTATTTGAAAGCAAGTAAGATGCTTGATAATTTTTCGTTAGGAGGAACAATCGATTTGAATTTTGGTAATTGGAGTGGAAAACCTTTGAGTATCCATCAATTTATTGGTAAAGGTGAATTATATTATGAAAGAATGACCTTGGAAGGAGAAATAGGATATCAATTAGCAACAAACACCAAAGACAATGTTCAATCAATGCCTAATTTACGCTTAGGACTAAGTTACTTACCCAATTTGGAATTTAGTATTCGAGCTGAGTTTTTCACTGGATTAGATAATTCTTTTGCTCGAGAATTTTATCATCAGAATCCCTATTTTAATTTAAATTCTCAAATAATATTTCCGCGAGCAAGTGCTATAATTAAAGGAATTGTAACCTATGCCCCAGATGTAAAAAAATCGATAACTTTGTCGGGTTCCTTAAACTTTTACGAGAACTATCCAATATTCAATTCCATTTTGGAAGGAGAACGCCGAAACGAAATTGAATTATTATTCGAAACAGTGAATATAATAAAATTATCAGCAGAAGGCTATTGGGAATTATCGGATAATATGTCCATTAATGGTTTGCTTGGGACTAATATTGCTGTTCTTGATTATCAAAGTAATGCAATGCCATATATGCCAAAGATATTCTTAAATCTAAGTTATCGAATCAAATTTATCGAAAAAGCAAATGCCGAAATAGGTTTTGTTTATAATTCTGCTAGATATGCCGATAAAAATAACAAAAATGAGTTAAATTCGTATTTTAATTTATTTGCAAGAGCAGAATATCAATTACTTGATAATATTGCAGCAAGAATTGAAATGAATAATTTAACTGGAAACAACAACTTTTTATGGAAAGGCTATCGCGAATACGGTTTATGTGGTAAAATTGGTGTTTTGTGGCAATTCTAAATTGAGAATTGATGAGCATATTTAATGAAATACGACCAGAAGAAATTGAAAGTGGTTTTCAACAACCAGAACCAGGTTATGAAGGTTTCGTTTTAAAACCAGAAGATCCATATCCTGGAGAATTCCCAATTTTTCAGGATGAAGTTATTATCGAGGATCAATTCGAGGAACAAGCCCCATTAGAAAATATTCCCGAATTTAGCGAGGGGATTATTGATGCAGCAAGTTTGGAAGGCAATATTTGGGGAGCATTCGATCAGGAACAACCTTTACCATCTTCATCCGAGCCAGAGTCACAAAGCGAGATAATCAAAGATGAATCAATACCCGAATTTGTCCCCGAAGAAACCAAAGAAATCCCATCAACAAAAATTGAAGATGAATTTACTGATTTAGAAAGCTCTTTCTCACAAGAAACGATTAGCCAAGCACAAACAGAACCAGAAGTAATTTCCATAGATGAGGAGCTAAAAAAACTACTTCAAGAAGAATTAGAAAGGAAAAAAAAGAAAGAAACTCAACAAGAATCAAAAATCGATTCAGAAACAATAGAACCGATTATCGAGCCACAAGAGAAGCCCAATTTTATTCCTGTCGAAGAATCTGGTGGTAAAGTTGAATTCATAGATATGTCGGCATTGGATCCAAATCTACCAAGGATTGATTTGGGAATGGATGATTTGAGTAAGCCTATTGAAGTTATTCCGGAGAAAAAATCAAAAACTAAAGAAAAAGTCGAAAAAGTAAAGCACCCCAAAAAGGAAAAAGGCGAGAGAAAATCAAGGAAAGTTTTTGTTTGGCTTTTATCTAGTGTTGCTGGATTGCTAATTATTTCGACTATTTCGTATTTTGCTTTTAATTATTTTCTTAAATCAATTATATCACCCCAAAAGGACACAACATTAACCCGCATTGATACTATAAATCCTAAAAAAGAAAACCATAAAGAAGATAAACACAATGTGCCCCAACACCAAAAAGTCCAACAAAAAGTTGATACAACAATTACAATAGCCGAAAAGCCTAAAATCGAAACTCAATCACATCACGAAAACAAACACGAAACAACACATAACGAAACTCCCAAAGTAATTGAAAAAGAAACTATAAAAACTACAAACCAAATATCACCAAAACCTATTGAAAAGAATCAGCAAACTGTAGTTACTCGTTCACATTTTCCTAAGAAAAACAAGTTGCCGCAACCAAAACCAGAGAAAAAACCCGACATTGCGTCAATAACATCTCAAACCAAACCAATTGAGACTACACAACCGATAACCGAAAAGCAAATTTATACAATTCAAGTTTATGCAACTCCATCAGCCGAAGATGCAGAATTTTGGAGACAAAAATTAATTGCTATGAAATTAAATGATGTATATATTAGCACCCAAAAAGTTCGAGATGTGATTTGGTATCGAGTGCGGTTCGGAAAATTCACCAATCGTCAGCAAGCATTAGATGCAGCTAAGCAATTTGGATTTAGTCAAACTTGGGTTGATAGAATACAATGACAAATTTTCGTTTCGATAGCGAAGAATATCTGAGTTTTAAAATACCATTCGACAAATATACCTATGGAGGATGGTTGCTGGCTGTTATTATTCTTTTGGTACTTGTTTTGTTAGTGCCATTTGTGGAGCTCGAACCACCACAACCAATAGAACTTCAAAGGAATACCGTAACAATAAAATTGCTAAGCTTTGGTTATGGGGATGGTACCGGTGGAAATAAAGGAAATTTGGCCGAAGAAGGAAAGGCACTCAAAGGAAACGAATCAACAAATCAATTAGCTGATGCACAAATCGCTGCCCAGAGCACACGACGAACAAGTTCAATAATTGAACCCGACCAAACATCAATCATTCGACCATCGGCAAATCCAGGCACAAACGAATCAGCCATCAACACATCGGTAGGAACGGATAAAAGGAATTTAGGTAAAGATGATGGTGATGTTTTTGGAAGTGGACTTGGGGATAAGGGGTTTGGCAAAGGTGCTGGTCACGGGTTTGGGGATATTGATTGGGGTGGCGGTGGCAATCGTATAGTTATTTACAAGAAAGTTCCAGAATACCCGCCGGGTGTTACTGCTTCGGGAACTATAAGAATACAATTCACTGTTCTCCGCGATGGAACGGTCGACAAGATGTTCCCGCTCGAAAAAGCAGATCCAAGATTGGAACGAGCAGCAATGGATGCACTCCGTCAATGGAGATTCAATCCAATTCAAGAAAACATTGTTCAAGTTGGAATAATTACACTAACTTTTAAATTAAGATGATCACAGATATTTTTCATTTTATAGGTCAACTGCCAACTTTTCTTCAAATAATTTTGGCTATATTGTTGGTTGGTTTAATTTTGTCGGTAATAAAAAAATTACTCAAAACCGGCATTTTGATAGCTGTTTTAATTATTTTAATTCTTGTTATACTTAAATTAGCACAATAGGAGAATTATGTCCCACAAAATCTCAGTAATAGGCACCGGATACGTAGGAATTGTTTCCGGAACAACATTTGCAGCACAAGGTAACATAGTTTATTGTGTTGATATCGATACCGAAAAAATAGAGAAATTAAAGCAAGGTATTTCTCCGATTTTCGAACCAGGGTTAGATTGGTTATTGAAAAAGAATTATGAAGAAAATCGATTGATTTTTACAACTGATTTAGCCGAAGCAGTTTGCAATACCCAACTAATTTTTTTGTGTTTACCCACACCACCAAACGAAGATGGTTCAGCCGACTTACAGCACGTCTTGAATGTTGCAGAACAAATTGCTAATATCATCAAGGAAAAGAATTTATCAAAAGACAAAATAATTATCGATAAAAGCACTGTCCCAGTGGGCACTGGTGAGAAAGTAAAATTAATATTCGACAGAATTTTGGGCGAAAATGAAATTGAAGTAGTTAGCAATCCAGAGTTCCTTCGTGAAGGCTTTGCTATAGAAGATGCACTAAAACCCGAAAGAGTTGTGGTTGGAACAAGTTCCGAAAAAGTTAAAGAAATAATGAAGGATCTTTATGAACCTTTCTTGCGAAGTGGTAATCCTTTGATTTTTATGGATGTTAAAAGTGCTGAACTTACAAAATATGCCGCTAATGCTTTTTTGGCAACAAAAATTTCGTTTATGAATGATTTGTCTCGCTATTGTGAGCAAATTGGTGCAGATATCGAGTTGGTTCGTTTAGGGATAGGTTCGGATTCCCGCATTGGTAAACGTTTTATTTTCCCTGGAGTTGGTTATGGTGGAAGTTGTTTTCCAAAAGATGTTAAGGCGTTGATTCATTCGTCGAACGAAGTTGGAATTACCTTAGAAATCGTAAATGCAACTGAAAGAGTTAATGCTACACAGATAGATTTTTACTTCGGAAAAATCTTAAAAAGATTTTCGAACCTACAAAACCGTAAATTTGCAATATGGGGCTTAGCTTTCAAGCCAAATACTGATGATGTTCGCGAATCCCCTTCTTTTAAAGTAATCGATAGATTGCTATCAAATGGTGCAAAAGTTCAAGCATATGATCCCGAGGCAATCGAAAACACAAAACGCGTATATGGTAACTCAATAGATTATTCTAATGATATGTACCAAGTGTTAGAAGGAGCTGATGCATTATTATTGATAACTGAATGGAGTGTTTTCCGACGACCCGACTTCGAAAGAATTAAATCTTTATTAAAAAATCCAATAATTTTTGATGGGCGAAATCAATACGATCCAACCGAGATAAGGAATTTAGGATTTGAATATTATCCAATTGGGAGACCTTAGCTTATAGTTAATTCTTTGCCCTAAATATCAATGAAATTGGAACACCTTCGTAATTGAATGAACTGCGTATTGTGTTTTCCAAAAAACGTTTATAGTTCTCGGGCATTAATTTAGGATGATTGCAAAAGAAGGCAAAAACAGGTGGCTCGGTTTTTACTTGAGTTATGTAGTTTATTTTAAGATCTTTTCCTTGAATTGATGGTGTGGGATTTTTTTCTAACAGTGGGAGCAATGTATCGTTCAATTCAGAAGTTTTGATATGCCTTTGACGACGGGCTTGGATTTCTTTTGCTAATTCAATAACTTTAATTATCCTTTGTTTTGTTAATGCCGAAATAAACACGAGTGGAACATAATGGTAGGAAGGCAATTGTTCGTAGAAATCTTTTTTGAATTCATCCGCAGTTTTTTCGTTTTTTTCGACTAAGTCCCATTTGTTGACTGCGACAATCATTCCTTTGCGAGCTTCATCCAACATATTCAAAATTTTTTTATCCTGGTCTTCTAATCCCCGAGTTGCGTCTAATAGTACAACACCAACGTCAGATCGCTCTATTGCACGAGATGTTCGCAGCATACTGTAAAGTTCAATATTTTCTTTTATTTGTGATTTTTTTCGCAATCCTGCAGTGTCTATTAGAATAATTTCCTCACCGTAATATTTGTAGATACTATCAATGCTATCGCGAGTAGTACCGGGAATGTTGGTAACAACTGAGCGTTTTTCGCCCAAAAGTGCATTTGTTAAACTCGATTTGCCTACATTTGGACGGCCTACAAAGCTAATTTTTAGTCGAGTGTCTTCGATTTTTTCGGTTAAATCCAAATTAATATGTTTTACTAATTCATCGAGCAATTCGCCGGTTCCGTGTCCGTTTATCGACGAAATTGGAAATGGTTCTCCCAAACCAAGTTCCCAAAATTCATAAGAATAATCATCTTGTTTTATATTATCGCATTTGTTGACTGCTAGTATGCATTTCTTTTGTGATGAACGAATTATGTTGGCAATTTCGTAATCGAAAGTGGTTGGACCATCTCGTCCATCAACCATAAAAAGTATTACATCGGCTTCGGATATTGCAATCAACGCTTGTTCACGGATTTGTTCATCCATCAAATCTGCTTCGCCTGGTATAAATCCACCAGTGTCAACAACTTTAAATCTTTTTCCATTCCACTCGGCTTCGCCGTATATTCGGTCTCGTGTTACTCCGGGAACGGCTTCGATTATTGCTGTTCGATGACCGATTAACTTGTTAAAAAAAGTCGATTTCCCAACATTTGGTCTTCCAACTATTGCAACTAAATCCATTTTTTCCCTCCATTAATTCTTATAAAATGCATTAATTTTACTTTTTTCAATAATTTTGTTTTATAAAGATTACAAAATTAGGTAATTATGCATAATATTTTGAAGAATAAGAAAATATTACTTGGTGTAACTGGTTCGATTGCAGCATTTAAAGCTCCTTTGATTGTTAGGGAATTGATAAAATTAGGAGCCGAAGTGAGAGTAGTAATGACGCCTTCGGCTTGTGAATTTGTGACTCCAATTACTATGGCAAGTGTAAGCAAAGGTTCTGTGGTAGTGGATATGTTCGATTTGTCTTCACAAAAAGATGGTGCTTGGCATATCCATTTAGCTCATTGGTGTGATTTAGCAATAATTGCTCCTTGTTCGGCAACAACATTAGGCAAATTAGCAAATGGAATTGCCGACAATGCTTTGGTTGCAGTTTTTATGGCAATACCTCGCGAAATACCAATATTCGTAGCACCAGCTATGGACACAACTATGTTTGAATTTCCTAGTACACAAAGGAATATAAGTACTTTGCAGCAATGGGGCATACAAATTATTCCACCTGATGAGGGTGAATTAGCAAGTGGCTTATCGGGCTTGGGACGCTTAGCCGAAATTCCCAAAATTATCGATGCGATTGTAACCAAATTCCACACAACAAAATCATCTAATACCGAATTATTAGATAAACCTATGGAAACTCTCGAAGATGCTGTGTTTAAAGATAAATTTCAAGCAGAATTAGAACTAACTCAAATGAAACAAAAAATCCTTGAAGGTAAATTAAAAGAATTTTATAAAAACAAAAAGGTATTAGTAACAGCTGGACCAACAATTGAGAGAATTGATCCCGTTCGTTACATTACGAATTCTTCAAGTGGCAAAATGGGGTATGCTATTGCCGAAATAATTGCCCGATATGCAGAAAAAGTTGTTTTGATTTCTGGACCAGTAAGTTTAGAGCCACCTCACTCGGTAGAATTAATTAAAGTGGAAAGTGCTGACGAAATGTATCGAGCTGTCGAAGCAAACTTCCCCAATTGCGATATTTTGATTATGTCGGCAGCGGTAGCCGATTTTACTCCCAAAAATAAATTCGACAAAAAAATTAAAAAAACCAACGAAATAACGTCGTTAGAATTAATTCCAAATATAGATATTCTAAAAGAAATGGGGAAGAAAAAACGTTCTGACCAAATTTTAGTAGGTTTTGCTTTGGAAACTGATAATGAAATCGACAATGCCAAAGAAAAAATTATCCAAAAAAACTTGGACTATGTTGTTTTGAATAAATTTTCGGAAGAAAATAAAATGTTTGGTAGCGACGAAAATGAAATTACCATTATGACGAAATCATTCGAAATAATTAATTTAGGCCGCTCCCAAAAGATTGATTTAGCAAAAAAAATAATAGAGGTTATTGCAAAAATGCAATAAATTTCTTAATATTTTTCGTTATTATTCGATAATATTATAATAAACAAAATTAAATAAGAATGGCATCCAATAACGACTTAAAAGAAGCAGAATTATGGATTGACCGAGGTGATGACTTTCTAAAGAAAGACGATTACGACAAGGCAATCGAGTGTTATACAAGAGCTTTAGATTACAATTCTCGTTCATCAACTGCTTATTTTAAGCGAGGTTCTGTATATGCTCAAATCAAAGATTATTCCAAGGCAGTAAGTGATTTGAATAATGCAATAGTGTTGAATGGTGATTTTTCTTTTGCATATTTCCGACGAGGTTCTGTTTACTTGGATATTAGACAATTTGATTCAGCTTTGTCGGATTTGACCAAAGCAATAGAATTAAACCCTTCACTATCTTTTGCATACTTCAAGCGAGGTATGGTCTATTTAATGTTGAAGCAACTTGATTTAGCTTTGGATGATTTTAATCATACATTAATTTTAAATAGTTCTTATGGACCAGCGTATTTCCAAAGGGCAAATGTATATTTTGCCAAGCGCGAATTCGAAAAAGCAATCGAAGATTATAACAAAGCTCTCCATTTTGAACCCGAAAACATCAAAGCTTTGATATCACGTGGAATTGCGTTAACTAATTTAAAACATTATACAGCTGCATTAAATGATTTTACGCGTGTTATCGAAATTGATCCTAATCAAACAGTAGCTTATAATTATCGAGGAATGATTTTTATAAAGCAAAAAGATTACAAAAATGCTCTAAAAGATTTTTCTAAGTTAATAGAATTAGATCCAAACAGTTACGATGCATACAACAATCTTGGAGTAGCTCATTATTCAATGAAAGAATACCAAAAAGCAGCCGAAGATTATTCCAATGCTTTGGCAATCAATCCAAATTCTGCTCAATTATACTTTAACAGGGCTAATTGCTTTTTTTACTTAAAGAAATACAATGAAGCTTTAGCAGATTACGACAATGCTCTATTTTTAGATCCGGAAATGTATTTGGCGCACTTTGGCAAAGGCAATGTATATTTTGCTCGGGAGAAATACCAAGATGCAATAAAGGAGTATACTAAGGCAATAACATTAAATCCCAAATTTTATAATGGGTATATTAGCCGTGGTAATGCTTTTATGAAAATTCGGTATTTTGGGCGTGCACAAGAAGACTTTACACTTGCTATAGAATTAAAACCTAATTATTACCTTGGTTATATGAACCGAGCAATAGCATTCAAAGAAGATAAAAAATATGAACACGCAGCAAGAGATTTTTCTCAATTCCTACGGATGGTGCCTGCCAACACAAAAACAGCTGCACAAGTTCGACGGTGGATGAAACAAATGAAGTTCCCCGTGGATTGATACATTTATACCAAACTTTTTATTTCTAATTTGAAATTATATTCGATGTAATATAAATTTCAAAGTATTTGTTGTCATAAATAATTTTTTAATATAATACAACAAATAAATTATCGTTAACTAAATGAATAAATTTTATATTTTTTTTGGAGGTTTCTATGATTAATTTTATTTATATTCATTCAAAACTTCGTTAAATTAGCTTAATAATATTATTAACAATTATTACAATTTTGTTATCTTGTAACAAATCACAAGACAAACAACCCAATGAAACTGAAATCTATAAAAATGATGAAATTGGTTGGGAAATGAGACTACCTAACGGGTGGAAAAAAAAGAGTGATGATAAAATTAATCAATTAGTTAATAGAGGTGCCACGAAGATCGAAGAAAGTTTGCAAGTCAAAATAGAAGATATTGATAAAACTAAACATTTATTGTGTTTAGAAAAAGGGTTAAATCAATTTATAACCAATATTACCAAGCAAACAAAAGACGAATATCAAGAAAGTATATCACTTATGAATGATATTTTGAATCAAACTTATACCAATAACGGTTTACAAGTAAATATGATTGAAAATCCAGATATTAATATCGACGGTATTAACTTTAAACACTCAACCTATCAATTATCA
>Ga0209018_1000805_pt1 | contig 27700 bp, 10 predicted proteins | sample YNPBryBLVA2012_FD_185814 | JGI IMG/M metagenome (GOLD analysis project Ga0209018, IMG submission 185814) | Anoxygenic and chlorotrophic microbial mat microbial communities from Yellowstone National Park, USA - YNP Bryant BLVA 2012 (SPAdes)... ...
GCAAAGCCCGTGGAGCCTCACCCCACCCTTGGCGCATTCTTCGCCTTCGGCTCGAATGCCCCCAATCCCTTGGCAGGTGATGGGGTTATTCTTGGAATCTGCAAGGCTATCAAGGACTTGCACCGTCTGTTCGGTTCCCATCGCGGGATTGGGGGTTGTTCAGGTCTCTTGCTTCTTCCTCATCCCCTCCGAAGGCCGTGAGTAGGACAGGAGGAAAGCAGGGAAACCGCCTTCCATAGCCCGGTTTCTGCAAGGGGGTTTACTGCTTTTCAAAATGCTATGCGGGGCGGATTTCCGCCGCGAAGTCCCGTCACCGGTCAAGGGGGCGGCTCTTCCGCGTCGAAGAGGCGGCCTTCCTCGAAGTCGTAGTCGGCGAAGCGGGCCGGCTCCCCCGAGGCCGTCAAGCCGGAGAGGCGGAGATACCTCAGGGCCAGGCCTCGCCGGCGGGGGTCCGGCGAGCGGAGCGAGGCCTGAAGGTCGGCGGGGTCGGGGGCGAGGTCCCGGCCGGTCCTTTCGAGGAGGAGGCAGAGGGCCCACAGCGTTCCCGCCTCGAAGGGTTCCTCGTGGAGGAAGGGGGGCAGGAGGGGGCCGAAGGCCGGAAGGTACCGGGGAGAGAGGGCCAGGACGGCCCCGACGGCCTCGGGGGCCTTCCGGCAGAGGTTGCCCGACTCGTCGTTCATCATCCAGAAGAGGCCCCTCAGGGTCTCCTCCACCAGGGGCTCCGGGGGGCCCGGCCGGGCGGCAAAGCGGGCCAGGCCCTCCACCGCCCGCCAGGAGAGGAGTTCGTCGGGGCTCTGGAGGAGGTGGACGAGGCGCCTCAGCACGGGGCCCGGAGCCAGCCCCGCTCCGGCGAGGGCCTCCCACTCCCGGGCCCGAAGGCACTCTTCCAGGAAGCGTTCACGAGCCCGCCGGTCCACTTTGTTCTCCGGACGGCAGAGGATCCGCCCGACGGCCGGCTTTGAGAAGCCAGCGGATCACCTGGTTTTCCAGTCCGCGAGGGCCGGGAAGGCCCAGTTCCAGATCCTCGGGCATCCCCACGTGGCCCCCCCGCGTGAGCAGGACCAGGCGCAGGCGGGGGGCCTCCGGCAGGAAAGGGAGCACCCCTTCCGGTGGAACCATGGGGTCCAGGGGGCTCCAAGCCAGGAGGGCCGGCAGCCGGAGGGAGGGGAGCCGTGGGCCGGCGCTCATGCGGGCGTAGTAATCGGAGGCCCCGGCGAAGCCGAAGCGGGGGGCCACCACCGCCTCGTCGAAGGCCCTGAGGGTCCGGATCTTCCGCACCTCTGCGGGAGGAAGGGGAACGGGACGGCGCTCCGCCACCCGTTCGTAGATTTTGAAGAGGCCGTTGAGGAGGTACCTCCGGTAGGGAAGGGCCGCCGGCCGGTCGATCCATCCGGCGCAGCGGGCGAGGTCCAGGGGAGAGGAGACCGCCGCCACCGCGCGCACCGCCCCGTCGCCCGGGAGGCAGGCCCACCGGAGGGCCAGGTGGCCCCCCATGGAGAAGCCCAGCACGTAGACGTCGTCGAAGCCCCGCACCTCGGGGGAATGGAGGGCCGCTTCCAGGTCCTCCACCAGCCCGGCGTTGTAGAAGTCCTCCCCGTCCAGGGCGGCGCCCCGGAGGTTGAGGCGGAGGCAGGAGAGGGAGGCCGCCTCCGCCGCCCGCGCCGCCCGCCGTGCGTAGAAAGAGTCGGCCGAGCCCCCGAGGCCGTGGACCACCACCAGCAGGCCCGCTCCCTCCCGCCTCCGGAGGAGGCCCGAGAGGCGGACCGTCCCCACCCGGGGATCCTCCACGGTGGTGGACCAGGGCTCGGCGACGGGCGCCTCTTGGGGCCTGAGGCCGTGGGCGAGCCGCGGCGCCACCGTCCAGTAGTGGGCGAGAAGGCGCCGAAGGGGGCCCTTGGCGGAGGAAGGACGGGCATCGGCGGCGGGGTTCGTCTCGGGCGTTCCCATGGGGGGAAAGAATAGGGGAAGAGGGGCCGCCGGAGCAACGGGGAGCGGCGGAGACCGCTCAGCCCCGGGGGCGGAGGTTTTCCCGGGCCCAGCGGGCGAGGAAGGCGGCCGCCTCCTCCCGGGTGGTCACCGAGCCTTCCACCTGGCGCTCCAGGAGGGCGTCCAGGGCCCTTCCCAGTTCCGGTCCCGGCCGGGAGAGCCCCAGGATCTCCAGGGCCTGAAGGCCGCTCACCAGCTTGGGGATCTTTCGGAGCGACTCGCCCTCCGCGCGGTCCACCTCCTGCACCTCCCGGGCGAGGCGCTTCAGGGCTTCCAGGTTTCGCGGCCGCTCCGGTCCCTCGGCGGCGGTCTTGTCGGCGTAGGAGAGGGCCAGGAGGTGGGGAACCAGGTCCCCCGCCGAGTGGACCAGCCGGCGGATGGCCGTCTGGCGCGGCTCCGTCCGGGTGAGGGCCAGGGGGCGCAGGTGGTGCAGGCAGAGGAAGGAGACCTTCTCCGCCACGGCGTGGGAGAAGCGAAGGCGCTTCAGGGCCGCGAGGGCGGTCTCCGCCGAGACCTTGGGGTGGCCGTAGAAGTGGACCCGCCCCCCCTCATCCACCGTCCGGGTGGAGGCCTTTCCGGTATCGTGGAGGAGGGCGGCGAGCCGAAGAAGAACGAAGTCCGGTCCTTCGAAGGGCGGCAGGCCCAGCTCCGGGAGCCACGGGGGGCCGCCGTCCAGGGCCTCCACCGCCTCCAGCGTGTGCTCCAGCGCGTCGGCGTGGTGGTGCTCGTTCTGGCCCAGGCCGTCGAGGGGGCGCAGCTCCGGCAAGAGCAGGAACAGCACCCCCGCCCCGTGCATCCCCCGGAGGGCCCTTCCGGCGGCCGGGCCCCGGAGGAGTTTCTCCATCTCTCCCTGGAGCCGCTCGGGGGGGGCGTCGAGGAGCCCTTGGGCGTTCTCCGCCAGGGCCCTTTCCGTGGCCCGCTCCAAGCGGAAGTCCGGAAGCTGGGCCAGGAAGCGGAAGGCCCTCAGGACCCGCACCGGGTCCCGGACCAAGGCCTCCTCCGAGACCATCCGGAGGACCTTTCGCCGGAGGTCGCCGAGGCCGCCGGTGGGGTCCAGGAGGTCGCCGGAGGCGAGGTCCAGCCCCAGCGCGTTGAGGGTGAAATCCCGCCTTTGGAGGTCTTCCTCCGGGGTGCGTCCCTGGAGGCCCGTGAAGTCCAGGAGGCCCTCTTCGTACGGGACTCGGTAGGTGGGGGCGGCCTCCTTGCCCAGGGCCACCACCCGGCTCCCCAGGCGCTTGGCGGCCTCCGAGGCCAGGGCGTACGGCTCCTCGCAGGCCAAGTCCAGGTCCTTGGGCCGAAGGCCCAGGGCCGCGTCCCTAAGGGCGCCGCCCACCAGCCAGGCAGCACCGCGCTCCCGCCGGTCCGGGAGGAAGGCCCTGAGGGCGGGGTGGCCGAGAAGGGGGTCCCAGAACCGGTCCTTCACCGAACGCCTCCCAGGGGAGTGTATCCGCCTCCCCGCCCGGGAACAACACGCCGTGCCCTCCCTCTCTTCCTGCGCGCCTCCCGGGGGCGAAAAGGGCCGCCGGCGGGAGGGAGCACGGCGCGCCCGTTCCACTTCCCCGCGGGCGAAGACGGCCCAGGCGGGGGAGGAATATTCCTGCCCTTGACAGGGGAGGGAAGAGGGGGCTATATTGAAACCGTAAGCACCGGGCTCGTCCAGCAGGAAGGGAACTTTCAGGGTTGGGGCCGGGGGGACGATTCTCCCGCAAGAAGCGCATTTCCTTAAGGGAGAAGCAAGGAGGGGGAACCAGAGGCGGAGGGAGTTACGGTTTTTTAGGGTGTGTCTTTGGTGAAACGGAAAGGAGGGAACGCCGGATGAAACGCAGCGCAGTCTGGTTCCTGGTCCTGCTGGCCGTGGTGGCCCTGCCCCTGTGGGCGGCGGGGGGCGACGATGGGCGGCAGCAGCTCAAGACCGAGGTGGTCTACCCCTGCACGGTGGTCCTCTCGCCCCCCTTCCGCGACCTGCCGGTGAGCACCCAGGTGGCGGTGGGGCCGGAGCGGGAGATCCCCAACCAACCCACGCCCAAGGGGCAGTCCCTCAACGGGCCCCAGGCGGTCCCCACCGGTGACGGGGCCCTCCAGTCGAGCCCCGGCCTTTTGGCCATGCCCGGCACGGTGGCGGAGTTCGCCGGCATCAGCAACATTGACGGAGTGGCTCCTCCCGACACCGAGGGCGACATCGGTCCCAACCACTACGTCCAGTGGGTGAACCTGCACCTGGCGGGGTGGTCCATCAACCGCTCTACCACTCCCTACACGGCGACGCTGGTCCTGGGCCCCGTGGCCGGCAACACCATCTGGTCGAGCCTGGGTGGTCCCTGCGCCAACAGCAACGACGGCGACCCCATCGTCCTCTGGGACCGCTTCCGGAACCGCTGGGTCATCAGCCAGTTCGCCCTTCCCGGCCCTTACTACCAAGCCATCGCCGTCTCCAAGACCGCCGACCCGACGGGCCAATGGTGGCTCTACTGCTTCCAGTACGACGCCACCAACATGAACGACTACCCCAAGTTCGGCATCTGGCCCGACGGCTACTACATGACCGTCAACCAGTTCGCCAACATGTCCTCCTGGGCCGGCGCCGGCCTCTGCGTCTTCGAGGCCGACAAGATGATCAACGGCGATTCCACCGCCCGCATGCTCAAGGTGGACCTGGGGGCCGTCAACATCAACTACGGCTCCCTCCTCCCCGCCCACTTCGAGGGAATGACCAGCCCGCCGGCCGGCTCTCCCTGCTACTTCGTGGAGGTGGACGACGGGACCTGGATTCCCGGCTACTCCAACGACGCCCTGCGCCTTTGGGAGGGCCACGTCAACTGGACGACGGGAACCTTCACCGTCGGCGTCGCCGGGGAGCCCAACCAGATCCTCGACACGGCGCCCTTCGACCCCCTCTGCATCGGCAACCAAAACTGCATCTCCCAGCCCGGCACCACGTGGCGCCTCGACGCCCTGGGCGACCGGCTCATGTACCGCCTCCAGTACCGCAACTACGGCTCCTACGAATCCATGGTGGTCAACCACTCGGTGGACGTGGGGAGCGGCCGGTCGGGCATCCGATGGTACGAACTGCGGAAGACCGGGAGCAACCCCTGGTCCATCTACCAGCAGGGGACCTACGCCCCCTCCGACACCTACAACCGCTGGATGGGCAGCGCGGCGCAGGACCACATGGGCAACTTTGCCGTCGGCTACAGCGTCTCCGACGGCACCTCCATGTATCCGTCCATCTTTTACGCCGGCCGCCTCGGCGGTGACCCCCCGGGGACCCTCGCCCAGGGCGAAGCCCCCCAGTACATCGGCGCCGCCTCCCAGACGGGGGTGAACCGCTGGGGAGACTACTCCACCCTGAGCGTGGACCCGGCGGACGACTGCACCTTCTGGTACACCCAGGAGTACTCCACCGGCGGCTGGAACTGGGCCACCCGCATCGGCGCCTTCAAGTACGGCTCCTGCTCGGTGGGTCCCACGGGAACCCTCACCGGCCACGTCACCGACGCCGGGACCTCCGCGCCCCTGCCGGGCGCCACCGTCACCGCCGACAACGGCTCCATCACCGTGAACACCCTCACCCAAGCCGACGGCTCCTACACGCTGACCCTTCCCGTCTCCCCGCCCAACTACACCGTCACCGCCTCCAAGTACGGGTACCAGACGGCGTCGGTTTCGGGGGTGGTCATCACCAACGGCGGGACGACCGTTCAGGACTTCGCGCTGAACACCGCCCCCTCCCACGTCGTCTCCGGCTACGTGACCGACGCCACCACCGGCTGGCCGCTCTACGCCACCCTCTCCGTCAGCGGCTCGGGTTACCCCGGCGCGACGATCTACAGCGACCCGCTGAGCGGGTATTACGCGATCACGCTGGCCGACGGCGTCGCCTACACCTTCACCGTCAACGCCTACGTCGCCGGCTACTCCGCCGGTTCGGCGGTGGTGACCCCTTCGGGCTCCAACGTCACCCAGGACTTCCCGCTGAACGCCGACACCTCCGCCTGCACCGCCCCCGGTTACCACTACGACTACGTCTGGTTCCAGGACTTCGAGGCCAACAACGGCGGCTTCACCGTGAGCGGGACCACCTCCTGGGCCTGGGGCGCGCCCACCAGCGGCCCCGGCGCCGCCCACTCGGGGGCCAACGTCTGGGGCACCAACCTCGCGGGCAACTACAACAACAGCGAGGACGGCTACATCACCTCGCCCGCCATTGACCTCTCGGCCTATGCCGGCCAGACGCCCATCGTCCAGTGGTTCCAGTACCTCGACTCGGAACCCAACTACGACTTTGCCAGCATGCAGGTCAGCAAGGACGGCGGGACCACCTGGACGCCGGTCTACGGCGAGGTGTCGGGCCATGTGGAACTGACGTGGACCAAGCACCTGGTGGTTCTCGACCCCACCTACGCCGTCGCCGGCTTCCGGATCCGCTTCCGCTTCCGCTCCGACTCCAGCGTCACCTACCCCGGCTACTACATTGACGACGTGGGCGTGGGCATGGCCGTGGTGCCGCCGCCGCCGCCGCCGATTTGGTCCGAAAACTTTGACGGTGTGTCTGCTCCAACCATTCCTCCCGGATGGGCTGTTGCGGACGTTTCCGGAACCGCAGGAGATTGGCAGACCCGAACCACCACTAGCCATCCCGGTGGTCAACCGCCGCACTCGGCTCCAAACCTGGTCTTCTTCAACTCCTGGACCGCCGGGAGCGGGAATTCAACCCGTCTGTACAGAACAACAGGCCTTGACCTTTCGGCCGTCACCAATCCCCGGGTTACTTTCTGGATGTACCACGATACTGGGTACTCCGGCAATGCTGACCGTGTCCAGCTGCAGGTTTCCACGGACGGCGGATCGGTGTGGCAGGACGTAGGGACGGCGGTCAACCGATACGACGGCACAACGGGGTGGAAGCAGCATTCCATCAATTTGACCGGCTTTACCGGGCCCCTGACCGACGTCCGCATCGCCTTCCTGGGGATCAGCGCCTATGGAAACGACTGCCACCTGGACGACGTGGCGGTCGAATCCGGGACACCTCCCCCTCCCCCCACCCTGCCCTGCAACGCGCCCACTTCCGGCGGCCTGATCCTGGGCAACGTCTACGACGCCAACACGAACAACCCGCTGAACGGCGCCGTCGTCACCAACACCACGACCGGCGGCGCGGCGTCCACGGCGGCCACCCCCGACCCGGCGGTGGACGACGGCTTCTACTGCATGTACGGCGCCGAGCCGACGAGCGACCTCTCCGCTTCCAAGAGCGGCTACGGCCCCGACAGCGCTACCGTTTCGGTGCCCCACTTCGGCGCCGTGCGGCAGGACTTCTACCTTCCGACGGCCCACCTGACGGCCGATCCCACCTCCCTTGAGGTGACGCTGCCTCCCAACCAGACCACCTCCCAGACCCTCACCCTCACCGAGGACGGCGGGGTTGCGGCGAACTACACCATCCTCGAACGCGACGGCCACGTGGTGGCCCCCGTGCCCTTCCGCGGCAACGTGAAGGCCTCCATGATGGAGATGCGGAAGAAGGCCAAGCAGATCGAGAAGGCGGAGCAGGAGACCTCCACGGGCAGGGCCCCCGCCGTGGTGGCGCCGAAGGAGGCCGAACCGGCCGCTCCCGCCGTCTCCCTGCCCCTGCCGCTGAACCCCGGCGAGGCGGCCTACGGCTGCAACCTGGACTCCACTACCCTCCAGCAGTTCCCCGACATTGACGTCCCGGGAACCTGGAATACCGTGGGCAACTACGGCTCCTATGATTTCTTCGCCGGCGATTTCCTGGGCGGGGACTTCAGCACGCTGTACGTCCTCGAGTACAACACCAACGCCCTCTACACGATCGACACGGCCACGGCGACGCCGGCCCTTATCGGGCCCTCCACCCCCTTGAGCGGCGAAGTCTGGACCGGTATGACCGGCGCCGTGGACGGCACCCTCTACGCCGCCTCCACGAACGTCAGCCGCTCGACCCTGTACACCATCAATCCCTCCACCGGCGCGGCGACGGTCGTCGGCCAGATCACCAACGCCCCCGGCATCATCGCCATCGCCATCAACCCCGCCGGGGAGATGTTCGGCGTGGACATCGTGGGCAACAACCTCGTGCGCATCGATCCCGCGACCGGCGCCGGGACCGTCGTCGGGCCCCTGGGAGTCAACGCCAACTACGCCCAGGGCCTGGACTTCGACGACCTCTCCGGCACCCTCTACTGGGCTTCGTACAGCGCCTCCGGCGAACTCCGGACCATCAACACCACGACGGGGGCGAGCACCCTGGTGGGCGCCTTCCCCGGAGGAGCCGAGGTGGACAGCCTGGCCATCGCCTCCTTCGCCGCGATGGACGTCCCCTGGCTCTCCGAGAGCCCCACGAGCGGAACGATCCCCGCGAGCGGCACCGAGGCCGTCACCGTTTCCTTCGACAGCACGGGCCTTGCTCCCGGCGACTACCTCGCCACCCTGCAGATCAACAACGACACCCTCTACGGCCGGATCATGGTCCCCGTGACGCTGCACGTGACGTACGCGCCGGTGGTGGCGACGGCGGCGGCGGCGCCGACGAGCGGGGTGGCCCCGCTGGCGGTGGCCTTCAGCGGTTCGGCGACGGGAGGAGACGGGTCGTACAGCTGGGAGTGGGACTTCGGGGACGGCTCGCCGCACGCCTATACCCAGAACGCGAACCACACGTACGTGGCACCGGGGACCTTCACGGCGACGCTGACGGTGACCGACGGCCATTCGAACGTGGGGACGGCCACGGTGGACGTGACGGTGTCGGTGCCCTTCGACGGGAACTACTACGACGACCTGGGGCGCGCGGTGCTGTGCGTGTGGCGCGCGACGGGGGTGTACCAGTGGACGATCCTGACGGGGCCGCACGCGGGCACGACCTTCCACGGCGTGGGCGTGGTGGCCAACGGGGGGACGGCCTTCTGGACGAGCCCGTCGGACCCGGTGTACATCTACGCGACCTACGACGCGCGCCGGAAGCGGGCGCGGGCGTACCTCTCCGACTCGGCGACGGGAATCTACAGCACGATCAGCGACAGCAACACGACCAACAACCCGCCCTGCCCGTGAGGGCCGGTTGGGTCTGACCCTAAGGGCGCGGGGCCTTTGCCCCGCGCCCTTTTTTGTGAGGCATCTCACACAGAGGCCGGCGGAGAGGGGGAACGGCTTGCGTTTCTCCAGAGAAGGCCGCATATTTTCTTCACACCTCGACGCTCACCGAAGAGAAGTTCTTTTCAGGGGAGGGAACGATGTTCGCGAAAAAGACGGTTCTCCTGGCGACACTGGTACTGGCTTTCGGCGCGGTGGTCTGGGCGACGGCGCCGGCGCTCCCAACCACCTCTTCGGGAAAGGGCCTCGACCGGCCCCCCCGTACCCCCCAGGCTCCACAGGCAGCGGAGATCGTGGACGAGGGCGGTGTCTTCGTCCCCGCTGCCCCCGTGGCCTCCTACGCCCCCATCGTCCTCTGGAACCAGCCCCTCTCGGGGGTCAACACGAACGCCTACGTGGACCAGGATTTCTCCGACTATCCCGCCTATTCCTCCTACCTCCTGGACGACTTCGCCAACGTCCAACCCTGGAACCTCACCGCCATTTTCATCCCCGGCTTGGGCTGGAACGGCTTCACGACCCTGGCGAATGCCACGGCCCTCAACTGGGCCATCTACGCCGACGACGGCACGGGGCTTCCCGACGGCTGGCCCGGCGGGGGAAACGCCCCCTTCTGGAGCCTCAGCCTCCCTCCCGGTGATCCCCAGGTGACGATCACCAACGGTTCCGGTGGTCAGCCTTCCAACACGCTCCTCACCCTATCGGCCCCCGTGGCCCTGCCGCCGGGAACGTGGTGGCTCTGCTTCTGGCCGGAGATGGCCTTCTCCGTCGGGGGGCAGTACGGCCGCCAGCCCAGCGACACCACCAACGGCTCCGTGGCCAAGTTCATCAACCCCGGGGGCGGCTTCGGATTGGGAACGGGTCTCCAGGACTGGTTTGTCTTAGGGCCGGCCCAGCAGGACATGGCCTTCCGCCTAGACGGCGAGTTGGCTCCCTGCACCGTCCTTCACGACAACGGGCCTCTGACGACGCACCCGGCCGCCTGCGCCGGCGACGACGCGAGCCGCCTGCAAAGTGTGAGCCTCGGGATGAACACCCTGGGTTTCGGCCACCAGTTTTCACTCAACTACCGCGTTGCCGACGACTTCACGGTGCCCGCCGGCGGCTGGCAGGTGGACCAGGTGGCCTTCTACGCCTACCAAACCGGCGCGGGGACGACCTCCCCCATCACCGGCGTCTACTACCAGATCTGGGACGGCTCTCCCGACAATCCCGGAAGCACCGTCGTCTTTGGCGACCTCGTCACCAACCGCCTCCTCTCCACCGAATACTTTCACATTCAGCGGGACTCAGAATCCTCGAACTGCGCCAACAACCGGTACCTCTTCAGGAACCTCTGCTCCGCCGGCGTTTTCCTTCCCGCCGGCACCTACTGGATCGAGTGGATGACCGACGGTTCCCTGTCCTCCGGCCCCTGGGCCCCCCCCATCACGATCCTCGGCCAGACGACCACCGGCAACGCCCTGCAGTTCACCGGCGCCTGGGCGCCGGCGCAGGATTCGGGCACGCTGACCCAGCAGGGCTTCCCCTTCGTCCTCTTCACCTGCACGGCGGGCTGTCCGGCCATCACGATCTCGCCGGTGCCGCCCCTGGCGCCGATGGTGCGGGGGGTTCCGTACACGGTGACCTTCACGGCTTCGGGGGGTACGGCGCCGTACACCTACACGCTGACGGGGGACGTGCCGCCCGGGCTGGTGTTTGACGGTGCGACGGGGACGCTGTCGGGGACGCCGACGTGGGTGGGGTCGTACAACTTCACGATCGAGGCGACGGACGACAACGGGTGCACGGGGAGCCAGAGCTACAGCCTGACCTCGGCGCCGAACTACGGGTTGCACTTCCACGACAACTACGGGCGGTCGGACCTGTGCATCGACGCGGTGACGGGTTCGTACCGGTGGACGATCCTGGCGACGAGCACGGTGTACGAAGGGATGGGCGTGGTGGCCAACGGAGGGACGGCCTTCTGGACGGCTCCTTCGGACCCGGTGTACATCTACGCGACGCACGATGTGCGGCGGAAGCGGGCGCGGGCGTACTTCAGCGATTCGGGGAGCGGCGCCTACAGCACCATCGTGGACACCAACACCACCGACAACGGCCCCTGCCCGTGAGGGCCGGTTGGGCTTGACCCTAAGGGCGCGGGGCATAGGCCCCGCGCCCTTTTTTGCCCGGCCTCAGTAGAACATCCGGCGGGCGAGGGGAAGGTCCTCGAAATACCGCCGGGCCCGCTCCACGTCTTCGGCGATCTGGGCCTTGAGGGCCCCCGGCGAGGGGAACTTCTTCTCGGGCCTCAGAAACTGGAAGAAGAGGCAGCGGATCCGGCGGCCGTAAAGGTCTCCGGCGCCCTCCAGGATGTGGACCTCCACCGTCACCTCCCCCTCGCCGAAGGTGGGGCGGACCCCTAGGTTGGCCACGGCGGGGCGGAGGAGGGGATCGCCGTCGTCCACGGCGGCCACGTAGACCCCCCGGGCGGGGATCAGCTCGTTCTCGATGGAGAGGTTGGCGGTGGGGTACCCCAGCTCCTTGCCCCGGCCGTCTCCGTGGGCCACCACCCCCTCGATGATGTACGGCCGGCCCAGGAGGCGGACGGCCTTCTCCATCTCTCCCTCAAGAAGCAGGCGGCGGATGGTGGTGGAGGAAACCTCCACGCCGTCCACCTTGAGCTTGGGGAAGGCGTGGGCGGCGTACCCCAGTTCGGAGGCCAGGGATTTCAGGAAGGTGATGTCGCCGGCCCGCTGGAAGCCGAAGCGGAAGTCGTCCCCGATGTAGATCTCCCGGGGGGCGAGCCTTTCGCAGAGAAGGCGGACGAAGGCGTCGGCGGGTAGGCGGCCGAACTCCACATTGAAGGGGATTTCCAGCAGAACCTGGATGCCCAGGTGGGCCAGGATGTCCCGCTTCTGGGAGAGGGTCTGGATGAGCTGGGGCGCCCGCTCGGGGTAAAGAACCTTGAGGGGGTGGGGTTCGAAGGTTACCACCACGCTGGTGCCTCCCTCCTCCCGGGCGCGGGAGATGACCTTCCTCAGGATCCGCTTGTGGCCGCGGTGAAGGCCATCGAAGTTGCCGATGGTGAGGATCACCGGGGCCGTGAAGGGGGGAATGCGGTCCAGGTCCTTCAGCAGGATCATGCGAGCCTCGTCACCACGATGGTCAGGATGCCGGCCAGGGCCCCGGCCAAAAGGTCGTCGGCCAGAACGCCCAAAGTGCCGGGCAGCTTCTCCAGGGCCGAGATGGGGAAGGGCTTGAAGACGTCCAGAAGGCGGAAGAGGACGAAGGCGATGAGGAGGTAGGGAAACTCCGGGTCAAGAAAGGCGAGGGCCGCCAGCATGCCGGCGACCTCGTCGAGAATGACGAAGGAGGGGTCCGACTTGCCGGAGGCGGCCAGCACCGGCGGCACGGCCAGGAAGGCCAAGGCCACGAGAACGGCGATCTCCCCCAGGGACAGGAGCCAGCCCGTCCGGGGAGGGAGGAGGAAGGCCGGCAGGTAGAGGAAGATTCCCACGGCGGCTCCCACCGTCCCGGGCATGAGGGGGGTGTAGCCCAGCCCCAGGACGGTGGCCGCCGCCTGGGCCCAGAGGGGGCCGTTCTTGAGGGACCTGCCCTCAGGCGGGGCCAAGGATCGCTCCCACAAGGTCGTAGGGGTGCGCCTCGGTGATCTTCACACGGGCGAAGGAGCCGGGCGGCGCGAAACCGTCGTTGAGGAGGACCTTTCCGTCCACGTCGGGAGCCTGGGTGGCGAGGCGGCCCTCGAGGAGGTGCTCGCTCTCCTCCGAGACCCCTTCCACCAGGACCGTCACCGTCTCTCCCACCCGGGCCAGGTTCTTTTCGCGGGAGATGGCCTGCTGGACCTCGAGGAGGCGCTCCTGCCGCCGCCGCTTGGTCCGGCGGTCCACCGGGTCGCCCAGCCGGTGGGCCTGTGTCCCCTCCTCCCGGGAGTAGGTGAAGACGCCCAGGTGGTCGAAGCGGGCCTCCCGCACGAAGTCCAGCAGGAGGCGGAAGTGCTCCCGACGCTCTCCGGGGAAGCCCACGATGAAGGTGGAGCGCACCGCCAGCCCCGGCACCGTCTTCCGGGCCCGGTGGAGGAGCCGCAGGAAGGACTCCGCCGAGCCTCCCCGCTTCATGGCCGAAAGGATCTCCGGATGGGCGTGCTGGAGGGGCAGATCCAGGTAGGGAACCACCCGGGGGCAGCCGGCCATGGCCTCCAGGAGGGGCCGGTGGAGGTGGTTGGGGTAGGCGTAGAGAACCCGGATCCAGGGGATTTCCGTTTCCTCCTGGAGGCGGCCGAGGAGGAGGGCCAGGCCGTCTTGGAGCCCCAGGTCCCGGCCGTAGTCGGTGGTGTCCTGGGCGACGAGGACCGCCTCCTGGACGCCGCGGGCGGCGAGATTCCGCACCTCCCGGACCACGTCGTCCGGAGGACGGCTCCGGAAGGCGCCCCGGAAGGAGGGGATGGGGCAGAAGGAGCACGGGTTGTCGCACCCCTCGGCGATCTTCACGTAGGCCAGGTGGGGCGGCGTGGCGAGGAGGCGGGGAGAGAGGCCGTCGTAAAGCGGCATTTCGACGCCCACGGGGGCGTCGGGCCGCTCCTCGGCGAGGAGGCGGGCCACCTGTCCCACGGCCCCCAGCGGGATGAAGCCGTCGATCTCGGGGATGGCCTTCCGGAGCTCCTCCTTGTACCGCTCCACCAGACACCCGGCCACCAGAAGGCGCCGGACACGGCCCTCCTGCTTGCGGCGGGCCACCTCCAGGATCGCCCGGATGGACTCCTCCTTGGCGGCGTCGATGAAGCCGCAGGTGTTCACGATGACCGTTTCGGCGTCGGGGTCCGCCGTCACCTCGTGGCCGGCTTCCTGGAGCTGTCCCAGCATCCACTCGCCGTCCACCCAGTTCTTTGGGCACCCCAGCTGGACCATGGCCAGGCGCATGGCGCCTCCCGCGGGGAAAAAGGTAGCACGGGGAAAGGGCGGGGGCAACGAAGAAGAGGCGCCACCCAAAAAAGAGGGGCCCCCGAAGGGGCCCCCCGAGGGGAAGGACGTTCTTCTTTACCGGGACCAGACGGTGGTCGCCTCGCCGCCGTCGGGGTTGACGAAGCGGAAGGTCGTGGGGACCCCCTTGGGCACGGCGGTCTTTAGGGTGGACCCGGTGAGGACGATCTTTGCCGTGGATTTGTAGACGACGCTCGTCCACGGGGTTCCGTTGATGAAGACCTGGATGCCCGACTGGAGGTTGGACCCGTTGACGATGATCTTGAAGGGAGGCGACTTCTTGACCAGCGAGGTGATGACCGGCGGATCCACGACGGTGAGGGGGCGGGTCGCGGTGGCGGTCTGGCCCAGCCCGTCGGTGACGGTCAGGGTGACGGTGTAGGTTCCCTTGGCGCTCCAGGCGTGGGTGACGGTGGCGCCCGTCGCCGTGCCGCCGTCCCCGAAGGTCCAGGCGTAGGCGTAGTGGTTGTCCCCCCCCGATGCGGACCCGGTGAAGGTGACGGAAACGTTGGGGCCGCAGGAGGCGGGGCCCGAAAGGGCGGCGCTGACGGGGCCGTAGACCTTCACGGTGACGTCGTTGCTCTGCCCCGAGTTCCCGGCGCCGTCCTGCACGGTGGCCCGGGCGGTGTAGGTTCCAGGAGCCGTATAGGCGTGGGTGGCGCTCGTGCCCGATCCCAGCGCCCCGTCCCCGAAGTTCCAGCTGAAGGTTGTGAAGTAGCCGCTTCCACCGTCGGCGGAGACGTGGAAAGAGACCGGCTGGCCGACCCGGGCCCGGGAGGGCTGGGCGGTGGCCTTGGCCAGAATGGGGGAGTAAACCCGCACGGTGACGGGGGTGCTGGACTTCACGTTGCCCTGGTTGTCCATGACCGTCACGACGGCGGAGTAAGTCCCCGGAACGGCGTAGGTGTAGGCCGGCGGGTCCGCGGCGGTGGCGATCCCTCCGTCCCCGAAGGACCAGGCGTAGGTGTAGGGGCTCGTTCCTCCCGTGACGGAGCAGGAGAAGTCCACCGAAAGCGGCGCCGCGCCGGAGGGGCTGGCGGGGGAGGCCGTGACGCTCACCTGGAGGTTGTTCACGGTGACGGTGGTGGAGCCCTGGGCGGTGTGGCCCTGGCCGTCGGTGGCGGTGACGGTGGCGGTGTAGGTGCCGGCGGCGGAGTAGGTGTGGGTCACGGTGGCCCCGCTGGCGGTGTGGCCGTCGCCGAAGTTCCAGGAATAGGTCACCGAACCCGTCCCGCCCGTGGCGAGGGCCTGGAAGGTGACGGCCAGGGGGGCCGGTCCCGAGGAGGGCGTGGCGGTCGTGGTGACGCCGAAGGCGACGGCCAGGCTGTGGGCGTACCCGCCGTCCACCGAAACAACGCCGGAAAGGCCGGTGACCTGCACGGGGGTGCTCCGGGTGGTGGTCGTCCCGTCGCCCAAGCGTCCCTGGCCGTTGTAGCCCCAGGCCCAAAGGGTCCCGTCGGTGCGGATCAGCAGGCTGTGGAGGGATCCTCCGGCGGCGGCGAGGGCGTTGGAGATGCCGGGGAGCTGGATGGGGGTTCTCCGGTCGGTGTTGGTCCCGTCGCCGAGCTGGTAGGAGGAGTTGTCACCCCAGACCCAGAGGGTCCCGCCGGACTTGACGGCGAGGTTGTGGTCCCAGCCGGCGGCGATGGCGGTGATGCCCGTGAGGCCCGAGACCTGGACGGGGGTGCGCCGGGTGGTGGTGGTGCCGTCCCCCACCTGGCCGTCGGTGTTCAGCCCGCAGGCCCAGACGGTGCCGTCGGACTTGAGGACCAGGGAGTGGTTTTGCCCGGCGGCGACGGCGGTGGCGCCGGTGATTCCGGTCATCTGGACGGGGGTCAGCCTGTCCGTGCTCCCACCGTCTCCGCACTGGCCGGAGGCGTTGTCGCCCCAGGCCCAGACCGTCCCGTTGGACTTCCGGGCGAGGGCGTGGAAGTAGCCGGCGGAGATGGTCGTGACGTCGGTGAGCCCCGAAACCTGGCCGGGGGTGGAACGGGATGTGGTGGTGCCGTCACCCAGGTTGCCGTTTCCGTTGGTTCCCCACGTCCAGACGGTTCCGTCGGACCGCAGCGCCATGCTCCAGTTTTGGCCGGCGGCCACGGCCACGATGCTGGTGAGGCCGGGAACCGGAACGGGAGTGTTGCGGTTGGTGTGGGTTCCGTCGCCCAGCTCTCCGGAGCCGTTGCTTCCCCAAGCCCAGACCGTTCCGTCGGACTTCAGCCCCAAGGAGTGATTACTTCCGGCGGCCACCTGGACGAAGCCGGGAGGTCCCAGCACGGGGATCGGTACCGCGGAGTCGGTATAGAAGGAGCCGTTCCCCAGTTGGCCAGAGTTGTTGTCTCCCCAGCTGTGGGCGTCGGAGGCCACGGCGAGGGTGGCCGTCTGGCTGTTGGTGGTGCCGCAGGAGGCGGAGACCTTCACCCAGTACTGCCGTGTCGCCTGGATGGGGCCCGTGGTGAAGGTGCTCTGGGTGGCGCCGGCCACGGGGTTCGCCGTCGAGCCGCTCGGTCCCTCGTACCACTGGTAGGAGAGGGCGGTGGTCCCCTGGGCGGTCACCGAGAGGGTCACGCTCGCTCCGGGGAGGACCACCTGGCTCTGGGGCTGGGTCGTGATGCGGGGCTTCACGCAGGAGGCGTTGGTTACGGTGACGGTCCCGCTCTGGACGCAGGGAGCGGCCCCGCTGGAGGTGGCGGTGAAGGTCCAGGTGTAGGTCCCCGGCGAGGCGTAGGCATGGGTGGGGTTCTGCGACGCGGCGAGGGCGGAGCCGTCTCCAAAGTTCCACTCGTAGCCGGGGGCCCCGGTCCCGCAGGAGGAGGCGGCCTGGCCGAAGAAGGCGACGGGGACGCCCGTGAAGGCCGACGTGGGCGCCCAGGCCTGGCAGGTCACCGCGCAGGGGTTGCCGCACCGGCTGGCGGCGTGGGCGTAGGCGGTGCAGCCCTGGTAGGTCACGCAGATCTCCAGGTCGTGGACCGACCCGTCGGTGTAGAGGGTGTCGTAGGAGAGGACGTACTGGTTGTTGATGAGGTTGCCGATGTCGGTGAGGATCTGCTGGAGGGCGCCGGCGTCGGTCCCGCGGTAGTACTTTCCGCCGGTCTGGTCGGCGATCCGCTGCATCACCGTATCGTCGGGGCTTCCGAAGCCGATGGTATAGATGGGGATGTGGGCCTGCTGGGCGTAGGCGATGATCTCCCCCTCGGAATGGGAGCTGCTGTTGTCCTCCCCGTCGGTCATGGCGAGGACCGCCTTGCGGCCGGTCTTGGCGGCGGTGGCCACGAGGGCATTCCAGGTGGCGTCGAAGAAGGCCGTGGCTCCGCCGCGGTAGGCGTACCCGTCAATGGCGGCGTAGAGGGCCTGCTTGTCGGCGGTGAAGTCCATGACCAAGTCCACCCGGGAGTCGAAGCCCCAGACCGCTGCCTGATCGGAGGCCCCCAGGAGACCGATGAAGGTCTTCGCCGCGTCCTTTTCCAGCTGGAACTGGCTGGAGCCCAGGCTCCCGGAGTTGTCTACGGTGATCCCCACGTAGAGGGTGGAGCCGCTCTGGCCCGCCCCCGTCACGGTGAAGTTCTGCGGCACGCCATCCTCGTTCAAGCAGAAGGAGGAGGCGGTGAGCCCCTGGACGGGGTGGCCCTGGCTGTCAAAGACGCTGACCACCGCCTGGACCGTCGGGCAGCGGGAGGGGTCCACCTGGGCGATGGTGATGGCCGGGCAGGCCCCCTGGGGGCCGCACCGGAAGGTTCCCTGGACCCACCGGGTGCATCCGCCGTAGGTCACGCAAAAGCGGAGGTTGTGCAGGGCGCCGTCGGTCTTGGTGGTGGTGTAGGAGACGACGTACTGGCTGTTGAGGAGGTTGCCGATGGCGGAGAGGATCTGCTGGAGGTTCTGGGAGGAGGCGGAGGTGAAGAAGAGACCGCCGGTCCGGGTGGCGATGTCCGATAGAACCGCCTGGTCGGCGCTTCCGAAGGCGATGGTGAAAACGGGGATGCCGAGGCTCTGGGCGTAGAGGATCAGCTCGTCCTTGCCATGGGAGGAGGAGTTGTCCTCGCCGTCGGTCATGGCGACGATGGCCTTCCGGCCGGAACGGGAGGCGGTGTTGGAGAGGGCCGCCCAGACCCCGTCGTAGAAGGCCGTCATCCCGTTCTTGTAGGGGTAGCCGTCAATGGCCGAGAGGAGGGTGGACTTGTTCGACGTGAAGTCCTGGACCAGGTCCACCGTGCTGGTGAAGCCGTAGACGGCGCACTGGTCGGAGGCGCCGAGGAGGTTGACGAGGGCCTTGGCGGCGGTCTTCTCGTCGTTGAAGGCCGAGGCGCCGAGAGATCCGCTGTTGTCCAGAACCTGGGCCAGGTAGAGGTTGGTGCCGCTCTGGGAGGCGGTGGTGACGGTGAAGCCGGAGATGGAGGCGCCGTCCTCCTCCACGCAGAAGGCCGAGGCCGGGAGGCCGTTGAGGGGGGCGCCGGTGGCGTCCCGCACGCTGAGGATGCCCTTGACCGTCGGGCAGGAGCCGGCGTCCACCTGGGTGAGGGTGACCTGGTGGGTACAGTTCCCGCCACCGCCCGTTCCGCAGGCCATGGTTCCCGCGGCGTGGACCGTGGGGCACCCGGAGACGTTCTGCAGGCAGACGTCCAGGGAGTGGCTCTGACCGTCGTTCTGGGTGGTCGTGTAGGTGAGGACGTACTGGCTGTTTATCACGGAGCCGAGGTCCGAGAGGATCTGCTGGAGGTCCTGGGAGGTGGCGGAGGGGTAGTACCGGCCGCCGGTCTGGGTGGCGATGGCGGCAAGGACCGCGGCGTCGGCGCTTCCGAAGCCGATGGTGAAGACGGGGATCCCCATCCCCTGCGCGTAGGCGATGACTTCCGCCTGGCTGTGGCGGGAGGAGTTGTCCTCGCCGTCGGTCATCACGACCACGGCTTTCCGCCCGCTCTGGACCGCCGTGGCCGAAAGGGCCTGGTACACGCCGTCGTAGAGGGCCGTCATCCCGCCCTTGTAGGGGTAGCCGTCAATGGCGGCGGTGAGGACGCCTTTGTCGGTGGTGAAAGCCTGGACGAAGTCCACCTGGCTGGTGAAACCGAAGAAGGCCCCCGCGTCGCTGGATCCCAGGAGGCTCACGAGGGCCTTGGCGGCGTTCTTCTCGTCGGCGAAGGCCGAGGAGCCCAGGCTCCCCGAGTTGTCCACCACGAGGGCGGCGTTGAGGGCGTTCCCTCCCGCGCTCCCGGTGGAGAGGGTGAAGCTCTTGGAAACCCCGTCCTCCGAGAGGCAGAAGTTGGAGGCGGTGAGGCCCGGGACCGCCTGGCCCTGGGGGGTGGTGACGGTGACGACCACCTTCACCGTGGGGCAGGAAGCGGTGTCCACTTGGGAGACGGTGAGGGTGGGACAGCTTCCTCCGGTGCCGCAGGTGAAGGAACCCTGGGCCGAGAGGAGGGGGCACCCGGGGACCTGGACGCAGGGCTCCAGGGTGTGGCTCTGGCCGTCGGTGTGGGTCGTCGTGTAGGTGATCACGTACTGGCTGTTCACCACCGCGCCGATGGCCTGGAGGATGGCCTGGAGGTCCCCCGACGAGGCGGCGGCGTAGTACCTCCCGCCGGTCTGGTTGGCGATGGACTCCAGGACCTGGGCGTCGGCGCTTCCGAAGCCGATGGTGAAGACGGGGATGCCCAGGCTCCGGGCGTAGGAGACGAGTTCGGACTGGCTGTGGTGGGAGGAGTTGTCCTTCCCGTCGGTCATGGCCACCACCGCCTTCCGGCCGGACCGCGTGGCGGTGTTGGAGAGGGCCTGGTAGACGGCGTCGTAGAAGGCGGTATTCCCGCCCTTGTAGGGGTAGCCGTCAATGGCGGCGGAGAGGGCCTGCTTGTCGGCGGTGAAGTCCATCACCAGGTCCACGGTGCTGGTGAAGCCGTAGAAGGCCGCCTGGTCCGAGGGGCCCAGCAAGGCGACGAAGGCCTTGGCGGCGTTCTTCTCGTCGGCGAAGGCGGAGGAGCCGAGGCTCCCCGAGTTGTCCACCACGAGGGCGGCGAAGAGGTCCCCGCCTCCCGACGAGCCCGTGGTCACGGTGAATCCCGTCACCGGCGCCCCGTCCTCCCTCAGGCAGAAGTCGGAGGCGGTGAGGCCCGTCACCGCCCCGCCGGCGCCGTCGAGGACCGAGACCACCGCTTTGACCGTCGGACAGGCCGAGGTGTCCACCTGGTTCAGGAGCAGGGTGGCGGGACAGGTGGACTGGCATCCCGGCGGAACCGTCACCTGGCCGGGGACGGTCTTGGAACCGGCGTTGGTCGAAGCGACCTGGATGGTGTAGGAGAGGGGGCCCGTCACCGTTCCGCTGGCGCTGACCTGCCAGGAGACCAGGGCCGCGGCCTGGAGGGGAAGGTCTCCCACCGTCTGGGTGGCGCTTCCGGCGGCCAGGGCCAGGCCCGCCGGGAGGTTCAGCGTGGCGCTGAGGCCCGTCACCGTCCCGCTTGAACCGGAGAGGGTGTTGGAGAGGTAAAGGGAGACGGTGAAGGGGTTGGGGGAGAAGAGGTGGTTTATGCAATCGAGGACGGAGGGGGCGGTGAGGGCGGTGGCCACCGGGGGGGTCGTGTCCACGGCGATGCTCCCCAGGCCGTAGTAGGTGCCAAAGGTGAGGCTCCCCCCCGGGACCAGGGTCCGGTTCTCCCAGTAAACGGCGTAGGCGGTGTTGTGGATGGTGCGCTGGGGGTCCACGGTGTAGGCGAAGTCCTGATCATGGATGTAACTCCAGTCGGCCACCTGGAAGCGGTCGGGCGCGGTGGGAACGAGACCGCCGAGGAGCGTCCCCTGGCAGGTGGTGGTGGGGTTGTAGAGGTCGTCGAAGACGAAGAAGTAAGGGGGAATGGAGGCGCCGGTCCACTCCCGCTCCTCTGGGATGGCCCCCGTCCCGGGGACCTGGAAGGGGGCGTTGTCGTTGGCGCCGATCTTCGTCTCGAGCATGATCCGGCACCCCACCACGTGGGAGGCGGAGTCCAGGTTCTCCACGGTGTAGGAGACGAAGTAGGTGTCGGGACGCCCGGTGGTGGTGCTCGTCACCAGGCGGATCCTCTGGCGGACCCGCAGGGGCCCCGAACCCAGCATCCAGACCGCCTCGTTGGTGTCGCCCGTGTTGGTCGGCGGCTGGACCGGCGTTCCGAAGGCGCTGCCGTCGTTGGTGTAGGCCGTGCCGTCCACTTGGATGGAGGAGAAGGAGGACCAGGGGGAGGGGTGGCCGTAAAGGATCACGGGCCCCCCCGGAACGCCCATGGTGAACTGGCCGGAGGTGTCGTCAATGGCCACCTCGATGTACGGGGAACCGGGCCCCCAGGAGAGGGGTCCCGGCGGGGAAGACCGGGCGCTTTCCTTGGGTCCGGCGGCGCCCAGGGGAAGCGCCGCCAGCAGGACCGACCCCGCGATCAGAGAGAGAAAACGGTGCTTCATCGCTCCACCTCCTCGCGCAGAACGAACCGTTCGAATCAAGACGGATTCCAGCCCCCGAACCCCCTGCCAGCCGTGGATTCCTTGGTGGTGAGAAAAATATAGGTTCGCCTCCCCGGTTTTTTCAAGCCCCGGGAGGCGGCCAGGGGAAACGGGGGGCAGGTGCCCCTTTCGGGGGAAAAGGGGAAGCGGTAGACTTCCTTCGTACCCGGGGGTAAGGGACGTCCATCGGAACCCGTGGGGAGGTATCCATGGAAACCAAGCGCTTGTGGATGGCGGCGGCGGCACTCCTGTTCTTCGACCAGGCCTGGCCGGAGGAGGCCCTGCGGGTCCTGAGGGCGGGGCCCGTGGGGGAGACGGCGAACCTCGACCAGGCCGGGGAAATCCGGGTGGTCTTCTCGGAGCCCATGGTGGCCCTCGGCCGGGTGGCGGAACTCCGGGAGGTGCCGGGCTTCTCCATCACCCCCCCGGTGTCCGGCACCTTCCGGTGGGCGGGGACCGATACGCTGATCTTCCGGCCCGAAGCCCCCCTCCCCTTTGCCACCCGGTACAAGGTGCGGATCGGCCCCGACCTCCGGTCGGTGGGCGGCCGGAGCCTCGCAAGCCCCTACGTCTTCTCCTTCACCACCCCCACCGTAAGGCTGCGTAGCGTGCGATGGATCCGGGAGGACGGGACGGTCCGCTCGCCGGTCCTCCTGGCGGTGGCCTTCAACCAGAAGGTGGAGCCCCGGCGGGTCTTGCCCCACCTCTCGCTGGCCTTCAAGCCCCACCGCTACAAGCCGCCCCCCCTGCCCGAGGGGGTCCAGGAGCGCCTTTCCCGGGAGGACCCGCATGCGGTGGAGGACTACCAGTTCAAGGCGGCCGCCGCCTCCCTGGCCGCCAGGTCCTCCGACCCCGTTCTCTTTGAGGCGGCGGCCTCCTGGGACGAGAAGAGGTTTCCCCGGGCCCCCGAGGTCCTGGTCCTGAGGACCCGGTCGGTTCCGCCCCCCAACGCCTGGATGGAGTTGGTGCTGGACGGAGAGGCCCCCAGCCCCGAGGGGCCCGAGGTCTCGGGGGAAAAAGAGCGCTACACCGTGGAGCTGGAGCCGGCCTTCTTCGTCGAGGGCTTCCGCTGCACCGACCGGTGCAATCCGGACCGGTACAACCCCCTGGAATTCACCACCGGCGTCCGCTTCGGCGAGCTGAAGGGGAAGGTCTCCGTCCTCACCGACGGTCCGGGGGGACCGGTGGTCCGCACGGCTTTGGAGGAAGGGGCCGAGGAGAGCTGGGACTGGCCTTCCGCGAGCTGGTCCCTGGACCGTCTGGGGCTGGAGCCGGCCCCGGACACCTCCTTCTTCGTGAAGGTGGACCGCACCCTTCGGTCTGAGGACGGCCAGGTCCTCGGCTACACCTGGCTCTGCCCCATGAGCACCAGCCACCGCACCGCCTTCTCCGCCTTCGAGTCGGGCTTCGGAGTCTGGGAGGCCTCCGGCGGCCCCGTTCTTCCCCTCTCGGTGCGCAACCTCACCACCGTGAAGCTCTGGGTCATGCCCCTGGAGTTGGGTGAACTCCTGCCGGCGGTCCGGGATCTAACCGTCCGCCCCTCCTTCAAGGATTCCAACACGGGGGAGAAGGAGCGAGACTACGGGTGGCTGCCCTTCTCCCTCGCCCCGCCGGTCCCCTCCACCCTCCGGCGCCTGAAGACGCCGGTGGACCGCACCGCCTTCGTGGGCCTCGACCTCTCCGCCACCTTGAACGGCGAAGGCAAGGGCCTGTCGTGGGTGGCGGTCCAGGACGGCGATCCCATTCCGGGGGCCCCCAAAAGCGAGCCAACGGACATCAAGGCCTCCCTGATCCAGGTCACCGACCTGGGCCTCACGGTCAAGGATTCGCCCCAGGGGTTCCTGGTCTGGGTCACCCGCCTCTCCGACGGAGGGCCCGTCGCCGGGGCCACCGTCGTCGTCTGGAAGCTCGACGGGACCCGGGTCTTTGAGGGCGTCACCGGCCCCGACGGCACGGTCCTTACACCGCCCTTCTCGTTGAGGGACCCCGAGGAGTGGTGGGAACTCTCCTTCGTCGTGTCGGCGGAGAAGGACGGCGACATCGCCTACCTTTGCTCCGACTGGAACGAGGGCCTGGAGCCGTGGGCCTTCGGCGTGCCCTTCGACCTCAACGAGCAGAAGCCGGTCCTGCGGGGCCGGGTCTTTCCCGACCGCGGGGTCTACAGGCTGGGGGAGGAGGTCCACCTCAAGGCGGTCCTCCGCAGCGACACCGCCTCCGGCATGAAGGTTCCCCCCGAAGGGACGGAGGTGGCCCTTCGGGTGGAGGACAGCCGCGGGGGCAAGGTGGACCAGCGGACGGTGAAGCTCGATGCCTTCGGGGCCGCGGAAGTGGTCGTGAAGGTCCCCGAGGAGGCCCCCCTGGGCACCTACACGGTGACGGCCTCGCTGCAGGGCCACCACCGGGAGGTGCGGGACACCTTCCTGGTGGCGGCCTACCGGAAGCCCGACTTCCGCGTGGACGCCAACCTCGGGGCCGAGCAGCCGGTGGCCGGCGTTCCCCTCGTGGGGACGGTGACGGGCCGGTACCTCTTCGGCGCCCCCATGGCGGGGAGGCCCTGCCGCTTCTCCGTGACCCAGCGGAGGCTCACCGGTGTACCGGCCGCCGTGACCGATCGGTACCCCAGCGATTGGGTCTTCGCCGAGGGCATTTCCGACTGGGAGACCCGGGGGGAATATACGGTGAAGGAGGCCGAGGGGACGCTGGACGCCCAAGGGCAGCTCCGGGTGGAGGTCCCCACCGGTCCCTCCGACGGCCGCTCCTACCTCTACACCCTGGAGGGGACCGTCACCGACGTCTCCCGCCAGACCCTTTCGGGGAGGAGCTCCCTTCCCATCTACGCCGCACCGTTCTTCACCGGCCTCAAGGATCCGCCCTTCTTCGTGGACGCGGGAAAGGACCTGGTGACGGAGGTCATCACCCCGGACCTTCAGGGGAACCCCGTGGAAGGCCTCCCGGTCACCCTGAAGCTGGTGCAGGTCCAGTGGCACGCCGTGCGGAGGGCCGAGGGCAACGGCTTCTACACCTGGGAGACGCAACGGAAGGAGGTGGAGCGGTGGATGGGGGAGGTCTCCTCCGCCGCCCGGCCGACGGAGGTCCGGATCCCCGTGGAGGAGGGCGGGTACTACCTGCTGACGGCCGAGGCCATGGACAGGGAGGGACGGGTTTCCCGCTGCACGGTCTCCTTCTACGCCCTGGGCGCCGGCTTCACCGCCTGGGAGCGGTACGACCACAACCGCATTGACCTCGTTCCCGAAAAGAAGACCTACCGGCCCGGCGAGACCGCCCGCATCCTCGTCAAGTCCCCCTGGGAGAAGGCCAAGGCCCTTCTGACCGTGGAGCGGGAAGGGATCCGCACCCACCGGGTCTTCGACCTCGTCTCCACCCAGCAGACGGTGGAGGTTCCCATCGGCGAAGGGGACGTGCCCAACCTCTTCGTCTCGGTGGTTCTCCTCAAGGGCCGGACCGAAGCCTACACCGGCGAGGATCCCTCCGATCCCGGCAAGCCGGCCTTTCGCGCGGGCATCACCGAACTGCACGTCGAGAACCTCACCAAGCGGCTGTCGGTGGCCGTTTCCAGCGACGCCGAGGAGTACCGCCCCGGCGCGCGGGCCGTCGTCTCCGCCGTGGTGACCGACGGCGCCGGCAAGCCCGCCGAGGCCCAGGTGACCCTCTGGGCGGTGGACTACGGCGTCCTCTCCCTCACCGGCTACGCAACGCCGGATCTCCTCCCCTCGGTTTGGGTGGACAAGGCCCTCGAGGTTCTCACCGAGGATTCCCGCCAGCGCATCGTCTCCCGGCGCGTCCTCACCCCCAAGGGCGCGGCGGAAGGGGGCGGCGGAGGGGAAGAGGAAGGGCCGGGGGACATCCGGAAGGACTTCCGGGTCCTGGCCTTCTACCTGGGGAGCCTGGTGACCGACGGCAAGGGGAAAGTGACCGCGACGGTGACGTTGCCCGAAGGGCTGACCACCTACCGCATCATGGCCGTGGCCCACGACCGGGCCTCCCGCTTCGGCTTCGGCCAGAAGGAGATCCGCACCTCCAAGCCCCTCCTGCTCCTGCCTTCCCTGCCCCGCTTCCTGGCGCGGGGCGACCGGGCCTCCTTCGGCGTGGTGGTCCATAACCGAAGCGGCGCGGCGGGAAAGGTCCGGGTGGAGGCGGAGAGCCTCGACGGCGGCCGGCTGGCCCTCGTGGGTCCCTCGGTTCAGGAGGCCGAGGGGGGGCCGGAGGCCCCCGTGGAGGTCCGCTTCGCCTTTGAGGCCCGGGGGGTGGGAACGGCCCGCCTCCGCTTCCGCGCCACGCTGGGGGGAGAGAGCGACGCCTTCGAGCAGGTCCTTCCGGTGGAGGTTCTGGTCTCCCCCGAAGCGGCCGTCGCCGTCGGTTCCACCGACGAGCGGGCCGAGGAGGTCCTGGAGATCCCCGGCGGCGTGGTCCCCGGCTTCGGCGGCCTGGAGACCAGCCTCTCTTCCACGGCCCTGACGGGCCTGGAGGCGGGAGCCCAGTACCTCGTGGAGTACCCCTACGGCTGCGCCGAACAGCGCGGTTCCGCTACCCTCGCCCTCGTACTGGTCTCGGACCTCTCGGGCGCCTTCCACCTTCCCGGCATCGAAACGGCCCAGATCCGCGACGTCGCCCAGCGGAACCTCAAGATCCTGGAGGCCTTCCAGTGTGAAAACGGCGGCTTCGTCTACTGGAGGGGGGAGGGCTGCATGTATGCCTCCGAATACCTCACCGCCTACCTCCTCCACGTCTTTCAGCGGGCGCAGGCCCTCGGCTTCTCCGTGAACCCGGTGGTCCTCGAGAAGGGGTACACCTTCCTGGAACGCCAGCTGGCCCACCAGCCCGAGGTGAACGAGGGGTGGTGGCCCTACTACACCGCCTGGCAGGCCTACGCCGTCAAGGTCCTCGCCGACGGGGGCCGCACCGTGGACAGCCACCTGGTCCGCCTCTACGCCTACGCCAACCGCATGCCGGTCTTCGGCCTGGCCTACCTGGAAGGCGCCATGGACCGGAGCGGCCGGTTCCAGGCCGAGCGGGACGACCTTCTGCGGCGGATGGACAACGCCATCCTCCCCGAGGGGGCCTCCGCCCACGTGGAAGAGCTCTCCGACCCGTACCTCCTGTGGCTCTGGAACTCCAACGTCCGCTCGACGGCCATCGTCCTCTCGGCCTTCACCCGGGACCCCGGGCGCCGCCACACGGCCGAACGGATGGCCCGCTGGCTCCTCGACGCCCGCCGGAAGGGCCGGTGGGGCAACACCCAGGAGAACGCCCACGCCCTGGAGGCCCTCATTGACTACTACCGGGCCTACGAGAAGGAGATCCCCGACTTCCGGGCGGTGGTCTCCCTCGCCGGAAAGACCCTCCTGGAGCAACGCTTCCAGGGCCGGAGCACCGAAGCGAAGAAGGCGACGCGGCCGTTGGCGTCCCTGGAGGCCGAAGCCCCCGCCGGCGCGCGCCTGCCCCTCGTCTTCTCCAAGAAGGGCGTTGGAAGGCTCTTCTACACCGCCCGCCTGCGGTACGCCGTTGCCCCCGAGGGCCTCGGGGCGCTGGACGAGGGCATCGCCGTGGAGCGGAGGTACGAACCCTACACCGAGAACGGCCGGCTGGAGCCCGCCCTTCGCTTCCAGGAAGGAACGCTGGTCCGCGTTACGCTGACCCTCAACCTTCCCAAGGAGCGCCGCTACGTCGCCGTCACCGATCCCCTCCCCGCCGGCCTCGAACCGGTGGAGTCGTGGTTCGCCACCACGGCGAGGGACCTCCAGGCGGCTCCCCCGCCGTCCGGCGGCGAGGGGGGAGAGGACGGCTGGTCCCTTTTCTGGAAGCGCGGCGGCTTCGACCACGTGGAGCGCCACGACGACCGGGTGCTCCTCTTCGCCACCCGCCTCGCGGCGGGCAAGCACGTCTTTTCCTACGTGGCGAGGGCCACCACCCGGGGCACCTTCGTCGTCGCCCCCGCCCGGGCGGAGGAAATGTACAGCCCCGAGGTCTTTGGCCGCACCGCCACGACGACGGTGGAGGTGGTCCCGTAGGGCGGCGGGCCGTAGGGGAGGCCGAAAACGGCCGTTGAGTGAACTGCCCCCAATTTCTTTGGACACAAAGGAGGGTTTAGGATGGTGTTCAAGGAGATGGGCATGAACGGGGAAGAAAGGACCATAGTGGCTGGGAGC
>Ga0209018_1000806_pt1 | contig 27697 bp, 28 predicted proteins | sample YNPBryBLVA2012_FD_185814 | JGI IMG/M metagenome (GOLD analysis project Ga0209018, IMG submission 185814) | Anoxygenic and chlorotrophic microbial mat microbial communities from Yellowstone National Park, USA - YNP Bryant BLVA 2012 (SPAdes)... ...
GCAGGGCCAAATTCCCCTGCGCGCAAGCGCAGGGCCTCCCTCCCCACCCCCCCGAACCCCCGCCCCACCCAAATTCCCCTGCGCCCCAGCGCAGGGCCCCACTCCGCTGAACCCCTCACAGAATCGACGCAGAAGACCACCCGCCGGAAGAATCCGCCGAGGCGGTGAGAGCCTCACGCCCGCATCGGGCCCATCGTTCAACCATCCGAACAATGGAGCCGCTCACGGAACCGGCTCGCGGCGCTGGTTCGGATACCGCCTGCCGCCGCCGTGCCGCGATAGACGACCAGATCGTAGCTTTGCTGCCCGAACGCGGGCGCAGCCAGCGAAAACAGAGCCAGTTTCCTCATCTCGATCTTTCCCCCGGATGCCGCTTCATCGGCTGGATTCGAGAATCTGCCCGTCCCGGAGCAGCCGCGCACGGAGCCGCTCATAGGGCACTTCCTGCACGCTCACTTTCAGGTCGATCGCCAGCGCTGCCGCCGTGGCTGCCGATTGGCCGAGAATCATGAACACCGGCTCCATACGGATCGACCCATAGGCGATGTGGGAGCTCGACACGCACACAGGCACCAGAAGATTCGTCGCCTGCCCGCGCTTCGGCACAAGCGAACCATAAGAGATCTGATACGCTCCGTTCGTCGAAACCCCGATGTCGCCCTCGTTTTGCACGGATCCCTCCGGCGTGATGTGCCGCTGCACGTTGTGCGAGTCGATTCCGTACGACCCCATCCCGACTGGTTCGGGCGTCGGGCGGCCTTTCAGCAGCTCGTTTTCTGTCATCACATAGCGCCCGATCATGCGGCGCGCCTCGCGAACGTACAACTGATGCGGCCAGTGGTTGTTGTCCAGGAATTCGTCCCGCGCCAGCCCCCATTTGGCCATCGCGTTCCGCACGTCCGCCGGCACCCGCGGATCGTTGGCCATGAAATACATCAGTCCCTGCTGGTAATCGATGTGCTCCTGAATGATCTCGCGCCGCCGTTCGTAGGAAGCCTCCGGATAGTCCCAGTTGCGGCCGATGTTGTCGGTGCTGAACGGACCGTGATTGTTGGTGTCCGTTTTCGCGTTCGGGATCGGGTCGAACTTGTGGAACATTTCCCGCCACCCGGCCTCAAATATTCGTAACAGCAGCGCATATTCCTCGGGTTGATAATTGGCCGGTTTCGGAAAAGGGACGCGGTTTTCCGGCACTCGCGTGAGGCACATCCGGAAGCAGTACGCCTGCACCTTCTTGTCGCCCGAGCCGTACTCGCCCGGCGGCGCCGTGCTGATCCGCGGCAGCACGCCGCTCGAAGGATCGCCCGGAATCACGTAAGGCGAGATGGGCGTCTTCAGAACGCCGAAATGATGCCGGTGGTGCAGCACCCCCGTCTGCACGCCCGCCCACCTCTCCCCGTAGGTCTGCATGGACTCGCGCCCCACGTGGAAGTCCACGCCCGCCGCCGCCATCAGGTCGCCCTCATAGGTGGCGTCCAGAAACATCTTTCCGGAAAATGTTCTGCCGTCCAGCATTCGGATCGAGCGGATCGCTCCCCTCTCCATGCGCACGCCCTTCTGCCTGTCCAGCCACCCGTTCCTCGCCACGGGGATCTTGTGCTCGGCGATCCACTCTTCGAAGATCCGCTCGCCGACGTGCGGCTCGAAGACCCACATCGTCCGCAAGCCCTGGTCCACCGCTTCCGTCCCCTGACCCTTGTTGCCGTATTCCTCGCGCTTCTGCCATCGCCATGCCTCGGGCTTCTGGTAGTGTTGGTACACCCTGCGGTAGAACTCCCGCGACAACCCGCCGATCACGTTCTTGTCCCCGGTGTCGGTGAACCCGAGCCCCCCCGCTGTCAGCCCGCCCAGATGCTTCTCCGGGCAGACCATTACCACGGACTTTTCCATCCGGCGCGCCTGCACGGCGGCAGTCACCGCCGCCGACGTGCAGCCGTAGATGACAATGTCCGCGGTCCGCGGCTGCGCTTCCGCCGCCGGCGGCACGGCACACAGGACGAGGGCGAACCAGAACCGGTGTCTCATCGAACTACAGCCTCCTGGATGCAGTGTACGAAGGCCGCCACGCCAGGCGCACCGCCGCCCCCGCAGGCCCGCCGGCTGGCGCCCCCTGTCTGAACCTCCGCTGTCATGCCGGCCCTTCGGCGCCTGGACTTCGGAGCAGCGCCACGAAGCAGCCGCAGAACGGTGCCCGTCCTGCGGCTGGCGGACCAAGGGCCCTTGCTTCCGCAGGCGGTATTGTGCCGCACGGACTCACTCGCCTTGCAGCAACAGCGTGTCTGGCGAACGCACGGGGCGGGGGATGTTCACCTTGAACAAGTCACCCATATGTCCCCGGCTCCCGGTCACTGAGCGGGACGAGGCCCGACGCGGCGCAACTGCATGCCGCGAATCATCACGACGGTGCTGGTGTCATGAATTTGGATGCCAATAGGACCGGTCACGGGGCGCTTCGCGTCTCCGCTCGTCGAAGCGGCGAGCGCGCCGTTCAGAAACACCCGGATGCCCTGTTCTCCGGACTCGATGAGAATAGAGTTCCAGTCATCCAGCTTTCCGAGCGAGGGGTCGGCCCTTGAGAACAGGTAGATGCTGCCGGTTGGCCATGAATCGTCCTGCATTCCGAGAAGCTGGATTTCGTATGCAATGCGCGCCGGAGAGCGTGATCCATCCCGGTTGGGGGTGACCTGCCCCCCGAAATCTCTACCAGGTGAAACTAGAGAAGCTCCGAGAACGGAAGGAGCAGGTAGAGATGAAAAAAGCCGATACACGGAAGAGCAGGTCATAGGCGCCGTCAAGCAGATGGGGGCGGGGCGGAAGGCCAGGGAGTTGGCGCGCGAGCTTGGGGTGAGCGAGGCCACGCTGTATGCCTGGAAGCCGAAGGACGGCGGGTTGGAAGTGAACGAGGCCCGGCGGTTGCGCGATCTGGAGCTGGAGAACGCGCGGCTCAAGAAACTGCTCGCCGATTTGTCGCTGGACAAGGACGCCCTGCAAACGGTGATCCGAAAAAACGGGTGGAGCTTGTAGAGCAACGGTGCGATGTGGCGCTCGTGATGGCCGAGCATGGCTTGAGCGAGCGCCAGGCCTGCAAGCTGCTGGAACTGGATCGCACCACATACCGTTACGAGCCTCGGCCAGACCGCAACGCCGCGCTGCGAGCGGCCCTGATGGAACTGGCGCGGCAGAAGCCGCACTGCGGCTACCGGCGGCTGGGCGTGCTGCTGGCGCGCTGCGGTTGGGCGGCGAATCCGAAGCGGGTCTGCCGGCTATACCGCCAGGAGCACCTGACGGTGCGGCGGTTCAAACGCAAGCGGGTACAACGAATAGCGCCGCCGGCGGCGATGCTCACGGCGCCGAACCAGGAATGGGCGATCGACTTCGTCATGGACTCGCTGGCGGCGGGCAGGAGCCTCCGGCCGCTGACGATCGTGGACAGCTTCACGCGCGAGTGCCCGGCCATCGAGGCGGACAGCTGCCTGGGCTCGCGGCGCGTGACGAGACTGCTGGACCGGGTGACCGCAGAGCGCGGCAAGCCGCTGGCGATTCGATGTGACAACGGGCCGGAGTTCACGTCGCGCCATTTTTTGAGTTGGTGTGAGAAGCGGCAGATCCGGCTGGTGTTCATCGAGCCGGGCCGGCCGGTGCAGAACGGCCACATTGAGAGCTTCAACGGGCGGTTCCGGGACGAATGCCTGAATGCGAACTGGTTTCTGACGCTGGCCGACGCCAAGACGAAGATCGAAGCCCGGAGGAGGAAACATAGCGCCCAGAGACCGCATAGTTCGCTGGGGTATCTGGCGCCGGAGGAGTTTGCCGCGCGGCGATTCTATAGGGCTGATGTGGGGCCAAGGGGATTCAAACGCAATCCCCTTGCCCCACATCCCGATGCCCGCTGCCCGCGAGGGCACCATGACGAGGCAAGATGCCAGAGAGTTCTCAAGTTACGACTGGTGGAAAAATCGGCGGCAGGTCAATAGATCCTCAGGAACATCGTTCATGATCCAGTCTGGGTGGAAGACCACCACTGCATCACCTCCGCCTGACTGGGCAAGCTTCGCGCCGCAATGCCCTCGCGCTTCCGTGCGCCGTCTACACCCGAACCTTCTCCCCCTCCACCCGCGCCGCCTTCGGCACCTCCACCGCCTCCCCCGTGATCAGCCGCGCCCGCGGATTGAACGTCACATACTTCAATGCCCACTGCATCAGCACCAGCAGCCGGTTCTGATAGCCGATCAGGTACACAATGTGGATCAGCAGCCACGCCAGCCACGCCATCACCCCGCCAAACCGCAGCCGCCCAAACCACGCCACCGCCGCATGACGCCCGATCACCGCCAGGCTTCCCTTGTCCACATACCCGAACCGCCCCGCCTCTTCCCCCTTCAGCCGCTTCAAAACCGCCCGCCCCACAAACCGCCCCATCTGAATCGCCGCCGGCGCCACCCCCGGCGCCTGCCTCCCATCCTCCTGCCGCGCATGCGCCAGGTCCCCTGCTACGAAAATTTCCGGATACCCGGGAACGCTCAGATCCTCCCGCACCACCACCGCCCCCCGTCGGTCCAGTTCCGCTCCCGTCGCCTCCTGCAACATCGCTCCAACCCCGGACGCCCTCACCCCGGCTGCCCACACGACCGTCTTCGCCCCAATCCATTCCCTCTCCCCATCGCCCCTCCTCACCCACACTCCTTCCTCCGTCACCTCCTCCACCCGCAACCCGCACCTCGCCCGCACGCCCAACCCGATCAAATGCCGCTCCGCCGCCCGGGACAATTCCTCCGGATACGCCCCCAGCACCCTCTCCCCGGCATCCACTAGCAGAATCCTCGCCTGCTCCGGACGAATCCGGCGAAAATCGTTCCGAAGCGTCTTCCGGGCAATCTCCCCAAGCGCCCCCGCCAGTTCCACCCCGGTCGGCCCCGCTCCAATTACCACAAATGTCAACCAGTCCAGCCGCCTGCCTGCATCCGACTCCCGCTCCGCCGCCTCAAACGCCGCCAGGATCCTCGCCCGGATCGCCGTTGCATCCTCCACCGTCTTCAACCCCCGCGCCCTCTCCCGCCATTCCTCCCTGCCGAAGTAGTCGTTCTCCGCACCCGTGGCCAGAATCAGATAGTCATACGACACCCAGCCATTATCCAAAATCACCCGCCCCCGCCGCCGCTCCGCGTCCAGTCCCGTCATCTCTCCCATCAGGACACGAACGTTCTCCTGATTTCGTAGTACTCGCCGCAAAGGACTTGCTATATCTGTAGGAGAAAGACCGCCTGTCGCCACCTGATACAACAGCGGCTGAAACAAATGGAAGTTCCGCTTGTCCATCAGCGTCACCCGCACCGGCGCATCCCGCAATGCCCGCGCCGCATGCAGCCCCGCAAACCCTCCCCCGACAATCACTACCTCCACCCCGCCCAAGCCGCCCGAATTCAAGCCTGACTTTCCCATACTCATTGGATGCATCAGCCTCCCTCCGCGCACCCCCTTCCTTCACATGGGCACGCCTGTTTTATCTGCCCGAAGTTCAATCACTTCTCCGCCCTCCAGACGAACGCGCCGGCCCCGCCCGCCAGAATCGCCCCGGAGGTGATTCCATGAGTCAAACCACGACATCCGTCAGGCCTCGGCGTCCTCTCACCAAGAGCGAACTCGCCGCCCGCCGCGCCAATGCCGCTAAATCCACCGGTCCCCGGACGCCCGAAGGGAAGGCTCGTTCCTCTCAAAACGCCGTCAAACACGGCTTCTTCACCCAAACGGCTCTCCTCTACTATGAGTCCCCGGAAGAATTCGTCGCCCTCCGCGACGCCTACATCTCCGAGTACAACCCTCAAGGCCCAACCGAAATGCACTTCGTCATGGAGATGGCCAACGCCCAGTACCGCCTCCGGCGCGTCCGCGGCATAGAAGCCGACCTGATCCAGAAACTCGTCACCCGCGACATCGTCGGCTCCGGCCTCTCCAACGGCGAAATCCAGGCCGAGGCCTTCCGCACCCTCGCCGACGAATCCGATGCGCTCCAGCTCCTGCAGCGTTACGAGGTCATGTTCCGCCGCCAGTACGAACGCGCCCTGCGCCTCCTTTGGGAGCACCGCGACCGCCAGCGCCGCCTCGCCTCCCCCAAACCCGCCTCCCGCCGTCCCGCCACCTCCCCGGCCACATCCCGGGCCCTCCAGGCTCTCCACGCCCTCCTTGTCTCCCCCGCGCCCGGCGAATCCGGAATTTTGCAAAACGAACCGGAACCAGCCCCATCTCCCACCCCTTCAATCAAGTCCAGGATCCGGCCGGCCGCCCCGCCACGCCCCGCGCCCGCCCCCCCGCCCGGCCCGCGCCCCCGCCGCCCCCGCTCCTCCCCGCCAAAGGCCTCCTCCCGGCGATAAGCTGTCATTGGAATCCATGGAGCAGGACCCGAAACAGCGCCTCGCCATCGTCCTCATCGACACGCGCAACCCGCTCAACATCGGCGCAGCCGCCCGCGCCATGAGCAACTTCGGCTTCTTCGATCTCCGCCTCGTCCGCCCCTACGAGGTCGCCTTCCAGGAAGCTGCCAGCGCTGTCGGCGCCGCCTCCCTGCTTCGCGGCGCCCGCGTCTTTTCTTCTGTCGCCGAAGCCGTCGCCGATTGCTCCCTCGTCGTCGGCGCCACCGGCCTCGGCCACCGCGTCCTCGAACACCCCCTCCACCGCCTCGAACGCGCCGCCCGCCTCCTCCGCCGCCACCTTCAGTCCGCCCGCGCCGCCATCTTGTTCGGCAGCGAAAAATTCGGCCTCTCCAACGACGACATCTCCCACTGCCACTGGCTCCTCCACATCCCCGCCCGCCCCGAGCACGACTCCATGAACCTCGGCCAGGCCGTCGCCGTCACCCTCTACGAACTCCACCGCTCCCCTGCCGCCGCGCGCCGCCTGCCTGAAGCCCGCGAACTCGCCACCGCGGCCGAACTCGAACGCCTCACCCTCCTGCTCGAAGACGTCCTCGCCCTCTCCGGCTACTCCGACTTCACCCGCGAAACCTCCGCCTCCGCCAAGACCCACCGCCTCCTCCGCCGCCTCTCCCTCCGCTCGCGCGACGCCGCCATCCTCACCGGCATGCTGCGCCAGATCCTCTGGAAACTCCGGCATCCCGGCCAGTGATATTCTGGCAATTGCCATGTCGAAAGTCGAGCTCCATTACGAATTCATCGAGCCATTTCACGATTCATGGACCGCCGCCATCGACCGCCTCCACGGCGTTTACGGCTTTCATGCGCTGAAACTCTCCCCCTCGCTCGACCGCCTCACCGTGGTCTATGACGCCAGCCGCCTCACCCCGGCCGACGTCGACCATCACCTCCGCATGGCCGGCCTCCCGGTGCGCCGCGCCGCCGCCCAGTCTGCCCTCGCCTCATGAACATCGCCCTCAATCTGCTCGATTTCACCTCCGGCTGGCACCCCGCCTCCCGCTTCGCCGCCGTCCTCGCCGCCGGAGCTGCCGCCTTCGTCGTCCTCGTCTGGGCCGGTCTCCACGCCCTCCACAAAATCGCCAGCCGCACCAGCACCACCCTCGACGACGAACTCCTCGCCGCCCTCAACTGGCCCGCCCGCTGGACCGCCATCGCGATCGCTCTTCTCATCGCCCTGAAGGACATCGAGGAGCGCCACCTCTCCCGCTCCCTCGAGCACAAACTCACGATCCTCGTCACCGCCCTCATCATCCTGCCGCTCACGATCGCCATCTCCCGCGCCACTATCATCTTGCTCCGCCACGCCCTGTCGAAAAGCGCCACCGGTTGGCATGTCACCACGCTCACTGCCGCCACCATCCGCATCCTTTGGGCGATCCCCGGCATCCTCGTCCTCCTCAACCTCCTCAACATCTCCCTCGCTCCCGCCCTCACCGCCCTCGGCGTCGGCGGCATCGCCGTCAGCCTCGCCCTCAAAGACACCCTCGCCAACCTCTTCTCCGGCTTCTACATCTCCATGGCCGGCAACATCCACAAGGGCGACTACGTCCGGCTCGACTCCGGCCAGGAGGGCTTCGTCGAAGACGTCACTTGGCGCATCACCACCCTCCGCACCCTCCAGAACAATCTCGTCGTCATCCCGAATTCCAAACTCAGCGAGGCCCTCGTCACCAACTTCTCCTATCCTGAGAAACAGCTCGCCGTCCCCATCCCCGTCGGCGTCAGCTACGAGGCGGACATCGATCACGTCGAACGGGTCGTCCTCGAAGAGGTAGAAGCCGCCCGCGGCCTCGAAGGCCTCCTGTTCGATCCTGCCCCCGTCGTCCGCTTCAACCCCGGCTTCGGCGACTCCTCCCTCAACCTCACGCTCATCGTTCACGTCGCCGAATTCACCCAGCAATACCTTGTCCAGGATCAGCTCCGCCGCCGCATCCTCGCCCGCTTCCGCCGCGAGCGCATCAACATTCCGTTCCCCATCCGCACCCTGGACCTGCCTCCCGGCTCCCTCAAGCGCGCCCTGGGCGGCGATCCGCCCCCCGGCGCCTGACCCCGGCCCCGGTTTGACACCCTCGCCCGCCCCTCCCTATACTGAAATTTCGCCCCCTCATTGCGAGGCCGGACGCCATTTCTGTGCCCGCCGATCGCGCCCGCGGCGCCGGGGGCCGAACCGCAGGATTGTCATGCCCAAAAGAACGTTTCAGCCGAACAACCGCCGGCGCGCCAAAACGCACGGTTTCCGCGCTCGCATGAAGACGAAGAACGGGCGAGCCGTTCTCGCGCGGCGCCGGGCGCGCGGCCGCTGGAAGCTCACCGTCAGTGACGAACGGGCCGTCCGCTACGCCAAGCAGAAATAACCCCGGCGGCGCCGGCGCCCAGCGCTTCCCGCGCTCGAAGCGCCTCACCCGGTCCGCCGAATTCCGGCTCGTCTATGATCGAGGCATCCGCGTCGTGAGTCCATACTTCACGGCCTTCTGCTGGCAAAGCGGGGGTGGAGAACCGCGCATCGGCTTCACCACGCCCCGGGCCCTCGGCAAGGCTGTTGTGCGCAACCGCATGCGCCGCCGCGTTCGCGAGACGGTCCGCCGCCGCCTCTCCCTCATCGCCCCGGGCTGGTGGATTGTCTTCAACCTCCGCAAGCCCAGCCTCGATGCCCCGCAGCCGGATCTCGACGCCGCCGTCGACAGGGTGGTCTCCCGATGCGCCGCCTGATCCTCGCTCTCATTGGCGCCTATCAACGTTGGGTGTCTCCGCTGCTTCCCCCCTCCTGCCGCTTCCACCCCACCTGCAGCGAGTACACGCGCCAGGCGATACTGCGCTACGGCGCCGCCCGCGGCCTCTGGATGGGCCTCAAACGCATCACCCGCTGCCAGCCTCTTTCCGCTGGCGGCTTCGATCCCGTCAACTGAACCAGGAGAACGGATGGCCGATTCCACTAGCGGCAAGCAGAAACAGCCCGGCGGCGAAATGAGCATGGAGAAGCGTCTCCTGCTCGCCTTCGGCCTCATGGGGCTCGTGCTGTTCGCCTCGCAATATTTCCTCCCCAGACCTCAGGCGCCCCCGCAGAAAAAGGCCGGCGCCGCGCCGGCCCGCGCCGCTGAACCCGCCCCTCAGACCCAGCCGCCTGCTGCCGCACCCGCCCCCGCCCCGCAGCCGCCCGCCGCCCGAAAACAGGCGGCGCAGCAGAAGTCCGCCGCGCCCGAACTCGTCGCCGCCGACAAAGAAGAAACCCACATCCTCGATACCTCCGTCTACCGCATCGTCTTCTCCAACCGCGGCGCCGCCGTCCGCAGCTGGGTCCTCAAACGGTACCGCGACAGCGCCGGCAATCCCGTCGAGCTCGTCAACGCCGCCGCCGCTCCCAAAGCCGGCTGGGCCTGGTCCTACGTCTTCCCCCGCGAAAAGCCCGCAACCGATCTCAACGGCGCTCTCTTCGCCGTCTCCCGGCCGGACCCGCTCACCCTCGAGTTCCGCTTCAACGACGGCGTCACCAGCGCAGTGAAGCGGTTCCGTTTCGAGCAAACCCGCTACCGCGGCCAGTTCTTCAGCGAAGTCTCAAGCGCCGGCCGCCCCGTCGAACACCACCTCGCCTGGCGCGGCGGCTTTGGCGACCGCACCGTCCATAACCCCACCGGCGTCCAGAAAACTGTCTACTACGACGCCGCCCGCCAGAAGCTGGTCGAGGAAGGCGTGCACTCGGCCGACAAAGGGCCTCTTTCCACCAGCGGCGCCTTCCACTTCGCCGGCATCGAAGATACCTACTTCGCCGCCGTCGCCCTCCCGCGCGGCGAATCCTCCATCGAATTCACCGCCTGGAGCGACCCCGTGCCGGAATCCGCCGGCGGCGAGGAAAAGCCCCACGCCGGCGTCTCCCTCGGCGGCAAGGCGCGCAACGAGTGGACCTTCTTCGTCGGACCCAAGGACACCAACATCCTCCGCTCGACCGACCGCAAGCTCGAAACCATGATCGACTGGGGCTGGTTCTGGTTCATCGCCAAGCCGCTCTTCCTCGCCCTGCATTGGATTCACGACCACTGGACCGGCAATTGGGGCTGGGCCATCGTCATCGCCACCGTCATCATTAACCTCGTCATGCTTCCGCTGCGCTTTTCCCAACTGAAAAGCTCGCAGAAAATGGCGCAAATCCAGCCTGAACTCCAGGCCATTCAGGCCAAATACAAGGGCCTTTCCATGAAAGACCCCAAGCGCCAGAAGATGAACGAGGAGATGATCGCCCTTTACCAGAAGCACGGCATCAACCCCATGGGCGGCTGCCTCCCGCTGCTGCTGCAGATGCCTTTCTTCATCGCCTTCTTCAAGGTCCTCTCCGTCGCCATTGAACTCCGCGGCGCCACATGGCTGTGGGTCACTGACCTGTCCCAGCCCGAAGCGTCCTTCATTCGCCTGCTGCCCATCGGGATGCTCCTCACCCAGGTGATCCTCCAGAAGATGACCCCCGTCGCCAGCCCCGACCCCTCGCAGCAGCGCATCATGATGGTCATGATGCCCGTTATGCTCACCGTCCTCTTTTACAGCGCCTCCAGCGGCCTGGTGTTATACTGGCTCACTGGCAACGTCGTCGGCATCATCCAGCAGTATTTCTTCAACAAAACGGCGGTGAAGCCCTCCCCGGCGCCTGCGCAGGCGCCCAGGAAGAAGTAAGGAACCAACCTGATGACCGAGCGCCAATATACGGTGGACACAGTCGGCGACCGGATCGCCGACTTCCTCGACGCAGTCCTCGATGCGATGGACCTCGACGTCGAATACGAGATCCTCGACGGACCCGAAGCCGGCGCGTACTTCGAAAAGCCCTCCCTCGTCGTCAAGTTCAGCGGACCGGACCTGCACTTCCTCACCAACAACAAGGCCGAGGTCCTTCTCGCGCTCGAACAGTTGACGCAGGAGGTGCTGCGCATGGCCCCCGACGAGCATGCCCTCATCTGCTTCGACGCCAACGACACGCGCCTTCTGCGCCAGGAAGAACTCCGCCTGAGCGCCCTCACCGTGGCCGACCGCGTGCGGGAATCCAAAACGCCCTACCGCTTCAGCCCCATGAACAGCCGCGAGCGCCGCCTCATTCACCTCGCCCTGCGCGACATGGCCGACTTGCGCAGCGAAAGTTCCGGCGCCGGTCCGCACCGCCACGTCGTCGTCTATCCGGCAGGCATGCCGTCGCTGCCCGAGCCGCCTGAGCCCCCCGCGCCGCCCCGCCGGCCCCACGGCCCCTCCGGCCCGTCCGACCGCCGCGGCCGCCGTGACGGCGGCCGCAGAGGCGATGACAACGGCGGCCGTGGCCGCGGCCCGCGCGGCCGCGGAGGCCGCGGCGGCGACCGTGGCCGCCGCTAGCCCGCACCGCTTTGAACACGCGCGATACGATCGCCGCCATCTCGACGCCGCCCGGCTCGGGCGGCTTGGGCATCATCCGCCTCTCCGGCCCGCAAGCCCGCGAAATCGCCGCCGCCATCCTGCGCCTCCACCCAAACCACGAGTGGATACCGTGGCGCATCACCCACGCGCACCTGCTTGACGAGGACGGCGCCCCGGTCGACGAGGTGCTCGTCAGCTTCTTCGCCGCTCCGCGCAGCTACACGGCCGAAGACGTGGTCGAAATCTCCTGCCACGGCTCGCCTGTCATCCTCCGCCACTGCGTGGCCCGCGCCCTCCGGGCCGGCGCCCGCGCCGCCGAGCCCGGCGAATTCACCCTCCGCGCCTATCTCAACGGCCGCATCGATCTGCCCCGGGCCGAGGCCGTGCGCGACCTCATCCACGCCACCACGCTCTATCAGGCGCGCGTGGCTGCGCAGCAGCTCGAAGGCTCGGTCTCGCGCGCCGTCGCGCCCGTCAAAACGGCGCTCGTCGAACTGATCTCGCTGCTCGAAGCCGGCATCGACTTCGCCGAGGACGACGTCGAAGTCGCCTCTTCGGCCGAAATCGACTCTCGTCTCGCCGCCGTGCTCGACGGGCTCGGCAGGCTGCTGGCCAGCTACTCGTGGGGCAAGTACGTCCACGAGGGGCTGACGCTCGCCATCGTCGGCCGGCCCAACGCCGGCAAGAGCAGCCTGTTCAACGCCCTGCTGGGCGAGGATCGCGCCATCGTGACCGACATCCCCGGCACGACGCGCGACACCGTGAGCGAGGCGTTCTCACTCGAGGGCGTGCCCGTGCGGCTGGTCGACACCGCCGGCATCCGCGAAAGCACGGACCTCGTCGAACGGCTCGGCATCGAACGGACTGAACGCGCCATGGCCGACGCCGACATCACGCTGGTCGTTCTCGACCTCAGCCAGCCGCTCGAAGAGGCCGACCGCGTCCTGCTCGGGCGCACGGAAAACATGGGCTGGCGCGTGGTGGTGGGCAACAAGTGCGACCTGCCGCGGCGTCTCGCCGAGCCGCTGGAAGAGATCGCCGTCTCGGCGCGGACCGGCGAGCGGATCGAGGATCTGAAACGCCTGCTCGTCGCGCGCATCGCGCCCGAGGGGATCGCCGCGCCGCAGAGCGGGCTCATCACCAGCGCCCGCCACGAGGCGCTGCTGCGGGAGGCGCAGGAGGCGGCGCAGAAGGCGCGCGAGGCCAACGCGCTCGGCCTGCCCCATGAGCTGCTGCTGCTGGATTGTTACGCGGCGCTGCGCCCGCTCGACGCCCTCACTGGCGCCACCACCGCCGACGACATCCTGAACCGGATCTTCAGCACCTTCTGCATTGGCAAGTGAGACGCCCCGCGGCTTCCGTTTCCTGCGGGCAGTACCCCAGCTGGCGGCCACGTTCTGAGGCCGGCCAGACGCCCCGGTTCTCTCTGCGGGATGCACACCACCGCTGCCCGCCGGGGAAGCTCTCGCCCTGTTCAGGCCAGCCCCGGAAGCGTGGCCCTGTTGCCATCCGCGCGCACGGGCGCCTTCACCGCCTGCATCGGCCCCCGCACCGTTTCTTTGCTCATCGCGATCTTCCGCTGGGCCGGTGGCTCGCTGCTGAACGCCGGCCCGGATCCGCGACAGTCCGGCTGCCGCAGCAGCCGCACCGCTTCCTGTCGCAGGCTTCGCCGACGAGGATTACCAGTACGTTGCCAATGCGATGCCGCAGCAGCCGCACCGCTTCCTGTCGCAGGCTTCCGCGATCCGCCAGTTCCACGCTTGCCCCTGCAACTCGGGAATGTCCGCCCCATCCCGCGCCCGCACCTGCCGCCTCGGCAACTCCCTCGCCTTACGGTCCGACACCCTCATCCAATCGGCCGGCTGCTGCTGCGCGGCCGCTCCCGAATCTGCATGAGCCGGCGCAGCAGGTCCCATATAGCCTGACTCGTGACCATTCACTCCATCTTGCAGGCGTTTGCTTTCAACGGGACCTTTCGGCCTTGCCCGGACCGGAGCTTCTGATCAAGCTGCCATGCACCTTGTGATAGTGTTGGGCCGAAGGGGTTTGTTGGTGGCTGACCAGTCTGGCCCGCAGCCGCGGGGCTTATTGAGTTCGTGGAAGGAAGTCGCTGCGTACCTCGGTGTGACCGTGCGCACTGCGCAAAAGTGGGAGGCCGAACGCGGTTTGCCGGTGCGGCGGTTGCCGGGTGGTCGCAGTCGCGTGGTTGTGTCCGCCGAGGAGTTGGATGCCTGGCTGCGAGCACCAGGGGCGGAGGCGCCTCCACCGGTTCCTGGAGCGGCGGGGAATGCCCGCAGGTTTGTCCGGGTGGGGATTCTCTTCGGGGTGTTCCTGTTGGCGCTTGCCGTCGCAGGAGCGGCCTACTTCTCCTTTGAGCGCGTCCCGGCCGGTTGGAGGGTTGTGGGCGATGCGCTCGTGGTGGTGGACGTTCGCGGCCGCACTTTGTGGACCAAGACCTTCGGTTACCCGTTGGACGATTACCAGAAGCTCTCGGCGGAGCGCCTGAACATGGGTTGGGTCGGCGACCTCGACGGTGACGGCGAGCCGGAAGTCTTGTTCCTCGCGCATTCGAGGGCGGCGGGAAGTCCGATGGTGTACTGCTATTCGCGTTCCGGCGCCCTTCGCTGGACCTTCCAACCCGGGCAGACGGCACATGGTTTCTCCGAAGAGTACCACCCTCCATATAATCCGGAGAACGTCATTGTATTTCGCGTGCGGGGCGCGGTGAGAATTGCGGTCGCGAGCGTCCACCACACCTGGTTCCCCTCCCAGATTGCGCTCCTTTCCGGTGACGGCAAACTGCTGGGCGAATACTGGCACGCCGGGCACCTGAACCACTTGGCCGTGGCCGAAGCCTCCCGTGGGCGCAGGCCGCTTTTGTTTGCGGGCGGGATAGCCAACGGTTACCGCCGAGCTGCTCTGGTCGCGCTTGACCCCGAGCGGTTTGGTGGCGTCTCTCGCGAGGAGAACCCGGAGTACCGACTGCCCGGCCCACCGGCGCATGAAGTGATCCGCGTCCTGTTCCCCAGATCGTGCATCAACCGGGTAAAAGAACCCTTCAATGGCGTGACATCGCTGCGCGTGACACCGACAGAACTCCTCGTCGGAGTGAGGGAAGAAGCAGAACATCCCTCTGTCGTCGTGCACCGGTTCACGACCGATGGGGAGTACAAGGGCGCCGGGCTTTCGTCGCAATTTGTCGCCCGGCACAACGAGCTGGAACACATGAAACTCCTCGACCACCGGCTCGACGAAACCCGGGAGACTGCCGCCTTGACGCAACTGCAGTGGCTGACCAAGGCGACGGAACTTGTCAGCGAGTTGGGGACACCTGCCCGCAGGGAGTGAGTTTCGCCTCCCGCTGGCGGACTGCGCTTGACGGGATGGTGAAGACGGCGCCCGGCCGGGCGCGGGCCGGCGGCTTACCGGAAGACGATCAGGTCCGCCACCGCCACCCGCGCTCCCGCCGATTCCGTATGCCTGACTCCGAGCACCTTCAGCTGCACGCGGTGCCGCCCGGATTTCAGCCCGAATTGGTGGAACACGCTCTCGTCGCCTTTCACGCTCTTTTCATCGGAATAGACATCCACGTTGTTCACGCGCTTGCCGTCCACCCACGCCTCCAGAAATCCGCCGTCGGGCAGGTACGGCCCGCTCACGATGAACCCCGTTCCCTCGAACTCGACTTCCGCCGTCGCGCCCTTTTCGTCTGTCACATTGGAGCGCAGCCGCTCGTCCGCCTTCCATTTGCCGGCGAACTTCCATCTTGCGTCCGTGTACGGAATGCGCTCGACCGGCGACCCGTAGTCGTCCCACAGCGGGACATTCGCCGGCTTCGGCTTCTGCGCGGGGACGCGGATGCCGCCCGCGTCCGCCTTGCCGCCCTCGCGCGCCACCGCCTTCAGCGCCCGCTGGTACGTGCTGTTGACAATTTCCTGGAAATTGTAATCGGTATAGGCGAATTTCTTGTCCGAAATCGCCGGAATTCCGCTTTTCCATTCCTCCGGAATCCGCTCCCATCCCAGCATCACTCCGAGAATTCCGGCGGCGCTCGACGGATTGCAGTCGGAATCCTGGCCGGCCTGCGTCGAGATCCGGATCGTCCGCGCCATGTCCCCGCCTCCGTAGAGCAGCCCCAGGGCGATGTAGGCGCCGTTGATCTTCGCGTCGATGTTGAACGGACGCAGCGCCCCCGCCGGGCACGGCTCCCGCCGGTTCCACTTCTTTTCTGTTTCCGCCCAATTCTTCGTCCAGTCCGCAGGGTATTTGCGGTGCCAGGCCAGCACGTCGGAGATCAGCCGCGCGTAGGGGCTCTTCGACGGCAGGCACGCGAGCCCCGCCTCCACCACGCGGCGCGGGTCGTTCTCGAAAAACGCCGCCGCATACATGCAGGAGACGAACACGCCGCCGAGAATTCCGTCGCCGGAATTCATCACCCGTCCCGCGCGGACGGCGATGTCCGCCGCCAGACGAGGCAGCCCCGGAGTCATCAAGCCCACGAAGTCCGCCTCGATCTGGAAATCGATGTCGTTGGCGTGCACGTTGTGGCGCGGCGTTCCGCTCAGGTGCGCCGGCACGCCCCTGCGCAGCGCGCGCCGCGCCGCCAGGTTCGCGTGCCACAACGCATACTTCGATTCCCGGAACATCGTCCCGAAGTCCTCGGTCGTGGCCTCGAGCCCTTTGTCGTCCAGCACCTTGGCCAGCGTCATATCCACGTAAAGGTCATCCTGGTTCAGCGCGTTGGCCACCATCTCCGGCTTCCACGCCGGCAGCTTGTCCTCCGGGATGATCTCCTCCCGCCAGCGGAACTCCGTCGGGGCGCCGTAGCTCACCCCGATCATCTGTCCCGCCCATCCCCCGCGGATCTTGTCCCGGAGCGCCTCGGCGGTCAACGTCCGCGGCGCGGGCTGCGCCATCGCCGCACCCGCGGCCAGAGCCAGAATTGCCGTGAATTTCGCCCTTACCATGACTTGCCCAGACTATCACCCCTGCGCGCCCGCTTCTACAGCCCGCCCCGTCTTTGACCGATACTTCAGGAAGGCATGATCGCGCTCTGGCTTGCTCTGGCCTCGCCTCCGGCTATCGTGGCCGGGGGCGCGTCCCTGTATTCGAGTTGCGATCCTTCCTCTGCGGTCGTCGCGCGCCTCGATGAGGGCACGCCGGTCACCCTCGGCTACTCGCTGAGCGGCGACCACGGGCGCTGCTTCCACGTCACTGCCGCAGGCCATCAGGGCTATGTTTTCGCCTCCGCCATCACGACTCTGGAAGAGTATGAGAAAGCGCGCCTGGCGGCCTCGGACAAGGAGTTGCCCCAAATCATCAAGTCCGAAATCGGCAAGCTGCGCGCCGCCGTCCCCGCCGACCCGGTCGTTTCCCCCATCCTCGAAGCCCTGGAGTCCGGCCGGCCCGCTCTCGCCCTGCGCCGCATCGAGGAAGACTTGCTGCCCAGACTCCCGGACGACGCCAACGTGCTCGCCCTCGCGGGCCTGGCCGCCTTCCAGTCCGACGACACGGGCAAGGCCGAATCCTGCTGGGCCCGCTCCGTCGCCCTTCGCCCGAATCCGCAAATCTCCGCGCTGCTCGCGCGTCTCCGCGCCGAACGCGAGACCGACTCCGGACACGAGCGCACCTCCACCTCGCGCTTCGTCCTCCGCTATGACGGACGCGCTCTCCCCTCCCACGCTGCTTCCTCGCTGCTCTCCATCCTGGACTCCGAACTCGACCGCATCGACGGCGCTCTCGGCTGCCCTTCGGCCGAACCGCTCACCGTGATCGTCCAGAGCAGCAAAGACTACCGCGCCGCCACCGGGGCCGGCGATTGGAATGCCGGCACCTTCGATGGCCGCGTGCGCGTCCCCCTGTTTGAAGGCGATCCGCCGGCGCAGCTGCGCCCGACGCTCGCTCACGAACTCGTGCACGCCTGCCTGGCGCGCCGCGGCATCCGCGAACGCTGGCTGCACGAAGGGCTGGCCATGCGGTGGTCGGGCGAACGCCCCCCGGCCGACCTCCTCCGCGATGCCAGCAAGCTCGACCGGTTGCCGGAGTGGGACGACTCCGACCCCGCGCAGGTCCGCCTCTTCTATGCCTGGTCCTGGCTCGCCGTCGACCAGCTCTACCGGACGCGCGGCGAATCCGGCGTGCGCAGCCTGTTGTCGAACCCCTCCTCCCTGCCGCCGCCCTCCATCCGCTGATATACTGCCCTGCATTCCTGGATGCCGCGCCGCGCCTCGCCCTGGCCGCTCATCGCCCTGCTCTCCTTCTCCGTCCTCATCAACTACCTCGACCGCTCCAACCTCAGCGCCGCCGCGCCCCTGCTTTCGCGCGAGCTTCAATTGTCCGACTCCCGGCTGGGCCTGCTCCTGTCCGCCTTCTTCTGGACCTACGCCCTCTGCCAGGTCGCTGCCGGATGGCTGGTGGACCGCTTCCCGGTGGTTCACGTCTACGCCGCCGGATTCCTGCTCTGGTCCGCCGCCACGGGAGCCATGGCCTTTGCGAACTCTTTTGCCGTATTGATTCTTCTGCGCCTGCTTCTCGGCGCCGGAGAAAGCGTCGCTTTCCCCGCCTATTCCAGGATCATGATCCTCGCATTCCGAGAAGATCAGCGGGGATTTGCCAATTCGATTCTGGACGCCTGCACGAAGCTGGGCCCGGCAGCCGGCATTTCTCTGGCCGGCTGGCTCATGCAGCAATACGGCTGGCGCGCGTTTTTCCTGATCACCGGATTCGGCGCGCTCGTCTGGCTGCCTTTCTGGTTGCGCTACGCGCCCGCCCGTCTTGCAGCATCCGGGCCCGGCGCTGCGGCGGCGTCCCATAGCGGCCCGGGCTGGCGCGAGCTTCTTTCGAGCCGCACCGTCTGGGCGACCTTTCTCGGACTCTTCTGCCACAACTACAACTGGTACCTGCTGCTCACCTGGCTGCCCACCATTCTGGTGCGCGAACGGAAATTCACGCTTCTCGGCATGGGCGCCTGGAACGGCGCGCTTCTGGCGATCACCGCGGCGGCGACGCTGGCTGCCGGGTGGTACTCGGACCGCCTGGCGGCCCGCTCGACAGGCGTCGCCCGCCTCCGCCGGTCGTTCCTGATCGCCGGTCTTGCGGTGACCAGCCTGGCCATGCCGTTCACAGTCGCGCCTTCGCCTTGGGTCTCCGGCGTTTCCCTCGTGTGCGCCTTTACGGGCATCGGTATTTACGTCAGCAACTGCTGGGCGTTCACGCAGACGCTGGCCGGGCCTGCCGCGGGGCGGTGGACCGGAATGCAGAATGCATTCGCCAACTTTGGCGGCGTTTTGGCCCCCGTGCTCACAGGATTTCTCGTGGAACAATCCGGCGGATTCTTCACCGCCGTTCTGGTGTCTGCGTTGATCCTGTTTTGCGGAGTGGCCGTGTATCTGGCGCTTGCAAGACTTCCTGCGGAAGGGCAGACGGCCCAAGCCGCGGGTTGAAGCCGCGGGGGGCGCTGCCACCCGCCTGCGGGAACGCCGGCGGGCTTCCGCGCCGGGTGGTGGCACCGGGGAAGGACGGGGAAGCGCTCTGGCGCGCGCCTGGATCGCGAATGTGATCCCTGTTAACGGCCCGCCGGGGTCTTCTCTGTGATACACATAGAAGATCCGCCGCGCCGGGAAGGCGCGGCCAGAGGGGAGGGATCACGATGAGCGGAGTCCGCGTGCTCGCCGGCACTCGCAAAGGCGCGTTTTTGCTGACCGCGGACGGGACACGCCGCAACTGGAAGGTCGACGGGCCCTTCTTCGGCGGCTGGGAGATCTACCACATGAAGGGCTCTCCCGCGGATCCGAACCGCATTTACGCCTCGCAGTCCAGCGGCTGGTTCGGCCAGGTCATCCAGCGCTCCGACGACGGCGGCGGCACGTGGCAAGCCGTTGGGAAGGATTTCGTCTACGAAGGCGAGGCCGGAACCCACCAGCACTACGACGGCTCGCAGCGCCCGTGGGAGTTCAAGCGCGTCTGGCACCTGGAGCCTTCCCCATCGGATCCGGACACGGTCTACGCCGGAGTCGAGGACGCCGCCATATTCCGGTCGAGCGATGGCGGCGCGACGTGGTCCGAGCTGCCCGGCCTTCGCCGGCACGGCTCCGGTCCCAGCTGGATGCCCGGCGCCGGAGGGCTCTGCCTCCACACCATTCTGCTCGATTCCTCGAACCCGGACCGCGCCTTCATCGCCATCTCCGCGGCCGGCGCCTTCCGCACCGGCGACGGCTGCCTCACCTGGAAGGCCATCAACCGCGGCCTCCGCTCCGATTACATCCCCGACCCTGAAGCCGAAACGGGCCACTGCGTCCACCGCATCGCCCGGCATCCGGCGCGCCCGGATGTCCTGTTCATGCAAAAGCACTGGGATGTCCTGCGCAGCGACGACGCGGGCGGTTCCTGGCGCGAGATCAGCGGCAACCTGCCCAGCGATTTCGGCTTCGCCCTCGCCGTCCACGCGCATGAGCCCGAGACCGTCTATGTGGTCCCGATCCAGAGCGACTCGGAACACTATCCGCCCGGCGGCCAGCTCCGCGTATGGCGCACCCGCTCGGGAGGCGGCGAGTGGGAGCCGCTGGCGGACGGACTCCCGCAGCGGGACTGCTACGTCAACGTGCTGCGCGGCGCCATGTCGGTGGATTGGCTTGATCCCTGCGGCGTCTACTTCGGCACCACCGGCGGGCAGATCTACGCCTCATCTGACGAGGGCGATCACTGGACGCCCATTGCCAGCCACCTGCCCCCCGTGCTGTCGGTCGAAGTGCAGACGCTGCCATGATCCGCGTTGTCCTGCCGTATCCGCTGCGCCTGCTGGCGGACGCTCCGGACGAGGTGGCGCTGGAGGTCGCGCCGCCGGTCACCATCGCCGGCGTTCTCGACGCGCTTGAAGCCGCCCACCCCGAGCTCCGCGGCGCCATCCGGAATCCGCGCGCCGGCGCACGCCGGCCGCTGGTGCGGTTCTACGCCTGCCGCCGGGATTTTTCCAACGATCCGCTGGACACACCGCTGCCGCCCGCTGTCGCCGCCGGCGAGGAGCCGCTCCTGATCATCGGCGCCATCGCAGGCGGCTGACCCTACTCGTGGGCCGCCCGGAAATCCCGCATCACCGCCGACCACGGGGCAAACCCGCGCCGGGCGCTCCACGCGTCCTCCTCGATTGTCACCGCCGCGTCGATCCGCGAGCCTTCCCGCAACTCCTCGAGCCGCGCCGAACTCCTCCACGCCTTCACAAACAGGCTTCGCCCGCCCTGCCACAGCCGCGCCCGCACATGCTCGCCGCTCTTGCCGAACCCCTCCGCCTGCCTCACCTCCGCCCCGCGCACCAGAAACACCGGCTGCCGGTTCCCGTGCCCGAAGGGCGCCATCGCCAGTATTTCGCCCGAGGCCTTGTCGTTCAGCTCTTCCAGCCGCAGCTCCGCCTCCAGCAGCAGCTCCGGCTCCAGGTCTTCTTCCGCCAGCCACGCTCTGGCCACGCCGTTGAACCGCTCTTCCAGCTCCTCCACGCGCCCCTCTTCCAGCGTCACGCCCACCGCCTGCCGGTGTCCGCCGAACTTTGCGAAGACGTCCGCCATCTCCTCCAGAGCGGACAGCAGGTGAAAGCCCGGAATCGAACGCCCCGAGCCCTGCGCCATACCGGTGTTCTCGTCCCGTCCCAGCACGATCACGGGGCGGTGGTAGAGTTCGGCGACACGGTTGGCGACGATGCCCACCACGCCCCTGTGCCACGACGGCGAATAGAACACCAGCCCCGCCTTTTCCGGCGGCGGTCCTTCCTCGCCGTAACGCTCCACGATCTCGCGGACGATCGCCTCGCCCGTCCGCTGCCGCTCTGCGTTCAGCTCGTCCAGCCGCCGGGCAATTTCGCGCGCCCGCTCCTCGTCGCGTGTCAGGAACAGCTCGATCACGTCGCGAGCGTGGTCCATCCGTCCTGCCGCGTTGATTCGCGGCGCCACGCGGAAGCCCAGATCGGCGGAACTCAGCGCCTCTCCGGGCGCGAAGCCGCTCACTTCCAGCAGCGCGCGCAATCCGGGATTCCTGGTCTTCGCAATTCCGTCCAGCCCCCGCTTCACAATGAGCCGGTTCTCGCCGGTGAGAGGCACCACGTCGGCCACGGTGGCCACCGCCGCCATGATCAGGAACGAATCGGTGAAGCGCACAATGCGCTCCGGCGACCACCCGTCCAGCTCCATCAGCGCCTGGGCCAGCTTGAACGCCACACCCGCCCCGCAGAGGTTCTTGTTCGGGTACCCGCACTCGGGCTGGTTGGGGTTCAGCACTGCCAGCGCATCCGGCAGGCGTTCCTCGGGCAGATGGTGGTCCGTCACGATCACGTCCGCCCCCGCCCGCCTCGCCGCCTCGACGGCTTCAAACGCCCGGGTGCCCGTGTCGACGCTCACGATCAGGGTGCAGCCTTCGCGCGCCGCCTGCTCGACCACCGCCGCCTGCATGCCGTAGCCGTCCTTGAGCCTGTCAGGAACGTGATAGGCCGCCTTCAGTCCCAGCACCTCGAGCATGTGCAGCAGGATCACGACCCCGGACACGCCGTCCACGTCGTAGTCCCCGTACAGGAGCACGCGCTCGCCTGCGCGCGCCGCGCGCAGCAGCCTCGCCGCGGCTTCTTCCATGCCGCGCATCCGGAACGGGTCTTCCAGATGCGTGAGCTTCGGGTGCAGGAACCGTTCCACCTCATGCGGCTGGCGAAAACCCCGCGCCCAGAGCACGCGCGCCGCGGGCATCTCGAGCCCGCACTGGCGCCCCAGCCGCGCTGCGCCGTTTTCGTCCCCCTCCGGCTCAGTCCATCGCGCGCGGGAACTCATCGTCTCAGTTGTTGGAGTAAAACCCGCGGTAGCCCCCGTCTTCGTCTCCGGGCCCCTGCTCGGCGAGCCCGAGCTCGTCCACGATCGAGTGCCACTCCTCCAGCCACTCCGTCTCCACCGCGTACATATAGGTCCGCCCCTCGAAGTCGAAGCTCAGCTCGACCGAGCACAGCTTCCCCTCATACTTCGCAAACGACTGAATCCGCCTCTCCATCTCCCGCCGCTCCTCGCGCGTCATGTCGGTATCTTCCAGCATCTCGAGCGCGGCCTCCCTCTGCCCGGCGGCGAACCGCTCCTCGTTGACGTGCACCAGCCGCACGCCCATCTGCTGCGCGCATTCCAGAAACCGCCGGAAATCGGGCGACCGCTCGTGGTCCCAGAAAACGACATTGCGGTCATCGACCCTGCGGCTCAGGCACGGGTAGACAATAAAGGACTCTGCGTGCAGAAATCTCTCAATCTCTGCCGCCAGTTTTTCCAGGTTCAGCTCCATGAATTTCCAGATGAACTTCCGTGACCGGCGGCCCCTTAGCGTTCCGCCATCACCAGGATTTCGTCTGCCGCCGCGGCGTCGCGCGCGGCCGGCGTGACGATGGTTTTCTTGCCAATGAAGATCTTTTTCTTCTTCGCGATGGCTTCCCTGACGTCCGCCTCGCAGACGAAATCCGCGATCTTCACCTCCGGCGCAGGCGGCGCAGGCGCCACCTCCGCCGAGCTCCCGCCACCCTTCGCTTCGGCGCTTCCGGGTTGCGAACAGGCGCAAGCGGCGGCCGCGCCCGCGGTTCCAAGGCGGCGGTCCACCGCCTCCAGCACCGCCTCCCGCGGGATGCCTTTCACGGCTTCCGCCGCGGCGCCGGCGGGCATCGCCGCCGCCACCGCCTCCTGCGCCGCGCCGGACTTCACCGCGATGCCGCGTTCGGCGAGGTAGCGTTCCACCGCCGCCACGAGAGCCGCGCGGTCGCCGGCGCTCAGGCCGCTGTCCTGCCTTCCCATCGCCTCTTCCGCCGTCCGCACGGCCCACGCCACGCGCTTGACGTTGATCAGGTGCTGCGGCCCCACATTGTCGCCGGTGACGTTGCCGCCCATGGCGCCGCAGCCCAGCGTCATCGAAGGGGGCAGGTTCGTCGTGATTCCCACCGAGCCTTGCGGCGACGGCGTGTTCACGAGGATGCGGAGCGCCGGAAGGCGCCGGCCGAACTCCCGGACGCGCGCCTCGTCCCGGGCATGAATGACCGCCGTGTGCCCCGTTCCTCCGAAGCGAAGAATCGCCTCGCAGGCCTGCACAGCCTGATCAAAATTATCCACCCAGTAAAGGGCCAGCACCGGCGACAATTTCTCCGCTGAAAGCGGAAAATCCTTGCCGATGCCGGCAATCTCGCCAGCCAGAATGGTGGTCCCCGCGGGCACGGAAAAACCCGCCAATTCCGCGATTTTGCGCGGAGATTTTCCGACGCACTCCCCTCTCACCCGGGTGCCGCCGGCAAACAGCGTCTTCTCCACGGCCGCGCGCTCGCCCTCGTTCAAGAGGTAGGCGCCGTTCTTCCCGAGCTCGTCGAGGATCCTGTCGCGCAGCGCCCGCTCGGCCACCACCGTCTGCTCGCTGGAGCAGACCGTGCCGTAGTCGAATTTCTTGCCCTCCACCGTGCGGCGCACCGCCGCCGCGACGTCGGCCGAGGGGTCCACCAGCACCGGCACATTGCCCGGGCCGACTCCATAGGCGGGTTTGCCCGAAGAATACGCCGCGCGCACCATGCCTGCGCCCCCGGTGGCCAGGATGACGGCGGTCTTCGGGTGCTTCATCAGCTCCTGTGTCGCTTCCAGGGTCGGGCGCTCGAGGCACTGGATCAACCCCTGCGGCGCGCCCGCCTTCTCCGCCGCTTCCATCGCGATTGCCGCGGCCACGCACGTACACTGCCTGGCATGCGGGTGCGGGCTGAGAACGACGGCGTTGCCGGACTTGAGGGCAATCAGGATCTTGAACAGGGCCGTCGAAGTCGGATTCGTCGTCGGGCAGATCGCGGCCACCACCCCCACCGGCACTCCGATCTCGGTCACGCGCTGCGCCGCATCTTCCCGCAGCACGCCCAGAGCCCGCAGGCTTCGCATCCACCGGGGCAGGATATCCGCGCTCAGGAGGTTCTTGGCTGTCTTGTCCTCGACGTTCCCCATTCCCGTCTCGTCGACAGCCATCTGGGCCAGCCGGCGGGCCTCCGCCCGACCCGCAGCCGCCACCGCCTCCACCACGGCATCCGCCTGCTCCTGGGTGGCGCGGGAGTATTCGAGCCACGCCGCGTGGGCCAGCCCGACCTTGGTGCGGACCTCTTCGAGACTCTGTGCGTCCGGCTGGTGCGGCATCGCGCGCCCTCGCCCTCAGCCCCGCCCGCCTACTTCTTCGCGTTGCCCGCCGGCAGCACCTTCTCGGTTTCCTCGTGGGGGTTCGGGATCACATGGACCGCGATCAGCTCGCCCACGCGCCGCGCCGCCGCCGCGCCCGCGTCCGTCGCCGCCTTCACGGCCCCCACGTCGCCGCGCACGGTCACCACCACGTAGGCCGCGCCCACGTATTCCTTGCCCGTGAGCACCACGTTCGCCGTCTTCACCATGGCATCAGCGGCCTCGATCGCCCCGATCAATCCCTTGGTCTCGATCATTCCCAGCGCTTCCATCGCGTCTTTTCGCCTCCGGTTGTTGACAATTCGGGTGCTGAAACTCCCACGGTATCACAACGCGGCCTTCGGGGAACCCCGCGCCAGCGCCCTGCATCTGAGAAAATGAGAGCAGAACACAGCCATGAACTCGGTCAAGACGGTTCTTCTGCTCGGCCTGCTCAGCGGGGTGCTGCTGGCCATCGGCCAGGCGCTCGGCGGCGCATCCGGACTTCAGACGGCCCTGCTGTTCGCCGTGGCGATGAACTTCCTGAGCTATTTCTTCTCGGAGAAGATTGCGCTGATGTCGAGCGGCGCCGTGCGGGTGAGCCCGACGCAGAATGCGGAGATCTACTACCGGCTGGCTCCGGTCGTGCAGCGCCTTTGCCAGCGCATGGGCATCCCGGAGCCGAAGCTCTGGGTGATCCCCGAGCGGTCGCCGAACGCCTTCGCCACGGGCCGCAACCCGCGCCACTCATCGGTTGCGGTGACCGCGGGACTGCTCGAGCTGATGAACGACGACGAACTGGAAGGCGTGATCGCGCACGAGCTGGCCCACGTGCGCAACCGGGACATCCTGATCAGCTCGATCGCCGCGACGATTGCAGCGGCCATCACCTTCGCCGCCCGGATGTTCGTCTTCTTTGGCGGCGGCCGCTCGAGCGACGACGACGCGCCCAATCCTCTGGCGAGCCTTGCCCTGCTGTTGCTGGCGCCGATCGCCGCGCTGCTGATCCAGATGGCGATCTCGCGCACGCGCGAGTTCGCCGCCGACGCCGAAGCCGCGCGCGCCATCGGGACCGGCCGCGGGCTCGCGAATGCGTTGCGCAAGCTGGAGTCGTGGTCGAAACGCATTCCGCTGGAGGCGAATCCGGCCATGTCGCACATGTTCATCATCAAGCCCTTCTCCGGCGAGAGCCTGATGCGGCTGTTCTCCACTCATCCGCCCACTTCGGAACGGATCGCGCGGCTGGAAAGGCTCGCTTGACCCCGGTCACAGTCAACCGCAAGGCCGAAGACCGGCTCGACTCGGGCCATCCGTGGATCTACTCGAGCGATGTGCTGGCTTGCGGCAATGCGGCGCCGGGGGAGGCCGTGCGCGTTGTCAACCAGCGCGGGCGGTTTCTCGGAGTGGCGCACTTCTCCGCCGCCTCGCAGATCCGGCTCCGCGTGCTGACCCGCGAGGACCGGCCGATCGACCGCGGCTTTTTCCTGGAGCGCTTGCGCGCGGCGCTGGACTTCCGGACCCGCGTGGTGAGCGGCTCGGACGCGTGGCGCCTGGTCCATGCCGAGGCCGATCTTATGCCGGCGCTGATCGTCGATCATTACGCGGGCCATCTCGCGGTGCAGTTCCTCGATCAGGGGATGGACCGGGCAGCCCCCCTGATCCTGGAGTGCCTGCTCGAGCTGCTCGAGCCCGAATCCGTGATTGCCCGCAATGACGTCCCGGTGCGCCGGTTGGAACAGCTTCCCCTTGAGCCCCGCGTTCTGCAAGGCGAACCGCCGCAGCGCATTCAGGTCCGCATGAACGGGCTCTCGCTGCTGGTGGATCCTCTTCACGGTCAGAAGACCGGCGTCTTTCTCGACCAGCGGGAAAATTATGTTGCCGCCGCCCGTTGGGCGCGCGGCCGCGGCCTCGACCTGTTCACCTGCACGGGCGGTTTCGCCTTGCACGCCGCGTCCCGCTGCCAGTCGATCGAGGCCGTGGATTCGTCGGCCGCCTCGCTGGAACTGGCTGCGGAAAACGCGCGCCTCAATGCCATCGGAAACATCGAGTGGCGCGAGGCCAACGCCTTCGACTATCTCACCGGTCTGGTAACGGCGCGCCGGCAGTTCGACTGGATCGTTCTGGATCCGCCCGCCTTTGCCAAGTCCCGGTCGAACCTGGACGCCGCCCTGCGCGCGTACCGCGAGATCAACTTCAAGGCGCTGAAGCTGCTCGCCGGCGGCGGGGTTCTCGTGAGCTGTTCCTGCTCCCACCACCTCTCCGAAGCCGCCCTCCTGGGACTGGTGGCGTCCGCTGCGCTGTCGGCCGGGCGGACGCTCCGCGTCCTGGAGCGCCGCACCCAAGCGGCCGACCACCCGATTTTGCTCACCGTACCGGAGACCTGCTATCTGAAGTGCCTGATCCTGCAGGCGATGTGAGCCCACGGCTGCCGGCTCGCCCCAGCCTCCGCACCGGTCAGTCCCGCCTGTGTGAGCGGGTGCATGAGAGCACGTCCATAGCGGAAGCGGCCACCGCGGGCCTTGGCTCGAATCATTGCCGCGATGCGGCGCTCCGGGCGCGCTGCTGCTGCGCCGGGCCTCTTGCTCCCCGCGCCTCCGGCCCGCTATAATGATGACAGAAAACACGGCAGTGCGCCCGTAGCTCAGCTGGATAGAGCAACTGGCTACGAACCAGTAGGTCGGGTGTTCGAATCACTCCGGGCGCACCATTTCTTTTCAATCGCTTACA
>Ga0209018_1000809_pt1 | contig 27646 bp, 26 predicted proteins | sample YNPBryBLVA2012_FD_185814 | JGI IMG/M metagenome (GOLD analysis project Ga0209018, IMG submission 185814) | Anoxygenic and chlorotrophic microbial mat microbial communities from Yellowstone National Park, USA - YNP Bryant BLVA 2012 (SPAdes)... ...
GGACGCGGGCCGGAGGCCCGCGCACCCAGGCCCCGGCCCCTGGGAGGGTTTGGGAGGGCGTAGCCCTCCCAAGAAGAACCTTTTTTCATCCCGTCGGTGTGCGGCGCGAGCCGCATGGACGGCTGAGGTGAACATACGGCCTTGGCGAGGGGCATGGGGAAACCCGGTTTCCCCATGCCCCCCACCCGCGGGAGGGTGTGGGAGGGCGCAGCCCTCCCAGGAACAACCGTAGGTTCATGGCGGCGTGGTGCGGCAGAGCCGCATGGAGGGCTGAGGTGACCATCGCGCGCCGCGTGCAGCCCCTCTCCCAGCCTCCCCCCGCTGGGGGGAGCCGGGTTCCCGCCCCCGGCGGGGGCGGGTCAGGGAGAAGGCCGGCACCGTGCCCGCGGAGCCGTGGCGCGGGCGTCCCGCCCGCGCTCCCGGGCCGGTTGCAGCGGGCGGTGTGCGCTATGCGCATGGCCGTCTCACGTGAACATAGGCTGCTGGAGCCGGGGGATGGGGAAACCGGGTTTCCCCATCCCCCCACCCGGTGGGAGGGTCGGGAAGGGCAAAGCCCTCCCAGCAACAATCGTATGTTCATCCCGTCGGTTGTGCGGCGCAGCCCCGCATAGGGCCTCACGTGATGATGGGACGCGGCGAGCCGAACAGGGAGCGAGGCCCGGCTGCATAGCCCGGTAGGATAGCTAGCATACCCGATCAGTGACAACGCAGCCGGGGCGCGCCGCCAGTTTCGTCCGCCCGGCGCGTGTGTTTCTTTCGCAAGGGCAGGTGGCGGACCGTGGACAGAACCATGCGGATCCTCGTTTTTACGTCGTACAACAACCTCTTACAGAGCGCGGCGGCGCTTGCCACGGCCTGCCATGCGGCGCGACGCGGCGCGCGGGTCTTGCTGGCCTCCGTCGGCCCCGGGCACCTCGTCGGTGCGCTGCTCGGACAGAGCCTCGGCTCGCGCCCCCTGGAGCTGGAACCACACCTGGCGGCCATGGAGATCGACCCGATCGAGGAGATCGGCGGACGCTGGGATGAGGTGCGCGGCACCCTGCGGGGCAACTTCGTCAACCGGCTGCGCGAGATCGGCTCTGAAGAACTGCCCGCCTTCGCCGGCATGGATGCCACCGCCGCGTTACTGGTGGCCGACCGGGCGCGGCAGACGGGGCGCTTCGACCTGCTCATCTTCGACGGCCCGACGCCTGATACGCTCATCCGCTCCATGGCGCTGCCCGATAGCCTGCGCTGGCTGCTGCGGCTGGTCTTCGGGCTCGACCGCGGCCCCGGGCGCTCGCGGCTCTCGCAGGAGACGGCGCTCATCCCGGCCACGTTGATCGCGCCGAGCGCGCTGGCTCCGCTCCAGGATCTGCGAGTGATGCTGGAAGAGCAACGCGCCCGCTTCGATGGCGTGACCGGTACGCGCGTGCGCATGGTCGTCACCCCTGAGGAACTGCACCTGCCGGCCGTGCGTCAGGCGCTGATGGCCCTGGGCTTCCACGGCCTGGCGATGGACGACCTGATCGTCGCCGGTGAACTGAGCGAGGTAGACGAGGTCTCGCGCCGCGAGTTCTCGCCCGAGACCGGCAACGTGCGCCCCCATCTGCGCATGGGAGCGCTGCCCACTCGCCCCGCCGACCGCGACACCTGGGCGTTGCGCGGCGCGGTGCTGTATCGCGATGGTGACATCTACAGCCCCACCGCGCCGACCCGCCCGCCCGTGGGTGAACGGGAAGTGCGCCTCTACATCCCCTTTATGGACCCCAAGCGACTCGACCTGGCGCTGGTCAGCGAGGAGGTGGTGGTGCGGCTGGGTGAGCAACGCCGCCATATCTTGTTGCCGGGCATCGCCGAAGGGGGCCGCCTGCGCGCGCGGGTGGAAGGCGAGATCCTCCGGCTCTGGGTGGAATGAGCCGCCGTTCCGGCGTGTCGCCGGACACTACCGAGAGAGACGGCCATGAGCGTAACGTCGCGCGTGACGCCTACCGCCAAGTACACCACCTACAAAGCCGAGGTGGAGGCAAAACTTGCCGGCAAGCTCAGCGCCAGCGAGCGGAAGCGCCTGGAGGGCGAACTCCGGCTGCTGGAACGGGCGCGCTTTGTTGACGTGCGCGGGGTGACCCATCATTACATGGACGTCGGACCTGCCGACGGCGAACCGCTCATCCTCGTCCATGGATGGGATTGCTCCTCCTACTGGTGGCACCATATCGTCGATCCGCTGGCCCAGGCCGGCTACCGGGTGATCGCCTACGACCTGAAGGGCCACGGCTTCTCCGATAGCGACCCCGCCCGCGATTACACCGTGGCCGGCTTCAGCGCCGATTTGAAGGCCCTGACCGAGGCCCTGGATCTGCCTCCGCAACACGTGGCCGCCTTCTCCCTGGGGGCCTTCGTGGCGCTGCACTACGCCGTGCATTACCCGAACCAGGTGCGCTCCCTGGCTTTCTTCAACTTCGCCCTCTTCCAGTACAACAAGGTCGCCTCGGCGCTGATCCCGGGGATGCTCGACACGGTCTTCAACCGCATCCTGCGCCCGATCGAACGGCGGGGCCTGTGGTGGATCCCCTACATCTACGCTCTGGCCGTGCTGTCGAAGAATACCGCCCCGGTCAGCGACGTGAAACTGGCCACCCTGAGCCTGCGCTGCTGCGACCCCGAGGCGGTGCGCGTCTCGGCGCGGGAACTGTCGCGCCGGGAGGTGCTGGAGGCGGTGGGAGAGCAGATTGCCGGCGTGCGCCGGCCCATCTTGCTCGTTGCCGGAGCGGGGGACCCGATTATGCGCCCGTCGGGCGGGCGCAAGTTGATCCAGCTCGCGCCAGGCGGCCAGTACCTCGAGGTGCCCCGTTGCGGGCACCTGATCCTGTTCGAACTCCCCGAACAGGTCATCCAGATTATGCGGCTCTTTTTGCGTGGAGCGCGTTAGCGCAGAGGCGGAGATCGGCTATGCAACTGCTTCTTCGAGCCAATGGCCAGCAGGTGGCGATCGACATGGATCGCGCCGGCAATCAGGTGCTGATGGTTGGCGAGCACCGCTACCAGCCCGCGCGGATGGCGCGCAAGGTGCGCCGGCTCACCGCTCAGATGTGGGGGGCGGCGATGGCCCCCGAGATCCTGAACGAGCGCCTGACCTTCGAGGCCCTGGAAGGCGGCAAGCCCTCCGGTCCGTGGGCCGATAGCGGCAGTTTTTCGCCGCGCAGCGGGTCATTCGTCAGTCTCGGCCGCTGGGACGAAGATGGCAGTGTCGGTATCGCTCTGCATGAACTGGCCCACGAGATGCACCTGCGCGCCGGGGGCTACGACGAGAGCGACGGCGTGGTGCGCGAGGCAGTCTCGCTGCTCGCCGAACGCGAGGCCGGCCTCATTCGCACCTTCGAGCGCGAACCGTACTACACCGCCAGCAACCTGGTCGCCCAGCTCTGCGCCCTGCCGGCCTTCATTCACCAGCCCTTCGAGAAACGCTGGCACGAGATGATGCAGATCACCAACGATGTGGGCCTGGTGGACCTGGTCAATTACTACCTGGACAAGAGCGAGCGCCTCGGGCTGGCCCGCTGGCTCAAACGCGCCACGGACAACCTTGACCTGCGCGACGCGCTACTCAATAAACTGGCCGTTACGTCGCTGCGCTATAGCCTGGAGCTGCGACGGCAGTTGATCAGCAACCTGGTGCGCTGCGACCCGCAGACACCGCCCGACCAGGTGGCCTACGTGCTTGACGCGATTGTGACCCTTGACCGGCGGTACCCTGGCGATGATCTGAGCCAGATTATTGATTTCTGCTTCGCGCCGTATCTTCGCCAGCGCCGCCGTATTTTCGCCCTGGGCTAGCAGCGTCTGGGCCGACCACGCGCAGGCGCGCCTGCGCAAATGATGAGAGGAAACGTCTATGGCCGACAAGTATGGTTCTCCGAGCGGCTCATACAGTTGGCTGCCCGACTTCGTGCGGAAATGGTTGAACCTTGACGAAGAGGTGCCTGACTATGGTCCCGGCGCCGAGGTCAGCGCCCCGCTGGCGCCGCCCCCGGCGCGCCCGGCGCCCGGCTATGGCGCCCCTGCGCCCGCCTATGGCGCCGCCCCCGCTCCGGGCTACGGGGCAACCCCCGCGCCCGGTTATGCGCCGAAACCCGGTTATACCCCGCCCACGCCGACCTACACCCCGCCCACGCCGACGTACCGGGCGTTTGCCGCAGGGGGGCCTTCCGAGCCATCGGCCCCTCCTCCACCCGCGCCACGCCCGGAGACCGCGGTGACTCCCAGCGCTCCGCTCCCTCCGGTCGAAGGCGTGGTCCAGCCGATCGGTTACCTGATCCGCTCCTACGTGCGTGGGGCCCTGCCACCCCAGGGCCTGGAGCAGTTCACCCGCGAGGCCCGCGCCACCTTCACCGATGTCTGGAAGTTCTACAGCTACTGGACCCGCTTCCAGACCGATGAACTGTTCCGCATGGGGCGCGAACTGACCGACGCCCTGTTCGGCGGGCGTGGCCGCAGCCTCGAAGGTGGCAATGGCGGGCGCGAGCAACCCCGGCGCATCCGTGTGACTACCGCGAACGGCCCCGAGGAGACAAAGAAACCCGTCCAGAGCAGCGCGCCTTCGCCCCCGTCGAACGCGCCGCCCTCCGCGGCGGCCAGCGCCGCGACCGCGGCCGCCGCGACTGCCGGCACGGCCGCCGGGGCCGCCGCGAAGGCGACCGAGAAGACCGCCGGGGCCGCCGCGAAGGCGACCGAGAAGACCGCCGAGGCCGCCGCGAAGGCTGCGGAGAAGGCTGCCGAAGCGACCGCGAAGGCTGCGGAGAAGGCTGCCGAAGCGACCGCGAAGGCCGCCGAGGACGCCAAAAAAGCCGCAGGCGAGACGGGCAAGCAGGGTTAGGCACAATACTTTTTTAGGTGACTGCCCCCTCCCCAGCCCCCGCCGGGGGGGGGTGGGAGGGGGGCGACGGCGCCGTATGCGCTAACGTGAACATGGGGGAACCAGGTTCCCCCCTACCCCCGCCCGCAGGAGGTTTAGGAGGGCGTAGCCCGTGCGCAGGGGGATGGGGGGAACCAGGTCCCCCCCCACCCCCGCCCGTGGGAGAGTTTGGGAGGGCGTAGCCCTCCCAGGAAGGATGTTCATCCCGTCGGGGTGCGGCGCAGCCGCATGAGCGAAGCCACGTCTCATACGCATCTGCCCCCGGTCCGAAACTTTTGCGAAGGAGACCTATGCAGCGGCCGATCGTGATTGTGGGAGGATGGCTCTCATCACCCAACGACTACTTTGGCATGGCCCGCACCCTGGCCAATCCCCCCTACGGGCGCATCGTCTATATCACCGATTTCGGGCGCATCGCCTGGGCCTCGCTGCGTGATCCCGACTTCACGCCCGTGCTCGATGTGCTGGCGCAAACGGTGGAACTGGCGCTTGCCGAAACCGGCGCCGAGCGCATCGACCTGATCGGCCACAGCGCCGGCGGGCGCATCGCCCGGGCCTATCTCGGCCACCTGCCCTACAACGGCAAACGCTACGACGGGCAACGCTTCGTCGCCACCCTGACCACCCTCGGCACCGCCCATACGACCTACGAGGTGTGGGTCAAGATCTTCGCCGGGTTGGTGAACGAACGTTACCCTGGCGCCTTCTACTCGCACATCAGTTACCGCTCCGTCGCGGGGCGGAGCGTGCGCGGGCGCCGCTTTGGCACCCTGGAGGAGATCGTCGCCTTCCGCTCCTACGAGGTCTCCTTCGGCGACGGCAACCAGATCGGCGATGGGATCGTGCCAACACACGCCTGCTACCTCGAGGGCGCCGACAATATCATCCTGGAAGGCGCGCGCCACGCGCCCTACAACGCGCCCCGCACCTGGTACGGCGCTCCCGAGGTCATCCCGCTGTGGTTCGAGGAGGTGGTCGTTCCCGCCTGATGTGAACATGGGGGAAGCTGGTCCCCCCATACCTCCGCCCGCGGGAAGATGAGGGCGCAGCCCTTGCGCAGCGGGATGGGGCAACCGGGTTTCCCCACGCCCCCACCCGCGGGAGGGTTTGGGAGGGCTGCGCCCTCCCAGGAACAAACTTATTTTCATTCGTGTTCACAGTTCTCCTGGGAGTGCGGGCAGCTTGCCCGCGGAGACGCAACGCGGGCGGGACGCCCGCGCTCCCAGGCGTGCGGGTTACCCCGGGTGTGAACATTTACCCTCCCAGCCTCCCCCCGCTGGGGGGAGGAGCCGGGTAACCGCCCCCGACGGGGGAGGGTCAGGGAGGGGCGGTGCGGCACACGACGGTGGCACCCCGTTCACCGGGTAGGAGGGTGTGGGAGGGCTTCGCTCTCCCAGGACAACCCTGGCGATCCCATCGAGGTATGTTCAGCGCACAGAGCGGATAGACGTATGCGCCCACTGGTCCTGATAGGCGGCTACCTGACCGGTCCAGGCGATTTCGCCGGCCTGGCGGCGACCCTCGAGCAGCCGCCCTATGGCTATCGGGTATTCGTTGCCCCCATCGGCCGGCTGCGCTGGGCGCTGACCCGCGACTGGGACTTCCGGCCCGTGCTGGAGATCCTGCGCGCCACGGTGGCGCGGGCACGCGAGGAGACCGGCGCCGACACAGTGGATATCCTGGCCCACAGCGTTGGCGGCACGGTGGCGCGGATGTACCTGGGTGAACAGCCCTACCTCGGGCAGGTCTACGGCGGACGGCGCTACGTGCGCACCCTGGTGATGCTCGGCACGCCGCACCACAGCCAGGAGTACTGGACGCGCCGGTCGGTCGGGTTCGTCAACCGGACCTATCCAGGCGCGTTCTACGATGATGTGCGCTATGTCTCGGTCATCGGACGGGCCATCCAGGGCCATCCACGCGGCACCCTGCGCCAGCGCATGGCCCGCAAGAGCTACATCATGGTCTCGGGGGCGGAACACGAGCGGGCCTGGGGCGATGGCATCACCACGCTGCACTGCGCGGCTTTGCAGGGCGCGGAATACCTGGTGGTGGACGGCGTGAGCCATTCGCCGCTCCACGGGCGCCCCTGGTACGGCGACCAGATGGCCCTGGCCCGCTGGGGCCGCGTGTTGAGGAAAGAAGCCTTAACCGAGACGCCAGTTGTTTGAAATACCTCTCTTTTGTACTATAATACAAAGGCATGCAGACAACGCTTGTGGACCGCTACATTCTCTACGTGATGGCCCTGGTCAGCGGTGTATCGCTCGCCTGCTACACTGCGGTGGTGCGCCTCTGCAGCCAGGAGGCGCGGGAGCACCGGCCCGAACGGGCCGCGCTCCGGACGCGGCTCGCCAATCTGGCCCACGTGCTCGACTGGCTGATGAATGTGATGGTAGCTACGGTCGGCATCGGGCGCCTGTTCCGTGAAGAGCGCTTCGGCGGCCAGTATCAGCCCCGCTGGTTGAAGGTCTACTTCATGCTCAGCGGGCCACTGCCCACCATCGGGATGGTTGGCGCGATGATCACCGGCCATCGCTGGGGGCCGCGTCTCGGCAGCGACCCGCTGCGCCGGCGCATCCATCGCGGCCTGGCCTGGCTCGGCTACGTGAGCTGGTGGTTCAGTTATCTGCCCATCTTCGCCCAGCCGCTGCTGAACCGTCTGAGCAACGAACGGAACGAAGTGGTGGAGATGGTGGACGAGGCGTAGGCCCCACGACGGGCATCGAGCGTTGTGTAGCAAGAGGACCGACGGTTATGACCAGCTCGCAGACCCAGTACCGCTGTTTCCCGAATTGCCGCTGTATGCGCGACGACGAAGAACTCGCGCGGGGTATGGAGCGGGCATACGAGATGGTCTTCAAAGGCACGGTGGATTTCTTCGTGATCAAGGCCGCTTCGGACCTGGGCCTGTTCGAGGCCATGGCCAGCGGCCCGCAACCCGTCGCCGCGCTCGCCGAAGCCACCGGCACCGTGCCGGCGCGCCTGGAACGGCTGCTGATCACCATGGAGCAGGTGGGCCTGGCCCGCGCCCTCGAAGGCGCCTGGCGCCTGACACCCTTCGCCGAGCAGTTCTTCACCGCTCAGGACCAGCACCGCAACATGACCATGGTGCCGTTCGTGAGCTACATGAGCGATCTCATCCAGAGCTACTACGCCAACCTCGCCGATGTGACCCGCGGCAAGCTGGATTTTACCAGCCAGGTGCCGCATCCGCCGCGCACCCGCGAGGATAGCGCCTTCTATGAGAATATTCATCGCTCCAACATCCACTTCGTACAGAAGTTCCTGCGCGACAAGGCTCGCCTGGAGGGCGTCAGGCATCTCATCGACGTCGGGGGCGGCATCGGCGACATCGCGGCGTCGTTGTGCGACAAGTACCCGGACCTGCGCGTCACTCTGCTGAACCTGCCGAGCGCCCTGGATCTGGTGCGCGAGAATATGGCCGCGCGCGGCCTGAGCGAGCGGGTCACAGCAGTGGCCGTGGATATGTACCGTGAAGCGTACCCCGAGGGCGACGCGGTGCTCTTCGCGCGCATCCTCTACCCGATGAACCGCCAGTTCTCGACAATGTTGCTCAAGAAAGCGCATGACGCGCTGCCCAGGGGCGGGCGCGTGATCATCCTCGATATGATCATCAGCGACCCGGCGCGCCCGAACTATGACTATCTGACCCACTACCTCTGCAGTATCGGCATGAACTTCTCGGTGCTGGAGTTCAAGGACCACGCGATCTATCCCGAGTTGCTGCAGGAGGTAGGCTTTGGCGACGTGACATGCGACGAGGCCTACGACCACGTGCTCTACCAGGCGGTGAAACAGTAGGAGGAACCAGGCGCCAGAGAAACGGGTAAGGTCATCTGCCCTTCGTGTTCGCCGGTGGACGTAGGGGAACGTCCCGTCCTGTGATAAAGAGCCGCCACGCCGATGATCACAACCTCTGAAAAGCACGTCCCGCTGGGCAAAAAGATCCGCGCGCACATTGAACTGGCCGATCCGGTGACGTGGATCTCTCCCTCGATCGTTACGCTCTGCGGCGCGCTGGCTTCGGGGCAAGACATCGGCTTCCAGTGGACCAGCCCGCGCGACTGGGGCCTGGCGCTGCTGGGGGCGCTGATGTGCGGCCCGCTGGGGACGGGGTTCAGCCAGAGTATCAACGATTACTTTGACCGCGATATTGACGCCATCAACGACCCGGAGCGCCCTATCCCCGCCGGCCTGGTGACGCTGCACGAAGCGCGGCTGAACTGGATCGTCCTCGGCGCGGCGACGTTCCTGGTCTCGCTGGTCTTTGGCAACCCGCTCATCCCGGTGCTGGCGGTGCTGGGGATCATCCTCTCGGTGATCTACAGCATGCCGCCGATCAAGCTCAAAAAACACTACTTCCTCGGCCCGCCGGCGGTTGGCCTGGGCTACGTCAGTATGAGCTGGCTGGCCGGGCATCTGATCTTCGCGCCCCTCACCTGGGAAAGCGTCATCGTTGCCTGGATTAACGGATCGCTGGCGGCGGGCCTGCTCTTTCTGAATGACATCAAGAGTGTCGAGGGCGATCGGCTGCACGGGTTGCAATCGCTCACGGTAGCGATCGGGGTGCAAAAGACGCTGATCATCGCCTATCTGACGATCAACCTGTCCGAGGCGCTGCTGATGGGGCTGGCGCTCATCTGGGGGTATTACTGGGTGGCGGCGTTTATTCTCCTATCTATCGTGGTGCCGATCCGTAATCAGATCAAATTGTATCGAGAGCCGAACCAGAAGAACTACGTGCGCTATCTGCTCTCGAGTAATCCGTTTGTCGCGCTCATCCAGTTCGTGTCGGCGTTCATGGTCGGCGGCTATTTTGGATAAGGCATGGTTCACACCTACGGTACCGTTGGCAGGGCGCGAGGAGGCTGCGCCTCGCCGCATCTGCCCCAAATCGGTACGTACCAGGCTCGCCGCGAAACCATGTCTTACGTTCTGGAGCGGGCGCGGGAGCGCCCGGCTGGGCGTCCGGCACACCGTTCCATCGCATAGCAGTGCTCTGCGAGCAGACAAGGGAGGTTGGCCATGTCGGAAACCACAGGTGAGGTGCGGGTGCGGACGGTTCGCACACGCAGAAGCGACAGCTTCATGGAGTCGGCGATGGAGTTCGGGGGTGGGATCGTGCGCCTGGGCTTCTCGATTTTCACGCTGCCCCTGGCGCTGCTGCCACCCGAATCGCGCACGCATATGCGCAACGCAACCCAGGAACTGATGTACGCCTTCGCCAGCCTGCCGCGCGATTTCGCCGAGATCGCCGGCGAGGCGATCGAGGCCTGGGCCGGCGAGCCATCGGCGCCAGCGGCAAGCCACACCAAAGCGCCGAAGGATGAGATGTCCACGAACTAGGAACCGCTCCGGATAACCCGGCCAGTGTCAGTGTCAAGGGACAGGGTTATTCGGACAGGTCGAGAACCGGCGCGACGTTTCGCGCCTGTAAAGGAGCACTTCTATGAGCGAGACAGGGACCAGCATCACGCGCACCGAACGTGACGGTCTGTTTGAGCTTACCGCCGTGTTCGTTGGCGGGGCGGCCCGCGTGGGTCTGTCGATTGCCTCGATCCCCCTGGTCTTGTTGCCGAAGAACTCGCGCCGCCGCGTGCGGCGGGCAATGGCTGAAATCGCCCGCGCCATCGTCGCGCTGCCCAAGGAACTGGCCGGGGTGTCCGAGCGGGTAGTTGATGACATCTTCACCGGACCGCCGCCGAGCCTGCCCAATCCGCAACAGCTCGGCGATCGCGCCCGTGCCTTTACCGAGCGCCTGGCCCGCGCCGCGGACGAGTTCGGCGCCAGTGTGGGTCGCGCTGCGGGCCGCGCCGCCGATCAGGTCGAGCGGACCGCCGCGAAGGTGGACGAGTGGGTAGAAAAACCGCCGCAGACTCCCTCCGCATAGAGGGTTCGTTCGGACGGCAACAGAGGGAGCGCACGGGCCAGAGCGCGTGGAAGCGTGGGAACCGTGCGGGAGGATCGGTCGGCTGAACGCCGGCCCGATGCTGCCGCTGGTGGTTCCTGCGTTTCTGCGTCACCGGGGTTCGGCGCTCCCTCCCGGTATGGCGCTCCGGAGGCGGCCACGCGATGGTGGGGGGCGGTTTTTTTTGATTCCTGTCGCGAAAAGCGTGGTATGCTAAGAAAGACAATGGTTGCGCCGGGCGGGCCGTCTGGGGGGCCGGTCGAGGGAGGTGGGCTGCGCCTCCCCGCGCTTTCCAGACGGGAACGCAGGTGTGAACCAGGTCTGAGGGTATGACCATCGCAATCCTTTTCGGCCTCTGGGCAGACATATGCATATCGTTATTCTCGGCGCCGGTTACGCCGGCCTTCGCGCCGCCCTTGACCTCGACCGCCTGTTGCGTGAGCACGGTCATTCCGATCAGGTCACCCTCGTTGACCAGCACAGCTACCATCAATTGGTCCAGGTGATCCACCGCGTCGCAGCCGCGGCCATGCCGCCTGAAGCGGCGATCTACGACCTGAAGACGCTGCTGCATCATCACGCCATCAATCTTGTCCAGGGCGCGGTGCGGGAAATTGTGCCCCTGCAGCGTACCGTGTGTCTCGAAGATGGTCGCACGCTGAACTACAACCGCCTAGTGATCACCCTGGGCGCCGAAACGGCCTATGGCAACGTGCCAGGCGCGCGCGAGCATAGCCTGCCCCTGCATACGTACCAGCACGCTCTGCGCCTCCGCGACCATCTGGTCGCGCAGTTCGAGGCCGCCGCCAGGTGCAGCGATCCCCGCGAACAGCGCATCCTGCTGACCACTGCCATCGTCGGCGGGGGCTACACCGGTTGCCAGTTCGCCGGCGAACTGGCCGAGTGGGTTGACGATCTCTGCGCCCAGACCGGCGCGCCACGCCGCGAGGTGCGTATCGCCCTCATCGAACGCACGTCGCTCCTGCTGAGCCAGTTCGGCGAATGGGCCACCCGCGCCGCCGAGCGCATCCTCGATGACCAGGGGGTCAGCGTCTACCTCAACACGATCGTCGAGGCGGTTGAGCCGCAACTCTTGCGGGTAGCCGGGGGGCGCATCCTTCGCGCCGGCACCATCGTCTGGGCCGGCGGCATCCAGGGGCCGCCACTGTTGCGCGCCTCGGGGTTGCCGGTTGATGCGGCCGGACGTGTGCTGGTGGATCGCTACCTGCGGGTGCGCGATCAGGCGCTGATCTTCGCCGCCGGCGACTGCGCCGCCATTCCCATGGGCTATAATGGCGGCACCGTTCCGGCAACCGCCAGTTTCGCGATGCGCGAGGGCGAGCATCTCGCCGAGACGCTGCTCGCCGAGGTAGAGGGCCGGCCGCCGCGCACCTACGAACCGCTGGTGCTGGGTGAACTGGTCTCGCTTGGCCATCACTATGCCGTGGGCAACCCGCTCGGGGTGCCCGTCACCGGCTATCCGGCGGTGCTGTTAAAACAGGGCGTCGAACAGTACTACCGCGCGATGCTGGAAAGTTCGCTCGCGTCATAGCAGGGTGAGGTGTCACGCGCCGCAACCCTGGCGGCACAAGGGGGCGCGCGCCCCGGGAGTAGTGGAATGATTGTTCAGGAAGAGTGGGTCTCGATTAACACCACCCCCGATGTGGTCGAACGCTATCTGACATCGCCAGAATTGATGAACCAGTGGCGCTCGCCTCAGGTCGTGCTCGAACCGATCCAGGGCGAGTTGATGAGCCCTGGCAGTATCCATAAAATGCGCCTCAAACCGCTCGGCCTGGCCGGCGCAGATTATACCGTCGTCGAACGCGACTCGGGCAAGATTCTCATGAAGATTGAAGGCCTCTGGGAAGGCACCGAGCTGTGGCGCTGGTTCCCCGACGGTAACCGCACCGTGGTGCAGAACCGTGTCGAGTACGAGGTCTCGAACCCGGGTCTGCGGGTCTTTGTGGTCGGCATCGGTCGCCTCCTGGCCAGCCTGGATATGCGCATCCAGCTCGAACGCCTGCGCCAGGCGATTGAGGGCCCGCCCCCCAGCATGGCCGCGCTCTTCGGCGGCGCGACCAGCACCGGGCCGCGCTCCCAGCGCATTGATATTGAGTCGTAGCCGTTCCCATCCGGTCCACCAGGGGCACGGCCCCATCCCCGCTAGCAGAGTCCTGAGGAACGTCACCTCCCCTGTGGGGCAACCGCCGGGTTGCCCCACTCCTGTTTGCATCACCTGGACATGGTTCACCCCTGCGTTGGGCACCCTGCGGCTCCACCGCACACTACGGGGAATGAAGAGCTTTGTTTTCTGGGTTGTTCCTGGGAGGGCGAAGCCCTCCCAAACCCTCCCGCGGGCGGGGGCGGCCCGCCCTCGTCGCGTCTCCGCGGGCACGGTGACTGCCCCCCTCCCCAGCCCTCCCCCCGTTGGGGGGAGGGAGTCCGGCTCCTCCCCCCAGCGGGGGGAGGTTAGGAGGGGGGTCAGCGGCGCATGCGCGTAGGTGAGCAGCCTATGTTCACGTCAGGCCACGCAGCGCAACCATACCTTGCAACATTTATGCAAAACCCTTTTCCTCTAGCGAAAATGCGCCCCCTGTGCTAGGATGGCGTTGTTATACCAGCCGTCCATGCGATTCGCGCACAACGCCGCGATGAACATCGCCTGGGAGCGCGTGCGGCCCACCCTCGTCGCGTCTCCGCGGGCACGGTGCCGGCCCCCCTCCCCAGCCCTCCCCCCGCTGGGGGGAGGAGCCTGCTTCCCTACCCCGGCGGGGGAGGGTCAGGGAGGGGACGGTAGTAGTAGGAGGGCCGCGCCCTCCCAGACCCTCCCGCGGGGTATTTTCTGCAAGGAGGTCTCCTATGGCACAGGAAGGTCGTCGGTTCAGTCCCCGCGATGAAGCCTATCTGAACAGCACGGGCTTCGAACCCTACATGGCCGCCGGAATAGTGTTCCTGGCGATCCTGACGGCGGTGTTCATTTTCAGCATCAAAATTCACTTCGCCTGGTTGTTCTGGCCGGGGATGTTCGTTGCGGTCCTCGGCGGGTACGCGACCCTCAACCGGCTCGAACGCCGCGAGTACCGACGCAAACTCGCCGAACTCGAAGCTGAGGCTGCCCAGCGCGACGCGATCGAGGCGTAAGGACGTCGGACACCAGACTGTAATCCGGCGTTTATGTTCCTGTCATCCTGAGGCGACGCCGCCTGGCATGCTCTGTGCTAGGCTATGGCTACATCGCGACCTGCTCAGGAGACAGCACCATGGAGACCCTTCGCAGCCTCCGTTCTCGTCACGCTCTTTCGTTGCTGGATCTCGCCGCCCTGTCCGGTATCCCCGCCCGCCAGATCGCTGAGATCGAGTATGGCCTGCGCCGGCTCAGCCCCGAGCAACGTGAGCGTGTGGCCCGCCTCCTCGGCCTGCGCCCGACCGATTTCACCGGGCCGCACTGGCGGCTGACCGGCGCCGCGGTGGCCGCCGCGCCTCCGGCCGAGCAGCGCGCTCTGCAACTCCTCGCCACGCTCAGCGTGGCAGCCGCACTTGCCACCGCCGGGGTCATGCCCGAGGTCGCTGTCCCGCCCTGGAGTGTCTCGCTGCAACCGGCGGCGCGCACAGGCAGCGCCCCGCCGCTCACCAGCGCTCCGCCCCCGGCGGCCAGCACCCCCGCCCCGGTCGCTACCGGCGTCCCCGCCACAGCGCCGAACAACCTGCCCGCGGCGCGCCCCACTGCCGCCCCCCTTCCCACGGCGGCGCGCCCCGCTCCTTCAGCCGGTCCGGCTCCGACCACACTCCCCATGCCCCTCAGCCCCGCCTTGCTGGCCGGCCCGCCGCCCGCCGGGCATGTCGCCCCTGCCCCTCTACCGACCATCGAAGCCCTCCCCCCCTTTCACCTGAGCGACGCCGGCCCCATCGGCTGCCCGGTTGCGCCCACCCGCGGGCGGGTGGTGCTGACCCAGGGCTACGGGGTTGGCACCCACGCCCCTGCCGAGATCTGGGGAGCGGTCGACCTCGCCGTGGATGGCGATGGTGACGGGTACGCCGAAGAGTGGGCAAGTTGGTACGCGCCGATCGTCGCCACGCATGACGGCTACGCCACCGTCACGCCCAACAGCTATCCCGGGGGCAATTACGTCTCGCTCCAGCACCCCGGCGACGTCTGGCGGACGGGCTACGGGCATCTGGCGCTGATCACCGTGGTCAGCGGGCAATTTGTGCGGGCCGGGGAACAGATCGGGTTCATGGGCGAGAGTGGGATGGCCAGCGGCCCCCACCTCGACTACCAGGTCTGGCGCAACGGGGTGAACATGGACCCGACGCTCCTGGTGGGCTGCTGAGCGGTAGCTTGCCACGCGGCTGCGCTGCGTGCCGATGGGATGAACATACGGTTCTTCCTGGGAGGGCTACGCCCTCCCAGGCCCTCCCGCGGGCGGGGGGTGTGGGGAAAGCGGGGTTTCCCACACCCCGCTCCAGGAGCGAGAATTACGTGCTCACTAACCGGGCTGCGCCCTCCCACACCCACTCCTCCGGCAGGGGCGCGGCGCAACCTGGCAGATCCACGGCCCTACGGCAGCAACGCGGCCCCCAGCCGGCTCAACTGGACGCGGCGCGCGGGCGGCTGGTCGGGGTGCTCTTCGAAGCGGCTGCGCTCGAAGTACTGCACGGTCAACGCGCGCCCATCTTCCACCGCTTCGGTCAGCAGCTCGCTGAGCGGGTAGCCGAACGTCGCCAGGCCGCCGTTGCGCTCCCAGAAGGCGCGGAAGGGCGGGCAGAGGCTGTGTTGCGTTTCGGGGAAGTAGCGGCAGCCCGGCCCGGCCCCGCTCACCGTGGGCAGGCTGCGCCAGTCAATGCCACGGCGCGCCAGGTATTCGACCCCGAGCAGCCCGCTGAGCACGTCGTTGGGCGGCGGATTCTCGGGGTGGTACTCCAGCCGGTTGCGCTCGAACCACTGCACGCGCCGGTCGCGCCCATCGGCGCCTCGCTCCACCCGCTCCGGCGTCAGCGGCAGGCCAAAGACGCTCAGCCCACCGCCCCGCTCCCAGGCCGCCAGAAACACCCCGCTCACGGTGAACCCCGTTTCGGCGAAGCTGCGTGACCGGCCGGGCGCCATCTGGCGCAGGTACACCGGGCGCTCCCCCACACTGAAACTCGCCACGCTGCCCGCAAGCGACTGCTCGACCCCATCACGCTGGATCAGGGCCGCGCTGCGCCCCGGCGCCAGCGGCAACTCGACGCCGCGCGGCTCGCCGAGGCTCCAGAGCACCTCAACGCTGCCGCCGTCGGGCTGGACGAAGCGGTGGTGAGCCAGGCGGCCGGGGCGGTGGGCCGGCCCGGTTCCCGCGTAGCGCGCGAACTGCAACTGGGCGACCAGCGTGCCGTAGGCCAGGTAGGCCGGCCTGGGGTTGAGGGCGTCGTCAACGATCGCCGCCGGCCCCCAGGGCTGCTGCGCGCCGTTGAACTTGTCCTCGAGCTGAAAATAGCTGACGTGGGGAATACCCGCCGCCGCCGCCAGCACGAAGGTGCGCACCAGGTAATCGGCCTGCTGATCGAGGCTCCTGGCGAACTGGGGCGCGCAGGCCCCGCCGCAGACGCTCCAGCCCACCTCGGTGATCCACACCGGCTTGCCGCCACGGGCCGCCCAGCGCTTCGCCAGCTCCAGCCGCCCGGGGATGGTCACATCGAAGCGCTCGCGGGGATTGATCAGCGCAGGATCATCAGGGGCGTGGTCAATCAGCCAGGGGTGGATGGAGAGCACGTCAAAGCTCTCCCAGCCCGCCACCTCGACCACCCGGTCCATAAAGGCATGCTGGCCGACCGCGTCGAAGACGTAGACCCCGCCGTTCAGCACGAGCGCGGTGGGATCGGCCTGCTTGACCGCGGCATAGGCCTTGCGCAGCATCACGGCGTAAGCCGCCGGGTCGGCCTGGGGCAGCCAGGTGCCGTCCATATCCGGCTCGTTCCAGATCTCCCAGGCGGCCACTCGTGGCGAGCCGGGGGCGTCGTTGGCGCCGTCACCGTCGTAGCGCTCGACCACCTGGCCAACCCAGCGGGCGTAGGCGTCCATATCGGTTGGGGCGCACCAGTACGCTGGCTGGTTGGTGGCTCTGGCGTGGGCCACACAACGCGGGTCACGGTACTGCTCGGGCGTGGTCAGGAGCATGCCAATAATGCCAATACCCGCGTCGGCGAGCAGGCCGATGCGCCGATCGTAAAACGTGTTCGCGGCTTCCCGGCCCCAGCAGGCCCAGCAGATCTCCTCGCGGGTCCAACCGGCGCCGATGCGGGTGGCCATGGCCACCAGGGCGGCGGCCTCGGCATCGCTGCGCTCGCGGCCGGTGATGTACATGTTCAGACCGAAGAGCGGGGGCAGCCCCGCGGGTTGCCGGGGGGCGGCGCGCGCCGGCGGGGCGCCCGGAACGAACGAGACGAACAGGGTCAACAGCAGTATTGCGGCGATCGCGGGTCGCAACATGCTCAGTTCCATTCCTCAGGCATGGTTCAAACGCACGTGACAGTTCGCCACGACACAGGACCACGGGGGAGGTGTGGAGGGGCCAGGCCCCTCCACACCTCCCCGCCGGACTGTCAAGCCCAAACCGCAGGTTTTGAACCATGCCTTAGACATGGTTCGTAGGAGATGTACCGTTCGCAGCGTTCTGCCCACGTAAGTATTCACATGTCTCCTGGGAGCGCGGGCATTATGGTTATTGAGCAATTCATCCGGTATGTCGATCTGGCCGTGGGGCTGATGGTCTTTGAACAATTACTCCGATATAGCCCGCGTAGGCGGGCTTCGCCTTGCCTAGCCGAGGGCTTTAGCCCGACGGCTAGCACGGGATAGGGGAGTAATTGCTCAAAGACCATCAGCCCTCGGCTATGGGATGCGAAGCCCGCCTGCGCGGGCGAGAGCGGATGAATTGCTCAAAGACCATCTTGCCCGCGGCGACGCGACGCGGGCGGGACGCCCGCGCTCCCAGGCGCGTGGGTTACCCCGGGCGTGAACGATTACCTGCCCCCCTCCCAGCCTCCCCCCGCTGGGGGGAGGAGCCGGGTTTCCTATTGTAACACCCGCCCTTGACCGGTGATGCATCCCGGAGTACTCTATTCGTATGAATACCACGCAAAAACGTATTGTGCTCACCGGCGCGACCGGATTGATCGGCACAAAGCTGTTCAGCGCCCTGCGCGAGCGGGGTTATGAACTGGTCATCTTCTCGCGCAACCCCGTGAAGGCGCGCGCCACCTTGCCCGGCGCCGCCGAGTATGTGGCATGGTCACCCACCGAAAGCGGCCCCTGGGCCACCGCCATTGACGGGGCGCATGCCGTTATTCATCTTGCCGGGGCCCCTATCGCCCAGGGCCTGCTGGGGGTGCGCTGGACGCCGGAGTACAAGCAGGAGATCCTGAACAGCCGGGTCATCGGCACGCGAGGGATCGTCAATGCCATTGCCGCCGCCGAACAGCGCCCTGCCGTGCTGGTCAACGCCTCGGCGATCGGCTACTACGGCTATCGCGACGATACGCCCCTCGACGAAAGCGCTCCTCCCGGGCGCGACTTCGTCGCCGAGGTGTGCATCGCCTGGGAGCGGGAAGCTGCCCGCGCCGAGGAGCACGGCGTGCGCACGGCCCTGATCCGCACCGGCATCGTGCTCGACCCGGAGCGGGGCGCCCTGGCCCAGTTGCTGCTACCCTTCCGCCTCCGCACCGGCGGCCCGATTATGCCCGGCACGCAGTACTACTCCTGGATCCATCCTGACGACGAGATCGGCATCCTGCTCCTGGCCCTGGAAGACGAACGGGTGCGCGGGCCCATCAATGCTACCGCGCCCAACCCCCTGACCAATCGCGCCTTTTGCGAAACCCTCGGCGAGGTGCTCGGCTCGCCCTCGTGGCTGCCGGTTCCCGAGTTTACCCTGCGCATCGCCCTCGGCGAGATGGCCGATCTGGTGACCAGAGGCCAGCGCGTGCTCCCCAAACGCGCCCTGGAACTGGGCTATTCCTTCCGCTTCCCGACCCTGAAGCCTGCGCTTCAGGATCTGCTAACGTGAACATGGGGGAACCAGGTTCCCCCATACCCCCGCCCGCGGGAAGGCCTGACCCTCACGCAGGGGGATGGGGAAACCGGGTTTCCCCATCCTCTTACCTAATGGGAGGGTCTGGGCGGGCGCAGCCCGCCCAGGAAAACCTCGTTGCGCCCCTGCCTTCGCGCGTCCGCGCTCTCATCCAGTTCTTACATCCGCTTAACCTCATCCTTAGTCGTATGCCATACACTAACGTGAACAGAAGCCCCTGGCGAGGGGTGTGGGGAAACCGGGTTTCCCCCTACCCCCACCCGGTGGGAGGGTCTGGGAGGGCTACGCCCTCCCAGGAATTATGTTCATCCCGGGGGGGCCCTCTGCAATCTCAAATGGTATAACGCATGGAACGCAAACACAATCCGCTCTTGCTCCTTGCCGTCCTGCTGCTCGGGATCGTTATTGGCGTCGGTGGCGGGGCCGTTGCCGGCGGGGTGGTGGCGATGGTTGTCACCGGGCGCGCCTCCTCCGCCGCACCCGCCATCGCTGCCCAGCCGGTAAGCGTTCAGAGCGAGGCGCAGGCCGCCCCACGCCTGGCGCCTTCCACCCAGAGCGCCGTCGGCCACTCGGCCCACTCGGACAGCGTGGTCGCCGCGGTACAGAAAGTGGGCCGCGCGGTGGTCACGGTGATCGTAACCACCCGGCAGGGGCGCGGCAGCGGCAGCGGGGTGATCATCAGCGAACAGGGCCACATCGTCACCAACAACCACGTGGTTGAGAATGCCACCGGCTTGCGCGTGCTCTTCGCCGACGGTACGTTGCAGGAAGCGCGGCTGATCGGCGCCGACCCGCTCAACGACATCGCCGTGATCCGGGTCCAGGGCGCCGTCCCCGGCGTGGCGAGCATTGGCGACTCGACGAAGTTGCAGCCCGGCGAGACGGTGCTGGCCATCGGCAGCCCGCTGGGCAACTTCCGCAACACCGTTACGGCCGGCGTGGTCAGCGCGCTGAACCGTTCCCTTCCCGGCACCGGCCTGGAGGGGCTGATCCAGACGGACGCGGCGATTAACTCGGGGAACAGCGGCGGCCCGCTGATCAACCTGGCCGGCGAAGTGGTCGGCATCAACACCCTGGTGGTGCGCGGCGACTCCGGCGGTTTTGGCTTTGGCGCCGCTCCGGTCGAGGGCCTGGGGTTCGCCGTCCCGAGCGCGATCTTCCGCAACGTGGCCGACCAGTTGATCGCCACCGGACGGGTGCGCTTCCCCTTCCTGGGGATCACCTACCTGACCATTGACGGCCAGGTGGCCGCCGAGTTCAACCTGCCGGTGCAGAACGGGGCCTACATCCGCAGCAGCCGGCCCGGCGAGCCGGCCGTGCAGCCCGGCAGCGCCGCCGCCCGCGCCGGGCTGCGCGAAGGTGACATTATCGTCGCGGTGGACAACGTCCGCCTGGATTACAACACCTCGCTCCGCCAGTTGCTGCTACGCTACAAGCCCGGCGATACCGTCACCCTCACCGTGCTCCGCGATGGCCGGGAGCGCGCTATCCAGGTGACCCTCGGGGAACGCCCCGCCAATCTGTAGGATCGAGCCTTTTTGGGCCTCCCTCCGGGCCGGGGGTGCAGGGGGTGTGGGGAAACCAGGTTTCCCCACACCCCCTGTCATATGGAAGTAGCCGGTGGGAGGGTCTGGGAGGGCAAAGCCCTCCCAGGAACAACCTTTTTGCATCCGATTGATGGGGGGCGTAGCCGCATGGGCGGCTGTCGTGTTAAGAACAATTTATGCTATAATCCGCTCCGTCCACCAGGGTGTGGCAATGCTACCAGGAACGTAGACAACGGAGGACCGATTGAGCAGCAAGCGATCCCCCAGGCTGTGGTCGCGGGCCCTCTGGGCGCTCTTGATCCTCGTCAGCGCTTTCGTCCCCGCCCTTCCCGTCCTGGCAGACAGCCCCGTGTACGCTGGAGGCCTGGAACTGCTTGACGGCGCGTGGAGCGGCCCCGACCGCGCGCTCACGCTCGCAGCCGATGCAGGCTCGCCCCCGTCCATCGTTGCCGGGTACCAGCGCTACGGCAGCGCCCTTTCGGAGGCTGTTCCGCTCGACCCACCCGTCACCCGCCTGAAACTCAGCTACACCGCCACGCTCCCTCCCGGCACCGAGGCACGCGTTGATCTGCGCGGCAGCCCCGATGGCCAGCGCTGGCTGCCCTGGGTCACCAACCTTCCCGACGGGGCGGTGGTCGGCTTCGACCAGCCACTGCGCCGCGCGCAGTACCGCGTGATCCTCCTCGGCAGCGCCGACGCCGCGCCCACGTTGCGCGATGTGCGCCTCGCCAGCACGAACCAGACACCCTCTGTCTCCGCGGCGGCCAGCGCGGCGCCGTTCAGCATCGCCCCAACCTTCCGCATTCGCGCCACCCGGCTGGGCATGGTTGGCGGGCGAACGGCGAATGGCTATGTCATCCCCCCTCGGGCGCGCTTCGTCGCCTTGCCCTCATGGACGGCGCTCTCCACCCTGGGTCGCGATGAGTACCAGGTGCGTATCACCTACCAGGGGCGCAGTGTCGTGGCCCCGGTCTACGATGTCGGCCCCCATAGCGAACGGGACGACTATTGGAACCAGCCGCGTCGCGGCTTTCCGCAGCTTGAGCGCGGCTGGCCTGTCGACCACGCCGCCTACTACGAAGGCTTCAACGGCGGGCGCGCCGACAAGGGCTTTGTGCGCTTCCCCACGGCGATGGATATAGGCGATGGGATCTGGTGGGATGATCTGGGGATCGTTGGCGACCAGGCCGAGGTGGAGGTTACCTACCTCTGGCTGGGACAGGACCCTCTCGCCGGCCCTCCCCAGCGTGACCCATCCGCCGCCGAGCACGTGGTTGACGAGCTTGGCGGCGATTTCTGGCACAATGAGGCGGCGCTCAATGCTAGCCCCGTCGGCTGCGGCATGGGGCGCCATGCCTACCAGGCCACCACGGTGAACGACCCGGCGCGGGGCGGTCCGGTGGTGCGCTGGCAGCCCAATCTCCCCGTCGAAGCCGAGTACGATCTCTTCGTGCATGTGCCAATCTGCCCGAGCAAACGCGAGCGCGCCACCCAGGCGCGCTACGTCATCCAGCACCGCGACGGCGCCCTGGAGGTTACGCTCAACCAGCGCGCCCAGACCGGCTGGGTGCATCTGGGGCGCTTCCCCTTCAAGGCCGGTGTGGAAGGCTACGTGCAGAGCGGGGCGCTCGCCGGCGACGCCGGGGCGACGATCTGGTTCGACCAGGCGCGCTGGGTGCGCGTCCCATGATAAGGGGGCTGGGGAAACCTGGTTTCCCCAGCCCCTGGCCCGCGGGAGGGTCTGGGGGGCTGCGCCTTCCCAGGAACAACCTTCGCGGGCGGAACGGTGAGCCGGGGCCTGCCCGCGCCCCGCCAACGGGAACGAACCAAAAGGGGATGGGAGGGCTTGCGCCCTCCCATCCCTTACCTCTCCGTTCTGGAACTACTCCTCGCTCCGCTCCTGGATGACGTAGAGCAGTTCGAGCAGCACGTTCTTCACACTCTCGCGGTCGGAGGCGACGCAGGGCAGCACTTTGATGTGCGGCGGCTGGCGCAAGGCGAGGCGCAGTTCCTCCGGACTCCAGGCGTTGGGGCGATCTTGCTTATTTGCCGCGATGACATAGGCCGTATCGCGGTACGAGATGAAGAAATCGATGATCCGGTTCGTCTCGCGGAACGTCTCCGGGCGCGTACTATCTACCAGGATAACCAGACCGAGCATCCCCTCGGAGAGGATCTCCCACATAAAGTCGAAGCGCTTCTGCCCGGGTGTGCCGAAAAGATGCAACACCAGATCGGGCCCGATCGCGATGCGACCGAAGTCCATCGCAACCGTGGTCTCCTTTTTGATCATCCTGGTATCATCGGTCGCGCGGCGCTCGGTCGAGACCACCTCGATCTCGCTGATTGAGCGGATGAACTCGGTTTTGCCGGCGTTCACGGCGCCGCTGATTACCATCTTTACAGTCTGCACTCCAGCCCTCCGCTTCGGTGCTGTGCCCTGGATGAAGCACACATCGGGTGTTACATGCCTTTAATACGACTGATGATGCGGTTCACCAGGCTCCGCTTGACCCGGGACGTCTCGACGGGGCCGCCACGGGCAAGGGGCATCGGCACAGGCTTCTTCACCACCTCTACCAGACCCGCGGTCAAGAAGCCATAGACGATTCGGCAGACGTCGAATTCTTTGAGATTCGTCTTCTGCGCGATCTCGGCCAGGGTGTCACGGCCATTGATCCGGGCAATCACGCGCCATTCCTCGGTCGAGAGCTTGATCCCTTTGATCCGCACCCCGGGCTGATCGAGAAAGCGCACCACCAGGTCAGTGGAAGGAATGCGATCTTTGATCCGGCCCAGCTCATCAATGCGGCGGGAGCCTTCCATAATCAGGTGATCCACCGAGATCGGCGAGGGGATGGTGGGCGCTGCCGGATCGGGGCGCTGGTTATGCTCGAAGCGAAACTCGCCTTCGGGCCAGCCGAAGAGGCCATAGACCGCCTCTTCGGAGAAACTTTGCAGCGCCCCTTGCAGTTGCTCACGCGGGGCCAGGTTCTCGGCCAGGATGACTTCGGTCAGGGTTGCGCCATTGCCACGAGCGGCCAGGCTGGCGCGGGCGCGGGCCAACTGGCTTTCCGTAAGCAAACCTAGCCGCACCAGCAAGTCGGGCTGCTGATCCTCGGGGCGCCGCACGGCCATCACCAGCTTGCCCCGCTCGAAGAACAGCAAGGCGGTTTCCTGCCCGCGCGACAGGTACAAGCCCCCAGTCTTATCACCCCGATCGACCAGGTACAGAAAATCGGAGAGGCCAAAATCGCGAATGTTGCCTTCGAGGGCCATTGCAATGCCTCCAGAGGCTGGGCGCGCACCACGGGCAGCCACATATGTTACGCCAGGTCTTGCCGCCAGGTCGCGCGGGCCTCACGCAGTAACAGCGAACGTGGCTTCGGGCGCCTCCGCGGCAGCCGATGCGACGCCGTCCGCCTGCAAAACGGGGACGAGGGCGGCGATGGCTGTCGCGATCATCGCATCATCGGGTTCACGGGTTGTCAGATGTTGCGTCGCCAGGGCCGGGGTGAGCAGGCGACGCACCCAGGGATGATGGTAGTGCGCGGCGGCGAAGCGCATGGCCTCGAAGGCCACCGCCCCCACCAGTGGAATGAGCATGATCCGGGCGCCAATGCGTGGCCAGAGCGGCAGACCACTCACCGACAGAAACATGACGAAGCCTATCAACGCGGCGATAACCAGAAAACTGGTACCGCAACGGGGGTGAATGCGGGAGAACTGCCGGACCGCCTCGACCGTCAGCGGGGCGCCGGCTTCATAGGCGTTGATCACCTTGTGCTCGGCGCCGTGGTACCCGAAGACCCGCTGAATGTCCCGCAGGCGACTGATGGCGTAAATGTACGCCACGACGAGGAGCAGATTGATTGCGCCTTCGATCATCTCACGCACCAGTACCGGCGCGCCGTGTTCAGCGGCGTAATTGGCGATCAACGAGGGTAGCAACACAAACACCCCCACCGCGATCCCCAGCGCCACCACCAGGATGCCGAACTGCGCGACCGGGTGGAGATCCTGGCCCTGATCGCCAACCGCAACCGTGGCCGAAAAATCGAGGGCCTGCTTGCCAATGCGGACCGCCTCCCACAACCCGGCCAGGCCGCGGATAACGGGGCGCCTGGTCCACGTCGGCCAAGTCTGGGCAGCGACGGGAATGTGCTTGACGGCGAGGGCACCATCGGGACGGCGAACGGCGACGGTGGCCTGCTGGCGGCCACGCATCATGACCCCCTCAAGCACTGCCTGACCACCGTATGAAAAGCGCTGTGCGTTCATCGCCTCCCGGATCTTCGCGCTAAGACACAGGTTCGCTGTGCGACCGTTCCCGGTCACCGTTGGGGGAGATGCGGAGGGCTGCGCCCTCCCGGACCCGCTCCTCAGGCAGGGGCCTGGGGCAACCCGGTTTCCCCACCTTCCTCCAACCGGGCGAGGAGGTATCCCGACAGGCTCCAAACGGCCCAACCCACGATCGAGGCTGCTGCTCCCATTGATTGTGCGGCGCAGCAGCCTGCCGGCGTGTATGATACCACGCTGCGGAGCTTTCCGACAAGGAATCGTACCTTCTCACCACGCAAGGCGCCATCACGGCCTGCAACCTGGGGCAAGTCTAGCGTGGGCGCATTACCAGAGCGTAGCCCGGCGGTTACGACTCGCCGCTAAAACGTTCCGGCGCGTCGCGGCGAGCGAAGGTGGTGGCCGCCGCCGCGACCCCGGTGACGAGGCTGGAAACCCGGATGATCGGTGAGACGACCCGCTCCGAAACGAACCCCGTCGTCCCGACGACTGTGCCGGCAGTGTCTTTCGCGTTCGCTGCCAGCGTCCTGGTGCTGTCCAGGACGTCGTTCAACTTGACTGACAACTCGTCAAGTTTTGGCATCAGACTCAGGCGCGCGAGCCGATCCAGGCGATTGAGCACGTAGAGCAGTCCGAAGAGGATCGCGATGGTGAGAATGGTGCTGGCGAGCGTGAAGAAGCCCAGGATGATGATAAAGATATCGCGCGTCGCTTCACGAAAGCCCACCGGGGCCAGATACAGGCCAACGACCGCAGCGATCAGCAACAGGAGCAGCACACCCAGGCCGATTCCAATCCATCGTAGCACGGCAGGCCCTCCGCTCTTGGGGCATCATGGCCCCACCTCTTTATCCTCGGCATCAGAATGCGGTGTTTTGCCTGGACAGCGGCGGCGATTATATCATACCCGCAGGCGCGACACAATTATCATCAGGATCCAGGCCAGCAGCACGGCCTCGAGCACCGGCACGTCGGCGGGCTGCGGCAGGGCCAGCGGCAGGCGCAGGCCCAGGCCATAGGCCAGCAGGCACCCGGCGAACGCCGTCAGCCAGAAGATCGGCAACTGCCGCCAGCGCCGCCCGAGGAGCACGTGCCCCAGGGTGGCGCAGGCGGTAGCGAGGAGCAACAGCAGGAAGATTGCCGGCGCCAGGCCATCGAACACAGCGTTGCCTTTCCTGGAGCAACACCACGTAAACATCGTCTGTTGGAGCGGAGGCTGGGGAAAGCGGATTTCCCCAACCTCCGGCCCGCGGGAGGGTCTGGGAGGGCTACGTCCTGCCAGGATAAAACTATTCACACCTGGGGTAACCCGCGCGCCTGTGAGCGCGGGCATCCCACCCTCGTCGCGTCTCCGCGGGCAAGATGGTCTTTGAGCAATGCATCCGCTCTCGCCCGCGCAGGCGGGCTGCGCATCCCCTAGCCGAGGGCTTTAGCCCCACGGCCAGCCCGGCATAGCGGATGCATTGCTCAAAGACCATCAGCCCCACGGCCAGTTCGACATACCGGATGAATTTCTCAATAACCATGAGGCCCGCGCTCCCAGCCGTCCATGCGGCTGCGCCGCACCACGCCGCAATGAACATACGGTTGTTCCTGGGAAGGCTGCGCCCTCCCAGACCCTCCCGCGGGTGGGGGCATAGGGAAACCCGGTTTCCCCATTCGCACTACGCTTCCGGTCCCGATCGCACAATCCGCCCCCCGCCGATGACCCGATCGCCATCGTAGAAGACCGCGGCCTGCCCCGGGGTGATCGCCTTGAGCGGGGCCAGCAGGCGCACCCGCAGCCGCCCGGCGGGCAGCGGCGCGACTTCGGCAGGCGCAGGCGCGGCGTGGGCGCGCACCTGCACCTCGCAGCGGAACGACTCTTCCGGGCGCTGCCCCTCGACGAAGGTCGGCCGGTCCACATCGAAGCGATGGCGCAGCATGGCCTCCAGCGGGCCGACGATCAGGGCGTTGCGGCCCACGTCGAGATCGACCACGTAGAGCGGCACACCGCCGCTCACGCCGAGGCCGCGGCGCTGGCCGATGGTGTAGAGCGGCAGGCCACGGTGACGGCCAATCTCGCGGCCCTGGAGATCGACGATCGGCCCGGGAACGAGACTCTCCGGCGCCGCCTCGCGCAACAGGTTGCGATAATCGCCTCCCGGCACGAAGCAGATGTCCTGGCTCTCCTCACGATACGCGCTCGGCAAACCCCGCGCGGCGGCCATGTCGCGCACCTGCGGCTTCGTCAACCCGCCAATGGGAAACATCAGCCGCGCCAGGTCGCCCTGCCCGAGCATGTAGACCATGTACGACTGGTCCTTCTCCCGGTCAATCGCGCGCAACAACTGGTACGGGGCGTGCTCATGCTCACGGGCGATACGCGCGTAATGGCCCGTCGCCACGTAGTCGAAGCCCAGGGCGCGAGCGCGCTCCAGCAGCGCCCGAAACTTGATTTCGCGGTTGCACTCCAGGCAGGGGTTGGGGGTGTAGCCCTGGGCGTAGGCGTGTATGAAATACTCAATCACGTGCCGCCGGAACTCCTGCTGGTAGTTGAAGACATAGTAGGGGATGCCGAGGCGCGCGCAGACGCGCCGGGCGCTCTCGGCCATCTCTGCCGCGCAGCAGAGGCTCTCGGCCAGGCGCTCGTCGTCGTCGTCCCAGAGGTGCATAGTCACCCCGACGACCTCGTGTCCCGCTTCGTGTAACAGCGCCGCGGCAAGGGAACTATCCACGCCGCCGCTCATTGCGACGATGATCTTTGCCATGGTGACAATTATAACAGTATCTGCGGCTGTACCTGTAGCCGTTCATGCGGCTACGCCGCCTACCGACAGAATGAACATGAGATTCTTCTTGGGAGGGCTGCGCCCGCCCAACCCCTCCCACCAGGTGGGGGACCGGGGAACCCAGGGTTCCCCAG
>Ga0209018_1000811_pt1 | contig 27596 bp, 24 predicted proteins | sample YNPBryBLVA2012_FD_185814 | JGI IMG/M metagenome (GOLD analysis project Ga0209018, IMG submission 185814) | Anoxygenic and chlorotrophic microbial mat microbial communities from Yellowstone National Park, USA - YNP Bryant BLVA 2012 (SPAdes)... ...
GCCGACTCCAGGCGGCAGCGGCCAGGCGCAGTCCGCTTGAGCGGACTTCCATGAACTGAGCAGGGGCTTTAGCCCCGGCGGCTCGGCGGCCTGCATCTTGCCAGATTACGGCAATAATTTTTTAAAATTCATGAGCGGACTTTCATGAGCTTAGCAGGGGCTTTAGCCCCGTCATAGGAATTATGGGCAATCACCAAAATCTGCCTCTTGACCGATAACAACCCCCTGTTATAATTCAGCGGTTGAATTTTGGAGCTGGGTGTGATCGAACTTCCCCCTGAAACCGCCCGCGACATGGGTTTGCTCGAGCGCATCGAGAACGACCCCGATGTCACCCAAGCCTCGCTGGCCACGCAATTGGGTGTAGCCGTTGGCACGGTCAATTGGCATCTCAAGCGCCTGATCGCCAAAGGGTATGTCAAAGTCAAGCGCGCCGAGCGCAAGAAACTCAAATATATCATCACCCCTGAGGGCATTGCCTTCCGCGCCCACCTCACGGTAGATTACATCGAGCAATCGCTCTTGCTCTACCGACGCACGCGCCAACGGGTGTGCGAGCTGCTCGGCGAGGTCAAGCGCGCCGGCTACAACAGTGTGCGCATTATCGGTGAAGGCGACATTGCCGACATCTGCCGCCTGACCTGTCTGGAGCAGGGGGTGGCGGTGGGCGAGCAGGACGACTTGCCCGCCCTCGAAATTCGAGAACTGAAAGTTTACTTGCGAGAGGCTGGAAAATGACTGAGCCTTCACCCCATATCCTCATCACTGGCGGGGCGGGATACATTGGCTCCCTATTGAGCGGCGAATTGCTGCGGCAGGGCTATTATGTCACCGTGATAGACGACCTGATCTTTGGCGGCGAATCGCTGCTGGCTTATCTACCCTACCCGAACTTTCACTTTGTCAAGGCCGACGTGTGTGAACCTCGCACCGTGCGGGGGGCGGCGCCAGCCAACTGGCCGGCTCCCCAGGCGATTGTTCACCTGGCGGCCATTGTAGGCTTCCCCGCCTGTCAGGCGGTGGGGCGTCAGGTGGCCTGGCGCTACAACGTTGAGGCTACCCAACGCGTCTTCGAGCAGGCTGTTGATATGGGCGTGAAGCGTTTTGTGTACGCCTCCACCTACAGCAATTACGGCCTATCGCCGGATGGCAAACCCGTCAGCGAGGAATCGCCGCTCACCCCGCAATCGCTGTATGCCGAAACCAAGATTGCCGCCGAACGCTTCCTTCTGGGGCAGAGCGACGCTCCCTGCGCGCCGCTCATCTTTCGTTTTGCCACGCTCTATGGCATCTCGCCGCGCACGCGTTTCGACCTGATCGTCAACCAGTTTGTGCTGGAGGCTTTCACCCGGCGGGAGCTGCTCATCTATCAGCGCGGCTATTCGCGCTCTTTTGTCCATATCCGAGATGTCGCCCGCGGCGTGGTGCTGGGGCTGCAAGCGCCAGAGGCCAGCGTGCGCGGCCAAATCTTCAATCTGGGTTCGGAGAGCGGCAACTATACCAAAGACCAGATCGTGGCCTTGATTGTCAAACGCCTGCCGGAGACGGTGGTGCGCTACAAAGATATGAGCTTCGGCGGCGATATGCGCGATATCAGCGTGTCTTTCGACAAAATTCGCCGCGTGTTGGGCTTCGAAACCCAATTGAGTGTGGATGACGGCGTGCGGGAGGTGCTTCATGCCCTGCGCACCGGCCTGATCCGCGAACCCCATAATCAACGTTATCGCAATGCGCAATTCATTGTACAATAGCTTCCTTCGACGATAGTTCACTTACTCAGAAAGGACAACCAGGATGAGCAACGATTTTTGGAAAGATAAACGGGTCTGCGTTACCGGAGGAGCTGGTTTCCTCGGTTCATTTGTCACCGAAAAACTGCGTCAGCGTGGGGCCGCCGAGATTTACGTCCCCATCATCGAAGAATACGATCTGGTCAAAATCGAAGATATCCATCGCATGTACGAGGCGGCGCGGCCCGACCTGGTCATCCATTTGGCAGCCCTGGCAGGCGGGATCGGCGCCAACCGCGCCCGGCCAGCCGATTTCTTCTACATCAACCTGATGATGGGCGTGCAACTGATGCACGAGGCCTGGCGGCGCGGCGTGGAAAAATTCGTCGCCATCGGCACCATCTGCGCTTATCCAAAGTTCACGCCCTTGCCCTTCCGCGAGGAAAACCTGTGGGATGGCTACCCCGAAGAGACCAACGCCCCCTACGGGCTGGCAAAGAAAATGCTGCTGGTGCAAGCGCAAGCCTATCGCCAGCAATACGGCTATAACGCCATTTACCTGTTGCCGGTCAACCTCTACGGGCCGCGCGACAACTTCAACCTCGAAACCTCGCATGTCATCCCTGCCTTGATTCGCAAATGCATCGAGGCGCAAGCGCGCGGTGAAAAGACAGTGACATTGTGGGGGGATGGCTCTCCAACCCGCGAATTCCTCTACGTGGAAGACGCCGCCGAAGGCATCTTGCTGGCTGCCGAACGCTACAACGGCCCCGAACCGGTCAACCTGGGCTCAGGGATGGAAATCAGCATCAAAGACCTGGCCGAATTGATCGGGCGGCTGACCGGCTTCGAGGGGCAATTCATCTGGGATACCACCAAACCCAACGGCCAGCCGCGCCGCGCCCTGGATATCTCGCGCGCCGAACGCTTCTTTGGCTTTCGAGCGCAGACGCCTTTCGAAGAGGGCCTGCGACGCACTATCGAGTGGTATCGCCAAAGTCTGGGGCAAGGAAGCCGGGGATAAGTGAGTGCTGTTTTGACGAGTATGCCCCCCTCCATCTCGCCATCTCCTCCCGCTTTGCTTATCCGCCCCACACGCGGTTTGGCGGCGCTCAACTTGCGCGACCTGTGGCTTTACCGCGAGTTGATTTATTTCATGACCTGGCGCGATTTGCTGGTGCGCTACAAACAAACGGTATTGGGCGTGTCGTGGGCGGTGCTACAACCGGTGCTGCAAATGGTGGTGTTCGACCTGCTGTTCAACCGCATGGCCGGCCTATCGGCTGAGGGCTTCCCCTACCCCATCTTCAATTTCACCGCCCTGCTGCCCTGGAATATGTTTGCCCATGCGCTGAACGTGGCCAGCCGCTCATTGGTGAGCAACCGTAACATGCTCACCAAAATCTACTTCCCCCGCGTGATCATCCCGCTCTCGTCCATCATTGCCAGCGTGGTAGATTTTCTCATCGGCAGTGTGGTGCTGGTGGGGTTGATGATTTATTATCATTTGCAGCCCACGGCTCACTACCGCATCGAAATCACCCCGGCGCTGCTGTGGTTGCCGGCCTTCTTCCTGTTGGCCTTTATCAGCACGCTGGGCGTCAGCCTGTGGCTTTCGGCGCTCAACGTGGTCTATCGCGATGTAGGGCATGTCATCCCCTTTCTCACCCAAATCTGGCTGTTCATCACACCGGTGGTTTACTCCAGCCGCGAAATCTCAGCCTCGTGGCGGGTCATCTACGCCCTCAACCCCATGGTGGGCGTGGTGGATGGCTTCCGCTGGGCTATCTTGGGCACCCAAGCCCCTGACGGCAGCGTGTGGGTCTCGGTAATGGCGGCTGTGGCGGTGTTGCTCAGCGGCATGGTGTATTTCCGGCGCATGGAACGCACCTTTGCAGACGAAATTTAAGAAGGTGCAGGCCATGAGCGATTACGCCATCCGCGTTCAGAATTTGGGCAAACAATACAAGATTGGCATGGCGCCAAACCGCTATCGCACCTTATCTGATGCGCTGGTCAACCTGTTTCGTCCAGCCGGCCGTGCCGCCCAGCGCGGCTATATCTGGGCCTTGAAAGAAGTCACCTTCGAAGTGCGGCGCGGCCAAGTGATGGGTATCATTGGACGCAACGGCGCCGGCAAATCCACCCTGCTCAAGATTCTCTCGCGGGTGACCGAGCCGACCGAGGGCGAAGCCGAAATCCGCGGCCGGGTGGGGTCGCTGCTCGAAGTGGGCACCGGCTTCCACCCCGAATTGACCGGGCGTGAGAACATCTACCTGAACGGCGCCATTCTGGGCATGAAACGCAGCGAGATTGCGCGCAAATTCGACGAAATCGTGGCTTTTGCCGAGGTGGAACAGTTCATTGATACGCCGGTGAAACGCTATTCGAGCGGGATGTACCTGCGGCTGGCTTTTGCGGTGGCTGCCCATCTGGAACCGGAAATCCTCGTGGTGGACGAGGTCTTGGCCGTTGGCGATGCCGAATTCCAGCGCAAATGTCTGGGAAAGATGAGCGACGTGGCCCAGCAGGGGCGCACGGTGCTGTTCGTCAGCCACAACATGTCGGCCATTTTGCGTTTGACCGAAGAGACGCTGGTGCTGGATCACGGCCGCCTGGCCTACCGCGCCCCCACGCCGCAAGCGGTTGATTATTACCTGGCGGCGGGTTTCTCGCAAGAAGGCATGCGTCTCTGGCGGGCAGAGGACATCCCTGCCGAAGCCGTCCCCTTCCGGCCAATCGCCTTGCGTGTGTGCGACGGCCAGGGGCGGGTGGTTGATTCCCTGCGCAGCGTCGAACCCATCACGGTCGAGGTCGAATATCAACTCGATGCCCCCATCACCGGCCTGCGCGTGGGCATTTACCTGCTGACGATGCGCGGCGAGTATGTCTTCACCTCGTTCGACACCGACGATCCGGCATTGTTCGAGCGTTTCAGTGTGCGTCAGGCCGGACATTACCTCAGCCGCGCGGTCATCCCCGCTAACCTGTTGAACGAAGGGCGCTATCTGTTGGCGGTGAATGCCAGCGCCTTCCGCGTCAAACGCTACTTTCAGGATGAACAAGCGCTGGCCTTCACGGTGGATGGCACCGGCGCCCCCGGCAAACACTGGCCTGAGCCGCGGCTTGGGCCGCTGCGCCCGGCGCTCGATTGGAAGATCGAGAAGACAGCGTGACGAGAGTTCGTACAGAGATGAAAATGTCTATGTTGAAAACCCTCGCCGGCAACCTGCCGCTGGCGCCAGAGCTATACTGGCTGTTACGTTCGCGTGGCCGTCCGGTGGGCAATTACACCTTGCATAAACTGGAGAAATTGCTGCCCGAATGGCAGGAGCAAGTCCAACGCGCCCGCTTCTCCTGGCCGGTGGCAAGCAAGAAAGTGTTCCTGTTTGCCACCTCGCGCTACTGGCTGGAACACGTTGCTCTGCTGGGCCTGAGTCTTGCCGGGCAGGGGCATACCGTTTCGCTGGCTTACCTGCCTTATCACAAGTGGCACCAGCCCATCAATCGCTTCGACCTGCGCCGCCGCAACATTTACGCCCAGAATGTCTTGCAAAAAGCCGGTTCGCTGCTGGAGATCGTCCCTCTGCTGACGGTCAAGAAAGCCGCCAATCTGCCGCCGGTTCTGGCTGAAGCGATTGCCCTGACTGCCTTACGGGATACGCAGTACACGCTGCAAATGGAGGAAGTGGACCCGAAGAGTGATCTGTACCGTTTGCGGCTGGCGCGCAACAGCGAGGCGGCGCGGGCTGTTCTGGACTGGATGGGGGCGCACAAACCGGATGTGGTCATCATCCCCAATGGCACCATCCTCGAATTCGGGGCGGTCTATCAGACAGCGCGCTTCCTCGGCCTGCCGGTGGTGACCTACGAGTTTGGTGAACAACGCGGCCGCCTGTGGCTGGCGCAAAACGCCGAAGTGATGTGCCAAAACACCGACGCCCTGTGGTCGGCGCGCCGCCACCTGCCGCTGACCGACGAGGAATTGAGGCAAGTGCAGGATTTGTTTGCCGCGCGGCAACGTGCCAGCCTCTACCAGAATTTTGCCCGCCGCTGGCAAGGCACGCCCTCGGCAGGCGGCGCAGCGGCGCGGGCCAGCCTCGGCCTGGATGACCGCCCCCTGGCATTGCTTGCTACCAATGTCATTGGCGATTCGCTCACCCTCGGCCGCCAGGTTTTCAGCGATAGTATGACCGAATGGCTCAGGCGCACGCTGCAATGGTTTGCTGATCACACCGCAACGCAACTGGTCATCCGCATCCATCCCGGCGAATTGATCACCAAAGGGCCCTCCGTGGCTGATGTCGTCCGCCAGACACTGGCGGATATACCCCCACACATCCACCTGGTGCCGGCTGGAGCCAAACTCAACACCTACGACCTGATCGAAATCGCTGATTTAGGGCTGGTGTACACTACCACAGCCGGTATGGAGATGGCGATGAGCGGCGTGCCGGTGATTGTGGTGGGGAACACGCATTACCGCGGCAAGGGCTTCACCCTTGATGTGGATAGCTGGGAGGCGTATTTTGCTGCCCTCCAGCAGGTGTTGACTGCCCCGCAGGACTACCGTTTGAGCCGTCAACAGGTGGATTTGGCCTGGGCATACGCCTACCGCTTCTTCTTCGAGTACCCACATCCTTTTCCCTGGCATCTGTTGCATATTTGGAAAGATTTGCAGGAATGGCCGCTGGCGCGGGTGCTGAGCGAGGAGGGTTGGGCGAAGTTTGGCAAGACTTTTGGCTATCTCGTGGCAGAACCGTTACAATGGTGAGGCGGCGTCTTATGCTCAACGCCTGCCCCACACACTCGATAGGGAAATGGCATCTGTGACCCAGATCAAACAGCAAGTGCGCGAATTCTATAACCAAATCGGCTGGCAGCCGATTGGCGAGGGCCTCTATCAAAACGCGACGTATGAGGATTTACGGCCCGTTTCGCGCCAATATATTCACCGCTGTCATTTGCGGGTGGCCCGCCACCTCAAGCCGCAAGGCAAGTATCTGCTGGATGCTGGCTCTGGGCCGATCCAATATCCCGAGTATCTGGAGTATTCACGAGGCTATCAGTACCGCGTGTGCGCCGACATCTCGCTGGTGGCCCTGCAGGAGGCGCGCAAGCGCATTGGGGCGCATGGATTGTTCGTGGTAGCCGACGTGGCCAACCTGCCATTCAAGGACGGCGCTTTCGACGGCGTGGTCTCATTACACACCCTCCATCACCTGCCGCTCGAAGAACAGCCGCACGCTTACCGGGAGTTATACCGCCTGCTGGTGCCCTCTGCCTCGGCGGTTGTGGTCAACGGCTGGCACATGCCTCCCTTGACGCGTCTGGCTAACCGGCTGATTCGGCTGGTGGAAAGGTTGAGAAACAGAAAACCGCAAGCAGACGAAGCGCAGGCCGCAACCGACGCCGATGACACTGCGGCAGGCGTCGGCAACGCTCAACCCTCGGCCACCTTTGTCAGCAAAGCCAACGCTGCCTGGCTGGAGCGCACTGTCGGCTCGCAAATCCCCCTCGAAATCTATGTCTGGCGCACTTTTGGCGTTAAGGTCTTGCGCACATTCGTTCACGATGGCTGGGGCGGGCGTCTATGGCTGCGCTTGTTGTATTGGCTGGAGGAGCGTTTCCCCCACTGGCTGGGCAAGAATGGGCAGTATCCGCTGATTGTCATACGCAAGTCCAGATAGGCATTGCGGGTTCGCTGTAACGCCCACGGCGCAACCCAAACCCGGCAACACGGAGTGAAAGCATGAATTGGAGCGAACAAGTTGTTCTTGTCACCGGCGGCACCGGTTCGTTTGGCAAACAGTTTATCGAGATCATGCTCAACGAGTACCATCCTGCCAAGCTGATTGTGTTCAGCCGCGACGAGTTGAAACAGCACGAGATGCGTGTAGCGGGCTTCGATCACCCCTCACTGCGCTATTTCCTCGGCGATATACGCGACGTGGAACGCCTGCGCCGCGCCATGCACGGCGTGGACATCGTTGTCCATGCGGCGGCGCTCAAGCAGGTGCCGGCCTGCGAGTACAACCCCATGGAGGCCATCAAGACCAACATCCTCGGCTCGTCCAACGTGATCGAGGCGGCGCTGGATGCCGACGTCAAGAAGGTGCTGGCGCTCAGCACCGATAAAGCTGTCAACCCGGTCAACCTTTACGGCGCCACCAAGCTGGCGGCTGAGAAGCTCTTCGTGCAGAGCAACGCTTACGCCGGCGGTATGACAACCCGCTTTAGCTGTGTGCGCTACGGCAATGTCATCGGCAGTCGCGGCAGTGTGGTGCCTATCTTCCTGCGCCAACGCGCCAACGGCAAATTGACCATCACCGACGAGCGCATGACGCGCTTCTGGTTGACGCTGGAACAGGGGGCGCGCTTTGTCATCCGCTGCATCGAGCAGATGAGCGGCGGCGAGGTGTTCGTCCCCAAGATTCCATCTACCCGCATCGTAGACCTGGCCCGCGCCATCGCCCCGCAGGCTGCCTTCGAGGTGGTGGGCATTCGCCCGGGTGAGAAGCTGCACGAGGTGCTTATCTCAGAGGATGAAGCCCGCACCACGGTGGAACTGGACGATATGTTCGTGGTACAACCGAGCGGCAGTTTGTGGTTTGGGCGCGGCTGGCAGGAAAAAGGCCGCCCTCTGCCGCCCGGCTATCGTTATGCTTCTGACACCAACCCTAATCAGCTCGACCTCGAGCAAATCCGCACGCTGGTGGCCCCCTTCGAGGCCGAGAATTTGCGCGAGGCAGTCGGTTAGGCCAGTGACCATTGTCGAACACAGACCGGCAAGACCTGCTGGTCGGAGGTGAGATGCAGGTTCTGATTACCGGCGCTTCGGGATTGTTGGGCCTTAACCTGGCGCTCGAAGCCGCCAAACAGCACACTGTTTACGGAGTAGTCAACCACCACCCCCTTCACACCGACGCCTTCGGCGTCATCCAGGCCGACCTGCTCGCCCCCGGCGGGCTGCAACGCCTGCTCGACGAGATACAACCGGATTGGGTCATCCACTGCGCCGCTCTGGCAAATCTGGACGATTGCGAAGCGGACCCCCATCTGGCACAGCGGCTGAACGCCGCATTACCCGCAGAACTCGCCAAACTTGTCGCGAAGGGCGGAGCGCGGCTGTTGACCATCTCGACCGACGCGGTCTTCGACGGCCTGAAGGGCGACTACGCCGAGGAGGACACGCCCAACCCGCTGAGCGTCTACGCCCGCACGAAGTTGGACGGTGAACGGGCGGTGATGGCTGCCAACCCCCATGCCCTCGTTGCCCGCGTAAATCTCTTCGGTTGGAGCGCTTCGGGCAAGCGCAGTCTGGCCGAGTTCTTCTTCAATAACCTGTCGGCGGGTAAGCGGGTGATGGGCTTTACGGATGTTTTCTTCTGCCCGCTGCTGGTCAATGACTTGGCACATCTCTTGCTCACCATGCTGGAGAAATCGCTGCACGGCCTGTATCACGTGGTCAGCCGCGAGGCCACCAGCAAATACGATTTTGGCCTGGCTGTGGCGCGGCGCTTTGGGCTGGATGAATCTCTGATTGCGCCGACCCCGCTGGCCCAGGCCTCCCTGCGGGCGGCTCGCTCTGCCAATCTCACCCTGCGCACCGATAAGCTGGCTGCAGCCCTCGGACAGCCTTTGCCCTCCTGGCGTGAGGGCCTCGAGCGCTTTTACCAGCTCTATCGAGAGGGCTATCCCTCGTATCTCAAACAGTTGATCACGCAAAGCTGATCGCTGGATAACTGAAAAAGGAGTCTGACACATGGAAAAGCAAAGTAAAGTTCTCGTTACCGGCGCCGGCGGCTTCATCGGCCATCATCTCGTCAAGCGACTGAAAGCGATGGGCTATTGGGTGCGCGGCGTGGATATCAAGAAACCCGAATACGAGCCAACTGCAGCGGATGAATTCGAATTGCTCGATTTACGCCGCTGGGATAGTTGCCTGCAGGCCACCCGCGGCGTAGATCACGTCTACGCCCTGGCTGCCGATATGGGGGGGATGGGTTTCATCTCGGCCAATCACGCCCAAATTCTGCACAACAACATTCTCATCAACACTCACACGCTAGAAGCCGCCAAGATCAACGGCGTGAAGCGTTATTTCTACACCTCCTCAGCTTGCGTGTATCCCGAATACAAGCAAATGGACGCTAACGTCACGCCGCTCAAAGAAGAGGACGCTTACCCGGCGCAGCCGCAAGACGCCTACGGTTGGGAAAAGCTGGTGGTCGAACGCATGTGCACCCATTACCGCCAGGATTATGGCCTGGAAACACGCATCGTGCGCTTTCACAACATCTTTGGCCCCTTGGGAACGTGGGACGGGGGACGCGAGAAGGCGCCGGCGGCCTTGTGCCGCAAGATCGCCATTGCCAAGCTCACCGGCAACCACGAGATCGAAATGTGGGGCGATGGCGAGCAGACGCGTTCGTTCTGCTACATTGACGATTGCCTCGAAGGCATCTACCGCCTGATGATGTCGGACTACGCCGAGCCGCTCAACCTTGGGCAGGACCGTATGGTGACCATCAATCAATTGGCTCACATCATCGCCGATATTGCCGGAATCGACATCCGCATCAAGCACGTTCCGGGGCCGCAGGGGGTGCGCGGGCGCAACTCGGACAATACCCGCCTGAAGGCTGTCCTCGGCTGGGCGCCGCAAATCTCCCTCGAGGAAGGTCTGGCGCGCACTTATCCCTGGATCGAAGCCCAGGTCAGGGAGCGGTATGGGGAGGTAGGGAAGTAGACAGGTACACAGGGAGAGAGGTACACGGGTAGAGAGGTGGGGAGGTAAACAGGTACACAGGTAGAGAGGTAAACAGGTACACAGGTAGAGAGGTAAACAGGTACACAGGTAGACAGGTAGAGAGGAAAGGCTGTATGGACATCCAGATTGGCTTACGCAAGATTGGTCTCAAACACCCCACTTATTTCATCGCCGATATTGCCGCTAACCACGACGGCGATCTCGAACGCGCTAAGCAGCTCATCCGCCTGGCTAAGGAAGCCGGCGCAGACGCGGCTAAGTTCCAGAATTTCCGCGCCCCTAAGATTGTCTCCGACTACGGTTTCTCGCACATGAACGCTCAGGTGAGCCACCAGGCAACCTGGAAGAAGTCTGTCTTCCAGGTCTATCAGGAAGCCTCGATTCCCTTCGAGTGGACGCCTATCTTGAAAGAAGAATGTCAGCGGGTGGGAATTGACTTTTTCTCTGCGCCCTACGATTTCGAGGCTATTGACCACCTCGATCCTTACGTGGAGATGTACAAAGCCGGTTCCGGCGAGATTGACTGGATCGAGGCGCTGGAGCGCATGGCCAGCAAGGGTAAACCTTTCTTCGTCGCCACCGGCGCAGCCACCATCGGCGAGGTGCAGCGCGCCGTTCATGCTATTCTGAAAATCAACCCGCAACTTGTGCTGATGCAGTGCAACACCAACTACACCGCCAGCCCCGACAACTACGATCACTTGCACCTGAACGTGCTCAAGACCTATGCTACCATGTTCCCCGAGGTGGTTTTGGGTTTGTCGGACCACACGCACGCCCTGGCGCCGGTGCTGGGCGCGGTGACCCTGGGGGCGCGTGTTATCGAGCGCCACTTCACCGACGACAATGACCGCGAAGGCCCTGACCATAAGTTTGCCATGAACCCCGAGAATTGGGCGCACATGGTGGCAGAAACCCGCTTGCTCGAACGCGCCCTGGGCAGCGCAGATAAATTCGTCGCCGACAACGAAAAGCAAACTGTCATCGTCCAACGCCGCTGTTTGCGGGCGGCGCGCGACATCAAAGCGGGTGAAGTCCTGACCCGCGAGATGATTGATGTGCTGCGACCTGCCACGCCAGGCGCCATCAAGCCCTCCGAGATCGGCGAAGTGATCGGCACACGGGCGCTGGAGGATATCCCCTTCGGCAAAGAGTTGCGCTGGACAGATTTGGGCAAATGAGCGGCGCCCCTCCATGTGCCACGGTAACGTTACGGAGACGTGCGTAACGTGCGCATTCTTTACTTCACCCGTGACTATACCCCTCACGACCTGCGTTTTCTCGCCAAACTGGCGCAGAGCGATCATCAGGTCTATTACCTGCAACTGGAACGGCGCGGCCACCCTAGCGAGGATCGCCCCCTGCCGCCGGAGATCGAGACCGTCCGCTGGCCGGGGGGGAGCGGCGTCGTGGGGGTGGCTGCCGCGCTACGGCTGTTGCCTGCCCTGCGCGGCGTCATCCGGCGCATCCAACCCGACCTGATTCAGGCCGGCCCCATTCAGCGCTCGGCATTCCTCACCGCCCTGACCGGTTTCCGGCCATTGCTGAGCATGTCTTGGGGCTACGATTTGTTGATTGACGCCAACCGCGGCCGCCTGTGGCGCTGGATCACGCGCTTCACCCTGCGACGCAGCGCCGCCTTGCTCGGTGATTGCAACACCATCCGCCAGTTGGCAATTTCCTACGGCATGCATCCCGAACGGATCGTCACTTTCCCCTGGGGTGTGGATATCCGCCATTTCACCCCCGGCCCCTCCCATCCCCAAGATGCCGCTTTCACCCTCTTGTCCGCCCGCAGCTGGGAAGCGATCTATGGGACAGAGATCATCGCCCACGCTTTTGTCAAGGCTGCCCGGCAAAGACCCGAGCTGCGTCTCGTCATGCTCGGCAACGGCTCGCTGGCGGGGGAATTGCGCAAAATCTTCAGCCGCGGCCAGGTGGATGAGCGCGTCAGCTTCCCCGGCCATGCCCGCTATGCCGATTTGCCGCGCTACTATCGCCTGGCCGACCTCTACGTGTGCGCTTCGCATTCAGACGGCACTTCCATCTCCCTCTTGGAAGCGATGGCCTGCGGGCGGCCGGTTCTGGTCTCAGACATCCCCGGACACGGCGAGTGGGTCACGCCGGGGGAGAACGGTTGGCTCTTCCCCGATGGCGACGCCGATGCCCTGGCGCAAGGCATTCTACAGGCCGTCGAACAGCGTCAGCGCCTGGCAGAGATGGGGCAGGCGGCGCGGCAGCGAGTGGAACAGCAAGCCGATTGGGACAAGAATTTCCCCAAACTTTTCCACGCTTACCAGATTGCCCAGCAGGCGGCGCGATGAATACCGTGGCCATCATCCAGGCGCGCATGTCTTCGTCCCGTTTGCCAGGCAAGGTGTTGCTCGACCTCGCCGGACAGCCGATGTTGGTACACGTTGTCGAGCGCACGCGGCGCGCCCGGCGGGTCAACACCACCGTCGTCGCCACCACGACCGAGACGCACGACGATGCCGTTGCCAGATTGTGCGCCGAACGGGGCTATCCGTGTTATCGCGGCAGTTTGCACGACGTGCTCGACCGCTACTACCAGGCGGCAAAAGCCTTCGACGCCCAGGTGATTGTGCGCATCACGGCGGATTGCCCGGTGATTGACCCCCATGTCGTTGACCGCACCATCGAGGCGTTCTTGGGGCCTTCCGCTGCCGACGGGCAAACGCCAGCAGCCGATTTCGCTGCCAACCGTCTGCCTCCTCCCTGGGGGCGAACGCTGCCCATTGGCTTGGACACGGAAGTGTGCAGTTTCGCCGCCCTGGAACGCGCCTGGCAAGAGGCCGATCAGCCTTTCCAGCGGGAACATGTCATGCCCTATCTCTACGAGGGTCTCCCGGCGAAAGCCTTGCAACCGCTGGCAGAGGCCTCGTCTCGGCCGGGCAGCGCTTGGCAGGTGGTGCGCGGCGTGTCGCCGCGCGGCTTTCGCCTGGCGCAGCTCCATCATTGGCCAGACTATGGCCGCCTGCGCTGGACGGTGGATACCCCTGCCGATTTGGAACTGTTGCGCCAGGTCTACGCCCGTTTTGCTGGCCGGGCGGATTTCTCCTGGGAGGAGATGCTCGCTCTCTTCGAGAACGAACCTTGGCTGGCTGCCATCAACGCCGCCGTGCAGCACAAAACCGCCTTCGACGTAGACCCCCGGAAAACATCACAAACCCCCTAGCACCCATGACTTTCCTCAACATTTTCACTGCTCCCAAACCTTTCACCAATCCCCACATCAACATCATCCAACGCAATGCGGTGATGAACTGGCGGGCGCTTGGCCCGCAGGTGCAGGTCACCCTGGTTGGCAACGAAGCCGGCATGGCCGAAGTGGCCGCTGAATATGGCTGCCGCCACTTGCCGGAAGTGGCGACGAACGAATACGGCACGCCGCTCATCAGTGACATCTTTGCCCTGGCGCGGCAGTATTCCGACAGCCCTGTGCTCGCCTATCTCAATGCAGACATCCTCGTCCTGCCCGATTTCCTTGCCGCGGCCCACGCCGTCGCCGCGCAGGCTGAGAAATTCCTGGTGGTGGGGCAACGCTACGATTTGGACGTGACCGACTTGCTGGATTTCTCGGCCGGTTGGGATGAGCGCCTGCGTCAGTTGATTCACGCTCGGGGGAAATTGCACGCCCCCGGCGGCAGCGACTATTTCATTTTCCCACGGGATGCCTATACCGAGATGCCGCCGTTTGCCGTAGGCCGCCCGATGTGGGACAACTGGATGATTTACCACGCCCGGCGCAGCGGCTGGCCCTTGATCAACGGTACACCCTCGATCACCATCGCTCACGAAAATCACGATTACAGCCATCTACCCGGCGGCCAACCCCCTTACCGCTTGCCCGAAGGGGAACGCAATATCAAGCTGGCGGGCGGCAAACGCCGCTCTATGTATCTGCGCGATTGCACCCACGAGCTGGTAAACGGTCAAATCCGCCCCATCCGTCCCACCTTGCCGCGCTTCATCCGCGCCATCGAGACTTTCCCGGTCACCCGCCTGAACGCCTACTGGCTGGCTGAGATAATCTTTGCCCTCTTCCACCCGGGGCGTGCCTTCGGCGAGTGGCGCGGACGGCTGATGTATAAGCTCAATCAGCTTTTGCGCCAAAAGAGCCGAGGTCGCTAGCAGCCTGGCCACCACCCAATTTTGCCGAGCCGCCATGCGCCAGGGTCAGAATCCCGCCAAATTCGTCGAAAGCGTTCCTCAGCCGCAAACCATCACCGTGGCTGTGGTGACGTACATACCGTTCCTCAGCGGCTATTATGCGCAAGGCCTGGAGGTGCTGAAGGCTTGTTTGGGCAGTTTGTGGCAGAACACCGATTTGCCCTACGACCTCATGGTTTTCGACAATGCCAGTTGCGCGGAGGTGCGTGCCTTTCTGAGTGAAGCCCACCAGGGGGGCAAAATCCAATATCTCATCCTGGCTGATAGAAACATGGGCAAAGCGGGCGCCTGGAATGTGGTCTTTGGCGCTGCGCCCGGCCAGTACCTGGCCTACGCCGACGCCGACATCTACTTCCACGCCGGTTGGCTCAAACCGCAGCTCGAAGCGCTGGAGGCCTTGCCCAATGTAGGCATGGTGACGGGGATGCCCTTGCGCACGCCGGAGCAGTTCTCCACCGCCACAGTAGCGTGGGCCGAGGGAGAAGCGGGGGCGGCTGCTGGGGTCACCGTGCAACGTGGGCAAATCCTGCCCTGGGAGGACTATCGCCGCCACGCCCACAGTTTGGGCCTGGACGACGCAGAAGCGCGCCGCTTGTACGACAACAGCGCCGATGTTTGCCTGACCGTGCAGGGTAAGCGCTATTACGTGGGCGCTGGGCATTTCCAGTTCACCGCTCCCACCCACGTTCTGCGCAGCGTTCTGCCCATTCCCTCCCGTCGCCCGATGGGGCAGGTGCGCTTGTTGGACATCGCCATCAACGAGAAAGGCTATCTGCGCCTGTCCACCCCGCAGTGGTGGATTCACCACATGGGCAATACACTCGAGAATCAACCCTCAGCGGCCATCAGCCGTCAGCCTGCCAGCCGACGATCCGGCTTTTTCCAATGGAAACCTGTCCGCAGACTCTTGCTGGGTTTGTATGGACGTATCTTCGATATCTACTTTCGCACATAACATGAATTCAACTGACAATTTGCCAACTTCTTCCCGTGTTTTCATCAGCGCTGATCACGGCCTGGCGGTGATCTACTTTCTGCAAAGCGATGTGGTGCCTACTCTGCTCAACGCCGGTGTGGAAGTGGTCTTGCTTACCGACGAAGCGCTCAAAGAGGCCATCACGCAGCGTTTTGGCGCGCCGGGGCTGACGGTGGAAAGCCTGCGGCTCAGAGAAGCCAATGACTATTACCGCCAGGTGTCACACGAGGTGCAATGGTGGCTGTATTTTCTGCGGCGGGTGGGCTGTTCTCGACGCATCAACGTGGCCGCCACGCAGGGATACATTCATCAGGTGAGCACCGAAGAGGGCTGGAAACGCCGCGCCCTGTTGCCGCTGGCCAAAGCATTCATTGCCCTAATGCGCCGCTCGCGCCGCGCCCGCCAGATGGTGGTCAATTTGCAAACTCTGCACACCCCGCCGCTGTACACCGATCTCTTCGAGCGTTACCGGCCCCATTTGGTGGTGGCCAGCACGCCCGGCTGGCGGCTCGACCGCTATGTGCTGCGCCAGGCTGCCGCGCGCGGCATCCCCACGGCGGCTGTCATCGTTGGCTGGGACAACCCCAGCAGTTACTGCCTCTCGGGCGCGCCGGTGCAGTGGATCACCTGCTGGTCTGAAATTCAAAAAAGGGAGCTGGTTTTGGGGTCTGATTGGCCGCCAGAACGGGTCAACGTGGGCGGTATCCCTTCCTACGATGGCTATTTCCGCAAGCAATGGCTGATGCCGCGCGACGAATACTTTGCCTTGCATGGTCTCGATCCCCAACGCAAGCTCATCTCTTATGCGGCCAGCTTCGTGAGCTTCCATCCTGGTTATGAGAACGTCGCGGCGTTAGCGCGGCTGGTGGCTGCCGATGCGCTGGCGGCCCCCAGTCAGTTGCTCATCCGTCTGCACCCTAACCACTTCATGGACAATCACCTGTACGTTGGCGAGCGAGAGAGAATCCGTCAACTGGCGCGGGAGACGCCGCACGTCCATGTGGTCGAGCCGGTGCCGCTGGGTGGGTCGCTGGGTTACTACTCTGGCGAGGATATGCCCGAAAAAACCTCGATGATGGCTTATTCCGACGTGTTCACCACCGTGTACTCGACCATGGTGGTTGAAACGGCCATTCACGACCGGCCGGTGGTCAGTGTGTGCATTGATACGCCGGGGGGGTGGAACTGGCCTCGCAAGGTCAACCTGCCCTTCTCGCAAATCGGCAACTGGCCGACGCATCAACGTTTCCGCCAGGCAGGCGCCGGGCGGGTGGCGGTGAACGAGGCCGAACTGCGCGACCTGCTCAATCTCTACCTGCAACACCCCGAAACCGACGCTGAGAACCGCCGCAAATTCATCGCAGATGAGTGCACCTTCACCGACGGCAGCGCCGGGCGGCGCACCGGCGAATATCTGTTGTCGCTGTTGGACAGGCATTCCAGCAAGGTTGAGTGATGATGAAATTCTTGATTGCCGGTTTTGGCTCGATTGGACGGCGGCATTTCCGCAACCTCAAAGCGTTGGGGCAGGAGGATTTCATTTTCCTGCGCTCGCACCGCAGCACGTTGCCTGATGATGAAATTGCCGCTTACCCGGTGGAAACTGACATCCAAGCGGCACTGGCCCACCGGCCGCAGGCTGTCATCGTCGCTAACCCCACGGCGCTGCATCTCGACGTGGCTATCCCTGCCGCCGAACAGGGTTGTCACCTGTTCTTGGAGAAACCCATCTCGCACTCGCTCGAGCGGCTCGATCAGCTCGAAGCGGCTGCCGCTCGCGGCGGCGGGAAAATTCTGGTGGGTTTTCAGTTTCGCTTTCATCCGGGCTTGCAGAGGATTGCCGCCCTGTTGGCCGCAGAGGCTATTGGCCGCCCGCTGGCTTGCCGCGCCCATTGGGGCGAATACCTGCCGTCCTGGCACCCCTGGGAAGATTACCGCCAAAGCTACGCGGCGCGGGCCGAACTGGGCGGCGGTGTGACGCTCACGCTGTGCCACCCTCTGGATTATCTGCGTTGGTTGTTGGGAGATGTCGCCGCACTGTGGGCGCTGTGTGGCAAACTCAGCGATTTGGAAATGGCCGTGGAAGATAGCGCCGAGATTGGCTTGCGCTTTTGCCGCGGGGTCATCGGCAGTGTACACTTGAATTACGTTCAACGACCGCCCCAGCATACGCTGGAGATCGTCGGCACGCGCGGAACGCTGCGCTGGGATAACGCTGATGGGGTAGTGCGCATCAGCCGCCTCGGCGAGGATGATCAGCCCGCAGCCTGGGAAACTTATGCGCCCCCCGACGGCTTCGCACGGAATGTGATGTTCCTCGAACAGATGCGCCACTTCCTGGCCGTTTGCCGCGGCGAAAATGAGCCGCTGTGTACGCTACAGGACGGCATTGCCGCTTTGCGCCTGGCGCTGGCGGCGCTGGCCTCCTCCGAGCGGGCTGCCATCATCCGCTTTCCCTGTGCCGCCGACGCTCACGGTTGAGCGGCGCTCTTGAGCTTCTCCACTGCTTCCCAGCGCACATACGGCGAGCCGTTGCGCACGTAGAACGTGATCGTATCCACGACAAGCGGTGTGTAACCCGCCACCCACCGCTCCCGCTCTTCTTTGGGGCTTTGGCTGTACATTTGCGCAATCACATCCGGTTGCAACTGACCAATCGAGTAAGCGTAGTCCCATTTCATGTGGCCAGGACGCAGATCAATCAGCGGCAAAGCGGGGATCAGGTGCATCGGCTCACGGGCAATTACCTTGTCGCTCTTGCCGAGCAGGTCAATGGCATAGCGGTCGCTGAAGTAGGGAATGATGCCCGCTGTGACCACCGCCACTCTGGCTTCGGGTGTGGAGACCTGTTCGACGAGATGGGCAATGCGCACATAGCGTTCACTGCCAGGAATGAAGGGGTGACGTTCGAGCAGCAGCCAATATTTGAGAGAGCTGGTGTCGAGCAGGGCGTTGAAGTTGACCAGGCCGATGAGGGCCACGGCGATCACGCCCAGCGCCGAGAGACGCCGGGCCAGGCCAGATGGCTGGTCGCTGAACAGCGCCTTGCGAATCTGCTCCAGCGACCAGGCAAACAGGACGAAGAAAAGCGGGATGCCGGTGGAGATGAAGCGGTTGGCGCCGCCTTTGCTCTCCCACGAATCGCCGCCCACATAGATGCTGTAAGCACAGAAGGCAGCGAAGACCCAGGTCATGAGCCGGGTGGCCTTCTCGCCGCGGGCCAGGACGACCAGGAAAGGCAAGATAAACAGCGCCGGGTTGAAATTCCAGACGAACTTGGCGAAGACGAACACGCCGCGTTTCAACACCAGCAAAAGCGGCGCGCCGGTCACTTTGAGGTAATACGTATTGGGCAGTAGCTCGCCGTAGTAAAGCCAACGCAGCAGCGTCTGCCCGCCCATGAAGGCCACGAATAACCCGCCCCCCCACAACACATGCTGTTTGCGGTTGGCCACATCGGCTACGGCCAGAAAGGAGAGAATCGCCAGGTAAGGCACAGCCATATCCAGCCGGACAAGCGTGCCCACCCCCAGGAGGACGTACAGCCAGGGGGTGAACGGCTCTCCCCGCATTTGCCGGATGCTCAGCCAGGTGGCGGCCGTGGTGATCAGCAACAACACGCTCACTTCCATCCCCAACAGACTCCACGTGCTGAGCTGGCCATAGAAAGCGGTCACCAACACGCTCAGCAGCGGCACCAGCGGCCCAGTGCTGATGGTTTCGGCGACTTTTTTGGTGAAGTACAGACTGGCAATGAAGAAGACCCCTCCGGCAATTTGAACGGGCAAGCTGATGAGGGCTGCCGGCAGAGGCAGCAGGTGAATGAGTGCCATGAAGGCCACCCACAAGGGGTTGGTAAAGCCCTCCACCCGTTCACCAGGATTCCACACCGGCCCCAGGCCGCGCACCACGTTGCGGGCATAGGTCATCGAAATCATGGCGTCGTCGAACAATACGAAGTAACGCCTTCCATCCACGACGAAGCTGGATTCGAAGATATACACCCCAGCGTAGGCCACGTAAGCAACCAGGATGAGGACAAAAATCAGATTGTATAATCGAGAGTTTTTCATTAAGGCACCTGACCTGTATTGCGCAGCCGCTTCGCTGGCCGCGACCAGAGATGATGGGTGTGCCGCCTACCTGGGGCCGGCCTGGCTGGGCCAGGCATAGCCCGGCGGTACAATGAACACGCTGTAAAATCTTCACGATACGATTTGGATAGATTCCGAAGTAATCTAAAAGCGGAACAACCAGAGTGCTAATCCAGCAAATCCTTGTCTTTTCGTGCAAGGAGGCTGAGGTTAGGCACTGACGCCCAACGATTGGAAGCCCATTATAACAACTCTAGAAGCGAGATAAAGATGACAGCGACGATTTTCGACCAATTCGATCTCACCGGCCGCGTGGGGGTGGTGACAGGCGCAGCCGGACTGCTCGGCAAGGAATTCTGCCGCACGCTGGCGGAGGCTGGCGCTTCGGTGGTGGTGGTGGACCTGAACGCGGCGGCAGCGCTGGCGGTGGCCGAGGCTCTCAACCAGGCTGGCTACGCCGCCCTGGCTGTACCGACCAACGTGGCCGACAAGGAGTCGGTCAACCGCATGGTAGCCGCCACGCTCGAAGCCTTTGGCCGCCTGGACATCCTGGTCAACAGCGCCGCCCTTGACCCCAAGTTCGACCCGGCGGCCCTGGCTGCCCGCACCACCCCTCTCGGTGCCTTCGAGGATTACCCCCTGGATGCCTGGCAAGCTGCCCTCGATGTGAACCTGACCGGCATGTTTTTGTGCTGCCAGGCGGCGGTCAGACCCATGCTCGAACAGCAGAAAGGTTCGATCATCAACATTTGTTCCACCTATGGCTTAGGCGGCCCCGATCAGCGCCTCTATCAGCGCAACGGCCAACAAACCATGTTCAAGCCGGTTTATTACTCGGTGACCAAAGCCGGGGTGCTGGGCCTCACCAAGTACCTGGCCACCTATTACGCCGGCACCAACCTGCGCGTCAACGCCCTAACTCCCGGCGGCGTGTTCAATAACCACGACGAGACTTTCGTGCAGGCCTATTCGACTCGCACGGTGATGGGCCGCATGGCTGACAAAAGCGAAATGAATGGCGCTCTGCTCTTCCTGGCCTCGGATGCCTCCTCCTACATGACCGGTAGCAATGTGGTAGTAGATGGGGGCTGGACGGCATGGTAACCTCGACGAACACCCGCTACCAACGCCCCAACACCCTCAAGGCGCTGCGTTCCACCCGTGAACAGGATATCTGCCTGTTGCTGTGCTCGTCGGATGCCGACGACGCCGCCCGGCTGTTGGCGCTGCAAACTTCCCTGCAAGCCCTCTTGGGCGGGCGCATCGTCACACCGGTTCACCTCACCAGCCACCGCTTCGAGGTGCGCCACAACACTCAGTTCCATGCTTTCGTAGACCATCTGCGCCTCTGCCTGCTCAATATCCAGCCGTTCCCGCTTGTAGCCACCGGCTTCGTGCCGCTGTATTCCGATTTCCGCGATGTCAACCTGCTCAAATGGCGCATCGAAGTCAGCGCGGCGCTGCGCTTGCTCGTCGAACGCATCGAGCAGGCGCTGCAAGCTGCCAGCGTGCAATCCCTCTACCCCATGGGCTGGATATCCACCCTGGTGACCGCCCTGGAAGACATCCCCCCGCTCGAATTAGAGACTGTGCTCTCGAAAGTGACCTTCCCGCAATACCTGTTCACGGTCAATCAACTCGTATTCTCGCGCGTGAAAACCCCACAAACCTTTGAGACCCTTGCCCAGATAGAATTATCCAAACCTTGAGCCTATGTCCCAAATCCTTGCCCTCATCCCCGCCCGCGGCGGATCGAAATCCATTCCCCGCAAGAACATCTTGCCCTTTGCCGGGCATCCGCTGATTGCTTACAGCATCGCCGCCGGACTGCAATCCAGGTTCGTCACCCGCACCATTGTTTCTACCGACGACGAGGAAATTGCCGCCATTGCCCGCCGCTATGGGGCCGAGACGCCCTTCCTGCGCCCGGCAGAGCTGGCCCAAGATAACACCACCGACTTGCCGGTCTTCCAACATGCCTTGAGTTGGCTTGCCGAGCATGACGCTTACCAACCCGACATCGTGATACAACTCCGCCCCACCTCGCCTGTCCGCCCGCCGACCTGTGTGGATGACGCCATCCAAGTGTTGCTCGACCACCCCGAAGCCGATTCGGTGCGCGGCGTGGTGCCTGCCGGCCAGAACCCTTACAAGATGTGGCGCATCACCCCCGAAGGGCGTATGACCCCTTTGCTGAGCGTCGAAGGCCTGGCCGAACCCTACAATGCCCCCCGTCAGACGCTGCCGCCCACCTATTGGCAGACCGGCCACGTGGATGCCATCCGCGTCAGTACCATCTACCAGAAGCAATCGCTCAGCGGCGAGGTCATTTTCCCGCTGGTGATTGACCCGAAGTACACCATTGACATTGATACCCGCAACGACTGGTTGCGCGCCGAATGGCTCGTCTCGCAAGGCGACCTCCCCATGGTCGTCCCCTCCCTGCCGGCGGAGCGGGGCGGCGCAGCCACTCACAGCAAGCGACCTCTGCCGGCGCAAGTGGCCTTGATGGTCTTCGATTTCGACGGTGTGATGACCGACGACCACGCCTGGGTGGATCAGGAAGGGCGCGAAAGTGTGATGGTCAGCCGCTCCGATGGTATGGGCATCGCATTGTTGAGGAGAACCGGCATCGAGATGGTGGTGCTTTCGACCGAGAGCAACCCGGTGGTTGCAGCCCGCTGTCGAAAGCTTGATCTCCCCGTGCGGCAGGGGATTGCCGACAAGGCCGCCGCCCTGCGGGGTCTGCTCACCGAGCGAGGGATAGACCCCGCCCGCGTGGTCTATCTGGGCAACGATGTCAACGATGTACCCTGTTTCCCGCTGGTGGGCTGCGCCGTCGTCGTTGCCGATGCCCATCCGCAAGCCAAAGCACAGGCCGACCTGGTTCTGAGCAAAGCCGGGGGGCAGGGGGCGGTGCGCGAATTGTGCGACTTGTTGACGAGGCACCAAAAGTGAAGCGCGAAATCAGAATTGGCGACCGTCTCATCGGCGACGGGCATCCCTGCTATATCATTGCCGAGATCGGCGTCAACCACAATGGCCTGCTCGACCTGGCCCTCGAGTTGATTGACGTGGCCGTCCACGCCGGCGCCGACGCAGTCAAATTCCAGAAACGCAAGCTGGACAAGCTCTATCCGCAAAAATATCTCGAAAACGTCAACGCCGGCGAGAAAACGCTGCGTTACTTGTTGCCCATCCTGCAACGTGTCGAACTGCCCGACGAGGCCTACGAAACTATCGTGGCTTATTGCCGCAAGAAAGGCATCACCTTCCTGTGTTCGGCCTTCGACGCCGAAAGCGCCGATTTCCTGGAGCAATTGGGCGTGCCGGCCTACAAGGTCGCCTCCGCCGACCTGACCAACCTGCCCCTGCTCGACCATCTGGTGAAGAAATGCAAGCCGCTCATTCTCTCTACCGGCATGTCGCGCATGGAAGAAGTGGAAATCACGGTGAATTTTCTCAAGGCGCGCCGCGCCGAGTTTGCTCTGTTGCACTGCAATAGCACCTACCCGGCGGCCTTCGAGGACATCAACCTGCGCTTCATGGACAAATTGCGCGCCTTTGGCGTGCCGGTGGGTTATTCTGGCCACGAGCGCGGCATCGCCGTCTCCACTGTTGCCGCCGCGCTGGGGGCCAGCATCATCGAACGCCACATCACCCTCGACCGGACAATGGACGGCCCTGACCACGCTGCCAGCCTGGAGCCGCAGGGTTTCGAAAAGATGGTGCGCGACATCCGCCAGACAGCCCTGGCGCTCGGCACCGGCGAGGAGAAGTTCTTCTCACGCGGTGAGATTCTCAACCGCGAAGTGTTGGGCAAGAGCCTGGTCGCTGCCCGCCGTATCGAGCCAGGTGAAACGATCGTGGCCGAGATGGTGACGGTCAAAGGCCCAGCGCTAGGTCTCTCCCCACAGCGCTATCCTGAGCTGTTGGGGCGCGTTGCCGAGCGCGTCATCGAGGCTGATGAACCCTTCCTGGAAAAAGACCTGGGCCACAAGATTGTCCTCGACCTCGAACACACCCTGCCGCTCGAATGGGGCTTCACCGTGCGTTTTCGCGACTTCGAAGAATTGCTCGTGCATCAGCCGCACATGTTGGAATTCCATTTCACCGATCAGGACCTGAACGAACACTACCCCGGCGGTGATTTCGACCTCAAGTTGGTGACGCACGCCCCAGAGTTTTGGGATTGCACCCTGGTAGACCTGTGTTCCCAGGATGAGAAACAGCGCATCGGTTCACGCACCCTCATCCAGAAAACGATTGACCTGACCCGTGAGATGGCCCCACACTTCGTCGGCAAGCCCAAAGTCGTTGTCCATAGCGGCGCAATGAGCCTCGACCATCCCATCCGCGAACGCGCCGTGCTGTATGACAATCTGCATCGCTCCATCGCCGAGCTGGATTTCGCCGGCGTAGAACTGTTGCTCGAAAACTTGCCGCCGCGCCCATGGTATTTCGGCGGGCAGTGGCTGACCAATGCTTTCATGGATGCCTATGAAATCCGTGATTTTCTCAATGCCAGCGGTCTCAACGCCCTATGCTTCGACACCTCCCACGCCAAACTGTATTGCAACTGGGCGCACGTGGATTTCTACGAGCAGGTGCAAGTGCTTTTGCCCTACATTCGCCATTTGCATCTTTCGGATGGTTCGGGGTTGGATGGAGAAGGGCTGCAAATTGGCGAGGGCAGCATTGACTGGGTGCATTTCTTCCGCGTGCTGAGACTTGGCCAGCCCGACGGTTATCGTGGCCAGACCGCCATTCCCGAAATCTGGCGCGGCCACCAGCGGCAGGGTGAAGGTTTCCTTATCGCCATTCAACGGCTTTCGCAGGCCTACTTCGAAGCACAAGGGTCGTAACGGCCCACATCATCCAAAGACGGAGGTAACTGTTCAGACTATAACCCAAGGTATGTGGACGCTTCCTGTTGTACCCCCAGGCCGTCCTGGCTGTGCCAGCCATGGGCTGGCGATAGGCAGAATCTTCGCCCTGGCGCTCGATTCTGGTAAATCATTCTAGGAGTTCAAGATGAAACGTGAAATCAAAATCGGCAATCGTCTGCTTGGAGACGGCCACCCCACCTACATCGTCGCTGAGATCGGCATCAATCACAACGGCAGCCTTGAAATGGCCAAGCAAATGATCGAAGCAGCCATCCACGCTGGGGTGGATGCCGTCAAGTTCCAGAAACGCACTCCTGAGTTGTGTGTTCCCCCGGAACAGCGCAACGTGATGCGCGAAACACCCTGGGGCTATATCACTTATCTCGATTACCGCTATAAAGTCGAGTTCGATGCGGCGCAGTATGGCGAGATAGACCGTTTCTGTAAAGAAAAAGGCATCACCTGGTTTGCCTCGGTTTGGGACGAACCGTCGGTGGATTTTCTCGAACCGTTCGACCCGGTGTGTTACAAAATCCCCTCGGCTTCGCTTACCGACCACAATTTGTTGCGTCACCTGCGCGCCACAGGGCGACCACTCATTCTTTCTACCGGCATGTCTACCATGGAGCAGATTCGCGCCGCGGTGAAAGTGATTGGCGAAGACAATCTCATCATCACCCATGCCACCAGCACCTACCCGTGCGATCCCGAAGAACTCAATTTGAGGATGATCGAGACGCTGCGACGGGAATTCGCCTGCCCGATTGGCTATTCGGGCCATGAGGTGGGGTTGGTGCCGTCGGCGATTGCGGTGGCGCTGGGGGCGTGCATGGTGGAGCGGCATATCACCCTCGACCGGGCGTTGTGGGGCAGCGATCAGGCTGCTTCGGTCGAGCCAGGCGGCTTCGAGCGGCTGGTCAAATATGTGCGTGTCACCGAGGCGGCCCTGGGCGACGGGGTGAAGCGCGTCTATCCGAGCGAATTACCCTCCCTGCGCAAGCTGCGCCGTGTCCAGGACCAGGAGGAATAAAACCGACAGGATGCAAAATCTTATCCCCCGTATTCAGCGCCGCGCCCGGCGCGAGTGGCTGGACTGGCAGAACTGGCGTAACATTGCCCATCTCAGCCGACAACTGACTGCCCATGCGGCCCCCAGACCCGCTGAGCGGCCGGTAGTTTTCTTCAACGCTACCACCCGCCTGGTAGGCCTCAGTCAGAATGCGGCCTTTTCGCTGCTGGCAGCGGCAGCCGTGCAATTTGCCGGGACGCCGGTGGTGCATTTTGCCTGCCAGGCGGGCCTCAGCCGCTGCGTGTTGGCCAGCGCCCAGGCCTTTGAGTTAGGTCAGCCTCTAACCGCCCCGCCCTGCAAGGCTTGTATGGCTACCTCGCGGCATGTCTTCTCCACCGCGCCGGTGGTCGCCTTCACCTACCGCGCCGATCCCCACCTGGCGGCGGCACTGCGCTCACTCGATGTCGCCCAACTTTCGCTTTTCGAGTATCCGCTCCCCGGCACGCAAACAGTCCTTCCGCTTGGTGCCTTGGTGCTGCCCTCCCTGCGCTGGACATTGCGCCGTCATCATCTGCTCGACGATGACGTTACCCGCTTCCTGTTCCGCGAATACCTCCTGGGTGCCTACCACCTGGCGGTGGAGTTCGACGCTTTGCTGAAACGTCTCGAACCGCAGGCGCTGGTGGTCTTCAACGGCGTGATGTATCCCGAAGCCACAGCCCGCTGGCTGGCGCAGCGCCGCGCCATCCGCGTGATCGCTCACGAGGTGGGGCATTTGCCTTTCTCGGCGTTCTTTACCGAGCAAGATGCCACAGCCTACCCCTTGGACATTCCCCCCGATTTCGAGTTGACGGCTGAGGAAGAGGCACGGCTGGACGAATATCTGGAGAATCGTTTCCAGGGCAAATTCAGCATGGCCGGCATCCGCTTTTGGCCGGAGATAAAAGGCCTGGACGACGCTTTCTTGCAACGCGCTGCCCCTTTCAAGCAAATCGTTGCGGTTTTCACCAACGTCATCTTCGACACCAGCCAGATTCACGCCAACGTGATTTTCGAGCATATGTTTGCCTGGCTGGACGCCGTTCAGGCTATTGCCCGCCGCCACCCGGAGACGTTGTTCGTCATCCGGGCGCACCCCGACGAGCAGCGGATGGGCAAGGCCAGCCGTGAGAGTGTGGCCGAATGGGCGGCCTCGCGCCGCGTGACGGAGTTGCCCAATGTGTTCTTCGTGCCGCCTAACGAGTTCATCAGCTCTTACCAGTTGATCGAGCGTTCCAAGTTCGTGATGGTGTACAACTCGACGATTGGGCTGGAAGCCGCCCTGATGGGAGCGGCAGTATTGAGCGGCGGCAAAGCGCGTTATACTCAAACCGCCACTGTTTTCCTGCCGCCCACGCCGCAGGCCTACAGCCAGCAGGCAGAGGAATGGCTGGCTGCCGAGAGGGTGGCCGTGCCGACCGAGTTTCGCCGTAATGCGCGCCGTTACCTGTATTACAGCCACTACATCGCTGAGCTGCCCTTTGGCGATTTCATGGAAGCGCACATGCAACCCGGTTTTGTGGTGTTGAAACGCCTGCCCTGGCGGCGGCTGACGCCAGAAGCCTCGCCGACGCTGCAGGTGGTGACTGAAGGCATTTTGCAAGGCAAACCGTTCGTGATGCCGCGCTGAGCCTAGGCAATCATAAACGGTCATTTGGGGATGCGGTTGGAGACCGCTGCGTGATGAGCTGATCGTCGTGCAAAAGCTTGCTTCAAGGAGAAAAGGGTGAATCTGGTGTTCACACCGTACAGCGCTTTTGCCCTGGCAACTGCTCTGCTTACTCTCCCCGTCGCAATCATTGCCTGGAGAAATCGCGCCGCTCCCGGCGGGCTGCCGCTGGCGTTGCTCATGGCAGCCACAGCCGAGTGGGCTTTCGGTGCAACCTGGGAATATG